>Ga0160446_100352_pt1 | contig 24393 bp, 21 predicted proteins | sample HID1973I_E1MG_FD_108200 | JGI IMG/M metagenome (GOLD analysis project Ga0160446, IMG submission 108200) | Enriched mosquito-associated microbial communities from UW Madison campus, WI, USA - HID1973I_E1 MG | ecosystem: Host-associated > Arthropoda: Insects > Digestive system > Unclassified ... | reverse complement strand
CGAACCTCGTCAACGATCTCAGCCGGGTCGAGGGCGTGGGTTCGGTCCAAGTTTTCGGCGCGCAATACGCTATGCGGATCTGGCTCGATCCGTCCAAGCTGGCGGCCTATCAGCTGACACCGGGCGACGTCGTATCGGCCGTCTCGGCCGAAAACGCTCAGATCTCGGCCGGGGCCTTCGGCACCCAACCCTCGCCCGCGGGACAAATGCTGAACGCGACGATTGCCGCGCAGTCGCTGCTGTCAACGCCCGCTGATTTCGAACAGATCGTCCTGCGGGCCGAACCCGATGGCGGGCTGATCCTGCTGAAGGACGTCGCCCGGGTCGAGATCGGCTCGGAGAGCTATGCCACCAGCGCGCGGTTCAACGGCAAGCCCTCGGGCGGGATCGCGATCAGTCTGGCAACCGGCGCCAACGCGCTGGACACGTCCGAACGCATCAAGGCCCGGATGGAAGAGTTCGCACGGTTCTTCCCGGAAGGCGTCAGCTATGTCATCCCCTATGACACCACCCCCTTCGTCCTGATCTCGATCGAGGAGGTGGTCAAGACGCTGGTCGAGGCCATCGTTCTGGTCTTCTTCGTCATGCTGCTGTTCCTGCAGAACTGGCGCGCGACGCTGATCCCGACCCTTGCTGTTCCGGTTGTTATCCTGGGCACGTTCGGCATCCTTGCGGCGCTGGGTTTCACCATCAATACGCTGACCATGCTGGCGTTGGTGCTGGCCATCGGGCTTCTCGTCGACGACGCCATCGTCGTCGTCGAGAACGTCGAGCGGATCATGGAGCAAGAGGATCTTGAACCGCGCGAGGCGACAAAGAAGTCTATGGGCCAGATCACCGGTGCACTGGTCGGGATCGCGCTGGTCCTGTCGGCGGTCTTCGTGCCGATGGCCTTTTTCGGCGGCTCGACGGGCGTGATCTACAAGCAGTTCGCGATCACCATCGCCTCGGCCATGGGGTTGTCGGTCGTGGTCGCCCTGACCCTGACGCCTGCGCTTTGCGCGACGATCCTGCGCAACGAACACGGCCACAAGACCCGCGGCTTCTTCGGCATGTTCAACCGCGGCTTCGACTGGACGATGCATAGCTACAGCGGCTGGGTGAACTGGATCATCCGACGCCCGCTGCGGATGATGCTGATCTATCTGGCGCTTGGTGCCGCGATGATCTTCCTTTTCCTGCGCACGCCCACCGGCTTCCTGCCGGACGAGGATCAGGGGATCATGTTCGTGCTGGTGCAGGGTCCGACCGGCGCCACGACCGAGCGGACCGAGGCAGTGATCGGCCAGATCCAGAATTATTTCACGACGGCCGAGGCCGAGAACGTCGATTCCATGTTCGGGGTATCCGGCTTCAGCTTTGCCGGGCAGGGTCAGAACATGGGCATTGCCTTCGTCCGGCTGAAGGACTGGGCAGACCGCCCAAGGCCCGACCAATCCGTGCAGGCCATTGCCGGGCGTGCCTTCCCGGCACTTAGCCAGATCCGGGATGCTATGGTCTTTCCGATCGTGCCGCCCTCGGTGATCGAGCTTGGCAACGTCTCGGGATTCGACTTCTACCTGCAGGCCCGGGCGGGCCAGACGAACGAGCAATTACTTGAGGCGCGCAACCAGATGCTGGGCATGTCCGCGCAGGACGGGCGCATCGCCTCGGCCCGGCCAAACGGGCTGGAGGACGCGGCGCAGTACAATCTGGACGTCGACTGGCGCAAGGCGGGCGCGATGGGGGTTTCCGCCACCGATGTCGGCAGCCTGCTGTCGGTCGCCTGGGCGGGAAGCTATGTCAACGACTTCCTGGACCGCGGCCGGATCAAGCGCGTCTATGTCCAGGGCCAAGCGGATTCGCGATCAGTGCCGACCGACATCGACAAATGGCGGATCCGTAACAGCTCTGGCGGACTGGTGCCCTTCTCGAACTTCGCCGTGGGCAAGTGGAGCTATGGGCCGCAGGGGCTGTACCGCTATAATGGTGTGCCCGCGATGCAGATCCAGGGCAGCCCTGCCCCCGGCGTCTCCAGTGGCGAAGGCATGGCCGCGGTCGAGGATCTGGCCTCGAAGCTGCCCGAGGGATTCGACGTCGCCTGGACCGGCCTGTCGAAAGAGGAACAGGACGCGGGAAGCCAGACGACGCTGCTTTACACGCTGTCGCTGGCCGTGGTCTTCCTGTGCCTTGCCGCGCTTTACGAAAGCTGGTCGATCCCCTTCGCGGTCATGCTGGCCATGCCGATCGGCGTTCTTGGCGCGTTGATCGGGGCCTGGCTGGGTGGCTTCGACAATGGCGTGTTCTTCCAGGTCGGGCTTCTGACGGTGATCGGCCTGACCGGCAAGAACGCCATCCTGATCGTTGAATTTGCACGCGAACAGGCCGAGGAATCCGGCAAGCCCCTTTACGCCGCCGTGGTCGAGGCCGCGCGCCAGCGCTTCCGCCCGATCATGATGACCTCGGTCGCGTTCTCGCTGGGGGTGCTCCCCTTGGTCCTGTCCAGCGGCGCGGGTGCGAATGGACGCAACACCATCGGCGCGACCGTCCTGGGTGGGACGATATCGGCCACCCTGCTGGGCGTGCTGTTCGTGCCGTTATTCTTCGTGCTGGTCCGTCGCCTGCTGGGTCGCAGCGAGGTCCCCGAGGGCGAACCCGCCAGCAACTGAATATCCGTCGCGCCACGGGACTTGCCCGAAGCCCGGCAGGTAAACTAGTCTTTCTCTGGGGAATGCCGCCTGCTGGTGGCAAGGGAGAACGATGGACGCAACGGGCCAGATCGGCGCGATTGGCAGGACGCGTGGTATGCTGGGGCGACGCCAACTGCGACTGGCAACGATCGCGTTCGCGGGCTCGACCCTTGCGTGGATCGCGATGTTCGCAATCACCGTCTCGGTCGTGATCTGGAACGCCCGCGACTCGGTTCGCAACGAGACGGAATCGGCCTTCGTGCTGGCAAAGGCAGCGGCGACCGTCAGCCTGCCCACATCGTTCGGGCACAAGGACATTCTGGCCGAAGCGACGCGCATCGCGACCGAGCTTCGCAGCCAGCGCCATGTCACGGCCGAATTGCGCGACCCGACCGGCAAACCCATCGACCTGCCGCCGCGCGCCGCCCCGGATCACCCCGCGCCGGAATGGCTGGCAAGGCTGCTGCGGCCGCAACCTCTGCGCGATGTCTTTCCGATCGTCCAATATCCCAACATGCTTGGCGTTCTTGAAATCCGGACCGAGCCCCAGGACGAGATTGCCGAGGTCTGGCGCGACCTTCGCGTTCTGGTGCCACTGCTGATGGTCACTGCGCTGGCAGCGATCGGCGTCACCCTTGCAGTCACCGGACTGGTGCAACGCCGCCTTGGCCAGCTTGGGGCCGCGCTGGACCGGATGCGGGACGGAGAACTTGACCAGCGCGCCCCCCAGACCGGACTGGCCGAGGTGAACGCGCTGGCCGACGGGGTAAACGCGCTGGCCGCGCATCTGGCGCGCGAGCGCGCCGAAAACCGGCATCTTCAGGCCCGCATGATGACGTTGGCAGAAAACGAACGCGCGCGCATCGCCTCGGACCTGCATGACGAGATTGGACCACAGCTTTTCGCACTGCAGGCTGCCGTCGGGCAAGCCACGCGCGCCGAGGCCGATCCCGCGCTGGCCGAGACGCTGGCCGCCGTCGCACGCCATTCGGACGCCATCCGGCGAGGTGTGCGGGGCGCCATCGACGATCTGCGCCTGACCCCGACCGAGGGAGTGTCGCTGCCCGACATGATTCAGGAACTGCTGATCGAGTTTGAGGACATGGCCGGGGACACCACCTTTGCGCTGGATGCCGATGCCGCGCCTTGCGAACCCGACGAGGCCGGGCAGATCGCCGTCTATCGCTTCGTGCGCGAAAGCGTGCTGAACGCCCTGCGCCATGCCCGGCCGGGCCATGTCGAGGTCAGCCTGACCGTCGAGGGCGATCATCTGCTGGCTCGGGTCTGCGACGATGGCACCGGTCCCCCGGCACAGGGCCGAACCGGCCTTGGACAGGCCGGGATGCGGGACCGCGCCGCCGCTTTGGGCGCCCGCTGGACGCCTCCCACCCGGCTGGATGGCCGCACATGCACCGAATTCAGGATCCCCTGCCCATGATGACCTTGTCCCCCGCGCCCGCACGCAGTCAGACGCAGCCCCTGCGCGTCCTCATCGTGGACGACCACCCTGTCGTGGCCGAAGGGTGGGACCGGATCACCCATGGCCGGATCGATTGCGAAGTGATCTCGGCCGCGCGCCCGTCAATGGGCTTCCGGGCATGGCGGACCCGGCAGCCCGACGTCATGGTCATCGACCTGACGATGGGGGATTCGAAGCTTGCGGGTGTGCGCCTTGTGCAGCGGCTGCGGGCGGTCGGGGCGGGGCTGCCGATCCTGGTCTTTACCATGCACCGCAGTCCGATCATCGCGCGGCGGGCTTTGCAGGCCGGATGCAATGGGATCATCATGAAGGACTCCCCCTCGGACGAAATCTGCGAGGCGCTGGAGGTAGTGGCGCGAGGCGGCGATTATGTTCCCGCCGACATTGCGCGCAAGATCGCGCTGATGGACCGCCCCGGTGCCGCGCTGTCCCGGCCGCGCCTGACGCCGCGCGAACTGGACATCCTGCGTTCGATTGCCGAGGGCCTATCCTACCGCGAGATCGCCGAGCGGGCGAACATCAGCTACAAGACCGTCTCCAATGTCAGCCAGACACTGAAGGACAAGCTGCGCGCGACCAGTTTCGCCGACCTGGTCGTCAAGGCGATCCGTCATCTGGAAGACACTGGCGACAGGATCTAGCGATGGGGCGATCGCCAGCGAACACGCCCAATGGACATGCGATCCCCAACCGCGCGCAGGTCAAGCGTGCCCTTATCGGCACACAGATCCGCGAACGCCGCCTGTCCCAGGGCTGGCGCCAGACCGAGGTGGCCGAACGCGCCGAAATCTCGGCGGCCTACCTCAACCTGATCGAGCACAACCGCCGCCCCGTGGGCGAGGCGCTGTTGGGGCGGCTGGCCCAGGCCCTTCGGATCGAAGTCGCTGAACTTGCTCTGGACCGCGAGGAAGGTCTTGTGACAGCGCTGCGCGAAGCGGCAGCTCTGGCCCCCGATCGGGTCGCCGCCGTCGAACTGGATCAGATCGCCGAATTCGCCGCCCGCTATCCGGGTTGGGCCAATATCCTGGCCGCTGCGGCCCGGCGTGCTGATGCGCTGGAACGGCGTCTGGTCGCGTTGTCGGACCGCATGACCCGCGATCCCTATCTTCTGGCGACACTGCACGAGGTGCAATCGGCCGTGACCTCGGTGCGCTCGACCGCCTCGATCCTGGCCGAGACGCCGGATATCGAGGCCGACTGGCGCGACCGCTTTCACGCCACGCTGGACATGGACAGCCAGCGCCTGTCCCGGACCGCGCAATCGCTGGTCGCCTATCTCGACACGTTCGAGGATGACGCCGTCCCCATGTCGCCGCAGGAAGAGGTCGAAAGCTGGATCGCCGCCGGCCAGCCAGAGCCGGGAGAGGCGTCGGAACTCGTCTCGGACGCGGCGCGCAAGCTTGCCGGGGATCTGCTGGCGGTCCAGGCCCGAGATCGCATCCATCTGCCCGATGCCGAGTTGGCCGAGGCCGAGCGGCACTCCTTCGGCCTTGATCCGGCGGTCTTGGCGGGACAGATCGGCAAGCCGCTTGATCTGGTGCTGCGTCGGCTGGGCGTCCTGCGCCCCGGCACATGGGCGCAGGCGGGGCTGATCATCTGCGATGGCGCGGGCTCGACCCTTTTCCGGCAGGCGCCCCCAGGATTCGCCCTGCCCCGTCCGGGCGAAGGTTGCGCGCTCTGGCCTCTGTTCGAGGCGCTGGCGCAGCCGCAACTGCCGGTCATGCGCCTGATCGAGACGCCCCGCGGCGCCCGCTTCCTTGCCTGGGCCGTGGCCGAGCGTCTGCTGCCGATGGGATTTGACGGCCCGCCGCTGAGCCGCGCCCAGATGCTGCTTCTGCCCGCCCCACATGAGGATGGCCGCCCCGCCCTGCCCGTCGGCCCCGCCTGCCGCATCTGCCCCCGAGGCTTTTGCCCCGCGCGCCACGAGCCTTCCATCCTGGGACCGGCATGAGGGGCTGGTCATGAGGTTCCGGGCGCGACGCCTGTTCCTGGGCCGCAGGGCCTATCGCCGGCAGCGGATGATCGATGCGACCCGGATCCTGCCGGTCGTCTTCGCCCTGCTGGTGCTGATCCCCCCGATCTGGAGGCCGGGGCTGTTCAGCTTTGCGACCGGGACGATCTGGCTGGCGGTCGGCTGGATGGCCACCATCCTTGTCACCGCCGCCCTGCATCACGCCATCGGCGGCACGGACGAGGACGATGACTCCTGAAAAGCTGGGTCTTGCCGCCATCTTCTATGTCGCCGCGATGTTCCTTCTGGCCCATGCGGCCGATCGGGCAGCGGCAGCGGGACGCTGGCAATGGATGAACCGGCCCTTCATCTATACGCTTTCGCTGTCAGTCTATTGCTCAGCCTGGACCTTCTATGGCGCGGTCGGCTACGCCACCCGTTCCGGGCTGGAGTTCATGACCATCTACCTTGGCCCCGGCATCGTCTTTGCCGGCGCCTGGTGGGGGCTGAGACATCTGGTGCGGGTGGCGCGGATGCATCGCATCACGTCGGTCGCCGACCTGATCTCCAGCCGCTTCGGCAAATCGGCGGGTCTGGCCGCGCTGGTCACACTGATCGCAGTGACGGCGGCGACGCCCTATATCGCGCTTCAGCTTCAGTCGGTTTCGATGGCGCTCTCCGCCTTTGCCGAGCAAGGCCGTCCCATGCCGGGAAACATCCCGCTTTGGACGGCGGTCGGGCTGGCGGCCTTCACCATCCTCTTCGGCACCCGCAATCTTGCTGCGGATGAACGCCATCACGGCGTCGTCATGGCCATCGCGCTTGAGGCGGTTGTCAAGCTGACGGCCTTCATGGCTGTTGGTGGCTATGTGGTTTGGGGGTTGGCCGATGGCCCCGCAGACGTGCTGGCACGGATCGACCGCATGGCCCTGCGCCCCGAGGCCGCGGGCTGGGTCATCAAGCCCGAACGCTGGCTGGTGCTGATCACCTTGGCCGGGGCAGCGGTTCTGGTCCTGCCCCGCATGTTCCATGTCATGGTGGTCGAGGCGAATGACGACGACCGCCTGCGTCAGGCCGGATGGGCCTTTCCCCTGTACCTCTTCATCCTGTCTTTCCTTGTCCTTCCGATCGCGGTCGTGGGCAGTGACCTGCTGCCGTCGGGCGCAAACCCCGACCTTTACGTCATCGCCCTGCCCCTGTCGCAAGGCCAGAACGCGCTGGCGGCCTTTGCCTTCATCGGCGGCTTTTCTTCGGCCATGTCGATGGCTGTGGTCAGTGCGATCGCGCTGTCGACGATGATGGCGAACCACTGGCTGGTGCCGATGTGGCTGTGGCTGCGTCATGGCGGTTTTCGCGCCCGTCGCCTGCCGGGCGCCGCACGCGAGGACTTGCGTGCCCTGATGTTGAATGCCCGGCGGATCGCGATCCTGTCGATCATGGCCGCGGGCTGGACCTATCACCACCTGTCGGGGGGCACGTCGGCGCTGGCGGTCATGGGGATCGTTGCGTTTTCGGGGATGGCGCAGGTCTTGCCCGCAATGATCTCGGGCCTGGTCTGGCGCGGCGCGACCCGGCGCGGGGCAATGGCGGGGATCGCCTCGGGGTCGCTGATCTGGCTGGGCCTGATCTTTCTGCCGTCGCTGGGACTGGTCCCGCCTCCTGTGATGCCGGGCGGACTTGATGCCTTTGCGGGGGCGGTGCTTCTGTCGCTGGGGCTGAACGTGACGCTGCTGACGTTGGTGTCGCTGGCCGATTTTCCGAACCCGGTCGAACGGATGCAGGGCCTGTCCTTTGTCCATGCGGTCGCCCCGGACGGATCCGCCGCCGATATGGCGGGCGGCGCGCGGGCCGAGGCTTTGCTGACCCTGGCCGGGCGGCTGTGGGGTGGCGAGCGCGCGCTCGACATCTTTCGCAGCGCCGCGTCCGTGCAGGGAAAGTCGGGCTACCTGCCCGACCTGACGCCACGCTTCCTGTCCGAATTCGAGCGCCTGATCGCGGGGACCGTGGGTGCGGCCACCGCCGCCGCGCTGATGAGCCGCGTGGCCGGACGCGGGGCCGTGACCGTGGCCGACCTGATGGACGTCGCGGGCGAGGCCAGCCGCGCACGCGCCGACAACCTGCGACTTGAATCCGCGACCGAGGAACTGGAGATCACCGCCCGCAAGCTGCGCGAGACCAATGACAAGCTAACCGTCCTTTCGACGCAAAAGGACACGTTCCTTGGCCAGATCAGCCACGAATTGCGGACCCCCATGACCTCGATCCGGGCCTTTTCGGAAATCCTGATGGAGCCGGAACTGCCCGATGCCGATCGTGCCCGCTTTGCCGGGGTGATCCATGACGAAGCGAGCCGCCTGACCCGGTTGATCGAGGATCTGCTTGACCTGACCGTGCTGGAAGCTGGCGGCCCCCGACTGACCCCGCGCATCGTGAACCTGCACGAGCTGATCGAGCGCGCGCTGGCCTCGGCCCAGGCGACCGAGGCGCGGCGGGAATTCACCTTGCAGCGCGAACCCGCGGCCGAGCATCTGATGATCATGACCGATGCCGACCGGCTGCTTCAGGTGCTGATCAACGTGATCGCCAATGCCCGGAAATATTGCGACGCCGACATCCCCAGCATCCGCATTGAAACCCGCCGCCTGAAGGATGGCGGAACCGAAATCGACATCACCGACAACGGCTCGGGCATCCCGCCGGAAAACGAAGCGCTGATCTTCGAAAAATTCTCTCGTCTCAAGGACACGGCGCAGGCGGGCGGCGCGGGCCTGGGGCTGGCGATCTGCCGCGAGATCATGCAGTTCCTGGGCGGAACGATCAGCTATCTGCCCGGGCAAGGCGGCGCCTCGTTCCGCATCGGCCTGCCCCGCTGGCCGGGAAATCCCGGCGGCGGGGATGTGGATGGCCCTCTGGACCTGCCGCGCTAAACACTTTCGAAACCACATCCTGCAACTGTCGGGTCAGTGAGAGGCTTGATTCGGACGGGGCATGGACAGCACGGACAGCACAGCATGGGGGGACAGGACGGGCGACGGGGTGCTGCGGAAATTGATCGCGGAGCGCAGCCGCCTTCGCGCGGGTGCCCCGCCCATGCCCGAACCCGCCGGGACCATCAGTCTTGAACGCGCCGTTTCCACGGCGCTGGCGCGCGCGGCCGAGCGGGCGCACCGCCTGCCCGTCTTTGTCGAGAAACTGGCACTGTCGCAGGTGTCGCTACCGGAGCTGCCCGAGCTTCTGCCCGAACGCGCCTTGCTGGCGGTGATCGAGGGACCGCGCGACCAGCTTGGCGTCATCGCGATCTGCCCCGGCCTGCTGACCTCGCTGATCGAGATGCAGGCGCTTGGCCGGGTCACGTCCCGTCCCGCGGCACCGCGCCGCGCAACCCGGACCGATGCGGCGATCTCAGAGGATTTCGTCAATGGGCTTCTGACGGAACTGCACCTTGCCGCGCGTGGCCAGCAGGAAATGCCCGGCTTTGCCGGCTTTCGCTATGTCACCTATCTGGACGATCCACGCCCGCTTGGCCTGATGCTTGAAGATGGCCAGATGTCGTTCATGTCGCTGGACTTGCGGATCGGCACCTCGGGGCAGCGGCAGGGAAGGATCCAGGTTGCCATGCCTGTTCCGGCAGCCCCCGCCATCTCCGCGACCCGCGCGCCGCTGCTGAACGCCCCGGATGCGCCAGCAGCGCCCGAAGCACCCCGGCTTGACGCCGAAATCTCGCTGGCGCTTTCCGTCCAGCGGGCACCGGTCCACCTGACCGGGATCCTGTGTCGCCGGATGCTGAGCTTGCGCGCTCTGCGCGGGCTGGTGCCCGGCTCGGTTATTCCGCTGCCGCAAAACGCGCTGGATGATGCCCGGATCGAGACTGTGACGGGTCAGCTTGTCGCGCGCGGCAAGCTGGGCGAAGCCGACGGCTTTCACGCGATCCGGCTTGGTCCGGGCATGGGCGCGCGTTTGGACATTCCGGAAACCGGTCGCATCAGGACCGCGACCGAGTCGTTGACCGAGGTCGGGGGGCAGGATCCGTTTCGCGACAGCGAAGCCGCGAAACAGGGGTCGGTCCGGGCCGCAGGATAGTGCCGCAAGCGCCCCTGTCGCGACGGTAAATGCCCCCCAAGGGGGTGCGGGATACAGATTCCCCTTGAAAATCCGGGCTTCCGGTCGCATGTAGCTTGCGCCCGCCGCACTGCGGGTAACCCTTACAGGAGAGAACATGGCCAAGGAAGAAATGCTCGAATTCCCCGGCGTCGTGAAGGAACTCCTGCCCAATGCGACATTCCGGGTCGAGCTTGAGAACGGCCATGAGATCATCGCGCATATGGCAGGAAAGATGCGGAAGAACCGCATCCGGGTTCTGGCCGGCGACAAGGTGCAGGTGGAAATGAACACCTATGACCTGACCAAAGGGCGGATCAACTACCGCTTCAAGTAAGCCCTTGGCTTCGGCTGCGGGCTTTCGCGTGCCAAAGATCAGCGCAGGCGTAAAGACATGACCAACCACGACAATCCCCGCACGGAGCAGACCTCCAGCGGGGTTTTCCACATCCGGCCCCGGCTGGTGTTGGGCTCTGCCAGTCCCCGACGGCTTGAGCTGCTGGCGCAGATCGGCATCATTCCGGATGCGATCCTGCCCGCGGATATCGACGAGACCCCGCACCGGCAGGAAGACGCCCGCGACTATACCCGACGGATGGCGCGGGAAAAGGCAGCAGCCTTGGCGACCAAGCCCGATGGCGCCATCCTTTGCGCCGACACTTCGGTCACGGCGGGGCGCCGCATCCTTGGCAAGCCCGCCGACGCCGACGAGGCGCGCAGCTTCCTGCGCCTGCTGTCGGGCCGCCGTCATCGCGTCCTGACCGCCGTGGCACTTGCCCATGCTGGCCGCCTGCACGAAAGGCTGGTCGAAACCACCATCCGCCTGCGCCCGCTTTCCCCCGCCGAGATCGAGGATTACGTTCGTTCTGGCGAATGGCAGGGCAAGGCAGGCGGCTATGGCATCCAGGGCCGGGCCGGAGGGTTCGTCGCCTGGATCCAGGGATCCTATACCGGCGTCGTCGGCCTGCCTTTGGCCGAAACCGCAACATTGCTGGCCCATGTCGGCATACGGGAGAGCAATCCATGAAGGGACGCCAGATCGTTCTGGGAGAGGTTTTCGGACGCGAGGCCGCGGCCCTGATGCAGGACGGCCAGTTGGACGACCTGATCATCGATACCGGCCACCTGACCCCGCTTGGCCCCGGCGCCGTCTGCCGTGCGCGCGTCGACAGGCTGGTCAAGGGACAGGGCGGCGTCTTCCTGCGCCTGCCCGAGGGCGAAAGCGGCTATCTCCGCGATCGCAGCGGCCTGCGCGAGGGACAATCGGTCCTGGTGCAGGTCAGCGGCAGCGCCGAGGATGGTAAGGCCATCCCCGTATCGTCCCGCATCAGCTTTCGCGGTCGCCATGTGATCGTGACGCCGGGCATGCCGGGGATCAATGTCTCGCGCCGGATCAAGGACGAGATGCTGCGCCAGACCCTGCAGGATCTGGGCACGGCGGCAACCGAAGGCATGCAAGACCTGGGGCTGGTTTTCCGCAGCGCCGCCGCCTCGGCCGATCCCGATGAGGTGGCCGAGGAACTGAGCGGCCTGCTTGAGCTTGCGCAGAATGTCCTGGCAGACCGCGACGGACAGCCCGAGCTGCTGCTTGATTCGCCCGAACCTGCCGTCGCCGCCTGGAACGATTGGGCTGAACCGGAGCCCGACTCGGTCGAAGACGGTCCGAATGCCTTTGAACTGACAGGCGCGACCGATGCCGTCGAATCACTGCTGTCGACGCGATTCGATCTGGGCGGAGGCGCCTGGGCAGAGATCGAATCGCTGCGTGCGCTTGTCGCAGTCGATGTGAATACCGGGTCGGACCATTCCCCCGCCGCTGGTCTCAAGGCGAATATCGCGTTGGCCCGCGATCTTGCGCGCCAGCTGCGCCTGCGTGGTCTGGGCGGACAAGTGGTCGTCGATTTCGCGCCCATGCCGAAACGCGACCGTGGCACGCTGGAGCAGGTGCTGCGGGCCGCCTTCAAGGCAGAATCGTCCGAAACCGTGCTGATCGGCTGGACCGCGATGGGGCTTTTCGAGATCAGCCGCAAGCGCGACAGGTTGCCGCTGCGCCGCATTGCCGGGATGGAGGCGCGCTGATGGCGTGCCCCATTTGCGGCAAGCCGCCCGCTGAAAAATACCGCCCCTTCTGCTCGCGTCGCTGCGCGGATGTCGATCTCGCGCGCTGGCTGCGGGGGGATTACCGCATTCCCGGCGAGCCTGCCGGAAATCATGAAACAGAAGAGTGAAATTTCTCGCTTTTCGCTCTGGACATGGCGGCTGAGCTAGCCTAGTTACGCCCCTGCCGAAAGCGAAAGCTAAGGCGCCCGGATAGCTCAGTTGGTAGAGCAGCGGATTGAAAATCCGCGTGTCGGTGGTTCGAATCCGCCTCCGGGCACCAATCTTTCGGTGTCATCCCAAAAACTTAGATGCGTGACAGCCGGTTGATGGCATGTGACGATGCCGCAAGTTTTCGGCTTATGCGCCGCAAGTTTTCGGCTTATGCAGGTCGCAGCGCGGGATCAATTCCGATGAAGAAGGCAACCCCCGGACTGGCGATCCTGACGGCCGCGTGCGGCATTGGAACCAATGCTCCGGCAATCGGGACGCCGAACCCGGCATCGGCCCATTGCGTCACTCTGGGTGGCAAGGTCGAGATTCGCAAAGAGGCCGGGGGCGAAGTCGGCTATTGCCACCTGCCCGACGGCCGCGTGGTCGAGGAGTGGGCGCTGTTTCGCGCCCAGACCCCAAAAACCTGATCCGTCCCGGCCTTAAAGGACCGAGATCATGCCGCCATCGGCAAAGATGATCTGGCCGGAAACGTAATCCGACGCACGCGACGCCAGGAAGATCGCGACCCCCTGAAGCTCTTCCGGCCGGCCCCAGCGGCGCATCGGGACACGCCCCTTGACCCAGGAATCGAATTCGGGATTGGCCAGCAGCGCCTCGTTCATGTCGGTGACCATATAGCCCGGCCCGATCGCGTTCGATTGGATGCCAAGCGCGCCCCATTCTGCGGCCATCGCCTTGGTCAGCATCTTGATGCCGCCCTTGGCCACCGTATAGGGCGCGACGGTCGCACGCGCCAATTCCGAGGTCAGCGACCCGATGTTGATGACCTTGCCATATCCGCGCGCTGCCATGCGCTTGGCCGCCTCTCGTCCCACCACGAAGGCCGAGGTCAGGTTGGTATCGATGACACGCTGCCAATCCGCAGTCTCAAGTTCCAGCATCGGGCGGCGGAACTGGATGCCCGCGTTGTTGACCAGAATGTCGACCTCGACCCCGTCGCGGTCCAGCACTTGGAAGGCGGCGGTGACAGCGGATTCGTCGGTGACGTCGAAAACAGAGGTCAGGACCTGATGCCCCTGCCCGCGCATCTCGGCGGCAGCCGTCTCAAGCCGATCGGCATTGACCCCGTTCAGGATAATGCGCGCCCCGGCCCCAGCCAGCCCCTCGGCAATGGCGCGGCCCAATCCGCGCGACGAGCCGGTGACAAGGGCGGTGCGGCCGGTCAGGTCGAAAAGTTGGGTGCTCAATTCTGGTCCTCCGATGTTTGGCGGCGATCAATGTATACATTGCATCGGCAGTGACCATTGCCTTTTTACGCGAACGAGCGCATAAGCCTGCGCTTTCCAAAGCCGCAGGACCGCCGTGACCCAGACCTCCCGCCCGCTGACGAACGTTTCGGCTCTGGTCGAGGCCGGGCTTGTTCCTCGCACCGAAGCTGCGGAGATGGAAAAGGTCGCGCGCGAATTTCGCATCCGGGTCACGCCCGAGATGCAGCAGGCAATGACAAGCGGCCCGAATGACCCCGTCGCGGCCCAATTCCTGCCCGACCGGCACGAGTTGGTCATCCGCCCCGAGGAGCTGGCCGACCCGATCAGCGACGAAGCCTTCAGCCCGACGCCCGGCCTGACCCATCGCTATCCCGACCGCGTGATTTTGCACATCACCCGCACCTGCGAAGTCTATTGCCGCTTCTGTTTCCGCCGCGAGGTCGTGGGCGAGGAAGGCACCCTGCCCGAGCCCGATCTGGCCGCCGCGCTGGACTATATCGCCCGCACCCCTGCCATTCACGAAGTCATTCTGACCGGGGGCGATCCGATGGTGCTGTCCGCCCGCCGTATCGCGGCGCTGATGCGCCGCTTGGAGGCGATCCCGCATCTGGACGTGCTGCGCTTTCACACCCGGATCCCGGTCGTTGCCCCCCATCGCATCGACGCGGTCATGCTGGAGGCGCTGCAAAGCGACCGGCTGGCGGTCTGGGTCGTCCTGCACACCAACCATGCGCAAGAGTTGACGCCGGACGCCTGCGCCGCTCTGAAGCGCCTGTCGCAGGCGGGCATTCCCCTTTTGTCCCAGACGGTACTTCTGAAGGGCGTGAACGCCGATGCCGGGACGCTGGCCGACCTGTTCCGGGCGCTGATCCGCAACCGGGTGAAGCCCTATTACCTGCATCATTGCGATCTCGCGCGCGGCACCAGCCATTTCCGCACCACCATCGCCGAGGGGCAGAACATCATGGCGGCGCTGCGGGGGCGACTGTCGGGGACTTGCCTGCCGACCTATGTGCTGGATCTGCCGGGGGGACACGGCAAGACGCCCCTGGGCCTTGGTCATGTCGACGAGGTCGCGCCGGGCGAATACCGCATCCGCGACTGGCGCGGCCGGGTCCACGACTATCACGACCTCGACAAGGCAGGCGGCCCGGTGAACGGCCACCCGTCGAGTTCGGCCTAGGAACTATTGCAGGAAGCTGCGGACGATCTGGTCGGTCGCCTCGGGGTTCTCCTCCATGATCCAATGGCCGGAACCTGGCACGACCGCCTCCTGCACGTCCTCGGCCGCGAAGCGCATCACCGTCGCCATCATCGGGCCGAATGACTTCTCGCCCCCGACGGCAAGGACCGGCATCTTGAGCTTGCCATTGGCGAGGAAGGCCTGATTGTCGATCGCGTCCTGATCGAAGGCCGCGAACTGGGCAAAGCCCGAATGCATCGCGCCGGGCATGGCATAGAGCGCAGCGTAATGTTCGCGCGCGGGTTCGGAGAAGCGCGCGGGCGTGGCCGAGAACTCGTTCCAGAACCGGTCGAGGTAGATGCGCTCGCGACCCGCGACCAGCCGCTCCATATCCGGCCCGCCAAAGCGGAAATGCCAGAGCAGCGGGTTCTTCAGCACCTCCTCCCACGGCCCGATCCCGGGGATGGGTGCGTCGATCACCGCAAGCTTGCTAACGCGGTCGGGATACTGTGCCGCAAAGGCGTAGGCGACCATATTGCCGATGTCATGGGCAACGATTGCCGTCTGATCGACCTTGAGCGCGTCCAGAACCCCGGCCAGATCGCCAGCCTGCGTCTTCTTGTCGAAGCCGCCCGGCGGTTTCGACGACAGCCCGAGCCCGCGCAAGTCCGGCACGATCACGAGGTGATCGCGGGCCAGATCCTCGGCCATCGGAACCCACATGTCGCCGGTCTCGCCATAGCCATGCACCAGCATGACCGCGGGACCGGCGCCTCCGACGCGGACGTGGATGGTCGCACCATTGGTCGCGATGTCCTGGGTCTTGAATTCGGCGGGATAGTCGAAGTTCTGCGCATCAGCGGGCACGGCCATGAGCCAGGCGAGAAGCGCAACGGAAATGAGACGCATGTATCACCTAATTTTTGAACGATATTTCGTGGAGCCTTGACGAGAATCCCGTCTGAGACGGTCGCACCATCGATCAGACGTTGGGAATTACTCTTCCCGCGCGCATCTTGCGTCAATAGGCTTGACGGAAGCCCCGCCGCCACTGCCCGAATAATAGGATCTCATGTCCCGCGGCATTGCCTCCAAGAAGGATCGGGCAATGAAAAGGCCCGGTCGAAACCGGGCCCTTCAGATCAGACTGCCGAGGCGCGCATCGCCTTGCGGCGCGCCACCCTCTCGCGGATCGCCTCGACATCCGTGATCGGGGTCGCGGCGAAAAGCTCGCGCGTATAGGGGTGCTTCGGATTGGCGAAGACCTCCTCGCGCGTGCCCTGCTCGACCGCCTCGCCCTTGTTCATCACCAGCACGTCATCGGCGATGTAACGCACGACGGACAGATCGTGGCTGATGAAGACATAGGCCAGATTGAACTCGGACTGGATGTCCGCCAGCAGGTTCAGCACCTGCGCCTGCACCGAAAGGTCCAGCGCCGAGACCGGCTCGTCCAGCACCAGCAGCGTGGGGTTCAGCATCAGGGCCCGCGCAATCGCGATCCGCTGGCGCTGACCGCCCGAGAACATGTGCGGATAGCGGTTGAAATGCTCGGCCGGCAAGCCGACCTTGACCAGCATGTCGCGCGCCCGCTCGCGCCGTTCGGCGGCCGGCACGTCGGTGTTCAGCAGCAGCGGCTCCATCAGCACGTCGCCGATCTTCTGGCGCGGGTTCAGACTGCCATAGGGGTTCTGGAACACCATCTGGACCTTGGAGCGCATCTCGCGCGTCGGCTTGTCCTTGGCGATGTCGATGGGCTTGCCCTCGATCTTCAGCTCACCGCCCGAGGCTTCGTCGATCAGCGCAATGATGCGCGCCAGCGTCGACTTGCCAGAGCCGGATTCACCGACGATCGCCAGCGTCTTGCCCCGCTCGACCGAAAAGCTGATCCCCTTGACCGCCCGAACGGTCCGGGCTGGCCGGAAAAGCGAGCCGGGAACGTGATAGTCGCGGATAATTTTTTTGCCTTCGACGATGACGGTCATTGCTGCACCTCGCCTTCAAGGAAGCTACCGACCGTGGGCAGGCGATCACCCGTCGCGTTTTCGGGCAGGGCCGACAGCAGCGCGCGGGTATAGGGATGCTTCGGGGCCTCGAACAGCGAGAGGACGTCGGCCTCTTCCATCTTCTTGCCCTTGTACTGGACCTGCACGCGGTCCGCCGTCTCGGCCACCACGCCCATGTCATGGGTGATGAGGATCAGCGCCATGCCGGTTTCCTCTTGCAGTTCCATCAGCAGGTCCAGGATCTGCTTCTGGATGGTCACGTCCAGCGCAGTCGTCGGCTCGTCCGCGATCAGCAGGCGCGGGCCGGTGGCGATGGCCATGGCGATCATCACGCGCTGGCATTGCCCACCCGACATCTGGTGCGGATAGGATTTCAGCTTTTCTTCCGGGTCGGGAATGCCGACCTGGCGGAACAGCTCGAGCGCGCGGGCATGGGCGGCTTTCTTCGACAGCCCCGCATTGAAGCGCAGGACTTCCTCGATCTGATAGCCGGTGGTGAAGGACGGGTTCAGCGACGCGATCGGTTCCTGGAAGATCATGGTGATCTCGCGCCCGATGATCTTGCGCCGCTCTTTGGGGGACATGTGCAGCATGTCCTTGCCGTCGAAAGTCATCTCGTCGGCGGTGACCATCGCGGTGTCGGGCAGAAGCCCCATTGCCGCCAGCATCGAGACGGACTTGCCCGAACCGGATTCGCCCACGATCGCCAGAACTTCGCCCTTGTCGACGCGCACATCGATCCCGTCGACAGCGGTGAAGCTGCCGGTCGAGGTCGCGAAGCGGACGGTGAGATTGCGAATGGTAAGAAGTGCCATGCCTCAGCTCCGCTTCAGTTTCGGGTCAAGCGCATCCCGCAGGCCATCGCCCATCAGGTTTATCGCAAGGACCGAGATCAGGATGGCAAGGCCGGGGAAGGTCACGACCCACCAGGCGCGCAGGATGAACTCCCGCGCCTCGGCCAGCATCGTGCCCCATTCCGAGGCCGGGGGCTGCGCGCCCATGCCCAGGAAGCCAAGCGCGGCCGAATCGAGAACCGCGGACGAAAAGCTCAGCGTCGCCTGGACGATCAGCGGCGCAAGGCAGTTCGGCAGGATGGTCTTGAACATCAGGCGCATGTTTCCCGCCCCGGCGACACGGGCGGCGGTGACATATTCGCGGGCCTTCTCGCCCATCACCGCGGCGCGGGTCAGACGCGCGAAATGCGGCTGATAGACGATGGCGATGGCGATCATCGCATTGGTCAGCCCCGGCCCCAGGATCGCGACCAGCACCAGTGCAAGCAGCAGCGACGGGAATGCCAGCACGACATCCATGACGCGCATGATGACGGCATCGACCCAACCGCCGAAATAGCCGGCAAGCAGGCCGATGATGATGCCGCCGGTCAGCGCGATGGCAACGACCACGATGCCGATGAACAGCGAATATTGCGCCCCGAAGATCAGGCGAGACAGCATGTCCCGGCCAACGGCGTCAGTGCCCAGCAGAAACTCGGGACGACCACCCGTCTGCCAGAAGGGCGGCGCCAGCAGCGCGTCGCGAAATTGGTGGGTCGGTTCATGCGGCGCCAGAATCGGCGCGAAGACCGCCGTCAGCACCAGCAACACGAAAACGGCAAGACCGATGACGGCCCCGCGGTTCTGGCTGAAGTAGAACCAGAACTCCTTGAACATCCGGCGACGGATGGCCGAGTCCGAGATTTTGACGGAGGTATCGGTCATTTGTGGCGGATCCTCGGGTTGATGAGACCATAGGTCAGGTCCACGATCAGGTTCACGATCATCACGATACCCGCGATCAGCAGCAGGCCCGACTGGACCACCGGATAATCACGGCGCGAGATCGAATCGATCATCCACTTGCCGATCCCCGGCCACGAGAAGATCGTCTCGGTCAGGATCGCACCCGCCATCAGCACGCCGACCTGAAGGCCGATGGTGGTGATGACCGGGATCATCGCGTTGCGAAGCGCGTGAACACCGATGACGCGGCGCATCGACAGGCCTTTGGCTTTGGCGGTGCGGACGTAATCCTCGCCCATGACCTCAAGCATGGCCGAACGGGTCTGGCGCGCGATGACGGCCAGCGGGATCGTCGCCAGCACGATCGATGGCAGGATCAGGTGGCTGACGGCCGAAAGGAATGCCCCCTTCTGCCCCGACAGCAGGCTGTCGATCAGCATGAATCCCGTCACCGGGGGGAAGAAGTACATCAGCGAGATGCGGCCCGAAACCGGGGTCCATTGCAGGATGCCCGAAAAGAAGATGATCAGCAGCAGCCCCCACCAGAAGATCGGCATAGAAAAACCGACAAGGGCGCCGGTCATCGAAATCTGGTCGAACCACGATCCACGCTTGATCGCGGCCAGGACGCCCACGGGGACGCCGATCAGGGTCGCGATGATGATGGCCACGATGGCAAGCTCGACCGTCGCGGGGAACAGCGTCAGGAACTCGGCCAGAACGGGCTTCTTGGTCACGATCGAATGGCCCAGGTCGCCATGAAGCAGATCGCCAAGATAAGACAAATACTGGTGCCAGATCGGCTGGTCATAGCCAAGCTGGGCAGAGATCTGGGCATAGCGTTCGGGCGAGACGCCGCGTTCGCCTGCCATCAGCAGGACCGGATCGCCCGGCAGCAGCCGGATGAAACCGAAGGCAACCAATGTGATCCCAAGCATTGTCGGGATCAGATAGAGAAGCTTCGAGAATATGAATTTGATCATAGAACCCTAACCTAAGGGCCGCGCAGGGGGGAAACCCCTGCACGGCCTCATGACTTACAAACCGGTTTTGCCCTATTCGGCGATATCCACCGTATCGAAGGCATAGTCACCCAGGGGCGACTGCACGAAACCGGTCACATTCTTGGCCATCGGCACATATTGCACCGAATGGGCCAGCGTCGCCCAGGGAGCCTGATCCTTGAAGATCACCTGAGCCTCTTCGTAAAGTTTTGTGCGCTCGGCGACGTCCGAGGTCTTCTTGGCATTGGCCAGGAGGTCCGAGAACTCCTTGTTGCACCAGAAGGCGCGGTTCGCACCGCCCGGCGTCGCCGCCGCGCAGGACAGCAGCACCGACAGGAAGTTGTCCGGATCGCCGTTGTCACCGGTCCAACCCAGGATGACGGCGCCCTTACGGCCCTCTTCCATGGATTTCTTCAGGTATTCGCCCCATTCGTAGCTGACGATATCGACCTTGACGCCGACCTTGGCGAAGTCGCTTTGGATCAGTTCGGCCGCGCGACGGGCGTTCGGCATATAGGGACGCTGCACCGGCATCGCCCAGACTTCCATGCTCAGATCCTTGACGCCGGCATCTTCCAGCATCTTCTTCGCGGCTTCGGGATCATAGGCGTCGTCCTTGACCGCGTCATTATAGGACCACATGGTCGGCGGGATCGGGTTCTTGGCGACTTCGGCGCTGCCCTGATAGACCGCGTCGATCATCGCCTTCTTGTCGATCGCCATGTTCAGGGCCTTGCGGACCTCGGGCTTGTCGAAAGGCGCGACGGTGGTGTTATAGGCGACATAGCCGACGTTCAGGCCAGCCTGCTCATCCACCTTCAGGTTCGGATCGGCCTTGATCGCGGCCAGGTCGGCGGGCGCCGGATAAGGCATCAGGTGGCATTCGCCAGCCTTCAGCTTCTGCAGGCGAACCGAAGCGTCGGGCGTGATGGCAAAGACCAGATCGTCGATCTTGGGCGCTTCGCCCCAGTAATCGGCGTTCTTCTGGTAACGGATCACCGCGTCCTTCTGATAGGCCACGAACTTGAACGGCCCGGTACCGATCGGCGCGTTGTTCAGGTCCTCCATCGTGCCGGCGGCTTGCAGCGCATCGGCATATTCCTTGGACAGGATCGAGACGAAGGGCATCGCGACGTTGGCCAGGAACGGCGCTTCGGGATGGTTCAGGGTGAATTTCACCGTGTTGTCGTCGACCTTCTCGATCGACTTGATCAGCTTGTCCATCTCCATCGAGCTGTAATACTCGTAGGTCAGGCCCGAGATATAGGCGTGCCACGGATCATCCGCGTTGGCCTGACGGTTGAAGCTGAACACCACGTCATCGGCATTGAAGTCGCGCGACGGCGTGAACTTGTCGTTCGACTGGAACTTGACGCCCTTGCGCAGGTGGAAGGTATAGGTCAGCCCGTCATCCGACACTTCCCAGCTTTCGGCCAGCGCGGGTTCAACTTCGGTCGTGCCGGGCTTGAACTGGACAAGGCGGTTGTAGATCGCGTGGGCCGAGGCATCGAAGGTCGTGCCGGCGGTATAGGGTGCCGGATCGAAGCCCTCGGGCGAGCCTTCCGAGCAATAGACGAAGGTCTTTGCATGCAGCGGCGCAGCGGCCATCAGCGCAAGCGCTGATGCGGCGAGGAACCGGGTAGAGAAGATGGACATTTAATTACCTCCCATGTCGACGTTATTCTTCGCGCCTGATGCAAACGAAAGCGGCCAAGAGATCAAGTGGCAGCTTACGCGCGCCCGCCGATTCTTTTCATCTGACGTAACGGCATCGTGAAAAAAGACGTGGCTTTCGTCAATTCGCCATAACGATAGGTTCTCACTCGACCACCCGGGGCAATCGCGCCAATCTGCCGGGCGTGGCGACGCAAGGCCGCGCAGGACGGAGAAAAGACCTTGACCGCAATCCCCGAGCTAGGCCGCCGGACCGCAGGCAATGCCCGCGTTCTGATAGTCGCGGATCTGCATCTCGACCAGTGGAAACATGACGGACTGGACCCGCTGGAGCAACTTGACGCGACGGAATGGCAATCGCTGGACGGTGTCATCGTCGCCGGTGATCTGTCGAACGCCGCGATGCGCAAATGGCCGCGCTTCCTTGACCGACTGGCAAAGTGCGCACCACCCGGAACCGTCCATGTCATGCCGGGGAACCACGACTATTATGACCTGGACCCCGAAGCAGACCCCGCGCTGGCCGAGCTGTGCCGCCAGCATGGCGTGGGGTTCGCCCAGATGGCCGAGTTGCGGATCGCCGGAGAACTTTTCCTATGCGCAACCTTGTGGTCGGACTTCGTGCTGCCCGCGGATCCGAAGGGGATGGACGACTTTCGCCGCATCCGATCACCTGCGGGCGGCCCGCTGCAAATCGGTGATCTGCAGGCTGTCCATCGACGCCATCTTGCATGGCTGGACGACCGGCTGACCGCCTGCGAGGGGCGGGCGACCGTCGTGACCCATCACCTGCCGCACCCGTCGCTGCTGCCCCCGGATTACCGCCATCCGGGCGGCTTTGCCTCGGATCTGGGGTGGTTGATGCGGAAGCATCGCCCCCGAGAATGGCTGTTCGGACATGCGCATGGCGCGCCCGATGCGATCATCGAAGAAGTGCCCTGCCGGAACGTGGCGCTGGGTCCCCCCTCGTTCAGGGGACCGGATGCGTCGGCGCGCCTGAACGAATTGATCCGCTGATCCGCGCCTGCTGCATCTCGCGCAGGATGCGGGCGCTGGTGCTGGCACCATCAAGGTCCAGTGCCGGGCGTGCGCGCCCCGAACGCCCCAGCGCGATGCGGATCGCGTCGGCCAGCGCCTCGGGCGTCAGCCCCCGTTCGGGCAGAACCAGCGCCAGCCCACGCGCGGCCAGCTTTTCGGCGCGCAGGGTCTGCTCGGTCTCTCCACCCGAGGCAAAGGGGACCAGCACCGCTTCGCATCCCGCGCGCAGCACGTCGCCCACGGTATTGTAGCCCGCCTGCGAGACCGAGACGCGGGCACTGGCCATCAGCCCGGCCAGGTTCGCGCGAAAGCGATGGACAGCAAGCCGGTCCGAGGCCAGGGCGCTGAACGCCTCGAACTCTGGCTGCGGCAGGTTTGGCCCGGTCAGGACGCACCAGTTCAGGTCCAAGGGCAGCAGCGCGCGCGCCTGCATCGCGCAGCGGATCAGATCCGCACCCACCGCACCGCCCCCCGCAGACAGGACGATGTCATGGCGCTCATCCGCGGCGGCCGGCGGAGGGGGTGTCACAAGCCCGGTATAACGCAGCTTCGGAGCGATCCTTGCGGCCAGCGGAAAGCTCTCCTCGATCCGCGAAAAGGCGGGATCGCCATGCACCAGCACCGCATCGAAATCGGCTAGCGCGGCGACCGTCTCCTCGTCACGGCCGGGCTTGCGGTTGGCCTGCAGGATGTCGCGGACCGAACTGAGGATCAGGGGCGGATTCGCGCGGTCCCGCGCAACCCGGATCAGGGGAAGAAGCTCGAACCGGACCTGGCGGCGGCCAAAGGGGAACGCCTCGATCAGCAGTACATCCGGGTCAAGCGCCGCAAAGGCGTCAAGCAGCAGCGCGCGGCGGTGTTCGCGGAATGTGTCATCGACCGCCCTGCCCTCGGCATCGACCAGATCGCCAAAACCCTCTTGCCCCACGGCCATCGCGGGCAACGCCAGATGGGCGATGCCTGCGGCGGGGAAGCCCGGCACCGGCAATCCGCCCGTCACCACCGTCACCTGCGCGCCATCCGCCGCCAAGGCCTCGGCAATGCGGCTTGCGCGGGCCAGATGGCCGATCCCAAGCAAGTGCTGGACATAGAACATCACCCGCATGAACAGCCCCCTTTCGCCGCACCCAGAAGCGCGCGAAGGTCGCGGACACTGACGGCGGAATCGAAATCGCGGCGCACCCGCGCCTCGGCCGCGGCGCCCAGCCTTGCCCGCAGCGCGGGATCGCGCATCGACCGCTCCAGCGCATGGGCCAGTGCCCCTGCATCTTCGGGCGGGACCAGCAGGCCGTTTTCGCCGTCGCTGAACAGTTCGGGAATGCCGGAAATCGCGCTGCCGATACAGCACAGGCGCTGGCTTGCGGCCTCGACCAGCACATTCGGCAGACCGTCGCGGTCGCCGTCGGCAGCGATGCGGCAGGGCAGCACGAAAAGGTCGCTGTCGCGGTAAAGCTCCAGCACCTCGCGTTGGGGCAGCGCACCTCGCCAGATGATCCGATCCGCGATCCCCAATTCGCGCGCCAGGGGCTTCAGCCGCTCGGCCTCGGGGCCCCCGCCGATATGTTCGAAGCGCCAGGCAAGATCGCGGGGCAGTTGGGCAAGCGCCTGCATCAGGATGTCATATCCCTTTTTCGGCACCAGTCGCCCGACGCTGACCAGTCGGACGGGGTCGGCGGGATCGCTGCCGTCGCGGTCCGAATGCGCCCGATCCGTCGCGCCGAAACGCGCAAGATCCAACCCGTGATAGCTGAGATGCACGCGCGCCGGGTCCGGGGCCAGGGAACGCAGATGCTCCCACCCCGAGCGCGTGCAGGTCACGCACCACTCCGCATGGCCCAGCTTGGCGCTCAGATCCCAGTCGGGCGAAGTCCAGATGTCCTTGGCAAGGCACGAGACCGTCCAGTCCGTCCCGGTGATCCTGCTGGGATAGCTGCGGACCGAGGCGGGGGTGGGCAGATAGTGCACATGCAGCCATTCCGCTTCGCGGCCCCATTCCGCCCCCGGCTCAT
>Ga0160446_100345_pt1 | contig 24721 bp, 25 predicted proteins | sample HID1973I_E1MG_FD_108200 | JGI IMG/M metagenome (GOLD analysis project Ga0160446, IMG submission 108200) | Enriched mosquito-associated microbial communities from UW Madison campus, WI, USA - HID1973I_E1 MG | ecosystem: Host-associated > Arthropoda: Insects > Digestive system > Unclassified ... | reverse complement strand
GCACGGCGCGCCCCGCAGGCGTGGGACCGCGCGGACCGACTCGCGACGAGACTCGAGAACGCGCGAAGCGAACCGCTGCGCACAGCGAGGATCGAGTCTTCCCGTGCAGACGAGCTCGTCGACGAGGTGCAGGCCTCGCGGGAGCAGCGGTGACGTCGGTCACAGCGTTCGATGCGGACGTCCTGATCTACGCGGCGGTCGAAGGTCATCCGCTGGGCGTGCGCATCCTTGCGTTGCTCCACGACGCCGACGCTCGGATCGGCTCGGTCCTGCTGCTCACCGAAGTGCTGACAAAACCTCTGCGTGATGGCCCGGAGTCAGACGAGGTCGCGGCGCTGTTGAGCGTGCTCAGTCGTCTCGAACTGCGTCCACTCGACGTGAACACCGCGCGCCTGGCCTTGGTGCTTGCCGCCGAGCACGGCCTGCGTGCCGCCGACGCCGCGCATCTCGCGACAGCGATCGCAGGCGGCGCCGACCGCTTCGTCACGAACAACCGCAAGGACTTCCCGCAGTCGATCACAGAGATAGCGGTCGTGTACCCCGATGACCTGCCCACCTCAGACCTGGGCCGCCCGGATAGCCCGGCGTCGTGACGTCGGTCGCCGACTCGTTCGGCCTGCCGTCCATCGGGACGCTACGCGTCGCGCAGCCACAGCACCGCGAGCAGTGCCGCTGTGGCGATCAGCGCCAGCACCGCCACCGCGACGCCCGGCCAGCCCAGCGAGGCGAAGACGAACCCGAGCGCCCACCCGAACAGGCTCGACCCGGCGTAGTACCCGAGGTAGTACAGCGAAGACGCCTGCGCTCGCGCGTCGGCGGCGCTTGCCACGGGCGCCCAGCCCGAGGCCACCGCGTGCGCGGCGAAGAAGCCGGCCGTGAACACCAGCAGCCCGACGAGGATCGCCGGCACCGCCGGGAGGAGCGTGAGCCCCGCGCCGGCCGCCATCACCACGGTCGACACCCACAACACCGGGTACCGTCCGAAGCGGCTGGCGAGGCTTCCCGCGACCGGCGAGGCCGCCGTGCCCGCCAGGTACGCGAGGAACAGCAGGCTCACCGCCCAGTGCGGCATCGAGTACGGCGGAGCCGTCAACGCGAACCCGAGGTAGTTGTACAGCGCCACGAACCCGCCCATGAGCAGGAATCCCTGCGCGTACAGCGCGAGCTGCCGTCGCGACCGCAGGTTCTCGGCGAGGCGGCGCGCAAGCGACGGCCCGCGATGCGGACGGTGCCGCAGCGCGACGAACCCGCGAGCGCGCGGCACTAGCACCAGGAACGCGACCGCCGACAGCGCGCACACCACGGCGACGGCGAGTACGCCGGCCTCCCAGCCCGCGGCGTCGCCGACGGGGCCGGCGATCAGCCGCCCGGCGAGGCCCCCGATGGTGGTGCCCGCGATGTAGCTGCCCGCCGCGGCTGCCGTGTGGGCGGCATCCACTTCTTCGCTCAGGTAGGCGAGCGCGATCGCGGGCACCGCGCCGAGCCCGACGCCCTCCAGCAGCCGCAGCACGAGCAGGGTCCCGATGTCGGGGCTGAACGGGGCGAGCAGCCCGAAGACGGTGGCGATGAGGATGCCGGCGGCCATCGCCGGCACGCGGCCCACGCGATCGGCGACCGCCGACCACGGGATCACGGTCACCGCGAGCCCGAGGGTCGTCGTCGAGACGGCCAGCGCCGCGGTCGCCGGCGGCACATCGAACTCGGCCGCGATGAGGGGCAGCACCGCCTGCGGCGAGTACAGCTGCGCGAACGTGGCGACGCCGGCGAAGAAGAGACCCGCGATGAGCCGTCGGTACGCACGGTCGCCGGGCAGATGCCCTGTGAACGTGGCGGCCGACATCCCCTCGAGCGTACGCCCGCAGGCACGCCGGCGCGTCGCGACTAGAGTCGTGGGGGCCGCGCGGGTCGCGGCATCCCTTCCCCACCCTCTGCGGCGCAACGGCGCGCACCCGACAGGAGCCCCCGTGTCTGCCGCCATCGCCGATCCCACCGACCGCTACCGGATCACCCCGACCGTGCTGCAGGCGCTGCGCAGTCCGCGGCTGCTGACGCGCGAGGTGCTCGCGGGCCTGGTCACGGCGCTCGCGCTGATCCCCGAGGCCATCGCGTTCTCGGTCGTCGCGGGGGTGGACCCCCGCGTCGGCCTGTTCTCGTCGTTCGTGCTCGCCGTCGTCATCGCGTTCACCGGCGGGCGCCCGGCGATGATCACGGCCGCCGCAGGTGCGGTCGCCCTCGTGATCGCACCCGTCGCCCGCGAGTACGGACCGGACTACCTCATCGTCACGATCGCGCTCGCGGGCGTGATCCAGGTGCTGTTCGCCGTGCTCGGCGTCGCCCGCCTGCTGCGATTCATCCCGCGCAGCGTCATGGTCGGGTTCGTCAACGCGCTGGCGATCCTCATCTTCCTGTCGCAGGTGCCGCAGCTCATCGACGTGCCGTGGGCCGTGTACGTCCTGGTCGCCGCGGGCCTCGGCATCCTGCTCGTGTGGCCCCGCATCACCCGCGCGATCCCGGCACCGCTCATCGCGATCGTGCTGCTCACGGCCGCCGTCGTCGTCTTCGGTCTGTCTGTGCCCGACGTCGCCGACCAGGGCGAGCTGCCGCGGAGCCTGCCCGGGCTGCTGATCCCGAACGTGCCTCTCACGTGGGAGACGCTGCAGATCGTCGCCCCGTTCGCGCTGGCCGCGGCGCTCGTGGGGCTGCTCGAGTCGCTCATGACGGCCAAGCTCGTCGACGACCTCACCGACACGCACTCCCGCAAGACCCGCGAGGCATGGGGTCTCGGCGTCGCGAACGTGGCGTCGGCCTTCTTCGGCGGCACCGGCGGGTGCGCGATGATCGGCCAGACGATGATCAACGTCAAGACCTCGGGCGGTCGCACGCGCATCTCCACGCTCCTGGCCGGCGTGTGGGTGCTGGTGCTGGTCGTCGCCCTGGGCGACATCGTCGGGCTCATCCCGATGGCCGCCCTGGTGGCCGTCATGATCGTGGTGTCGGCGATGACCTTCGACTGGCACAGCATCCGCCCGGCGACGCTGCGGCGCATGCCGCTGAGCGAGACCGCGGTGATGGTCGTCACGGTCGTCGCCACCGTCTGGACGCACAACCTCGCCGCCGGCGTCATCCTGGGAGTGATCGCCGCGATGGTGCTGTTCGCCCGGCGCGTCGCGCACTTCACGACGGTCACCCGCACCGTCGAGGGCGACACCGCGCTCTACCGCGTCGACGGCGAGCTCTTCTTCGCCTCGAGCAACGACCTGACGACGCAGTTCGCGTACGCCGCCGATCCGCCTCACGTCGTGATCGACCTCTCGCGCACGCACGTGTGGGACGCCTCGACGGTCGCGGCGCTCGACGCCATCGTCACGAAGTACGAGGCGCGCGGCACGACCGTCGCCCTCGAGGGCATGACGGATGCCGCGGCCGAGTTCCACCGGCGCCTGAGCGGGGAACTCGGATCGGCCTGAGCACCCCGGAACTCACAGCCCGATCCCAGGTTCACGGGACCAAATCCGTCGAGGCATCCGTTCTTCTTCATGACGCCGCAGCCAGCCGTGTCATCCCAGGAGGAATCGTGAGCAACGACTACCGCAAGACCCCCGAGGCGCTCAGCCGCCTCACCGACGCGCAGTACCGCGTCACGCAGGACGACGGCACCGAGCCGGCGTTCCGCAACGAGTACTGGAACAACCACGAGCCCGGCATCTACGTCGACGTGGTCTCCGGCCAGCCGCTCTTCTCGTCGACCGACAAGTACGACAGCGGCACCGGATGGCCGAGCTTCACACGCCCCATCGAGCCCGACGCGGTGACCACCAAGAAGGACCGGTCGCTGTTCATGTCGCGCACCGAGGTGCGCTCGTCGGGCGCCGACAGTCACCTGGGTCACGTCTTCCCGGACGGCCCACGGGATGCCGGCGGCCTGAGATACTGCATGAACTCGGCCGCACTGCGCTTCGTGCCCGCCTCGTCGCTGGACGACGAGGGCTACGTCGCCTACCGTCACCTCTTCACCCCCGAGAACCAGGAGAACGCCTCATGACCAGCGGACCCTTTGACACCGGAGAGATCACCCGCACCCCCGGCACCGAGACGGCCGTCCTCGCCGGCGGCTGCTTCTGGGGCATGGAGGACCTCATCCGCCGCCAGCCCGGCGTGCAGTCCACCCGCGTCGGCTACACCGGGGGCCAGAACGCCCACGCCACGTACCAGCGCCATCCCGGCCACGCGGAGGCCGTCGAGATCGTCTTCGACCCGACGCAGACGTCGTACCGCGACATCCTGGCGTTCTTCTTCCAGATCCACGACCCGTCGACGCTGAACCGCCAGGGCAACGACATCGGGTCCAGCTACCGCTCCGCGATCTTCCCGCTCTCCCCCGAGCAGGCCGAGGTCGCGCGCGACACGATCGCCGACGTGGACGCCTCGGGGCTGTGGCCGGGCAAGGCCGTCACCACGATCGAGCCCGAGGGCCCGTTCTGGGAGGCCGAGCCCGAGCACCAGGACTACCTGATCCGCTACCCCAACGGGTACACGTGCCACTTCCCGCGCGCAGGCTGGGTCCTGCCCAAGCGCGCCGACGCGACGGCGTAGCACCGGACGAGAAATGGATGCCGCGGCCCGCCGGGTCGCGGCATCCGCCGTCTTCACAGGCCGGCGTGCTAAGGTTGGGACGCCCGATCGGGCCGTCCGCGTCGATTTCCTCTGCCTCATTGTGGAGAACAGAGCGCTCGACCTCCCACCGCCACTGCGGTCACTTCCTTCCCACGACTTCCGCGCACGAGCGTGTCATCGCCTCGTCCGCCCACCAAAGGCTCTCTTGACGCTCGTCACTCCCACCTCCGCAACAACACCTTCTTCGCTCGACTGGCGCCAGGCCGACGACGACGTCTTCGTCGCCACCTCGACCGGCGAGTACGCCGGCGTCGTGTTCGTCACGCCCACCGGCTTCGACGCGCACAGCGCGCGCGGCGAGCGCCTCGGCGTGCACGAGACCCGGGCCGCCGCCGCACACGCGGTGGCGGCATCCGTCACCCACGTCCCCCTCTCCGGCACGCACGTCGTGCCCCACCTGCGTCCGCTCCGCACACGTCGGAACGGCACCCGCGGTCGCACACGCGGCCCACAGAACAAAAGGAAAGACACGATGGCCACTGGCACCGTGAAATGGTTCAACTCCGAGAAGGGCTACGGCTTCATCGCCCCCGATGACGGCAGCGCCGATCTGTTCGCGCACTTCAGCGCGATCGCCGGCGACGGCTTCAAGGAGCTTCGCGAGGAGCAGAAGGTGGAATTCGACGCGGAGCGCGGCCCCAAGGGCATGCAGGCCGCCAACATCCGCCCGCTCTGACACTGACTGCCGGCCGGGGCCGAGCAATCGGCCCCGGCTGACGATCGACTGACAAGCTCCTGCGTATTCCCCACTCGACATGCGGGTGCGCGTAGCCTGGCATCAGCGATCGGCACCCGCCCTTGGCTTTCACGGCCAACGTGGTCCCGAACGGAATCCAGGTGTACCCATCTCCTCCACCGCTCTCGAGCCTCGGCTCGGTCCCGTCCGTCAGACGTATGCGGGAACGACAGAGTTCCCGCCCCTGACCCGCGCGTACACCGACGTCGCGCAGGTCGTCCGCGAGACCGGCCTCATGGCCCGCACGCCGTGGTTCTACGGAATCGTCGGGCTGGTCATCGCCCTCGCCTTCGGCGGTGCCGTCACCGGCTTCATCCTGCTCGGCGACACCTGGTATCAGCTGCTGATCGCCGCGGCGCTCGGCGTGCTGTTCACGCAGGTGGCCTTCCTCTCGCACGAGGCCGCGCACCGTCAGATCCTCTCCTCCGGCCCGGCGAACGACCGGCTCGCCCGGCTGCTGGGCAACGGCGTGGTCGGCATGAGCTACTCGTGGTGGGCGCACAAGCACACGCGCCACCACGGCAACCCGAACCGTGTCGGCAAGGATCCCGACATCGAGGTCGACACGATCTCGTTCCTCGACGAGGATGCCGCCCAGGCCCGTGGGCTGCGCCGCTTCATCACGCGTCGCCAGGGATGGCTGTTCTTCCCGCTGCTCACCCTCGAGGGGCTCAACCTGCACTTCCTGGCGTTCCGCCACCTCTTCAGCCGCGAACCGGTGAAGGGCCGCTACGTCGAGCTGGGCATGCTGGCCGCGCGGTTCGCCATCGTCCTGACACCCGTGTTCGTGTTCCTGCCGCTCGGCATGGCGTTCGCGTTCCTCGGCGTGCAGCTCGCCGTGTTCGGCGTCTACATGGGCGCCTCCTTCGCGCCGAACCACAAGGGCATGCCGGTCATCGCGGCGGACGCCAAGCTCGACTTCTTCAGCAAGCAGGTGCGCACCTCGCGCAACGTCTCCGGCGGATGGTGGGCCACCTGGATGATGGGCGGCCTGAACTACCAGATCGAGCACCACCTGTTCCCGAGCATGGCGCGCCCGCACCTCGCGCAGGCCCGCGCGATCGTCATCGACCACTGCCGCACGCTGGGCGTCCCGTATGCCGAGACCACCATGTGGCGCTCCTACGCGATCGTGATCGACTACCTCAACCGCGTCGGCCTCGCCGCGCGCGACCCGTTCGACTGCCCGGCCGCCGCCACGATGCGCAAGCTCTGAGCTGCAGGCGCCGAACAGCAGAGCAGTGGATGCCGCGAAACCTGGTTTCGCGGCATCCACTGCTTTTCGCGTCAGTCGCCGGGGCGCCGCAGGAATCCTGAGAACAGCGTGTGCAGCAGCGGCAGCACCGACAGGATCATCAGCGCGGTGCCGATCGCGAGGTCCTGCGAACGCAGCACGGCGCCGCTGATCAGCAGCCCCGCGAACAGCACGGCCGACACGGCGCGGCGGCCCATGCGCTCCAGCCGGCGCAGCTTCTGGTCCAGCTTCGGGACGTCGGCGACCAGCCTGCCATCGACGATCTGCGACACCATCTCGTCCAGACGCCGCGGCAGACGTGCGACGACGCCCGCGACCGACGCGGCCTCGCGCGCGAACCCCTGCACCAGGTTGCCGCTCTGGTCGCGCAGCAGCTGGTCGGCGTACGGCTCGACGGCGTCCCAGACGTTGAACGCCGGATCGAGCGCGCTGCACACTCCGCTGGTGAGCGAGATGGCCCGCACGATGAGCAGGAAGTTCTCGGGCAGCTGGAACGGCATCGAACGCACCACGTCGCCGAACTGGGTCGCGAAGTCCTGGAATTCGCGCGGGTCGACCGTCTGCAGCTCGGCGAAGCCCATACCGCCGAACCGCGCGAACAGCGCCGTCATCGCGCGTTCGAGCTCGCCGGTGTCGGCCGACGGCAGCAGCGCGCCGACGTCGCGGATGCTCGCGACCATCTTCTTGCTGTCGCGGGCGGCGACCGCGATGATCAGCTGCTGCAGGCCCGTGCGCAGCGTGGCCGGCACCTCGCCCATCATCCCGAAGTCCACGAACGTGAGCGTCCACGGCTGTGCGCCGGGAGCGGCGCCTGGGGCGGCCGGCGTGACGAAGATGTTGCCCGGATGCGGGTCGGCGTGGAAGTAGCCGTCGACGAACAGCTGGTCGAACATCACGTTCGCGAACTCGGTCGCAACGGCCGACGGGTCGATGCCGGCAGCACGCAGCCCGTCGACGTCGGTGATCTTGATGGCGGTGACGTCGGCGAGCACGAGCACGCGTCGCGTCGTGCGCTCCCACGCCACCTCGGGCACCGTGACACGCGCGTCGTCCACGAAGTTCTCGGCGAACCGAGCGGCGTTGCGCGCTTCGAGCAGATAGTCGATCTCGTCGCGGCTCGTGTGGGCGAACTCCTCCACGAGCGCCGGCAGATCGACGTGCTCGCGCACCACGTGCACGCGGCTCAGCCACGCGGCCACTCGCCGCAGCGCCGCGAGGTCGACGTCGACGATGGCGTCGATGCCCGGCCGCTGCACCTTCACGACGACGTCCGCGAAGCCGGTGTCGGCGGCATCCACCGGGTTCAGCCGTGCGCGATGGGCCTGGCCGAGGGATGCCGCGGCCACCGGCGTCTCGTCCACCCAGGCGAACGCGCGCTCGAGCGGCACCCCCAGCTCGGCCTCGGCGAGCGTGCGGATCTCGGGGAACGCCACCGGCGGGACCTCGTCCTGCAGGCCCTCCAGCTCCGTGGTGATCTCGGGCGGCAGCACGTCGAGGCGCGAGGAAAGGAACTGCCCGACCTTGATCATCAGCCCACCCAGTGACACCGCGAGCGCGTGGAAGTTCTTCGCGATGTTCTCCAGGCGCTTCGGCCGGTTGCGCGCCGCGAGGGTGCTCAGCCCGAAGCGCGGCAGCACGAGCTCGAACCACCACGCCTGCACCATGTAGCGCGCGGCGAACCGCAGGATCCGCCGATAGCGGGCGCGCGTGTTCCCGGCGTCTGCCATCGAACTCTCCTAGATCCCGCGTGCGCGTGACCGCGGCCGCGGCCGCGCGCGCCCGTCGCCGACGTCCTGCGCCGGCACCCGTCAGTCCTGAGCGAGGATGGAGTAGAGCCTACGCCGGGCCTCGTCGAGCACCTCGACAGCTTGCGCGACCTGGTCGGGCGTGCCGCCGCGGGCGACCTGCGCTGCAGCCTGCGCGAGCTTGGCGCCCGCCTTCGGGAGCGCGGTGGCGCGGCCGGCGTCGTGGGTGCCGAACGCCTCCCACGGGGCGGTGCGATCCTCGCCCGCCTCGAACTCGGCACGGCCGGCGTCGGTGAGCGAGTACGTCTTCTTGCCGCCGGACTCCTCGGCGATGACGAGTCCCTCGTCGGCGAGCAGCTGCAGCGTCGGGTAGACCGATCCGGGGCTCGGCTTCCACGCGCCGCCGCTGCGCTCCTCGATCTCGTGGATGATCTGGTAGCCGTGCATGGGCTGCTCGGCGAGCACCGCGATCACGGCGGCCCGCACGTCGCCGCGACCGACCCGTGGAGAGAAGCGCTGTTCGAACGCGTCGCGCAGCTGGTCCATCGCCTCGAACAGCCCACCGGGCAGGCTCTGCCCCGTCTGACCCCGATGACGGGGTCCGAACCCCGGGTACGTACCGCTCATGACATCCTCCTGACGAGTGTCTGCCGATAGCTCGACGATACATAGCGATATATCGGTAGGCAAGAGCGGGTGGCGGCATCCGCTTCTGTCATTCGGCGGTCGGTCGTCCGTAAGCCTCCAGCAGGCGCAGCCACACCTCGCTGATCGTCGGGTACGACGGCACGGCGTGCCACAGGCGCTCGAGGGGCACCTCGCCGACGATCGCGACGGTGGCCGAGTGCAGCAGCTCGCCGACGTCCTGCCCGACGAAGGTCGCGCCGACCAGCACACGACGCTGCTCGTCGACGATCGCGCGCGCCTGTCCGCGGTAGTGGTCGGCGACCTCGCTGGCGCCGGAGACCGACGCCAGGTCGTAGTCGAGCACGCGGACCTCCAGGCCCGCCTTCTCGGCCGATGCCTGCGTATGCCCGACGGCGGCGACCTCGGGTTCCGTGAACACCACCTGCGGCACCGCGAAGTGGTCGGCCGTCGCGACGTGCACGCCCCAGGGCGCGTCGTCCACGGTACGGCTGCGTGCCCGGGCGGCGATGACGTCGCCTGCGGCGCGGCCCTGGTACTTGCCCTGGTGGGTGAGCAGCGCGCGGTGGTTGACGTCGCCGACGGCGTAGAGCCAGTCGACGCCGCGCACGCGCAGCGTGTCGTCCACCTCGAGCCATGCGCCCGGCGTCAGTCCCACGGCGTCCAGGCCGACGTCGTGCGTGCGGGGAACCCGCCCGGTCGCGACGAGCACCTCGGCGGCGCGCACCTCGGAGCCGTCCGTGAGCGTCAGCACGACATCGCCGTCGGCATCGCGCGCGGCGCTGTCGACCTCGACGCCGGTGCGCACGACGGCGCCGGCATCCCTCAGCGCCTTCGCCACCGCCTCGCCCGCGAACGGCTCCACGCCGCGCAGCAGCGCCGAGCGCGCGATCACCGTGACCGGGATGCCGAGCGAGGTGAACAGGGTCGCCATCTCGCTGCCGACGACACCGCCGCCGAGGATCGCGAGGGATGCCGGCACCTCTCGCATGCCGGTCGCCTCGCGGCTCGTCCACGGCTGCACGTCGCGCAGGCCCGGGACGTCCGGGATGAGGGCGGCGGATCCGGTGGACACCGCGACGGCATGACGGGCCACGAGCACGGTCTCGGTGCCGTCGGCGCCGGTCACGGTCACCTCGCGCTCGCCCGTCAGCCGCCCGTGGCCGCGCACCAGGTCGATTCCGGCGCCCTGCAGCCATTCGACCTGGGACGTGTCGTCCCAGTCGTGGACGAACGTGTCGCGGCGTGCGAGCACCGCTGCGGCGTCGAGCTCACCGGTGACGGCGGCCGCCGCGCCCTGCACATCGCGCGCGGCGCGGAGTGCGGCGCCGGGCCGGAGCATCGCCTTGGAGGGGATGCACGCCCAGTACGAGCACTCGCCGCCCACCAGCTCGCTCTCCACCACGACGACCGACAACCCGCCCTGCACCGCACGGTCGGCCACGTTCTCACCCACAGGTCCTGCGCCGATCACGATCAGGTCGTACTCCCGAGCACTCATGCGTTTCAACGTATCCCCGCCCGCCGACACCCGGCGACCCCCTTGCGCCCGCGTCGCGACGTGTGGATGCCGCCGCCCCAAGCGCGGGCGCTGTCGCCGTGTCGGGGGTCTGTGGTTATCTGGGAACCCCGCTGGCAGATCCGGCCGAAAGGGCAGCATGGCGATCGAATTCCGCGCGGTCTCGAAGAGTTATCCGGATGGCACCGTCGCCGTCGACGACTTCAGCGTGCTCATGCCCGCCCACAAGACGACGGTGCTCGTGGGCTCGTCGGGCAGCGGCAAGACCACGCTGCTGCGAATGATCAACCGCCTCATCGAACCCTCCAGCGGCGCGATCCTGATCGACGACGAGCCGATCTCGGAGCGCGATCCGGTGAAGCTGCGGCGCGGAATCGGGTACGTGCTGCAGAACGCGGGGCTGCTCCCCCACTTCTCGGTCGTCGACAACATCGCGACCGTGCCGGTGCTGAACGGCGTACCCCGTGCCGAGGCCCGCGAGCGCGCACTCGAGCTCATGGACGTCGTCGGGCTGGAGCGGGGGTTCGCCAAGCGCTACCCGGGCCAGCTGTCGGGTGGCCAGCAGCAGCGCGTCGGTGTCGCCCGCGCCCTCGCCGTCGATCCCAACATCCTGCTGATGGACGAGCCGTTCGGCGCCGTCGACCCCATCGTGCGGCGAGAGCTGCAGGCCGAGACGATCCGGCTGCAGCGCGAGCTCGCGAAGACGATCGTCTTCGTGACGCACGACATCGACGAAGCCTTCCTGCTCGGCGACCAGGTCGTGATCCTCGAGAAGGGCGCGCAGATCGCACAGATCGGCACGCCCGACGAGATCATCGAATACCCGGCGAACGAGTTCGTCGCCGACTTCATCGGGGTCGAGCGCGGCGCGAGGGCGCTGCGTGCCAAGCAGACGCCCCGCGGCACGGTGCTGATCGACGCAGCAGGGCGGGCTCAGGGCGTGCTGGTGGAGGACGAACCGTGAGCTGGGTGCTCGACAACCTCGACCTCATCTGGTCTCTCACCGTCGACCATCTGCGGCAGAGCGCGATCGCCGTCGTCGCAGGGTTCGTGATCGCGGTGCCCATCGGGTGGCTGGCGTTCCGGTACACGACGCTGCGCGGCACCGTGCTCACGGTCGTGGGACTGCTGTACACGATCCCGTCGTTCGCGATGTTCTTCCTGCTGACCGCCGTGTTCGGCATTCCTGCGCTGTCCGAGACGAACCTCATCGTCGCGCTCGCCGTCTACGCGGTTGCGATCATGACGCGGTCGGTCACCGACGGCTTGACCTCGGTCGACGAGGTCACGCGGTCAGCCGCTGTGGCTGTCGGTTTCGGCGCGTGGCGGCGCTTCTGGACAGTGGACTTCCCGCTCGCCGGGCCAGTGATCCTCGCAGGCCTGCGGGTCACCGCGATGTCGACGATCTCGCTCGCGACAGTCGGCGCCCTCATCGGGGTGCAGAACCTCGGCTACCTCTTCACGAACGGGTCGCAGCGGCGGATCGTCGCCGAGGTGTTCGCGGGCGTCGTGGCGGTCGTGGTCATCGCGGTGCTCATCGACTTCGCGCTCGTCCTTCTCGGACGTGTGCTGATGCCGTGGTCGCGGCGCACCGTCACCCCCCGAATGAACCGCATGCAGGCGGCTCACGCATGAACCTGTTCCTGGACGCGTTCGCGTGGATCTTCTCGCCGGACCGACTGGCGGGCTCGCTGACGCTGCCGACGGCGATCGCCCAGCATCTCGCCTTCACGTTCGGCTCGGTCGCGATCGCCGCGATCATCGCCATCCCGCTCGGATGGCTCATCGGTCACACCGGCCGCGGGCGCGAGATCGCCGTGTTCCTCTCGGGCGCGGCGCGCGCGCTGCCCGCGCTCGGACTCGTCGTCCTGCTCGTGATGCTCGCCGGCGTCAACCTCAAGACGGAGGCCGCCGTCACCGCGTTCGTCGTACTCGCGATCCCGTCGATCCTCGCCGGCGCCTACTCGGGAATAGAGGCGATCGACCGCACTGTGATCGACGCGGGGCGGGCGATGGGAATGACCGAGTGGCAGATCCTGTTTCGGATCGAGATGCCATTAGGACTCTCGCTCCTGTTCGGCGGGCTCCGCTCCGCCACGCTGCAGGTGGTCGCCACGGTGACGATCGCCGCTTATGTCGGCCTGGGCGGACTGGGATTCTTCCTGATCCAGGGGCTTCAGACGCGCGACTTCACCGAGGTCCTCGGAGCGGCGATCGTGGTCGTCGCGCTCGCGCTCGTGCTCGACGGGATCTTCGCCCTGCTGGCGCGGTTCGCCGTGCCGCGCACGACGGGTCCCCGCATCCGTCGGCGGCAGACCGAGCCTGCCGCCGTCCCCGTTCTTCAGACATCCCCCTGATCCCCCACCACACCGGAGGTACGACAATGTCCACCGCACGAAGCCGCCTCGCCCTCGCGTTCGCCGGCACCGCCATCGCGGCGCTCGCCCTGGCAGGCTGCGCCTCCAACGACCCGCTGAGCGGCGACAGCACGGGCGACGCCGGTACCACCGAGTCGTCGACCATTGTCATCGGCTCACAGCAGTACTACTCGAACGAGATCATCGCCGAGATCTACGCGCAGGCCCTCGAGGGCGCCGGCTTCACCGTCGAGCGCAACTTCAACATCGGCCAGCGCGACCTCTACATGCCATCGATCGAGGACGGGTCGATCGACCTGTTCCCCGAGTACACGGGCAACCTGCTGCAGTTCTTCGACAAGGACACCACGGCGACCCAGCCCGACGACGTGTACGCCGCGCTGAAGGACGCTCTGCCCGACGGCCTCACGGTCCTCGACCAGTCGCCCGCGACCGATCAGGACTCGTACAACGTGACCGCCGCATTCGCCGAGGAGCACAACCTCACCTCGATCGCCGACCTGGCAAACGTCGACGGCGTGGTGCTCGGCGGCGCGCCCGAGCTGGAGACGCGTCCGTACGGTCCGACCGGCCTCAAGGACCTCTACGGCGTGACGGTGTCGTTCTCGGCGACCGCCGACACGACGGTCGACGAGCTCGTGGCCGGCAACATCCAGCTCGCCGACGTGTACAGCGCCGACCCGCTCATCAAGACCAAGGATCTCGTCACCCTCGAAGACCCGAAGGGCCTCTTCCTCGCGTCGAACGTGGTGCCGCTGGTCAACGCCGACATCGCCGACGAGATCGCGGACGTCATCAACCCGGTGAGTGCGAAGCTCACCCCCGAGGGACTCATCGCGCTCAACGTCGAGTCCACCGAGGACCAGCGCTCGTCCGAAGACATCGCGAAGGACTGGCTCGCCGACAACGGGCTCGACTGACGCGTCGTGTGGCAGGACGACTGACGCGTCGTCCTGCCACACCCGCGCGGCACCCCGCGGAGTGACGCCCACTCGAGACCTTCCCGGCGCTGTGAGCGCGACCTACGCTGAACACATGCTGTTCGGCCAGGTCGTGATGACGGGCTTCATCGCCCTGCTCTTCCTGCTGCCGCTGTACTTCCTCTGGTTCGCGTTCGACTCGCATCGGCGCCGCAAGCGCGGCGAGGAGCCGGTTCACTCATCGGGTGGCGTGGCGGCGTTCGACGCGATCTGGCAGCCATCCGCCGAAGACGCGCGGGTGGTGTGGGAAGCCGAGCAGATCACCCCGGCACCCGCGCCCACACCTGGTGACGGACCGGGTGTCATCGAGGGCAACCGGATCGTGATCGAGACCGGGCTGCGCCACTCCGCCTGACGCGCTCAGCGGCGCCGCACGCGACGCACGAGAGCGGCGATCAGGCGCCAGCCGACGAGTGCGACCAGCAGCGTCACCGACGCCACGATGATGAACGGCAGCGCGGTGCCCTGCCCGGATGCCGCACGCAGCAGCATGCCGCCGGCCACGGTCACCGCCCATACGCCGAGACCGGTGCGCACCGGAGCGGACGGCGCCCGCCACGCGAGCGTCACGAGCCAGCCGACGCCGAGCCCGGCCAGGAACGGCCATGAGGTCTGCCACAGCCCCGACCAGATGTCGGAGTCGTGGCTGGCCCGACCGGTCGCGGCGAACGCCACCACGAGCACGATGTCGAGGATCAGCGCCAGCACGATCGCGGTGGCGGTGGGCCGCGCGGCGACCGGGACGGGCGCCGGGGTCGGAGTGGTCATGCGGAGGTCTCCTCTCGGGGCGCCAGGCCCGGGGTGAGCGCCTCGCGCTCATCGAACACGAAGCACTCGCCGTTCCAGTGGGCGCCGCCGACATGCTCGAAGTATCCGAGGATGCCGCCGTCCAGCTGGTAGGCGTCGACGCCGAGTTCGCGCAGGTGGATGGCGGCCTTCTCACAGCGGATGCCGCCCGTGCAGTAGCTCACCACCGTCTTGCCGTGAAGCTCGGATGCCGCTGCGGCGGCGGCATCCGGAAACTGCGTGAACCGCTCGATGCGCCAGTCGATGGCGCCCGCGAAGGCACCGTAGTCGACCTCGAACGCGTTGCGGGTGTCGAGCAGGACGACCTCTCGACCATCGTCGTCGGCACCCTCGTCGAGCCAGCGGCGGAGCGTCACCGGGTCGACGGCCGGTGCCCGGCCGGCATCGGGCCGGATGGCGGGATGGTCCATCCGGATGATCTCGCGTTTGACCTTGACGAGCATGCGACCGAACGGCTGCCCCTGCGACCAGCTCTCCTTCGTGGCGAGCCCGGCGAACCGGGGGTCGCGACGCAGGTCCGCGACGAATCCGCGCACCGCCTCGGCGTCGCCGGCCAGAAAGAGGTTGATGCCCTCTTCGGCGAGCAGGATCGTGCCCTTCAGCCCCGCCGCGATCGCGCGCTCGCGCAGCGCCGGCTTCAGCGCGGCGGTGTCGTCGAGGCGCGTGAACAGATACGCCGAGATGTTGAGAAGGGATGCCACACCTCCAGCCTACGGACCCCCGACATCGCCCGAGTCAAGGGGGTGGTGCGTGGGGCGCGGGCGGCCGAGTCTGAGACCGTGCCCGCCGAGCGCGGCGGGCTGGAGGCAGGAATGACCGATCCCACGATCCCTGAACCACTGCCCGGGCAGGTCCCGCCGGGCGAACGCCCGGCAGGGCCGGAGCAGCCCGCGCCGAGCGAGCCCTTCCCCGCGTCGCCTGACGAACCGCTGTCGCCTTGGCCCGAGGAGCCACTCGCCCCCAATCCCGAGGAACCGCCGTTCCCGGGCACGGTGCCTGAGACGCCGATGCCCTGACACGCACGGCGTGCCGCCGCGGTGGCACGCCACTGCCGTGGCTTCGGCCGCTGCCGTGGCTTCAAGCCGGACGCACCCGCTCGGCGAGCAGGCGCTCGGCGAGGCCCCAGATCCGCTCGCCGGCGGCCGCGTCGGTGATCCGCCGGTACGGCCGCTGCGCCGCGGGCGGTCCGCCGAAGTGAAGCATCCCCGACGGGCCGAAGAACTGGGGCGCCCCGGGGCCGGCCGGAGCGACGGCCGCGAGCAGCGCGGGCTGCGCCGCCTGCTCGGGTGAGTTGCCCACGAACCGCGCGACGGAGTGCTGCGCCCCGCCCTTCGCCCGGGCGCGCAGCGCCGGGGCGATCCCGGTGTCGGGCACGACACCGGGATGGCTGAGCTGCACCGTGAGGCCCCAGCTGCCGGCGGCGGAGCGCCGCGCGAGCTCGTACCCGAACAGGCCGAGCGCGATCTTCGACGCTCCGTAGGCGCGCAGCGGACTGTAGCGCCGGGAGCTCTGCAGGTCGTCCCAGTCCAGTTGCGACACCCCGGCGGCGAGGCTGCACTGCACGACCACACGGGCCTCGGAGGCCCGCGCGGACCGCTCGCGCAGCAACGGCAGCAGCGCGGTGGTCAGCGCGAAGTGGCCGAGGAAGTTCGTCTGGAAGTGCAGCTCGAACCCGTCGGCGGTGACATGCCGCTCCGGGTCGCCGAGCAGCACGATACCCGCGTTCAGCACGAGCAGGTCGACCGGCACACGCTCGCTTCGGAGCGCTTCGGCGAGTGCCGCCACACTGTCAAGTCGTGCGAGATCGAGGTCGCGCAGGGCCAGCCGTGCCTCGGGCTGCGACTCGCGGATGCCGGCGATCACGCGCTCCCCCTTGGCGCGGTTGCGCACCGGCAGCACGACGTCCGCGCCCGCACGCGCAAGCCCGCGCGCGATCTCCACCCCCACGCCGTCGCTGGCCCCGGTGACCACGGCGGTGCGTCCCCGCAGGTCGGGCAGCGTGATCGGCATGACTCTCCGTTCGGTGTACTCCGTCAGAGAGGAGCAGTCACGGATGCCGCAGATACACCCCCGCCCCTGCCGCCGAGGCTACCGCCCGCGGTCGCGCCGACAGCCTCCGACGCCGTGCACGGGTCAGCCGACAGCCGGCACGGGCAGCGGCGGAACGCCCCGCTCGATGGCGCGGCCCGCCTCGAGCACGGCATCCTCGGCGAAGAGCGGGCCGATCAGCTGCACGCCGGTCGGTATGCCGTCCTCGCCGAGCCCTGTCGGCAGGGCGAGCGCGGGCAGCCCCAGGAAGTTCGCGGCGACGGTGAGCCAGAGGTCCTGCCACGCGCGGTCGGCGGCATCCTGCCCGCCGAGGTCGTAGTCGGTCTCGCGCATGCGCGAGGCCGACACCGGACCGAGGATCAGTGGCACCTCGGCCTGCAGGCGTCTCCAGTCCGCGGCCACGACCGCCCGCTGCGCCCACGCCGCCGCGTACTCGCGAGCCGTGTCATAGGGCCGTGCGGCCGCCGTGCTGTCGCGCAGGAACGCGGTCGCCGATCGTCCGAGCGGCATCCCGAGGTCGGCGGGGTCGAGCGACATGAGCATGTCGGTGCACGACAGTCGCCGCCACAGCACCGCCGCTTCTTCCAGGCGCGGCGCCTCGACCTCGACGACCTCCCAGCCGGCGGCGGCGAGGGATGCCGCGGCCCGCTCGATCCCGGCCGCCACCTGCGGGTCCACGCCGTCGCCGAAGCTGCGCACCACGCCGACGCGACGAGGCAGGTCGCGCACAGGCGGGGCGTCGAGCGACGCCGGGTCGTCGGCATCCATCCCGCTCATGACGGCCAGGGCGAGGGCGACGTCGTCGACGGTACGTGCCATCGGTCCATTGACCGAGAACTCCTGCAGCGTGAGGGCGACGGGGTACCCGGTGACCGCTGCTCGCGGGACGCGCCCGCGCGAAGGACGCAGGCCCACGACGCCGGCGGCGTAGGCGGGCAGACGCAGCGAGCCGCCGAAGTCGTTGCCGAGGCCGATCGCGCTCATGCCGGTCGCCACCGCGACGGCGTCGCCGCCGCTGGAGCCACCGGCGCTGCGCTGCGGGTTCCACGGGTTGCGGGTGCGCCCGAACAGATCGTTGTCGGTGTCCCACCGCATGCCGAAGTCGGGCATGTTGCCGCGTCCGACCGGCACCGCGCCGGCCTCGCGCAGGCGCCGCACGATGGTCGCGTCGCGTGCCGGGACGGCTTCGGCGAGCCCGCGCCACCCGTTCGTCGTCGCCGACCACGTGAGGTCGATGTTCTCCTTGACCGAGATCGGCACGCCGGCCAGGGGTCCCGGGTCCGCTCCGGCGGCAAGCGCGGAATCGACGGTGGATGCCGCCTGCCGCGCCCGTTCCGCGAACACGACGGTGAGCGCGCCGAGGTCGGGGTTCCTGTGCGCGATGCGGTCGAGGTGCGCCTCCACGACCTCGACGGCGCTGACCTCGCGGCGCCGGATCGCCGCGGCGATGTCGGCGGCCGAGGCTTCCGGCCGCCATGCCGGGCGGTCGGATGCGGCGTGGTCCGGAACGGGGTGCGGCGGAGTCATCGGACCCATCCCACCACGCCCGCCGCCACGAGCGCACGTGCGAGACATGGGACTAGCACTCCGCCGACCACGACACAATCCCCGCGCGCACGCGACCCGGGCGCGGTTAGCGTCGGGAGCGGCCCGGCAGGCGACCGGGCGGATCGGACGGAGCGACCCATGGCGAACACCACCGCGAAGAAGACGACCTCGAGCAGCTCGGCCGCATCACGGCGCCGGAACGGCACGACGACCCGCGCGCCGCAGAAGTCGGGCGAAGACGCCGGCGCGAAGCTCACTCCCGAGCAGAACGCGGAGCACGGGTTCACCGCCTCCGAGGCACTCGGGCAGGACCTGCAGAAAGTGCTCGTCGATCTCATAGAGCTGTCCTTGCAGGGCAAGCAGGCGCACTGGAACGTCGTCGGACGCAACTTCCGCGACACCCACCTCCAGCTCGATGAGATCATCGCGGCCGCCCGCACGTTCGCCGACACCGTGGCAGAGCGCATGCGCGCGCTCCACGCGCTGCCCGACGGCCGCAGCGGCGAGGTGTCGCAGACCACGACGCTGCCCGAGTTCCCGCAGGGCGAGATCGCGACCAGCGAGGTCGTCGACCTCATGACGGAGAGACTGGATGCCGTCGCCCGGACCTGCCGCGACGTCCACGACGCCGTCGACGACGAGGACCCCACGAGTGCCGACATCCTCCACGCGATCCTCGAACGTGTGGAGCAGCTCTCATGGATGGTGAGCGCGGAGAACCGCACACCGAAGCGGTGATCCCCGGCGCCCTGACGCTGCCCGCCCGTCCCCCGACCGGCGGGCAGCGCCACGTCGGGACGCGACCGCATCGCGGGCGAGCCTCGCGCCGCTAGGATCATGCGCATGGCATCAGGCAAGCAGCAGCAGGAACCCGAGCTCCACGGCGGAGTCCTCTCCGGCAACGGCAGCCCGGCACTGTGGGGCACCCTCATCGGCCTCATCGTGTTCGCGTTCGTGGCGGTGCCGATCTCAGCGGCCGTCCGCTTCGCCACGCACCCGATGACGCAGCAGCTGTTCGGCGGACGCCTGTCTGAGGCGACGCAGGGCGGCTACGTCGCGTTCTGGTGGATCGTCGCGATCTTCCTGCTGGCGCTTCCGTTCCTCGTCGGCTGGGGCGTCGCGAAGCTGTCGGGCAAGACGCTCGCGATCATCGCCGCCGTCGTCGGCCTGTTCTTCGTCATCACCCTCGTGATGGGTCAGCTCTTCGTCTTCTGACCGCCGGCCGACGCGGCGACGTCCTCGGCGGACGACGACGGGTCGATCGGCCCGTCGTACGCAGACGGTGCGTCCGCGCGCTCCACTGGCATGGACGTCGTGTCGTCGCGCTGCCGCAGCGCCTCTTCGACGGCCTCGCGGACCCGGGCGTCCTCACGCGCCCGGTCGCGCGCCCGTCGTCGGCGCGTCCGCCGGACGGCGAGCACGATCGCCGCGGCCACGAGCAGCACGAGTGCCAGCAGCATCCAGGGGATCGCGGCGGTCCTCGCCGTCGCCTCGACGGCAGGCGGATCGGCCGCGACCGTCGCGGCCGTCTCGGCGGGAAGCTCCGGCGCGAGCGCCACGCTCGCGGTGAGCACGAACGCCGGTACGACGCCCGAGAGGCGGATCGTGACCGGCCATTCCTCGCCGGGGAGGATCTCGGGCACCGACGCCAGATCGGCCGCTTCGACCGCGAACACGCCGAACGGTCCCGAAACGGTGGCAGACTGCGGCACCGACAGCCGTGTGTTGCCGGTGTTGCGCACCGTGTACGAGACGGTCGCCTCGCCCAGGCCGAACGGGTTGAACGTTCCGGCGTAGTCGACACGCAGATCCTCCACCGCCACCGTCGGAACGAGCTCGCCGCCGACACGGACGTGGATGCGGATGCCGAGGCGACGGTCGACGCTCACGCCGTCCTCCACCTGCGGGGTGGTCAGTGCCGTCAGGATCGCACCGGCATGGTCGCCCGGGGTGGCGTTCTCGGGCACCGTGAGGGTGAAGGGCACCTCGACCGACTCGCCCGGCTCGATCGTGATCCGATCGGCGACGGGAAGCACCCAGGCCCCGACCGCGCGCGGCGAGACCTCGCGGGTCGCCGCGTCGAGCTGGCCGCTCGAGGTCGTGAAGGCGTCGGCCGCGTAGACGTCGAGCACGAGCGGCGCGGCGTCGTAGTTGGCGACGACGATCGCGTCGCTCAGCTCCTGGCCCGGCTCGATCGCGTACGCGTAGTTCTCCCGCGGCTCACCGTCGGGACCGGGGGCGGGGTGCACGCCCCACGTCACCTCCGGGCCGTCGTCGGTGTCGGCGACAGCGGGCGCGGCCGCCCCCACCAGCGAGAGGACGAGGGCCACCCCTGCTGCGGCGAGTGCGTGAACGCCGCGCCGCCCGAGAGCGTGTGCCGCGAGGGATGTGTTCGGAAAGCCCATGGTGCTCCTTAGGCACGATTCGTGGATGTGCCGGAGCGGGCGCGATCGCGCCCGCTCCGGCAGGGAGTCCGCGGGGCCGGAGTCGTTTCGGGACGACTCCGGCCCCAGGACTCAGCTCAGCGCGGTGATCGTGAGGGTGGCACGGTACGTGCCGTCGGTCGCGTCGATCGGGATCCGCAGATCGAGCGCGGCTCCGAGCTTGGCAGATCCGCGTTCGTGACCGGACGGCGCATGACCGAGCGTCGACGACACCGACAGCCCGTCGCCCGAGACGAATCCGGAGTCCACCTCGTCGCCGGCGACGGCTCCGCCGCCTGCTTCGACGACCGACGGCGCCCACCCGAGGTACTTGCCCGAGAACGACGACACCGGGGAGTCGAAGTCGGTCACCTGCGCCGACACCGACCATGCGGCCCCGCTGCTGCGGGTGTCGGTGACGCGCACCGGGTTGATCGCCCCGCTCGCCGCGAAGTGGTCGCCGTTGTCGACGGCGACGCCCAGGTCGACGAGGTCGTTCGTGCCGTCGATGCTCCACAGGAACTCGCCGATGTCACCGGTCGGCACCGTCACCTGCAGGTTCTGCGCGTTCGGGTCCGACTCCGTCTCGTACACCTTGAGGAACTTCGCGGTTCCGGAGGGTGCCACCGCCGCCTCGCCCTGGTCGTTGACGATGTGGTTGATGCCGCCGGTGCCGTTCAGCATCACCGACACCGCCGACTCCACCCGCACTCCGGGACGCTGCGGCACCTGGACACCGCTTTCGACATAGATGTTCTGACCGTTGTTGTACTGGTTGTCGAAGAACGAGTACACCCCGAGCCCCTGCGCGAGGTGCTGGCGCACGTTGTCACCGACACGGTACGACGCCCAGCCGGCACGCGCGCCGTCCATGTACGCGCCCTGTGTGGGCGGGTCATAGGGGATCTCGCTCTGGTAGAAGATCGTCCTGCCGCGCTCGCCGTTCCAGATCACCTGGTTCTTCTGGTAGTGCTCGACGAACAGGCCGAGAGCTGTCACGTTGTCGCCGTTGACGACGACGCCGTGGTCACCGATGTTCGATGTCCAGCCGACGCCCTGACCGTGGTCGGCGCGCCATGCCCAGATGTGGTCGAGCAGGGTGTCAGGGCTGTTGACCTCGATGCTCGTAGTCGCCTTGCCGGCCCACGGCCCTCCGACACGGACGAAGACGTCCGTCAGCGTCGTCGGGTCGGTCGGGTCCGAGACGTCCGCGCCGGCGGGCCCGACCTGAACGAGCACCGGCGACAGGGTCTCGCCCGCGTCGACGGTGAGACCGGCGACCTTGACTCCGGCGACGTCGCCGATCTCGATCGCCGCGTTCCCCGCCGTGGGGACCAGCGATGCGTAGCCGAGGCCCAGGACCACCGTGTCGGCACGATCGATCTTCAGCGCGCTGTCGAGGTAGTAGACGCCGGGCGTGACGAGCAGGTTCTTGCCGGATGCGAGCGCCGCGTTCAGCTGCGCCGCCGTGGCCCCCTCCTTCGCGATGAAGAAGTCGTCCAGCGGCAGCGACTGGCCGGCAGAGGCATCCGTCGACCAATCGTGCCCTGACGTGTTCGCCTTGGCCTTCGGCACGAACACCTTGTAGTCGTCACCGTCCAGGTACAGGAAGGGCGACTCGCGGTTGATCGGCGTCTGATCGATCGTGGTCTTGTTGCCGGGGTTGCCGAAGTCGGTCGCGGGAGCGCCGTCGACGCCCGAGAACACCATGTTCCAGACACCGCCGTTCCACGTGCCGACGGTCGAGTTCCGGGTGAACCACTGCTGCTGCGAGCCGCTCAGGATCTCGCCGTCGACGTTCGAGTTGGCGAGATAGCCTCCCGAGGCGTATTCGCCGACGCGACCCATGAGGGTCAGGTCACCCTCGATGTTGATACGGCGCAGCGGTGCCGCCTGCGAGACGGCGAAGCGCATCTGGTGCGGATTCGTGATGCCGCTCGGGAACGGACGTGTCGCGTCCACGCCCAACGGCTGCTGGATCGGCTTGACCGTGAGGTTCGACATCGACCGCCAGAACCGCGTGAGCGAGCCGGGCTGCTGGCAGTCCCACGGGTTCGCCTCGCACGCGCGCACCGGCTCGACGTGGATCGCGCCGTTGATGCGCACGTCTTCGGGCGAAGCACCCAGTCCGGCCACGGCCTGGTAGTAGCCCAGCTCCGAGTTGATGATCCCCGTCGCGGTCGCCGGGTTGTCGTATCCCGCGTCGGACCCGTAGGTTCCCGGCGCGAAGAAGAACTGGTGGCGGTCGAGGCTGAACTCCTCCTCGGTCGAGGCCGCCTGCAGCGCCGCGTTGATGTCGTCGACCGACCACGTCTCGTCGAAGATCGTGACGTTCGGGCCGAACAGCGAGTCCTCGGCGGATGCCGGCGCGGCGGCGAACACCGTTCCGGTCAGGGCGAGCGCGGCGATCGTGGTTCCGGCGACGATCCGCGTGCGGCCTCGTGCGGGCGGATGATGCGCCCTCGTGCGATGCGTCACATGTTCTCCTTCGAACGGGCCGGTGACGACCGGCCTCCCTCCGCGGCGGCTTCGCCGCGGACTGCGCCGTCGCGGCGCATTGGAGCAGACTCTAACGAAAGACTTACTGACTTGTCAGTAGTTAACCGAATGATTACAGAGCCCACGTCCCGGGGTGCGCTCGCGCGATGACGCCGACGGATAATGGAGCGTATGGCGGGCGGTTACAGCGCGATCTCCAGCTACTCGCGCGTCGAGATCATGCGCTTGCTGCAGGAGCGACCGCAGCGGGCGATTCCCGAGCTCGTCGAGGCGACCGGCCTGCACGCCAACACCGTGCGCGAGCACGTGCAGCGGCTCATCGACGCCGGCTATGTGATCGCCGAGACCGAGCACCGCACGACCCGCGGCCGCCCGCGCGTGCTGTACTCGGCGGCCACGGGTGACGACGCGTCCAGCCCCGTCGCGGTCCGTCGCGCCGAGGCAGCCGCGCGCCGCGGCGACCTGCTGCGCCGGCTGTACGGCTCGGACGCCGAACCCGGCGTCGAGGCGATGAGCACCGACGCGCTGCACCAGCTCGATGCGCTCGTGGACGACCTCGGCGACGCCGGCTTCGACCCGATCGTCGACGAGCGCGACCTGACCGTGGACCTCACGCCGTGCCCGCACGCACCCTCGGGGACAAAGCGCGGCGCGCTGTGCGGCGTGCACGTCGGCCTCATGGATGCGGTGCTCGCGCAGGCGGGCGGGCCGCTGCGCGTCGAAGGCATCGCGCCGTCGTGCGATCCCGCGCAGTGCGTCGTGCAGCTGACCGCGACCGCCTGACTCAGACGATCACGCGGTCGGGCCGCGCGTACACGTTCATCGACGCGCCGCGCACGAACCCGACGAGCGTGAGCCCGGCCTGTGTCGCCAGCTCGACCGCGAGCGACGACGGCGCCGACACCGCGGACAGGATCGGGATGCCGGCCATGACGGCCTTCTGCACGAGCTCGAAGCTCGCGCGCCCTGACACCTGCAGCACCGTTCCAGACAGCGGCAGCCGGTCATCGAGCAGGCCCCACCCGATGACCTTGTCGACCGCGTTGTGACGGCCGACGTCTTCGCGCAGCACGAGAAGCTCCCCGGTCGCCGCGTCGAACAGCGCCGCCGCGTGCAGGCCGCCGGTCTTGTCGAACGCGGCCTGGCCGGCGCGCAGTAGGTCGGGAAGCTCGGCGAGCCGCGAGGCCTCGACGGTGACGGCATCCATCGACACGTCGTGGCGCGACTGCTTCTGGATCGCGTCGATCGACGCGGCGCCGCACACCCCACAGGCGCTGGTCGTCGCGAAGGCGCGGGTGAGGCCGGCGACGGCGTCTTCGAGCCCCGGCGCGAGCGCGATGTCGAGCACGTTGTATGTGTTCTCGGCAGGCGCCGGCGCGAGAGTCGCGACCGGCGGGGCGCCGAGGGCGATGAGCGGACGTGGGGTGGGCGCGGTCCCCGGCCCGCCGCAGTGGATCGCGGCG
>Ga0160446_100344_pt1 | contig 24746 bp, 23 predicted proteins | sample HID1973I_E1MG_FD_108200 | JGI IMG/M metagenome (GOLD analysis project Ga0160446, IMG submission 108200) | Enriched mosquito-associated microbial communities from UW Madison campus, WI, USA - HID1973I_E1 MG | ecosystem: Host-associated > Arthropoda: Insects > Digestive system > Unclassified ... | reverse complement strand
TCGGCGAGCGCGGCGTCGAGGATCGCGGTTTCGGTATCGGAGACTCCATCGGCCATGTGACAACCATACAGAATGTGTCATACTGTCGCCATGGCTGCGACGGTGCCCCCGACCTCTCCGCGCGATCGCACGCGACCGCTCGACACCCCGCAACCGCGGGCTCGCGGCGACTGGGACGCATGGGGCTCGACGCCCGCGCACCTCCCCGCCGCCGCCAAGGCGATCGTCGCGACGCTGCTGCCGGGCAAGGCGCATGCGGTGCCCCGACGCGCACGCCCGACGCTGACGCCGTCGGTGCTCGCCGACGAGGACCTCGACGCTCTGGCCGCGATCGTCGGCGCGGAGCAGGCGACCCGCGACGACGACGTGCGCGTTCTGCACCTGGGCGGCAAGAGCACGCCCGACCTGCTGCGCCGCCGCCGCGACGACCTGCAGGACGCACCGGACGCGGTCGTCTCGCCCGCGGACCACGATGAGATCGCCGCGGTGCTGCACGCGTGCGACGCGCGACGCATCGCGGTCGTGCCGTTCGGCGGCGGCACGTCCGTCGTCGGCGGCGTCGACCCGGCGCGCGGCGAACAGCGAGCGGTGATCGCCCTCGACCTGTCGCGGACGGCCGCACTGCTGGCCATCGACGAGGTGTCGCTGCTTGCGACCTTCGGCGCCGGCACCACCGGCCCGCAGGCCGAGGAACTGCTCGGCGCACGCGGATACACCCTCGGGCACTTCCCGCAGAGTTTCGCGTATGCCTCGCTCGGCGGCTACGCGGCGACACGGTCCAGCGGTCAGGCCTCGCGCGGATACGGACGCTTCGACGACCTCGTCCACGCCCTGCGCGTCGCGACGCCGCGGGGAGACCTCGATCTCGGCCGGGCGCCGGCCAGTGCCGCGGGACCCGACCTGCGCCAGCTGTTCCTCGGGTCCGAGGGCGCCTTCGGCGTGCTCACCGAGGTCACCGTCCGCATCCGTCCCGTGCCCGCTGCGACGGCCTACCGTGCCTGGACGTTCCCCGACTTCGCGTCGGGAGCGGCGGCGCTGCGCGAGGCGACGCAGGGCGGCATCCGCCCGACCGTCCTGCGGCTGAGCGACGAGACCGAGACGCGCGTGAACGCGACGATGGGCGGCCACCTGACACGGCTGCGCGGATGCCTCGCGGTCGCGACCTTCGAGGGGGCGACGCCGGCCGACGCCGAGGCGGCGCGCGACGCGCTCGACGCGGTGTTCGCCGCGCACGGGGCGAAGTCACGCGGCGAGGACCCGGCGCGTTCGTGGGAGCGCGGGCGTTTCGCCTCGCCGGCGCTGCGCGACACGCTCATGGACATCGGCGTCCTCGCCGAGACGCTCGAGACCGCGACCACGTGGGCCGACCTGCCTGCGCTGAAGACCGCCGTCGCCGACGCCGTCACCGCCAGCCTCACGGCAGCCGGCACCAAGCCCATCGTGCTGTGCCACATCTCGCACGTGTATCCGGCCGGGGCGTCGCTGTACTTCACCGTCGTCGCGGCGCTGACGGACGACCCGCAGCGCCAATGGACCGGAGCGAAGGATGCCGCCTCCCGGGCGATCGGCGCGGCCCGGGGCACGATCACCCACCACCACGCCGTCGGGCGCGATCATCGACCGTATCTGGAGCGCGAGATCGGCCCGCTCGGCGTCGAGGTGCTGCGCGCCGTGAAGGCGACACTCGATCCGCATGGGATCATGAACCCCGGCGCGCTCGTGGCGCCCGGACCCGCCCCCGTCCCGGCGCCGGGAGCCGAGGCGTGAAGGTCGCGCTGCTGGTCAATCCGGCCGCTCGCGCAGGCGCGCACACGGGTGCTGCCACGCACGCGGCCGAGCGGCTGCGCGCCCGCGGCGTGCAGACGTCGATCCTGAGCGGCGGGAGCGCCGCCGAGTCGTCGGAGCTGCTGCGCGCCGCGATCGAGGTGGGCGTCGACGCGGTGGCCGTGGCGGGCGGCGACGGGACCGTCAACCTGGCGCTGCAAGAGGTCGCCGGGACCGGCATCCCGCTCGGCATCGTCCCGGCGGGAACCGGCAACGACTTCGCCGCGACCCTCGGACTGCGTGAGCTCGACATGACCGCGGCCGCCGACGCGATCGCCGGTGGTGTCACCCGCACGATCGACCTCGCCCGGGTCACGCGCGAGGACGGCTCGACGCGCTACTTCGGGTCGGTGCTCGCGAGCGGCTTCGACTCCAAGGTGAACGACCGCGCGAACGCGATGCGGTGGCCGCGCGGCGGCTCGCGGTACAACATCGCGATCCTCGTCGAGTTCCTGACCCTCGCGGGCATCCCGTACGACATCGAGTACGAGCGCGCCGACGGCACGCGCGCACAGGTGCACGGCGACCTGGTGATGGCGACAGTGGGCAACGGGCGCACCTATGGGGGCGGCATCCCGATCGCGCCCGACGCAGACCCCGGCGACGGCCTGCTCGACCTCGTGCAGGTGCGGCCCGCGGGCCGGCTGCGGCTGCTGCGCCTGCTGCCGCGCGTATACCGCGGCACGCACGCGAGCGTGCCCGAGGTGTCCATCACCCGTGTGCGGTCGGTGCGGCTCGCCTCGCCCGGGGTCACCGCCTACGCCGATGGCGACCCGATCGGTGCGCTGCCGCTCACGGTGGACGTGGTGCCCGGCGCCCTGACGATCTTCACCCCCGCCTGAGGCCCGACCGGGCGGGAGCGGGGCGGCATCCCTGCCGGGGTGTCAGCCGGTGACGGCCTGCGCCGCGCGCAGCTTGGCGAGCACCTGATCGCGCAGCTCTTCGGGCGCGCTCTCCTTGCACGCCCGGGCCAGCACCTCGGTCAGGGTGCGTGCGACGAGCGCCTCATCCTGGCAGCCCTCGCAGTGCTCCAGGTGCTCGGCAATGTCGCTCTGCTCGCTCTTGCAGACCTCGTGGCGCAGGTACTCCTCCAGGTCGCGCCGCGTCTTCTCACAGCCGCAGTCGGTCATTTCGTGCTCCTTGTGGCGGCGGTCTCGATGCCGCGCTCCTTTGCGTAGTCGGCCAGCAGCTCACGGAGCATTCGCCTGCCACGGTGCAGACGGCTCATGACCGTGCCGATGGGGGTCTTCATGATGTCGGCGATCTCCTGGTAGGCGAAGCCCTCGACGTCGGCGAGGTACACCGCCAGCCGGAAATCCTCGGGGATCGACTGCAGCGCGTCCTTCACGACCGAGGCCGGCATGTGGTCGATCGCCTCGGCCTCCGCCGAGCGCGTGCTCGTCGCCGTCGTCGACTCGGCGCCGCCGAGCTGCCAGTCCTCGAGCTCGTCGATCGTGCCCTGGTACGGCTCCCGCTGCTTCTTGCGATACGTGTTGATGTACGTGTTCGTCAGGATGCGGTACAGCCACGCCTTGAGGTTGGTGCCCTGCGTGAAGGTCTTCCACGACGCGAACGCCTTGACGAAGGTCTCCTGCACGAGGTCGGCCGCGTCGGCCGGATTGCGGGTCATCCGCATGGCCGCAGCATAGAGCTGGTCCATGAAGGGCAGTGCCTGCTCTTCGAACTGCGCCCGAACGTCCTGCACGGGCGCCGCGGCTTCTGCGGCCTGGTCGATAGAATCGCTCATCACGCGCCAGTCTACGGCGGCCGCTTCCAGACCACGGGTGGCGGGATGCCGCGACCCGACGTCCGACGACGGCGCAGAGGTCTCGACGCGATCAAGTGTGGCGAACATCCGGCTCCGCTCGTGGGTGTCTCCCGGGGCTGTCGCACCGGTTCAGTAGGGTAGAACCCGATGACAGCCGACGGGTATTCCCCCACTTCCGCGCCGATCGTGCGCGGCCACTGGCGCGCCCCGGTCGCGGAGGGCGCGCTGCGCGCCACGGTGACCGTGCCGGGCTCCAAGTCGCTCACGAACCGCGAGCTCATCCTCGCGGCCCTCGCCGACGGCCCGAGTCGCCTGATCGCCCCGCTGCATTCCGACGACTCGGCGCGGATGATCGACGCGCTGCGCGCCCTCGGCGTGCGCATCGAGCTCGTGCCGGGGTCCGGACGGTACGGCGACGACGTCGAGGTGACACCGGCGTGGCCACTCGGCGGCGACACGGTCGTCGACTGCGGCCAGGCGGGCACCGTGATGAGGTTCGTCGCGGCGCTCGGCGGTTTCGCGCGCGGCGATGTGACCCTCACCGCGCACGAGAGCGCGCTGCACCGTCCGATGGGCGCCATGATCACGGCGCTGCGCGACGTCGGCGTCGACATCGACGATGGCGCCCGTTGGGCTCTCCCGTTCATCGTTCGCGGCCACGGCCACGTGCGCGGCGGCGAGGTCACGATCGACGCGAGCGCGTCGAGCCAATTCGTCTCCGGGCTGCTGCTGGCGGCGCCCCGCTTCGACGTGGGTCTGCACCTGGTCCACGCCGGCGAGCGGCTGCCCAGCATCCCGCACATCGACATGACGGTGGAGTCGCTCGCACACCGCGGCGTCCACGTCGAGCGCCCTGCGGTCGGCGAGTGGATCGTGCCGGCCGGCGCCATCCGCGGCAAAGACGTCGCGATCGAGCCCGACCTGTCGAATGCGGCGCCGTTCCTCGCCGCAGCGATGGTGGCGGGCGGCTCCGTCTCGGTCACCGGCTGGCCGGCACACTCGACCCAGCCCGGTGCGATGCTCACCGACATCCTGTCGCTGATGGGTGCCCGCGTCGCGCGCCGCGGCGGAACGCTCACCGTCACCGCGGGCACCGGCATCCAGGGCGTCGATCTCGACCTGTCGGCTGCGGGCGAGCTGGCGCCGACGATCTTCGCGCTCGCAGCCTTCGCCGAGTCGCCCTCGACGCTGCACGGCATCGGCCACATCCGCGGCCACGAGACCGACCGCATCGCCGCACTCGTCAACGAGCTGCGCGGTCTCGGCGGCGAAGCCCACGAGCTGCCCGACGGCATCCGCATCGTCCCCCGGCAGCTGCACGGCGGCACGTGGCACGCGCACCACGACCACCGCATGGCGACCACGGGTGCGCTCGTCGGGCTGGCCGTTCCCGGCGTCGAGATCGACGACATCGGCACCACCGCGAAGACGATGCCCGAGTTCCCTCAGATCTGGCAGCGCATGCTCGACGGCGACCATGCCGACGGCGACCACGCCCGCGGCGACGACGCCCAGGGCGGTCTGCAGGAAGAGACGATGCGCGCCTCGTGACGCGGCATCCCACGGCACCGTGACATCAGACAGCGCAGGCGACCGCCCCGGGACGAACCCATGAGCGAAGCAGCACGATGAGCTGGCTCGACGATCTCGACGACGACGACGAGCCGGAGTTCGACGAGGCCGACGTGCGCGTGCGGCCCAACCCCAAGGCCAACCGTCCGCGCACCAAACGCCGGCCGGCGCACAGCGACGCCAGGATCGCGCGCGTGCTGGGCGTGGATCGCGGGCGGTACACGGTGCTGGTCGACGAAGACCTCTCCGATGAGCGCACGGTGCTCGCCACGCGCGCCCGCGAGCTGCGCAAGATGCCCATCGTCACCGGCGACCGCGCGCGCATCGTGGGCGACGCATCCGGCGACGAAGGCACGCTCGCCCGCATCATCGGGATCGAAGAGCGCACGTCGCTGCTGCGCCGCAGCGCCGACGACACCGACCAGGTCGAACGGGTCGTCGTCGCCAACGCCGACCAGATGCTCATCGTGGTCGCCGCCGCCGACCCCGAGCCCCGGCCCCGGCTCGTCGACCGGTACCTCGTCGCGGCTCTGGACGCCGGCATCCGTCCCCTGCTCGTCGTGACGAAGACCGACCTCGCCGATCCGACCGGCTTCCTCGCGCACTTCGAAGGGCTCGACCTCGAGGTGTTCACGAGCGGGATCGAAGAGATGCCGCTCCAGCGCATCGGCGCGGCGCTCCTCGGGCACTCGACCGTGTTCGTCGGGCACTCGGGCGTGGGCAAGTCGACCCTCGTCAACGCGCTCGTGCCCGACGCGAAGCGCGCGACCGGGCATGTCAACGTGGTCACCGGCCGCGGGCGACACACGTCGAGCTCGACCGTGTCGCTGCGCTACCGCGGCGACGGCGGCAACGGCTGGGTGATCGACACCCCGGGCGTGCGCTCGTTCGGGCTCGGGCACGTCGACCAGGCGAACATCCTGCGCGCGTTCACCGATCTCGCCGAGATCGCCGAGGAATGCCCGCGCGGCTGCACCCATCTGCCCGACGCCCCCGACTGTGCGATCGTCGAGGCCGTCGAGGAGGGGCGGCTCGGCCCCGGCGGCGCCGCGCGGCTGGACTCTCTGCAGCGCCTGCTGGAGACATTCGCGAAGAAGGCGCAGGAACCGGGCGCTTAGGCTGGAACGGTGACCACGCAGCGCCTCGAACCCGGTTCCCTCGCCCCCGCCTTCACGCTCCCCGACCAGGACGAGCGCCCGGTGACGTTGAAGGATCTTCGCGGCGGCCCGGTCGTCCTGTTCTTCTACCCCGCCGCGATGACGCCCGGCTGCACCAAGGAGGCATGCGACTTCCGCGACAGCCTCGCCCCGCTGCAGGCTGCCGGATACACGGTGCTGGGCATCTCGCCCGATGAGCCCGAGAAGCTGCGGCGCTTCCGCGAGCGCGACGGTCTCACCTACGACCTGCTGAGCGACCCGGGCCACAAGGTGCTGGAGAAGTACGCCGCGTGGGGCGAGAAGATGAACTACGGCAAGACGTTCCTCGGCGTCATCCGCTCCACGATCGTGATCGACGCGAAGGGCCGCGTCACGCACGCCCTGTACAACGTGCGCGCGACCGGCCACGTCGCGCGCGTGCGGACGCTGCTGGGCGTCTGAGCCGCGGTACCCGTACCGGCCTCGGGTCTGACGCGCCCGCTGCGCGCGCAGACGCGCGTGATCACGGGTCCTGTGCCGCCGGCATCCACCGTCGTCCCTGGGTTGCGCTCGACCGGAGGGGTGGAGCCGCGCTTCGGCCGCGGTGTCAGCCGTCGCGGCGTGCGGCGCGACCCGCGTCGCGCACGGCGAGGATGAGCAGCACCAGGACCACCACGGCGGGCACGGCGAGCGCGAGCGCGATGCCGGGAGCAGCGAAGGCGCCGGTGACGGCGCCCAGGGCGACGGCGAGGATCAGCAGCTGCGTGACGATGCCGCCGGAGCGGCCCCACGACTGGCCGCGCCAGACCGCGACCGCGAAGGCGATGACGGCGGCCGCGCCCACGACGCTCAGCACGATGAGCGCGAGGGCGCTCGCGAGCGAGTCGGTGTCGCCTCGCAGGATCTCCACGATCTGCCAGACCACCAGCGCGGCGATGCCCACTCCTTCGAGGCCGACCAGCACTGCGGCGACCCTTCCGGACACGTTTGTCCGCATTCTCCGTCGACTCCCTCTCGCTTCGGCGACTGTTTTGTGCGAACCCTCCACACGGTCCGGGGAACACTCAGCAAGTCCTACACAAACCCGCCGATCAACCCTTGATTCAGGTAAACCGCTATGGGACGATTGGTGAAGCCGTGTGCTCCCACAGCGACGTGGGGCGAGTCATCTCGCACATCCCACAGGGTATCGGACCCGAACCGGCACTCTTTCCCCACCCCTCTGTTACAAGGAGCACCACCATGGACTGGCGCGACAAGGCCGCCTGCCTGACCGTCGACCCCGAACTGTTCTTCCCCGTGGGGAACACCGGACCGGCCGTCGATCAGATCGAGAAGGCCAAGTCGGTGTGCGCACGCTGCACAGTGACTGAGATCTGCCTGCAGTACGCCCTCGAGACGGGCCAGGACTCCGGCGTGTGGGGAGGCCTCTCCGAGGACGAGCGCCGCGCGCTCAAGCGCCGCGCCGCTCGCGCGCGCCGCGCTTCCTGACACCGGTCCCTGAAGCTCCGAGAGAGCGGATGCCGCAGCTCGCGGCATCCGCTCTCTCGCTGTCTGCGCGCCGTCCCGAACCGGTCGCTGAAATCAGGTGATCTGGCGACGACAGGACGTTTCACGCGAAAACGTCCTGTGTTCGCCAGATCGCCTGATCTCGCAGAGTCGGGGATGAGGGATGCCGCGGGCCGCGGCATCCACTCCCGTCAGCCCTTGCTGCGCTCGATGTAGCGCAGCGGGATGTCGATGGTCACCTCGGTGCCGCTGCCCATGATGGTATGCCAGTCGATCGTGCCGCCCAGTTCGCCCTGGATGAGCGTACGCACGATCTGCGTGCCGAGGCCGCGCCCGACCTGACCCTCCGGCAGGCCCGATCCGGTGTCGCGGACGCGCACCTCGAGTCGGTCGTCGCTGCGTTCGGCGACGATCTCGACATCGCCCTCCTGACCGGCCAGGCCGTGCTCGACGGCGTTGGTCACCAGCTCGGTGAGCGCGAGCGCGAGCGGTGTCGCGTACTCGCTCGGCAGCGTGCCGAACTGGCCGGTGGAGTGCGTGCGCGCGCGGGTGTTGGGCGCGGCGGCGACCTCGGCGACGAGCTTCAGCACGCGGGCGAACACCTCGTCGAAGTCGACGTTCTGAGCGAGGCCCTCCGACAGCGTGTCGTGGACGACCGCGATCGCCGAGACGCGGCGCATCGCCTGCGTGAGCGCGTCGCGCGCCTCGTCGGAATGCGAGCGACGCGCCTGGATGCGCAGCAGCGACGCGACGGTCTGCAGGTTGTTCTTGACGCGGTGGTGGATCTCGCGGATCGTGGCGTCCTTGGTGATGAGCTCCTGCTCCTGGTGGCGGATCTCGGTGACGTCGCGGCACAGCAGGATCGCGCCGATGCGAGTGCCGTGATCGCGCAGCGGGATGGTGCGCAACGACACCGTGACGCCCCGCGACTCGAGATCGGCACGCCACGGGGCCCGTCCTGTCACGACCACCGGCAGCGACTCGTCGAACTGTCGTTTGGCGGGCAGGATCTGCGTGACGACCTCGACCAGCGACTCGCCTTCGAGCTCATCCTCGAAGCCGAGCCGGTTGAACGCCGACAGCGCGTTGGGGCTCGCGAATGTCGTCACGCCGTCGACGTCGAGGCGCACCAGGCCGTCCGACGCGCGCGGCGCACCGCGGCGCGGCGAGGTGGGCGCGGTGAGGTCGGGGAAGTCGCCCGACGCGATCATGCCGAACAGGTCGTCGGCGCACTCGTTGAACGTGATCTGCTGGCGCGACGGCGTCCTGGCCTCGCCGAGGTTGGTGTGACGCGTCAGGACGCCGATCGTCTGCACGACGCCGCCCTGTTTGCGTGCCACGGGGACGGCGCGCACACGCGTCGGCGTCTCTTCGAACCAGTCGGGCGACGCCGAGTCGACGATCACGCCGGTCTGGAAGGCCTCGCGCACCTGCGTGCGCCACTGCGGCCGCACGCGGTCGCCGACGATGTCACGGTAGAAGAGCGTCGCCGCGCCGCTGGGGCGCGCGTGCGCGACGGCCACGAACGAGTCGTCGGCGGTCGGCACCCACAGCACGATGTCGGCGGACGCCAGATCGGCGAGGAGCTGACCGTCACCCGCGAGACGGTGGAGCCACTCCACGTCCTCTTCGCTGGAGCGGCCCTGGGCGTAGACGAGATCGCTGAGGGTCGACACGCACCTAAGCCTAGGGCTCGCGCCTCATGCGGCCGGTGCGCCGGCGCGTGACGGCTCCCGCGCGTCGTCCCGCCCTCCACCGCGAAGGATGCCTCGTCCCGGCCGGCGCGCCTTCACGGCGGGTCCCGGATCCGGTGCCGGCACCACGGCGTCGCCCGCGAAGCGCCGCACCGCGAGCGTGAGCGGCGATTTGGGCGCGACCTCGGCGATCGTCTGCGACGAGAGCAGAGCCGCGTCGGCGGACCGCGGGTCCTGCGGGAGGAACCACACGTCTTCGATGCCCCCGAAGCGGTCGAGCGTCCGCCGTACCTGGCCGCGCGCGTCGATGCCGAGCGCACCCGGGCGCAGGCGGTTGGCGACGACCGCCACGCGTGTGGCGCCGACCGTCGCACGCAGGTCGGCGTACGCCCGCAGAAAGCGGGCCACTCCGAGCGGATCGGCCGCGGCGACCGCCACCACGAGGTCGGCCGCGCGGAGCGCTGCGATGGTGGCGGCGTTGCGACGCGGGCCGTCGAGGTCGCTCACGATCTCTTCGTCGCGCTCCAGCGACGAGGCGACGTCGACGACGGTGTAGTCGGCCCAGTCGCGACAGGCGCCGAGCGCCGTCGTCACGCGCCGGTCGCTCAGCTCGGGCCATCGCGACGGCCGGTTGATCCCGGGGAGCACGTCGACGCCGGTGCGCCCGAGCGGGATGGCGATGCGGGTGAGCTCGCGTGCGTCCAACCCGCCGAGCTCGGCCTGCCGGCAGGCGGCCGCGAACCCCGGTCCCTCATCGGCGAGCCCGAGTGTGAGCGCGATCGAGGGCGCGTGCGTGTCGGCGTCGACCAGGGCGACATGGCGACCGCCCCGGGCGAGCTCCATCGCGAGCTCGGTGGCGATCGTCGTGCGACCCGGCGCCCCGGACGGCCCCCACACGGCGATCACCCGCGGTTGCGTCGGTGAGACCTCGGCACTGCTCGCGTCGGCGGGTGCCGCCGATGGGCCGGCGACGAGCGCCTCGGCGATCCGCCAAGGATCGGTGCGGACGTCGAGCGGCGCCTCCAGGCCGCACGCGGCGGCCAGGCGCTCCCCCGCCTCGTCCGCGACGAGCGGGACGATCCGCGTCCCCGCGCGGTCGCACAGTGCGACCACGGTGGGCGAGAGCGACGCCCTGCCGACCTCCAGCACGATCGCGTCCGCGTCGGCGAGAGCGCGCAGCACGGCCTCGGCCTCCGGCATCCCTTCGGCCGCCGCGGCGGCGGGAGCGGAAGCCGCGAAACGGCCGATCACGTCGACTCCCTCGCGCTGGAGTCCCGCGACGATGGCCTCGGCGTCGTCGACGGCGACGACCGCCTTCACGATCCGGCCCCGGTCGTGGGCACGATCGACAATGCCGAGTCGTCGGCCATCGCCGCGAGCGTGGCCGACACGTCGTCGCGTGGGATCACGAGCTCCAGCGCGGCCGCTCCACCACCGATCATCGAGTCGTCGCGCGTGACCGAGACCACGGTCGCGTCGGCGACGAGGATGCGCGGCTCGTCGTACGTGCCGCGCTCGAGGAGCGGGGCCGCCCACACTTCGACGACCGTGCCGGCCGCCACCGACGCCGGCACGTCCAGGGCGCTGCGCACCACGACGCTCGTGGTGCGCGCGTCGGCGGCGTCGCCGATGGATGCCGCCGGCACGAGTTCGCCCGCCTCGATGGTGCGCGTCGCGACGGCTGCGTCGCCCAGGTCGCCCTCGGCGAGATACGTGTCGGCGACCGCTCCGAGCGCCACGTCGACGACCTTCACGTCGCCGGCGGCGATGGGCTCGCCGGGCACGATCGTGTGCGCGGCCGCGTACACGGGCACGGTCTGCCGTGCGGCGGCCACCACGAGCCACACGCCCGCCACGGAGGCGACCACGAGGAGGACGCCGAGGAAGAACCGCGCATCGCCCCAGAAGGCGCGACGCGGGGTGCGGACGGGTTCGCTGGCGACGGTCATGGACCCATCGTCGCCGACTCTCGCAAAACGCGTCGTGCGTTATCCACAGGGGGCCACGCACCCGGCCTGTGTCGAACCCGCGGGGCCATAATGGGGGCATGTCAGATGACCCGACGTCCGACGTGCGTCTTCTCGCCCCCGCTCAGGTGGGCGAGGTGCTCGGCGTGTCGGTCGACGAGGTGATGGCGCTCGTCCTCGATGGTCGCCTGCGCGGCATGCGGGTCGGCGCACCGGCGCGGTGGCGCGTCGACGCGTCCAGCGTCGCCGACTATCTGGACGACCAGGCAGAAGAGGCCCGGCGCATGGCGCTGTGGCGCCAGTCGCAGACGGCGAGCTTCCCCGAGCTCTGGGGCAGCGGCATCGTCCGCAACGGAGACTGAACGCCCCGCCTCGACCGCCCCAGGTGGGACGCGGGCTCAGGGCAGCGACGGCGCCTCGTCCGCACGCAGCCACGCCACGGCGGCGAAGGGCACCATGCGGTACCCGGTCACAGCGTCGGCCCGGCGTGGCGCTCCGGGATCGTGGAGCGCGAGGTCGAGGTGGTCGGCGCCGGCGCGATCGATCGTGCCGGTCAGCATCCGCCCGTTCACGAGATGCACGGCGACACCCGCACGGCGGCGCACGAGGTCGCGCAGCACGAAGCCGAACGTCAGTCGCTCGGTCAGCGGCGAACGGGGCGGCGCGGTGCGCGCCGTGCGCAGCAGATCGGCGTGCGGCATCCCCACCCCGAGGATCGCGGTGAACGGTGCGACGACGGCGCCTGCCGGCCCGTCTGCGGGGGCGAGGGCGACCCAGTCCGCCCCGACCCCGGTGACCGTGGCACGCAGCGCCGTCCCGTCGACGAGATCGAAGGATGCCGTCGCGAGCGCGGCACCGTCGCGCCCGGCGAGCAGGGTCAGACGCTCGGAGAGCAGCACGCGCGACAGCCGCAGGCGCTCGGCCTCGGTGTCGAGCGCAGCGCGTTCCGCCTCCCATTCGGAGGCGAGCTGATCCTCGAGGTCGTCGAAGAAGCGATCCCAGCGCACGCAGCGAGCGTAGGGCAAATCGGCTCTGACCGGCCACGAGTTATCCACAGATCGGCGCTCGGGGATTTTCCTGGGAGTTCCCCGTGTGTTGTACTAGCCCCAAGACATCCCCCACTGTCGAGATAGGCACCCATGGCAACGTCGCCCGCGGGCACCGCCCGCGCACTCCCCCACCCTCCGTCGTCACGCAGCGCACAGCTCTCGGAGTACTTCGCGCCGCAGCGCACGCCATCGATCGAGCTGCCCCCGCCCGAGCCCTTCCTGCACAATCTCGCGCTGGGCGTGCTCGAGGTGTTCGCGGGCGTGCGCGAGGTCGAACAACTGGCACGCTGGCTCACCGAGGACGCATACCGCAAGCTGGTCGTCCGCACCAACCTCGCCACGCGCGCCCGCAACGCACGCGGCATGGTCGCCCGTCGCCCCGTGCACACCGTCATGTCGGTGCACGAGTCGTCGCCGGCCGACGGCATCGTCGAGGCGGTCGTCGTGGTGCGGGGTCCCGCCCGCACGCGCGCCCTGGCGGTGCGCCTCGAGGGCCGCGACGGCCGCTGGCGCGCCACATCGCTCGCGCTGCTCTGACCTCCAGGCCGCGACGGACGGGCCGGTCCCGACGATGTGACCGGCCCGGCCGTCAGCGTTGCTCGGACGCCGGCGAGTGGATGCCGCGAGCCGCGGCATCCACTCGGATCACTGCCTGTACGACGACAGGAAGTTGCCGAGGCGCTCGATCGCCTCGGTGAGCACGCGAGCCTCCGGCAGCGTGACGATGCGCAGGTGGTCCGGCGTCGGCCAGTTGAAGCCCGTGCCCTGCACGAGCAGGACGTGCTCGGCGACGAGGAAGTCGTAGACGAGCTTTCCGTCGTCGCGGATCTCGTACACCTCGGGGTCGAGCCGAGGGAACGCGTACAGGGCGCCCTGCGGCTTCAGGCAGCTGACGCCCGGGATGCGCTCGAGAGCCTCCCACGCGGCATCCCGCTGCTCGAGCAACCGCCCCTCGGGCGCGATCAGCGCGTCGATCGACTGCACGCCCGACAGGGCCGCCTGCACGGCGTGCTGTGCCGGGACGTTGGGGCACAGGCGCGTCGACGCGAGCAGCTGGATGCCCTCGAGGAACCCCGCGGCGTGCGCCTTGGGTCCGGTGATGACGAGCCATCCGGACCGGTAGCCGGCCACGCGATACGTCTTGGACAGCCCGTTGAAGGTGAGGCACAGCAGGTCGGGCGCGAGCGTCGCGAGCGGGGTGTGCTTCGCCTCGTCGTACAGGATGCGGTCGTAGATCTCGTCCGAGAGCAGCAGCAGCGAGTTCTCTCGTGCGATCTCGACGATCCCCTCCAGCACCTCTCGGGTGTAGACGGCGCCGGTCGGATTGTTCGGGTTGATCACGACGATCGCCTTCGTGCGCGGCGTGACCTTGGCGCGGATGTCGTCGAGGCTCGGCTGCCAGCCGTCGTCGGGGTCGCAGAGGTAGTGGACCGGGGTGCCGCCGGCGAGGCTCGTCATGGCGGTCCACAGCGGATAGTCCGGCGCCGGGATGAGCACCTCGTCGCCCTCGTCCAGCAGCGCCTGCATCGTCATGGTGATGAGCTCGGACACGCCGTTGCCGAGATAGACGTCATCGGGGTCGAACTGCGGGAAGCCGGGCACCTGTTCGTAGCGCGACACCACGGCGCGACGCGCCGACATGATGCCCTTGCTGTCGCTGTAGCCGTGGGAGTTCGGGACGGCCTCGATCATGTCGCGCACGATCTGGAACGGCGCCTCGAACCCGAACACCGCCGGGTTGCCGGTGTTGAGCTTGAGGATCGTGTGACCCTCGTTCTCCAGCCGGTCTGCCTCTGCCAGGGCCGCACCACGGATCTCGTAGAGAACGTTCTGGAGCTTGCTCGACTGGTCGAGGGGGCGGAGGCGATTCATCGCATCAGGATATCCGCGGTGGCGCAGTGCCAATGGACGCCCGGTGGCCCGACCGCGGACCGCCGCCGGCGTTCACGAGATCAGGTGTTCTGGCGACGACAGGACGATGTGCGTGAAATCATCCTGCGTCCGCCAGATCCCCTGATCCGCGAGAGCGGATGCCGCGGTCCGGGCTCGAGGCCGGGCCGAGGCATCCGCTCGCCTCACTTCTTGCGCTGCTCGGCGGCGCGACGCTGGGCGCGGTTCAGCGGAGCCTGCTCGGGCGCCTGGCCACCGGCATCCGTCTTCTGCCCGAAGGCACCGCGCGGGGCCTCGGCGGCGGGCTGGGCCTGCGGCTGCGCGGGCGTCGCCGCGGCGGCCGCGGCCGCCTGACGCAGTCGTGTCGCCGCCTGCTGCACCTGGCCGCGCTCGTTGCGCACCTCGACCTCGCCGGCGTCGTTCGACGCCGTGTACTGCAGGCGCTGCGCCTCGACCGGCTGCGCCGACAGTCCCTTGGCCTCGACCTGGGTGACCTGCTCGGCGTCGCCCTCGCCCTGACGGCGCACCTCGACCTCGAGGTTGTAGAGGTAGCCGACCGACTCCTCCTTGATCTGCCCCATCATGGCCTGGAACATCTGGTAGCCCTCGCGCTGATACTCGATCAGCGGGTCGCGCTGGGCCATCGCGCGCAGGCCGATGCCGTCCTTGAGGTAGTCCATCTCGTAGAGGTGGTCGCGCCAGCGACGGTCCAGCACCTGGAGCACGACGCGGCGCTCGAGCTCGCGCGTCGCGGCGTCGCCGAGGGCGGTCTGACGCTTCTCGTACGCGATGCGGGCGTCCGAGAGGATCTCGCGCTTGAGGCCGTCGGCGGTGATGCCGCCCTTGCGACCGGATGCCTCGGCCACGACCTCGTCGATGGTCACACCCACCGGGTACAGGGTCTTCAACTCGGTCCACAGCGAGTCGAAGTCCCAGCTCTCGTTGTGACCCGACCCGGTGTGGTCATCGATGACGGCGCCGATCGCGTCCTCGATGAAGTGCTGCACGCGGCCGGCGATATCGTCGCCCTGCAGGATGTGGCGGCGGTCGGAGTAGATCGCCTCGCGCTGGCGGTTCAGGACGTCGTCGTACTTGAGGACGTTCTTGCGGATCTCGGCGTTGCGCGCCTCGACCTGGCTCTGCGCGGACTTGATGGCACGCGTGACCATGCCCGACTCGATCGCGACGTCGTCGGGGAAGTTGGTGCGGGCGATGATCGCCTCTGCCGCGCCCGACTGGAACAGGCGCATCAGGTCGTCGGTGAGCGACAGGTAGAAGCGACTCTCGCCCGGGTCGCCCTGACGGCCCGAGCGTCCGCGCAGCTGGTTGTCGATGCGGCGCGACTCGTGGCGCTCGGTGCCGAGCACGTAGAGGCCGCCGGCCTCGACGACCTGCGTGGCCTCGCCTGCGACGCGGTCACGGGTCGCCTCATAGACCGAGGTCCAGGCGGCTTCGTACTCCTCGGGCGTCTCTTCCGGGTCGAGTCCCTGGGCCTTCAGCTCCTGCACCGCGAGGAACTCGGCATTGCCGCCGAGCATGATGTCGGTGCCGCGGCCGGCCATGTTGGTGGCCACGGTGACGGCGCCCAGGCGCCCCGCGCGGGCGACGATCTCGGCCTCACGCGCGTGGTTCTTCGCGTTGAGGACCTCGTGCTTGATGCCCTTCTTCGCGAGCAGACGCGACAGGTACTCGCTCTTCTCGACGCTCACCGTGCCGACGAGCACCGGCTGGCCGGCCTCGTGGCGCCGGGCGATGTCTTCGACGACCTGTGCGAACTTCGCCGTCTCGTTCTTGTACACGAGGTCGGCCTGGTCCTTGCGGATCATCGGCTTGTTCGTCGGGATCGGCACGACGCCCAGCTGGTACGTCGACATGAACTCGGCCGCCTCGGTCTCTGCGGTACCGGTCATGCCCGCGAGCTTGTCGTACAGGCGGAAGTAGTTCTGCAGCGTGACGGTGGCCAGGGTCTGGTTCTCGGCCTTGACCGGCACGGCCTCCTTGGCCTCGATCGCCTGGTGGATGCCCTCGTTGTACCGCCGGCCGACCAGGATGCGGCCGGTGTGCTCGTCGACGATCATGACCTCGTCGTTCATGACGACGTAGTCGGTGTCGCGCTTGAACAGCGCCAGCGCCTTGATCGAGTTGTTGAGGAACGAGATGAGCGGCGTGTTGGCCGATTCGTACAGGTTGTCGATGCCGAGGTAGTCCTCGACCTTCTCGATGCCGGGTTCGAGCACGCCGATGGTGCGCTTCTTCTCGTCGACCTCGTAGTCGACGCCGGACTCGAGGGTCTTGGCGATCTTCGCGAACTCGACGAACCAGCGGTTCGCCTCGCCCGACGACGGACCCGAGATGATGAGCGGCGTGCGGGCCTCGTCGATGAGGATCGAGTCGACCTCGTCGACGATCGCGTAGAAGTGCCCGCGCTGCACCAGGTCTTCCTTGCGCCAGGCCATGTTGTCGCGCAGGTAGTCGAAGCCGAACTCGTTGTTCGTGCCGTACGTGATGTCGGCGTTGTACTGCTCGCGACGCACCTCGGGCGTCTGCCCGGAGACGATCGTGCCGGTCGTCATGCCGAGCGCGCGGTAGATGCGGCCCATCAGCTCGGACTGGTACGACGCCAGGAAGTCGTTGACGGTGACGACGTGGACGCCCTCGCCCGCGATGGCGTTGAGGTAGACCGGGAAGGCGCCGGTGAGCGTCTTGCCCTCGCCGGTCTTCATCTCGGCGATGTTGCCGAGGTGCAGGGCCGCGCCGCCCATGATCTGCACGTCGTAGGCGCGCTGGCCCAGCGTCCGCTTGGCCGCCTCGCGCACCGCGGCGAACGCCTCGGGCATGAGCTGGTCGAGGGTCTCGCCGGCCTGGTAGCGAGCGCGAAGCTCGGCGGTCTCGCCGCGGAGCTCCTCGTCGCTGAGGTGCTCGTAGTCCTCTTCGAGGGCGCCGACGGCCTTGACGACCTGCTGGAGCCTGCGCAGGATGCGGCCCTCACCGGCGCGAAGCAGTTTCTCGAGGGGGTTGGCCACGGAGTTTCTCCATCTTCAGGAAGTCGGGTGCGGCGCGCTGGCGCCGGTGCCGCCCGGGCCCCAGGGTCCAGGCATACCTGCCTATGTTATCCACCCGTGACCTTGGTGTGCGCTGGGTGCGCGTCCGGGGTGGCCGCCGGATGAGACGATGCTCTTCCCCTGGATTCGTCGACACGATGGAGTGTTCATGCGCGGGCTTCGCCGTCCGATCGTCGCCGTGGTCGCGGCATCCGTTCTGGTCGTCCTGCAGGCCGTCGCCGACCCGACGGGCTTGCTCGCACTCGTCGGCTGGCCAGGTGGCGGCCTGCAGCCGGCGCTGGTGTGGCCGCTGGCGCCGTACGCGGTGTTCATCCCGGTGCTGCTCGGCGTGGTGTGGTGGGCGGCGATTCGCGCCGGTGAGCGGTTCTGGACCATGTTCGCCGGCGTCGTGCTGGCGGTGATGCTCGCGCAGGCGGCCGCCTGCCTCGTGATGGTGTGGGATGCCGCCACCGCCGCGTGGGCGGCGGGCTATGTGACCGCGAAGGCGCTGCCGGCGGCGGCGATCGTCGCGGCCGCGACGCGGTGGCTCGGTGGCCGCTCGTCACGGCCGGTGCACGAGCGGGGAGGCGTGTGGCCGGCGGCGATCGCGTTCGGCGCGCTCGCGCCGATCGCCGCCGGATCGTGGTGGACGGGGGCTGCCTACGCTCCCCTCGTGCCGACGCCTCGGCCCGAGCGCGGGTACGTCGCCGTCGCCGTCGCGGTGGTGCTGATGATCGGCGCGGCGGCGCTGTGCCTGCGCTGGATGCGCCGCCGCGTGCCCGGAGCGCTCGGCGTCTGGCTCGGGGTGCTCGCCGGCGGCGCACTGTTCGGACTCGTACAGGCGGCCGTCGGGTTCATCGTCGACGACGGCCTCGCCGGGGACCTGTGGCCCCTCGTGGCCGCCTACGTGCACGTGGCAGACGGCCTGTCGTTCGCCGCGTGCCTGGGGTGGATCCCCGCCGTCGTCGCGCTCGTGGCCGACCGTGTGCGCCGCCCGCGATCCGCGCCGGCGGAGGGGGTGCCTGATGCCGCACCGCGGCGGTCCCGCCGGGTCGGCGCAATCGTCGCGGCCGCGGTCGTGGTGGCCGCGCTCGTGGTCGTGCCGGTGGCGCTCGCCGGGGGCGGCGAAGCCGAGGCCCGCGCACGGGCGGAGGCCGCGGCATCCCCTCCGGAAGGGTTTCTGCGGGCGGACGGCGACCGCATCACCGATGGCGAGGGTCACGACGTGCTGCTGCGAGGGGTGAACGTCAACCAGCTCGTCGACTTCTATCAGCCGCGCGCCGGGGTGCCGGCCACGCGGCCGCTCAGCGAGGACGACTTCGCGGGAATGGCCGCGTACGGGTTCGACGTCGTGCGCCTGGGCATCTCGTGGTCGGCCCTCGAACCGGTCCGCGGCGAGCTCGACGCCGGCTACCTCGCCAAGATCGACCAGGCGGTCGGGTGGGCGAAGCGGCACGGCATCCGCACCGTGATCGATCTGCACCAGGACGGCTGGTCGAACGCGGCGACCGCCGAGGGGACCGTGTGCCGGCCCGGCACCGACCCGATGTGGGGGTACGACGGCGCGCCGGAGTGGGCGACGATCGCCGACGGCACGCCGCGCTGCGCGTTCACCGGTCGCGACATCTCCCCCGCCGGCGACCGCGCGTTCCAGCACTTCTGGTTCGACACCGACGGCGTCCAGACCGCGCTCGTGCGCACGTGGGGCGAGCTGGCCGGCCGCTACGCCGATGAGCCGGCGGTCGCCGGCTTCGACCTCATGAACGAGCCCGGTTTCGGCGAGACGGCGCCGGTGACCACGTCGCTGCTGCTCGGGCGCTACTACGACCGCGCGATCCAGGCGATCCGCGAGGCCGGCGCCGCGCAGATCGTGTTCATCGAGCCGAGCATCCTGTGGTCGGGGCTGGGCTTCGACAGCGGCCCCTCGCTCGCCTTCACCGACGACGCCAACATCGTCTTCTCACCCCACCTGTACGCCGAATCGATCACGATGGACCGTTCACTGGGTCTGCCCACCATCGTGGGCATCGCGCGACAGCTCGATCTGGCCAAGCGGGTGGCGGACGCGTACGGCGTGCCGCTGTGGTCGGGCGAGTACGGGTACTGGGGCGACGAGCAGTCGATCGCCTCGCGCATCGGCCGCTACGCCGACGCGGAGGACGCCCACCTGCTCGGCAGCGCCTACTGGGTCTGGAAGCAGTCCTGCGGCGACCCGCAGAACGGCGTCGGAGAGGTGGGGCTGGGCCTCGTGCCCGAGGACTGCGCCACCGGGCAGGACGGTCCGCGCAACGAACCGCTGCTGCAGATCCTGAGCCGCGCCTACCCGCGGGCCTCTCCCGGCCGGCTGACGGGTCTGGACGCCGATGGCGCGACGATCACGATGACGGGCACCGTCGACGAAGAGACCTGCGGACTCGACGTGTGGATCCCCGGCGACGCCGAGCCCGAGCCGCGCACCGCCGGGCTCACGGAGGTCGAGATCGACGCGGTCGAGGGCGGCTGGCATGTGACGGCGTGCGCCGGCGACGACTACTCCCTGACGACGGAATGAGCACGCCCCGGACCTCGTGAAAACGCCGTCGGGCGGCATCCCTTGCCTGTATTCCGAGTATGTATATACTCGGTCACTACATACTGGGTATACCCCGACGGAGAGGTACGACATGGTGGTCTGGCGTCGATGGATCTTCCCGATCCTGATGGTGATCGTGGTGGGGGCCGGTGCTGCCGCCCTCGTGAAGATCGCGTTCTTCCCCGATCAGGCGCCCGCCGCGGCACTGGAGCCGAGCGCGCAGATCGCCGATCCGGTCGTCGTCGTCGAGAAGGGCGAGGTCGTCAACGCACTGAGCCTCGACGGCACGATCGCGAGGGATGCCGCCTACCCGGTCCGCTCCGGCGTGGACGGCGTCGTCACCTCGGTCGATGTGAGCGAGGGTCAGGCCGTGGCCGCCGGACAGAAGCTCTTCACCGTCAAGCAGCTCGATCCCGTCAAGAACATCGATGTCGTCGCCCCCGAGGCGGGCGACGTCACCGAGCTCACGGTCGTCACCGGGCAGCCGGCATCCATCGGCGGCGAGCTCGTGACGTTGACGCCGGCCCGCTACCACGTCCAGGCGACGGTCGACCCCGTGCAGCTGTACCGACTGCAGGGCGCGCCGACCGAGGCGTCGGTGACGATCCAGGGCGGTCCTGCCCCGTTCACGTGCACGGGCCTCAAGGTCGCTGTCGCCGAGGACGGCACCACGACCGTCACGTGCGCGGTTCCGGCCGACCAGACGGTGTTCGCCGGTCTGCAGGCCAAGCTCGACATCGACCTGGGCACCGTGTCGGACGTGCTCGTGGTGCCCACCACCGCCGTCAAGGGCGGTTCGGGGACCGGTGTGGTGTGGGTGGATGCCGGCGCCGGCGAACTCGAGGAGCGCGACGTGACCCTGGGGGTCAGCGACGGCACGCTCGTCGAGGTGACCGGCGGAGTCGAAGAGGGCGATCAGGTGCGTCAGTACGTGCCCGGCGTCGCCGCCGGCGACGACCAGACCTGTTACGACGACGGCATGGGCGGCCAGTACTGCGAGCCGGCGGGATGGAACTGGTGAGCCTCGTCCGCCTCGAAGGGGTCGCGAAGCACGTGATCCTGCCTGACGACTCGCGCCTGGACATCCTGCGTGACATCGAGCTCGCCATCGCCGCGGGCGACCACGTCGCGATCGTGGGTCGCAGCGGCTCGGGCAAGTCGACGCTGCTGAACCTCATGGGCATGCTCGACCGTCCGTCGGAGGGTGCCGTGTGGTTCCGCGGAGAGCCGGTGCGCAAGATGCGTCGCGGCAAGCTCGACAAGCTGCGTGGGCGCAACGTCGGATTCGTGTTCCAGCAGTTCAACCTGCTGGCCGGGCGCACCGCGCTGGAGAACGTCGAGATGCCGCTCGGATACGCGTCGGGCCGCTCGTTCTGGAACCGCCGGCGCACCGCCACCGCGATGCTCGAGCGTGTCGGCCTCGGCCATCGCATCGACTCGACGCCCGAGCAACTGTCGGGCGGCGAGCAGCAGCGCGTCGCGATCGCCCGGGCACTGGTCCGCCGCCCCGCGCTGATCCTCGCCGACGAACCCACCGGAGCCCTCGACGTCGAGACCGGTGGCAGCGTCATGGCGCTGCTCGATGAGATCGCCTCCGAGGCCGACGCCGCGCTCGTCACGATCACGCACGACCTCCATGTCGCCGCCCGCGCTCGGCGCCACTACCGCCTCGAGGCCGGGGTGCTGACGCCGTTCGATCTCTCGGCTCCCGCGGCGGGCGCCGCGGCAGCCGCCGCCTACGATCGCATCGCCCCGGAGCTCGCCGAGAGCGTGGGCGGACCGCTGTCCGACGAACAGCCGCAGGCCGAGGCATCCACGTCCGAGGACGAGCTCGCGGCCGACGCCGTGGAGGTGGCCTCGTGACCGGGCTCGTCGGCGCGCTGGGCGAGGCGTGGTCCGAGCTGCGGCACCACAAGCTGCGCGTGCTGCTGAGCCTGATCGGAATCGCGGTGTCGGTCGGTGCGCTGACGGCCGTGGTCGCGCTGAGCGAGTACCAGCAGCAGCAGATGGCCGAGCAGTCCGATGTGAGCGGCGGACGGCCGGCGACGGTGTCGATCTCGGCGGGACGCACCGACGGCTCACCCATGGACTGGCAGGCCTTCGACGCGCACGTCGCCCAGGTGTCGGAGCGGTACTCGTTCACCTATCAGACCCGCCTGGTGAACAACGCGACCGTCGACATCCAGACCCCCGAGCAGGTGCGGTCTGTGGGTGCGTGGCTGGTCGATCCGGCGTACCCGATCATCCATCGCACTCCCCTGCTGGAGGGTCGCTGGTTCCAGGACGCGGACGCCGAGCTGCTCGCGCCGCCCGTCGTGATCACCGAGGCGCTGTGGGACGTGTACGGCCGTCCGGCCCTCGGCGGCGGGTTCGCGCTGCAGCTGCAGGGCGACGCCGGCGGCTCGTACACCGTCATCGGCGTGACGCCCAAGCAGTACGACGGCGACAACGAGAAGCGCGTGGTCATGCTGTTCGACTCGTACCGGTCGCGCGTCGAGCAGCTCTCGGCCGACACGCCGGTGATGTGGGAGGTGTGGATGCCGGAGGCCGAGGTCGCCGACATCGGCCCGCTGCTCGCCGCCGATCTGCGGGCCAGCCTCGACAAGAGCGTCGACGTCACGGTGTCGCGCACCGACTGGGCGTCGCGGCCCGAGATGCAGAACTCGAGCGCGATGTTCGAGATGATCACCGGCGCGATCGCCGGGCTCGTGCTGCTGCTGGGCGGTCTCGGCCTCGTCAACATCCAGCTCGTCGCGATGCGGCAGCGGATCCGCGAGATCGGCGTGCGCCGCAGCTTCGGCGCGACCGGCGGCCGCATCTTCACGTCGGTGCTGCTGGAGAGCGTCGTGGCCACCGCGGTGGCGGGTGTCATCGGCATCGCACTGGCCGTCGCGATCCTGAGGGCGCCGTTCGTGCTGACGATGTTCCAGGGGATGCAGGACATCCCGCCCTTCCCCATGCGCGCTGCCGTCACCGGACTCATCGCCGCCGTGGCGATCGGCGCGCTCGCCGGGTTCATCCCCGCACTCATGGCTGTGAGGTCCAACGTCATCGACGCGCTGCGCTTCTGAGCATCCGCCTGCGCTTCAGCCCGAGCGCAGCACCCCTCCGCCCCGAAGGAGATCCCCATGTCCGTCCGCCAGAGCCTGCTGGCCATCCTCGATCAGGGCCCGTGCTACGGGTACCAGCTGCGCGCCGAGTTCGACCGACGCACCGGCTCCACGTGGCCGCTCAACGTCGGCCAGATCTACAACACCCTCGATCGTCTCGAGCGCGACGGGCTCGTCGAGAAGGGCGACGTCGACGAGCAGGGTCATGTGTACTGGCAGATCACCGACGCCGGCGCCGCCGAAGTGCACTCGTGGCTCGAGTCGCCGGTGGAGCGCGGCCAGGGCACGCGCGACGAGCTCGCGATCAAACTGGCCGTCGCGGCGACGCTGCCCGGGGTCGAGGTCGCGGACATCATCCAGTCGCAGCGGCGCTCGTCGATCGCGCACCTGCAGGAGCTCAATCGTGCCAAGTACGCCGGAGACGATGCCGGTGGCGCTGCCGGAACGGCCGGCGGCGCGGAGGAGCTGGCATGGTCGCTCGTGGTCGACTCGATGATCTTCGCCGCCGAGGCCGAGGTCCGCTGGCTCGACCACTCCGAGCAGCGGCTGGCGATGCATCCCGACCACACGATGGCGCTCGCGCTGTCGACCGAGAAGCCCAGACGCGGCCGCCCGGCGAAGGCCGAGGCATCCCATCCTGCGGAGTCCGTGCGATGACCGACACCGTGCTGCGCCTCATCGGGGTGACGCAGCAGTACGGCATCGGCGCGACCGCCGTCTCGGCGCTGTCGGGCGTCGACCTCGAGGTGCGCCGCGGCGAGCTCGTCGCGGTGATGGGACCCTCGGGGTCGGGCAAGTCCACGCTCCTGGCCATCGCGGGGGGCCTCGCGATCCCGACGACCGGAGAGGTCGTCGTCGAGGGCGCGTACCTCAGCGAGCAGTCGCCCCGCGAGCTGGCCCGGCTGCGGCGGCGCTCGCTCGGTTTCGTATTCCAGGACTTCAACCTCATCCCGACCCTCACGGCGCTCGAGAACGTCACGCTGCCGCTCGAGCTCGACGGCTTCCGCATGCGGACGGCCCGCCGAGCCGGCCGCGACGCGCTCGCCTCGGTCGGGCTCGAGGACAAGGCGTCGTCCTACCCCGACGACCTCTCCGGCGGCCAGCAGCAGCGGGTCGCCATCGCGCGCGCGGTGGTGGGCGGGCGGCGGCTGATCCTCGCCGACGAGCCCACCGGCGCTCTCGACTCGGTCACCGGCGAACTCGTGCTGAAGATGCTCCGGGCGAGAGTGGATGCCGGAGCCGCCGGCATCCTCGTCACCCACGAGGCCCGCCACGCGGCGTTCGCCGACCGCATCGTGTTCCTCCGCGACGGGCGCATGGTCGACGAGACGCGCCGCGACGGCGCAGAGACCCTGCTGTCCGGACGGCGATGACCGGACTGCTCGACACGCCCGTCGCCGACCTCGAGGCGGAGCCGATGGATGCCGCGACCCCCGTCCGCGGGTCGGTCTGGGCACGCTGGCGGGTGGCCGCGCGCCTTGCACAGCGCCAGGTGCGCCGGGCGCGTGGCGCGAGCGCCCTCGTCGTCGCGCTCGTGGCACTGCCCATGGCGCTCGTCGCCGCTGCCGCAGTGTTCAGCGCGAGTCACCTCGGGACGGCCCAGGAGCAGATGAT
>Ga0160446_100340_pt1 | contig 24981 bp, 20 predicted proteins | sample HID1973I_E1MG_FD_108200 | JGI IMG/M metagenome (GOLD analysis project Ga0160446, IMG submission 108200) | Enriched mosquito-associated microbial communities from UW Madison campus, WI, USA - HID1973I_E1 MG | ecosystem: Host-associated > Arthropoda: Insects > Digestive system > Unclassified ... | reverse complement strand
CATGCCTTCGATCGCGGCATGCATTTCGTCCCCGGCGGTGTGGTTCAGGTCCCAACCCAGCGTCACCGCGCCAAGGTCCGAACGCACCAGAACCGTGCGGTCGCCATTGTCCCAATTCAGCCGCATGAGCCCGCTGCCGCCCGGAGGCAAGCGGTCCAGCCCCTCGCACAGCGTCGCGACATCGCTGCCCGCGCGGCGCGCGATGGCCTCGAACACGTCGCCGGTCGCGGATTGCCCGGCCTCGATCCCGGTCCAGCCCGGCAGCACGCTGCCCGGCACCACGCCGCACAGGCCCGGAACCGGCGGGAAACCCTGCGGCCCCATCGCGATGATGCAGGTCGAGGTGCCGACCACGTTGACGATGTCGCCCGGCCGCGCTCCCGCGCCGATTGCGTCCCAATGCGCATCGAAGGCACCGACCGGGATCGGGATGCCGGGGCGAAGGCCCAGCTTCTCTGCCCATTCCGGCGACAGGTGACCGGCAATCGCGTCCGAGGTCACGAAGCGCCCCGCAAGGCGGTCGTTGATGCCATCGAACAGCGGATCGACGCGGCTGAGGAAGTCCTGCGGCGGCAGCCCGCCCCAGGGCGCGCCATACATCCACTTGTGCCCGGCGGCGCAGATGCTGCGCGGCAGCTCGGCTAGGTCGCGGATCCCGCACAGCGTCGCCGCAACCATGTCGCAATGTTCCAGCGCGGTGGCAAAGCGGTTCCGCAGACCCGGATTGTGGCGCAGGAAATGCAGGACCTTGGCATAGCCCCATTCGTGGGAATAGGTGCCGCCACACCAGTCCAGCGCGGCCAGTCCCTCGGCCCGGCCAAGGGCGGTGATCTGCGCCGCCTCGTGATGCGCGCGGTGGTCGCACCACAGATAGTAATCGGCCAGCGGTTGCAGGTCTTCGTCGACCATCACCACGCTTGAGCCGGTGGTGTCGCAGGCCAGCGCCGCGACCCGGTCGCCGTCGATCCCGGCCTTTGCCACCGCCTCGCGCATGGCGGCAGCCAGCGCGGTCATGTGGTCGGCATGGGCCTGCGCGCCCAGCAGCGGATCAGCCGCACTGCGCTTCAGCGCATAGCCCGAGGTCGCGCCCGCAAGCGTCGCCCCGGTTTCGGTTTCCATCAGGGTCACGCGCACGCTGAGCGTGCCGAAATCGACGCCGGCAACGATCATGGCCTAGTTCCCTTGCCCATAAGTCGCCTGCGCGCCGTGCTTGCGCAGGTAGTGACGATCCAGCAGCGCCTGCGAGATCGGCTGCGGATCGGGATTGAGCGCCATGACATGCCACGCCATCCGCGCGACCTCCTCGAGGATCAGGGCGTTGTGGACAGCCTCGTCCGGGGTCCGGCCCCAGACGAATGGGCCGTGGCCCGCGACCAGCACGGCGGGAATGCTGAGGGGGTCGATGCCCGCGAAGGTCTCGACGATGACCTGTCCGGTGTTCAGGACGTAATCCTGCGCGATCTCGTCCGGGGTCAGGTCGCGCGTCACCGGAATCGTGCCATAGAAATAATCGGCATGGGTCGTGCCCAGCGCCGGGATCGGGCGGCGAGCCTGCGCCATGATCGTGGCGTAGGTCGAATGCGTGTGGATGACCGCGCCGATCCCGGTGAACGCGCGGTACAGCACCGCATGGGTCGACAGGTCGGACGAAGGCTTCAGCCGGTTGTCCAGCGCGCGCCCGTCCAGATCGCAAGGCACCATGTCCGCCGCCGTCAGGCTGTCATAGGGCACGCCACTGGGCTTGATCAGGATGCGGCCCGCCGCGCGGTCGATGCCGCTGGCATTGCCGAAGGTCGAAAGCACCAGTCCGTGCCGCACGGTATCAAGATTGGCCTGTAGCACGGCGCCGCGAAGAAGTTCGTCGTTCATGGAAAGTGCCTTCAAAGTCGTTCCGGGATGGCGCGCGCAGGGGTTCGCCCCCGCGCGCGCCCTGCCCCCGTCAGCGGGGAGCGGTCCAGCCCTTGTAGCTGTCGATATTGTCCTTGGTGATCAGTTCGGGCTCAAGCAGCACGGTGTCCTGTTCGGGCTTTTCGCCCTGAAGCACCTTGTAGCCCAGATCAAGCGCCTGCCCGGCCATCGTATAGGGATCCTGCGAGGCCGAGGCCTTGATCAGCCCATCGCCCGATTTCAGCTCGCCCTCGATATCGGGGGCGCCATCGACGGCGGTGATGATGAACTCGCTGCGGTTCGCCTGTTTCGCGGCCAGCGCAAAGCCGATCGCGGTCGGATCGTTGATCGCGAAGACGCCGTCGATCTTGTCGAAGCGGGTCAGCAGGGTCTGGCCGACATTCATCCCGCCATCGCGCGAACCCTGTGCGTTCTGGTCGTCGGACAGGATCTTGATGTCGGGATGCTTGGCGAATTCGTCCTTGCAGCCCTTGACCCGGTCAAGGATCGAGGACGAGGCCGGGCCGTTCACGATGACCACGTTGCCCTTGCCGCCCAGATGCTCGGAGATGAAGGCACAGGCCTTTTCACCCGCCTGCACGTTGTTCGTCATCACGGTCACGTCCGAACCCGGTGCCGACACGTCGAAGGCCGCGACGACGACGCCCGCATCCCGCGCGCGCTTGACCGCGGGCGCGATGGCGGCGGCGTCCACCGCGTTCAGCATGATGATGTCGACGCCCGCCGCAACGAAGCTGTCGATCTGACCGACCTGCTTGTTCAGGTCATAGTCGGCCGAAACCGAAGTGACCTTGACGTTGGGGTTGATCTTCTTGGCCGCGTCCTCGATCCCCTTGATCGTCGCGACGAAGAAGGGGTTGCCGAGCAGGCCGACCGAGATGCCGATGCTGTTCAGATCCTTGGCGGAGACAGGCACCGCCGAGACTGCCGCCAGCGCAAGCGCCGAGGCCAGAGTTTTCGCAAAACGCATGAGGTTCCTCCCGTTATATGCGTAGTGAGAACAGTTGTTCAGGTGCGCGCGCCGGTCTGGCGATAGCGGTCCAGAGCCACGGCCGCGATGATGACCAGGCCCTTGACGATATATTGCCAGATGTCCGACACGCCGATCAGGATCAGGCCGTTCGACAGCACCGCGATGATCAGCGCACCGATCAGCGTGCCCCAGATCGAGCCCACGCCGCCGACGAAGCTGGTGCCGCCCAGGATGACGGCCGCGATCGCGTCAAGTTCATATGCCTGGCCCAGTTGCAGCCCGTTCGCCGCGTAAAGCCGCGCCGCCGCCATGGCCCCGCCCAGTCCCGCGAACAGGCCCGAGACGCCATAGACGAACAGCAGCACCAGCGGCACCTTGATGCCGGTCAGGCGCGCCGCCTCGGGGTTGCCGCCGGTGGCATAGATCCAGGTGCCCAGCACCGTCCGCTTCAGGATGAACCATGACAGCAGGACGATGGCGACCGCGATGATCGCGAGCCAGGGGATGCCGAACAGCGTGCCGTTGCCGATCACGTCAAAGGGCAGGTCGGCGTTGAAGACAGTGGTGTCGTTGCCCAGAAGCCGCGCGATGCCTCGGACCGCCGTCAACGACCCCAGCGTCACGATGAAGGGTGGCAGCCTCAGCGCCGAAATCAGGATGCCGTTCGCCAACCCGCAGGCAAGCCCGACCCCCATCGCCGCCGGGACGCCCAGCCAGCCTATTTCGGGGATCAGCGAGACGATGACCGCGACCATCGCGGACGTCGCCAGGATCGAGCCGACCGACAGGTCGATGCCGCCCGTCAGGATCACGAAGGTCATGCCCGAGGCCAGGACGATGTTGATCGAGGCCTGCTGCATCACGTTCGAGATGTTGCCCACGCTCATGAAGCGGCCGCTCATCATCTGGAAGACGATCGCCAGCACGATCAGCACCGGCAACATGCCCACCACGCTCATTACCGTGCGCAGGCGTTGGCTGGCGGCGGGGGCGTTGGTCTTGTTCTCTGTCATTGCGTTGCTCCTTCCGTCGCAGTGGCGGGCTCCGAAACCGTCCCGGTCGAAAGTTCCATGATGGCCTCCTGGCTGATCGCGTGGCCGGGCGCCGAGGGCACCTGCCCCGCGATATGCCCCTCGCGCATCACCAGCACGCGGTCGGCGACGCCGATGATCTCGGGCAGTTCGCTGGAGATCATGACGACACCCACGCCCCGGCGGGCCAGCCCGTCGATCAGCTTGTAGATTTCGGACTTGGCCCCGACATCGACGCCGCGCGTCGGTTCGTCCAGGATCACGACCTTGGGCCCGGTTTCCAGCAACCGTGCGATCAGCACCTTTTGCTGGTTGCCGCCCGACAGGCCACCCACGGCCATGCGCGAATTGGGGGCCTTGACCGCCAGCGACTTGATGGCGTCGTTGGCGCGGCGCGCGGCGGTTCGGAAATCCAGCCGCCCGCCCGATTTCGCATCCTTCTCGATCACGCCGATATTGACGTTCTCAAGGATCGACATGTCCAGGAACAGGCCCAGCTTCTTGCGGTCCTCGGTCAGATAGGCCAGCCCCGATGCCAGCGCCGCGCGCGGGCTTGAGGTGTCGACCTGCTTTCCGTCGATGGCGACGGTGCCGCTGGTGCGCGGGTCCGCGCCATAGATCAGCCGCGCCAGTTCCGTCCGCCCGGACCCGACCAGCCCGGCGATGCCCAGCACCTCGCCACGATACAGATCGAACGAACAACCCTTGACCAGTCCACCATCGGACATGTCCCGCACCGACAGAACCGGCGTGCCGGTATGGTCGGGCGAGGCGACATGTTCCTTTTTATAGAAGCTGTCGAGGTCGCGGCCGACCATCATCGAGACCAGTTTCTGCGCCGAAAGCTCGGCCCGGTCCAGCGTCCCAATGTAAACCCCATCACGCAGCACCGAACAGCGGTCGGCCAGCGCATAGACCTCTTCCATGCGGTGGCTGATATAGATGATGGCGATTCCATGCGCCTTCAGCCGGGCGATGACTTCGAACAGACGCTCGGTCTCACGCGCGGAAAGCGATGTGGTGGGCTCGTCCATGACGATCAGGCGCGCGTCGGTGGTCAGGGCGCGCGCGATCTCGACCATCTGGCGTTCGCCCAGCGACAGGTCACCCACCCGTGTGCGCGCATCGAAGCTGACGCCCAGCCGCTTCAGGATCGGTTCGGAACGGGCCAGTGTCTCGGCCCGGTTCAGGACGCCGCGGGACGCGATCTCGCGTCCCAGGAACATGTTCTCGGCCACGGTCAGGTTCGGGGCCAGCGACAGTTCCTGATAGATCACCGCGACGCTGCCCGCCGCCTCGTGCTGGGGCTTGCCCTCGATGATGACGGTGCCGCCGGGATCGGCGACATAAGCCCCCGACAGGATCTTCATCAGCGTCGACTTGCCTGCGCCATTCTCGCCCATCAGGGCATGAAGCTCTCCGGGCAGGACGGTCAGGCTGACATCCCGAAGCGCGCGGACGGCGCCGAAGGTCTTCGAGATGTTGCGCATCTCAAGGATGTGGGACTGGGTCATTGCTCCCTCTCGACCTGGGCGATGATGACTTCGACGCCCGCGCGTTCCAGCATCCGGGCATGGGCGTCGGACAGGCCGTCATCGGTGACCACCCGCGCGATGCGGGCAAAGGGCAACGAGACGGTCGGCGGACGGATCGAGAACTTGCGGCTGTCGGCCAGCAGGATCACCTCGGCCGCAGTCCGGCTCATCTCCTCTGCCAGACGGACCAGCAGGGGGTGCTGTTCAAGGATGCCATGTTCGCTGATGCCCAGCGCCCCGACGAAGAACTGCGAAGCGTAGAAGCGCTGCTCGCGCGCCGCGACGTCATAGACGATGCCCGGTTCGCGATGCAGATCGCCCCCGCCCAGAGTCAGCTGGCAGGTGCCGTATTCGCCCAGATAGGCCGCCAGCGGCAGCGAATTGGTAAAGACGCGCAGATTGCGGTTGGCGATGCGGCAACCGAAGTGAAAGCAGGTCGAGCCGCCGTGAATGATGATCGCGCTGCCGTCCTGAACCAGCCGCTCGGCCTCGCGCGCGATGGCGCGCTTGGCGGCGACGGCGATGTCGCGATTCTCGACAAAGGGCAGCGATGCGGTGCGCACGCCCCGTTCGATCGCCGCGACCCCGCCATAGACCTTGCGGGCGCGGCCGGCCTCGTTCAGTTTTTCGATGTCGCGCCGGATCGTGGCGCCGGAGCAGCCGATCAGGTGCTGAAGATCACGCACGGATGCGAAAGGTTGCTCATCCAGCAAGGTGACAATCCGGTCCTGGCGCTCGAAATCGCTCAACGCGCCCTCCCGTCTGCGGATGCGATGATCAATGTTTAGCGCGACGTGGCAAAATTGTAAACACTTCTTCACCGGATGATCATACTGCATCGCAGCATGATAACTTTCGCAGGCGGCTTCGGGCAACGGACTTGAACCGGCAACCGGAACCCGGCAACCTGCGCATGCCGCTGGGCCGCCCAAACGAGACTGACAGATGACTCGCATAACCTTCCTGATGCCCCAGCTGTCACTTAATGGCGGGATCCGGGTCATTGGCGAATACGGGCGGGAACTGACCCGTCAGGGCCACGACGTCGCCTTTGTCGCGCGCGAGCCGCAGCAGCCACGGCTGCGGGACATCCTGCGCGGGCGCGCGTTCCGGCGCCGCTCGGGCGAGGACCTGTCCGACTATTTCTTCGATGTCGCGGACCGGCTGCGCACCTTTCCGGCACGCCGCAAGCTGCGGGCCAGCGACCTGCCCGACGCGGATTTTCTGGTCTGTTCGTGGTGGGAGACGGTGGAGTGGGCCGCCCCCATGCCCGCCAGCAAGGGCCGCCTTGCCCACCTGATGCAGGGATACGAGATGTTCCCCTGGGTGCCCCGCGACCGCGTCGCCCGCACATACGAGGCTGATACGATCAAGGTCGCGGTGTCGCGCTGGATCGCGGACATGGTCGAGACCAATCACGGCCGCACCGCCGATGCCGTGATCCATAACGCGGTCGATGCGGCCCGCTTCGCCTTTCGCCCCACGCGCGAAAACGATTGCCTGACGCTGGGCATGGTCTATTCGCAGCCCTCGATCAAGAATTCGGACCTGGCCTTTCCCCTGCTGGACCTGCTGGCCGCGCGGGGCATCAAGGCGAAACTGGTCGTCTTCGGGACCGACCAACCGGCGGACGAACACCTCTCGCGGGCCGACACGGTCTTTCATCGCAGGCCCGACCAGTCCCGCATCCCGTCGATCTATCAGGGCTGCGACCTGTGGCTTTTCCCCTCGCTAGAAGAAGGTTTCGGGCTGCCGCTGATCGAGGCGATGGCCTGCGGGACGCCGGTCGTGTCCGGCATTGCGGGTGTGGCGCCAGAACTGGTCCGCGACGCGGTGAACGGCTATCTTTGCGACCCGACCCCGGACAGCTTCGCCGCGGCGATCACCCGCTATATGGACCTGTCCCCCGCCGCCCGGCAGGAGATGTCGCGCGCCGCTCACCAGACGGTCGCCAACTGGAGTTGGACCGACGCGGCGGGCCAGTTCATCCGCACGCTCGACGCGGACCACGGACCGGCAAACGCCCGCAGGGGATAATCAATACTGCTTGATCTCGCCCGGAACGCGAGTTCAGATGAAGCATGTCGCCCGATGCGGAACCTCGTCTTCTTCGGCGCTTGTGGCTGAGACTTCTGGCCACGCTCGGCATCGCGGCGGCGGTGCTGCTTAGCTGGTGGTGGAGGATCGACGAGGCGCGCAGCCCCGACGACGCACCGGAAACCGCCTTCGGCCAGCAGATCGATCTTGGCCGCAGCCTGTTCACCCCCGAGGCCCTGGTCCTGCGCCGCCAGCCGGACGGCCCCGACCAGCTGGTCATGACGGCGCTGATCGAGAACATCACCGGCGCGACCCAGGCGGCGGTGTTCGGCAGCCCCCCGCGCCCGCCCGGCCTCAGCATCGACGGTGCGCCGCTGGACGCGCCCGAAGTCACCCTGCTGCGCGATGGCGAGATGCTGCGCGAATTGCAGCCGCGCCTGCCCGAGCGGATCACGCTGGCCTGGACCCTGCCCCGGCCTTGGCACGCGCAGCCGGTCGAGATCGGTTTTGCGCGCCAGACCTTCAAGCTGCGCGACAACCTGTACGGGCAGTCAAGCTGGCTTGGCTTTGTCCCCTCTGCCAGAATGACGGTCGAGCCCGAGGACACGCCATGAAGATCGTGGCGAATGGCCTGATCCTTGTCGTCGCCGCCGTCCTGCTGGGCGCAATGATGCTGAGCAATCCCGACTATAACAGCGCGATCCGCCCCTTTGTCGCCGAAGCCGAGCCTGGCGAGATGGGCCGGACCCGGCTGATCGCGGGCCGCTTTGACGGCTGGCGCACGGCGGACCGCGTCCAGTTTTCACAATATGGCCGCAAGTTGACCCGCGGGACCGGCGGCGTTTTCCTGATCGCGGACCTGACGCTGTCGGGAACCACGACCTCGACCATGGTGGCGGCGACCTGGATCGGGGCCAGCAAGCGGCAGTATCGCGCAACCTCTCGGGTCAGCGGGCCGCCGCGCCTGATCGACCAGCTATGGCTGCAGCCCGGCATCAGGAACAAGACCTTCGCGGTCTTCGAGCTGCCCCCGGACGAGATCGCGGGCGGAGCGCTTTTGCTGACCCTGCCGCTGAACCCGCCGATGGAGGGCACGCTGCAAATCGCTCCGCCCGAAACGCCGCCCGGACATGAAACCTTGGCAAGGCTGGACGAATGAAGACGCTGGGCCTGATCGCCGCGACGCTGCTGTTCCTTGCGCTGTCGATGCTGGTCGTCGCCTGGCCGGATCTTCAGACCCTCCGGCAGAACCGGAACTGGAACGTCACGCAATCGGACCAGCCGAAGGGAGAGCTGCGCGGCGTCCGTGTCTTTGTCGATCAGGCACGCGCAATGATCATGCCAGTCGCGCCCGACCGGGCCATCGTCTATCTGCGGCTTGGTCTGCAATCGGATGGGCCGCCGTTACGCGACTGGCTCAGCTGCGACATCGGCCTGATCGACGGGGCCGGGCGCAGGTGGCTGCCGCTGGCCAACATGGCGGGCACGCAGATCGTCAAGGTTCTGGGCGATGCCGGGGCCAGCGGGCGGAATTGCGACCAGTCGCTGTCGCTTGCCCCCGAGGATGGCGGGCCGTCCTTTTCCGAACTGGCCTTCCTGATTCCGTCGGACCTGCTGGACCAATTGCGCTTGGAAATCTCGGCGATGAAGACACGCCCCGAGGCACTGTCCCTGCCATTCAGGCCGGCGTTGACGCTGCCTCCGGCCTAGGCTGCGGCGCGGCCTTGGCCTGCGCGCGGCCCGCAAGCTCCAGCCCTGCGGCCAGGATGCAGAATTGCAGCGGGCTGACCAGCAACCCTCCCGGCGGGGCACCGGGCGAGTTGAACAGCGCCCCCAGCGGGACCGTGGCCACCTGCCATGTCAGCATGTCCTGTGGGCCGATCAGGTGGGCCAACCCAATCCAGGCCCAGTTCCCCAGCCAATCGACGAAGCGCCACAGCACCAGGACCGAGGCGGTCAGCGCGAAGCCCGCCGACGCCGCCAGCAGGATCCCGTTCGTCACCGCATGCCAGCGCCGGACGATCCCGTCCCAGAAATGGCCAATGAAGTCTGTCAGCGGTTTTGGCAGCGCCTGCCAACCCCGGATCGCGCGACCGGCGATGCGCCGTGTCTCGCCGCGCAAGGCGTTCATGTCGTGACCATAGACGATCGCGCCAAGATTGAACCAGATCAGCGGCAGCAACGCATACCAGAACAGCGCGCTGACCACCGCCCAGGGCTGGGGTGGTCCGGGCCAATCAACCGGCATCCGCGCCGCATCGCTAACATCCGCCCGCGCCGCGCCGACCAGCCAGTCGAACAGAGTTGCCGGCGATGGCAGCGTCGCGAGAAAGGCGGCGAATTCATCCTTCCACCCCGAGATGACGTAAAGGCCCAGCAGCGCCCAGGTCGCCTCGCAGGCGACGATCAGCATGGCCCAGCCATTCCCGTCGCTGCGGCGGTCGCAATGCTTGGCCAGCCGACGGACGCCCCAGATCAGCACGACGGCCAGCACCACCCACCCGGTCTGCCCGATCTCAAGCGCGGTCGGAGAAGCCTGGGGATTGGTGAAGTCGATCCGTGCCATCTGCGCGGCATAGAAGATCTGGGAATAGCTGCGCAGCGTGTCGCCAAGCAGCCCCCAGCCCGCGTAATAGCCATAGAAGGGCACCAGCACGGCCAGCAGCGCGACTGCGAAACCGCCGGGCGCAACAGCGCCATCCGGCGGTTGGGCTGCCCCTTCCGGTGCGTCCCGTCTGCGTCGGCGCAGGCGCATCAGCGGCAGGCCGTTTCGCAGGATCACGAAGAAGGCGACGAAGATGACCAGCTGAAGCAGGATCACCGGCGCGATCGCGACCAGCCCAAGGATCCGGCTGAACAGTCCGATCTGCACCGCCACGCGGATCAGGATTTCCTCCAGCAGCGCCCCCGCCGCCCAGATGGCGGTCAGCAGCAATCCATAGCGGCGAAACAGTTGCGCGGTCAGCCCGACATGCCGGCCGATCACCCCGATCACATCCGCCATCCCCCCTCCGTCACGGCACTGGCCGCGGTGCCAGTAAGCACCAAAGCCCCGCTCGCGTCCACCCGAGGGACAACCATCAGGCGAAGGCCGGCCATGCAGGAACGACGAAACGCCCCGGAGATCCGGGGCATTCCTGTCGGGCTGGTCATGACTTAGGCGGTGACGCCGGACCCGGCGGTCTTGCGCGCCTGATGGCGCTTGAACAGCCAGAAACACAGCTTGATGTATTGTCCGACGAAGATCGCGTTCAGCAGCGTGCCTTCGCGGATGAACTTGACTTCGCCCAGGAAGGCCAGCCCGATCAGCGCGGCCATGACCAGCAAGGTCAGGTCGAAGCAGGACTTGATATTGCCCCATTTCCAGCCGGTCCGTTTGAAGATCGTGTTGACGAACATGTCGATCGGCATCAGCACCAGATTGGCGCGGATCATCAGGAACAGGCCGAAGGCCAGCGCGGCATCGCCCACCAGCAGCAGCAGAACCTTGGCCCAATAGGCGTCAAGCTGCACCCAGCCCGTCATCTTCAGATTGAAGTCCAGGCAGAGCGCCAGCACGAAGGCCGGGATCAGCGAGGCGAAGTTCTTCATCTCCCAGCCCTTGGGCAGGATCAGGAAGGTCAGCGCCAGCATGATAAGCTCAAGGCAGAAGTTATAGGTGCCCTGGCTTAGCGGTGGAAAGACCAGCGTCATCGTCCGCGTCAGCGAGCTTTGCGGCGAGATGCCGATGCCCGCGCGGATCGCCATGCTGACGCCCAGCGTCAGCAGATAGATCCCGACGACATAAATGATCCAGCGCCCCTTCAGGCTGCCGGTATCGACGATTTCGGCCTCGGCCGTGGATCCGTGATCCATGATGTTCCTCCCTTTTTATGGGCGCCTCCCCCTTGGGGCGCATGTGGTCGGGGCCCCCGCGCGGGGCGGGGGCGCAATCGGTCATTTCAGGAAGCGGAAGCGGTGCAATGAGATGAACAGGCTGAGCAGCTTGTTCACCACCGGCTCGCCCTCGTTCCGGTTGCCAAGCTCGGCCAGCGCCGCGTCGATGGCATGGGCAGCGGCGGTCAGTTCCGCGACCGTCATGTTCGCCATCACCCCATAGATCTCAAGCGGCAGGACGGCCTTGTCCTGCCCGCCTTCGGTCACGATGCAGGCCCCGGCATGGCTGTCGACACGCTGGACGGCATGGCACATCTCGGCGCTGTCCTGCCCCACGGTGACGAAATAGGGATGCGGTGCCGGCCAGTAGGTCGCGACCGCGCCGCGCGTGACATGAACGCCCCGGAACAACCCGTTGACGACGTGCCGTTCACCCGTGGGATAGCGCTGGATCACCGAGATCCGGCTATGCGCGACCCCATCGATTTCGGGCAGGACGCGCCCATCGACATAGGGAACCCAGACCTCCTGGTGGAATTTCAGGTGCCCGCGCCCATAGACGTCAAACAGCAGCACCTTGGCCTGGCTGCCATCGGCCGAAATCTCCAGCGGTTGCAGATCAAGCTGGGCGGGCATCAGATCCCCTGCCCCCTTCACCGCCGGCTTGCACATCACCGAATAGTCGATCTCGGCGCTTTTCTTCAGCATCCGGCGGCTTTCGGCGACCAGCTCGCCGTCCTTGAAGACATGCAGCGGGTTGATCCGGGACAGGCTGTCGGTCAGCACGATATCGGCAAAGCGGCCCGGCGCCAGCGAGCCGATCAGGTGGTCCATGTGGAACGACCGCGCGGTATTGTAGCTGGCCATCTTGATCGCGTGGATCGGGTTGATCCCCATTTCCGCGCAAAGCGAGACAATCCAGTCCATGTGCCCCATTGTCAGCAACCGCTGGATCGAGATGTTGTCGGTGCAAAGCTGGAAATTGTCGGTGGGCCATTTGCGATCGACGATCGCGCGCAGAAGAACCTTGATGACCTCGGCGCTGCCGACACCGAACTTGATTTGCGTGGGCATGCCGAAGCGCACGCTTTTCTCGATGTCTTTCTCGTTCCAGACATCGTGGTTGTTCGAGGCGCCGATGGCGGGAAGATAGTTCAGCACCATGTCGTCCAGCGCGGTCACGCCCCAATGGGCGTTCATGAAGCCGCCCTGCGCGCGCAGCCACGCGGCCTTGCGGAAGTCGTCCTCGTCCCCCGAGCTATAGGTGAAATGCTCGAACTCTCCCAGGCCGATCACCGGGTCCATCTTCAGGACCTCACGCGTGACCGCTGCATCGACCTTCTTGCCCGGCGCGAAGGCGAACAGGCGATAGGGCAGAAGCTCATGGTCGCGGAACAGGTTCCGCGCCGCCTCGACCCCTTCGCCCGCCGCGGCGGACAGCAGGTCAAGGCATTCGGCAAAGATCGTGGTCGTGCCCTGCGCCACCATCGCCTCGCCCAGGGCGACGGGATGGGCAAGCTGGGATTCGAAATGGATATGAGCGTCGATCAGGCCGGGGATCGCGTAAAGCCCCCTGCCGTCAAAGATCTGCTTCACCTGCAGGATCGCCTCGTCCGGGCTGAAACCGATGATCTTTTTGTCATGGACAAGGATCGTCCCCGGAAACACCGTCTCGCCATGCACGTCGAGAATGTTGACGTTGCGGATCAGCAGATCCGCCGTGGCGCGGCCGTGCAGGATCTCGAAGATCTCGCGGACCTTGGCGTATTCTTGCGTTTCGCTGTGTTCGATGCCGTCTTTCATGGCCTGTCCCTTCTGGTCGTGACGGGGTGGGCAAAGCGTCGGACAATCGCCATCGGTCAATGGCAAGCCATTGAATAGACAACACTTAGCGATGACCGGCTTTTCCCATGCGCGGCTTCCCGCGCCCCCTTGCCCCTATATGACGGGATTGCGTCGCTTCCGAAAAGCAGTATTTTCCGTGCAGAGCGAACGCTTTTCGAGAACACCAATATGCTTCATTCCCGTGTCCTGCGCTATATCGACGAAGTGGCCCGCACCGGTTCGATCCGGGCGGCGGGGCAGAAGCTGAACATCGCGCCCTCGGCCATCAACAAGCACCTGCTGCTGCTTGAGGAGGAAATCGGAGAGCCGCTGTTCGAGCGCCTGCCCCGCGGCTTGCGCCTGACCCCCGCGGGGGAAATCCTGGTCGCGCATATCCGCCGCACGATCCGCGAATACAGCCAGGTCGAGGCCGAGATCCGCGACCTGAAGAACCTTGAGGCGGGCGAGCTGATCCTGGCGACGATGAACGGCCTTGCGGGCGGCATCGTCCCGCGCACGGTGGCCAGTTTCTGCGCCCGCCACCCGCGCCTGAAGGTGTCGATCCGCGTGATGTTCGCCCATGACGTCGTGAAATCCGTCGAAGAGGGCGAGGCAGACCTTGGCCTGGCCTTCAACCTGCCCGCGACCCCGCAGCTGGAAACCCTGTGGAAACATGACACGCGGCTGGGCGCGGTCCTGTCCCCCGCCCATCCGCTTGTCGGGGCCGAAAGCCTGACGCTTGCGCATTGCGCGCCCTATCCCCTGATTTTCGCGGACCGGACGATGCTGATCCATGACATCGTCGACCGCGCATTCGAGGATCTGGACCTTGGCGTCGAGCCATCCTTCCGCTCGAATTCGATCGAGGCGATGAAATGCCTTGCCTCGGCCGGGGACGGGATCGCCTTTCTCAGCAAGTTCGACATTGCCGAGGAAGAACGGAACGGCAGCCTTGCCTATATCCCCATCCGCGACCCCATCCTGTCGGGAAACATGATCTCGCTGGTGCAGCGCGAAAGGAAAAGCCGCGGGCTGGCCGCGGCCATGTTCGCCGAGGATCTGGTGCGGATGCTGAAGACCACCGCCGCAAGCCATGCCACGCCCCATTGAGCGCGGCGGTCAGTCCTCGGTCAACCGACCCATGACAGCGCGCCCCACCTCGGCCAGCGCGGCATTGCGAGTCGCGAAATCGGCATCGGTATCCGAGATATAGATCGCGACGAAGATCGGCGCGCGACCGGGCGGCGTCAGCATCGCCACGATATTGCGGGTGTTCCGGCCGCTTCCCGACTTGTCCGCGACATCCCAGCCCTTGGGAACCGAAGGGCGAAGCAGCGCCCCCGTGACACCGCCCGGACGCATCCAGTCCGCCAGTTGGCGGCGCGAATCCGGCGTCAACGCATCACCCTGCAACATCTTCTGCCAAGTCGCGATCATCGCCGCGGGGCTGGTGGTGTCGCGCAGATCGCCGGGGGTCAGCGTGTTCAGTTCCGGCTCCATCCGGTCGAGGCGCGATACCTGATCCCCGATCCCATGCAGGAAAGCCGTGACCCCTGCGGGGCCGCCCAGCCGCTGAATCAGCAGGTTCGCGGCAGTATTATCGCTTTGGTCCAGGGTCGCGAAGCACAGCTCTGCCAGCGACATGCCGCCGCCGATGCGCGTGCTGGCGATCGGGGCGTGATCCTGAATGTCGGATTTCGCGATGGGCAGCACCTCGGACAGGGACAGCGCACCCTTGTCCCGCTGGGCCAGGACAGCGCCGCACAGCACCGCCTTGAAGGTGCTGTTCATCAGGAACCGCTCATCCTGGCGGTATCCCCAGCCCTGCCGCGCGCCGCTGTCATGCACCGCGATGCCGACCCGCCCGCCAAGACGCTGCTCGATCCCCGCGACCGTGGTTTCGAACGAGGGTGCGGCCAGCGCCACGGACGGGGCAAGGGTCAGTGCTGCAATGGCGGCGACGCGACGCAGGTTTCGGACAAGGACGGACATGGGCATTCTTCCTTTTCATCAACTGAAGTCATGGGGATCAGTTAGGCGATCGGGAGGAATGTGGAAATCCGGCAGATCGTTCACTCCTTGCGCCCAGTAATCGGATCGGCTTCGCGCAGACGATACCCAACCCCGGTTTCCGTCGTGATATAGACGGGGGCCTCTGGGCTTTCCTCAATCTTCTGGCGGAGCTGACGGACATAGACGCGCAGGTATTGCACCTCGCCCATGTCCCCCCAGACATGATGAAGCAGATGTTGATGGGTGATGACCTTGCCAGCGTGCTGCACGAGGATACGCAGGATGTCATATTCCTTGGGCGACAGCTTCACCTCGCGGTCGTGGATCCGCACGATGCGGCGCACCAGATCGACCGACAGCGCACCTGTCTGGAACAGCGGGCGTTCGCCCTGTTGTTGCAGGCGGTGGCGCAGCGCGACGCGGATACGGGCGGCCAGCTCCTTCATGCCAAAGGGCTTGGTGACGTAGTCGTCCGCTCCCAGTTCCAGCGCGCGAACGATGCCGGTTTCGTCGGTGCGCGCGGACAGGATGACGATGGGCAGTTCCAGCGCCTGCGACCGCCATTGTTCCAGCAGGTCGTGGCCCTGCATGTCGGGCAGCCCCAAATCCAGCACGATCAGGTCCGGTCGTTCGGACGCGGCCAGTTCTTTTGCCTCCCGGCCATTGCGTGCCTCGATCACGGTGTAGCCTTCGATGATCAGGCCGGTGCGCAGAAGCTTGCGGATCGGTTGTTCGTCATCGACGATCAGCACTTTGACGTCGTTCATGGCGCAATCTCCTGTGGCAAGGGCAGCCGGATGCGGAACAGGGCGCCGCTGCGGTCGGGGCGGTTCGCGGCGCGGATGGTCCCGCCCATCGCCTCGATGAAGCCGCGGCAGATGGCCAGACCCAGCCCGGTCCCGGCCAGCACCTGATCGGTCTTGCGCACGCGGTAGAAGATGTCGAAGACCCGTTCCAGATCGGCGGGTGGAATGCCCGGCCCCTCGTCCCCGATTTGCAGGATGACGCTGCCGTTTTCTTGCCAGCCTTCGATACCGATCGGCGTGCCCTCGGGGGCGTATTTCGCGGCATTGTCCAGCAGGTTGAACAGCACCTGTTCAAACAGCGTCGGGTCCAGCCGCAGCATCGGCAGTTCGGGGGCAAGCGTGACGGTGATGCGGTGCCGCGCCAGCACCGTTTCCGCGCGGCGCAGCACCGCGCCCACCGCCTCGTCCACATAGACCGCCTGGAAGTTGGGCACGGTCGCGCCGCTTTCGATGCGCGTCATATCCAGCAGATTGGCGATGAAACGGTTCAGCCGTTCGGATTCGTCGTTCACCGTGGCCAGCAAGTCCCGCCTGCTGTCCGGGGTCAGCGCGTCGAAGTAATCGCGCAGCATCCCCGCCGCGCCCATGATCCCCGCCAAGGGCGTGCGCAAGTCATGCGAGATCGAGGTCAGCAGCGCGGATCGCAGCTTGTCCGCCTCGGCCGAGAGTTTCGCGCGGTCCAGATCATCGACCAGTTGGATCCGCTCGATCGCCAGCGCGGCCTGATCGGCAAGCGCATCGCACAGTCGGCTTTGATCCGGGGTCAGCAGCGGGCCGCTGCGATCGTTGTCCAGCCCGATCACGCCCACGGTCATGCGCCCGGTGCGCAGCGGCAGATACAGCCGGCGCGCGCCGGGCAGCGTGTCGGCCCCGCGTCCCGCAGGCAGGCTGTGTTCGAACGCCCATTGCGCGGCGGCGATGTCGGCGTCGTCCAGCGTGTCATCGGGCGGGAACCCGGCGCGGACGGCGACGGTATCGCCCTGAGGCATCAGCAGCACGGCATTGACGCGCAGCATGGTCGCCATCTGGTTCACCGTGACCCACAGCACATCGTCCAGCGTGCCTGCGACCGACAGCCGCTTTGAAAACAGATACAGGCTTTCGGTGATCCGTGCCCTGATCCGCGCTGCCCGGGCCTGACGATGCACCCGGGCCGTCAGGTTCGAGGTGATCGCCGCCGCGCACAGGAAAAAGATCAAAGCTACCACGCTTTCCGGGTCGCGGATGGTCAGCGAATACTGCGGCGCAAGGAAGAAATAGTTATAGGCCAGCGCCCCAAGGATCGAGGCGAACAGCGCAGGCAGCAGCCCCGCCGTCGCAGCCGAGGTCAGCACCGCCATCAAGAACACCAGCCCGATGTTCCTGACATCGAAGATGCGAAACAGCGCCATGCCCACCAGCACCGCCATTCCGGTGTAAAGCGTGGCCTGCAGATAGGGCAGCAGGCCCAGTTCCTGCCGGGTGGCGAAGGACAGCCCGCGCGTGGCGGACCTGTCGCGTTCCCGCCCCGCCACCACATGCACGTTGATGTCGCGCGCCTGCCGGATCAGCTCGGTCGAGACCGTGCCGCGCAGCCATTCCTGCCAGACCGCCTTTTCGGTGCGCCCGACGATGATATGACTGAAGTTGTGCGTCATCGCGTGGCGCATGATCTCGCGCACGACGCCTTGACCGGGCAGTGTCACGGCCTCTCCGCCCAGTTGTTCGGCAAGGCGCATGGTGCTGGCGATGCGGTCCTTGTCGGGGTCGGACAGGCGCATGTCCTGGGCCAGTTCGACATGCAGCGCGGTCCAGCTCGCACGCATCCGGTCCGCCTGACGTTTGGCATAGCGCACCAGCGCCGGGCCACGCGGACTGGCATCGACGCAGACAAGAATGCGGTCGCCGCTGGGCCAGGGTCCGCGCACGCCATGCGCCTGCATATGGGTCAGAAGCTGTGCATCGACCCGCTGCGCCGTCCGCCGCAGCGCCAGTTCCCGCAGAGCCGTCAGATTGCCGGGCGAGAAATAGTTCTGGATCGCGCGTTTGGCGGTGCGGGGCAGATAGACCTTGCCCTCGTGCAGGCGCTTGATCAGGTCGTCAGGGGTCAGGTCGATGATTTCGATATCGTCGGCGCGGTCGATCACGCTGTCGGGGACGGTTTCGCGCACGCGGATACGGGTGATCTGGGCCACGACATCGTTCAGGCTTTCGACATGCTGGATGTTCAGTGTGGTATAGACGTCGATGCCCCGCGCCAGCAGTTCCAGCACATCCAGATACCGCTTGGGGTGGCGGCTGCCCGGTGCGTTGGTATGGGCCAGTTCATCCACCAGCACCAGCGCGGGGGCGCGGGCGATGATGGCGTCCAAGTCCATTTCCTCCAACGTCTGACCGCCATAGGGGATGCGTTGGCGCGGAACGATCTGGAACCCGTCCAGCAGCGCCGCTGTCTCGGCCCGGCCGTGGGTTTCGACGACGCCGATCACCACATCCTGCCCATCGGCCAGCAGCGCGCGGCCGGATTCCAGCATTTCATAGGTTTTGCCAACGCCGGGCGCGGCGCCCAGGAAAATCTTCAGCCGCCCGCGCGTTTCCTGCACCGCTCTTTCCAGCAGCGCCTCGGGCAGAGGGCGGGCGTCGTCATTCGCGTCAGGCATGCGGAGGGTCCAGTCTTGGCCCCCTAATCTGTCACCTGGCCCATAAGGATGCGAGACGGAAGCCCCACCATTAATATAGGATTCTTATAAAGATCAGCCCACGGCCAGTCATGCGAAGGCCAGGCAAAACCCGCACGGTGTCATGAATGGCTGCAGCATTGGCCTCACGCTCGCAATGGCGACGCGGCGCAGGTCCCGGTAGCGGGCTGCGGATCTGGACCGGGTTGCGGGCGCCTCACACCGCCAACCGTGCCGCAAAAAGCACGCCCCCGGATCACCGAGGGCGTTTTTCCGTCAGCCTCGGGCGTCCAGCGCAAGGTTCAGTTCCAGCACATTGACCACCGGTTCGCCCAGCACGCCCAGCAGGCGCGGTTGGGTGTGACCCGCGACCAGCGCCCGCACCGCGTCGGGCGACATGCCCCGCGCCTTTGCCACGCGGTCAACCTGATACAGCGCGCCTTCGGGTGTGATATGCGGGTCCAACCCGCTGCCCGAGGTCGTCACCAGATCGATCGGCGGCACGCTGCCGTTCTCCGCCGTCAGGCGCTGCGTTTCCGCCGCGACCCGTTCCACCAGCGCAGCACTTGTCGGGCCTAGGTTCGATCCGCTGGACGCCGCGGCGTCATAGCCCTCCGCCCCGGCGGCCGAGGGGCGACCATGGAAGTAGCCCGCCCCAGTGAAGTTCTGTCCGATCAGGGCCGAACCTATGACCTTGCCGTCCCGTTCGATCAGGCTGCCATCGGCCTGCCTGGGGAAGACGGCCTGCGCGATGCCGGTGACGGCCAGCGGATAGGCCAGCCCGGTGATGACGGTGAACGCGCCGATCAGGACCAGCGCCGGGCGAAGATATTTCAGCATGAGGGCCCCCTTAGACCAGATCCATGGCGGTGATCGCCATGTCGATGAACTTGATCCCGGCAAAGGGCACCAGAATGCCGCCAAGACCGTAGACAAGCAGATTGCGCGACAGCAACGCTCCCGCGCCGATCGCGCGGTATTTGACGCCCCGAAGCGCCAGCGGGATCAGCGCGACGATGATCAGCGCATTGAAGATGATCGCCGAAAGGATGGCGCTTTCGGGGCTGGCCAGCCCCATAACGTTCAGCCCCGACAACTGCGGGTAGAACGCCAGGAACATCGCCGGGATGATCGCGAAATACTTGGCGATGTCGTTGGCGATGCTGAAAGTGGTCAGCGCTCCGCGCGTCATCAGCAACTGCTTGCCGATCTCCACCACCTCGATCAGCTTGGTGGGATCGCTGTCCAGATCCACCATGTTGCCCGCTTCGCGCGCGGCGACGGTGCCGGTATTCATGGCGACGCCCACGTCGGCCTGCGCCAGGGCGGGCGCGTCGTTGGTGCCATCACCGCACATGGCGACCAGCTTGCCCTTGGCCTGTTCCTGCCGGATCAGGTCCAGCTTGTTTTCAGGCGTGGCCTGGGCAAGGAAATCGTCCACGCCCGCCTCGGCCGCGATGGCGGCGGCGGTCATGGGGTTGTCGCCGGTGATCATCACGGTGCGGATGCCCATGCGGCGCAACTCGGCGAAACGCTCGCGGATGCCGCCCTTCACAATGTCTTTCAGATAGATCACGCCCAGAAGGCGCCCGTCGCGGACCACGGCCAGGGGCGTTCCACCCTGCTTGGCGATGTCGTCGGCTATGCGCTGCAATCCGCGGGTGTCCTGACGGGTGGCGGGGTCAAGCTGGTGCAGCACCGCCTCGACCGCGCCCTTGCGGATGGAGCTGCCGTCCAAGTCGACCCCGCTGATGCGGGTCTGGGCGGTAAAGGGCACGAATTGCGCGTTCAGCCCAGTCATGTCGCGGCCCCGGATGCCGTATTTCTCCTTGGCCAGAACGACGATCGAACGGCCCTCGGGCGTCTCGTCCGCCAGCGATGCAAGCTGCGCCGCATCGGCCAGTTCAAGGTCGGTGACGCCGCGCAAAGGGCGGAACTCAGCGGCCTGCCGGTTTCCCAGCGTGATCGTGCCGGTCTTGTCCAGCAGCAGCGTATCCACGTCGCCCGCCGCCTCGACCGCGCGGCCCGACATGGCCAGCACGTTGAAGCGCACCAGCCTGTCCATGCCCGCGATGCCGATGGCCGACAGCAACGCGCCGATGGTGGTGGGGATCAGCGTCACGAACAGCGCGACCAGCACGATGACCGGGATCACCCCGCCGGCATAGGTGGCAAAGCTGGGGATGGTGGCGACGGCCAGCACAAAGATCAGCGTCATCCCGGCCAGCAGGATGTTCAGCGCAATCTCGTTCGGGGTCTTTTGCCGCTCGGCCCCTTCGACGAGCGCGATCATCTTGTCGATGAAGGTAGACCCTGCAGCGGCGGTGATCCGCACCTTGATCCAGTCCGACAGCACCTGCGTGCCGCCGGTGACGGCGCTGCGGTCGCCGCCAGATTCGCGGATGACCGGGGCGCTTTCGCCGGTGATCGCGGCCTCGTTCACCGACGCCACGCCCTGGATCACCTCACCGTCCGAGGGGATGATGTCGCCCGCCTCGACCAGCACCACGTCGCCCGGTTTCAGGCTGTTGCCGGGGACGATCCGGTAATCGCCGCCATCCGACAGCAGCTTGGCCTGAGTTTCACTGCGCGTCTTGCGCAGCGATTCCGCCTGCGCCTTGCCGCGCCCCTCGGCGACGGCCTCGGCGAAGTTCGCAAACAGGACGGTGAACCATAGCCACAGGACCACCTGCATCGAAAAGCCGATATTCGCGGCCCCGGTCAGCAGGTCGCGCAGCAGCAGAACAGTGGTCAGCGCGGACACCACGGCGACCACGAACATCACCGGGTTGCGGGCCAGACGGCGCGGATCAAGTTTGCGGAAGGCGTCCCCGATGGCGGGGACAAGGATGCGGGCATCAAGCATGCTCGCGGAATTGGACTGGTCCATGAAAGACTCCAGCGGATGGGGAATGGGCCGCCGCGCATGGGGGCGGCCCGCAGGTTCAGAAGGTCTGGCCCAGGGTCATCGCCAGATGCTCGACCACCGGGCCAAGGGCCAGCGCCGGGAAGAAGGTCAAGCCGCCCACGATCAGCGTGATGCCGATGACAAGGCCGATGAACAGCGCCCCGGTGGTGGGCAGCGTCCCTGCCGATACGGGCACGGTCTTTTTCGCCGCCAGGGATCCGGCAATCGCCAGCACCGGGACGATCAGCAGAAAGCGACCCATCAGCATGCCCAGACCCAGCATGATATTGTAGAAAGGCGTATTGGCGCTGATGCCCGCGAATGCCGAGCCGTTGTTATTTGCGGCCGAGGTAAAGGCATAAAGCGCCTCGGAGAAACCATGCGGTCCGGCGTCTTGCAGGCTGGACAGGCCCGCCGGGACCACAACTGCGATGGCCGTCAGGGTCAGCACGGCGGCTGACGGGCCAAGCATGGCAAGGATGGCCATCTTGACCTCTCGCCCCTCGATCTTCTTGCCCAGATATTCCGGGGTGCGCCCGACCATCAGCCCGGCGATGAAGACCGAGACGATGGCATAGATCAGCATGCCATAGACGCCGGCACCGATCCCTCCCAGGGGCGGGATCATCATGAAGAACAGGGGCACCAGCCCGCCCAGTGGCATCAGGCTGTCATGCATCCCGTTCACCGCCCCCGTCGATGCCGAGGTCGTCACCACCGCGAACAGAGATGACAGGGCGATGCCGAAACGGGTCTCTTTCCCCTCCATATTGCCGCCTGTGATGCCCAAGGCCGGGTTGCCCGCGCTTTCGGCCCAATAGACGGTGGCGATGCCCACCAGCACGATCACCCCGATCACCCCCAGCAGCGCCCAGCCCTGACGCGGGTTGCCGACCATGCGGCCAAAGACGTTCAGCATCGCCAGCGACACGGCAAAGATCGATACCAGATGGATCAGGTTGGTCAGCGCGGTCGGGTTTTCGAAAGGATGCGCAGCGTTCGCGTTGAAGAAGCCGCCGCCATTCGTGCCCAGATGCTTGATCATCATCTGCGAGGCGACCGGCCCCTGCGCTATGGTCTGCTGCCCGCCCTCCAGCGTGGTTGCCACGGTATAGGACGACAGGTTCTGCGGCACGCCCTGCCATACCAGCACAAGGCTGCCGATGATGCAGATGGGCAGCAGGACGTAAAGAGTGGCGCGCGTCAGATCGACCCAGAAGTTGCCGACCGTCCGGCTTTCCGCACGCGAAAAGCCCCGGATGATTGCCATCGCCCCCGCCATGCCTACGGCGGCAGAGACGAAGTTCTGCACCGTCAGGCCCGACATCTGGGTCAGATAGCTCATCGTCGCTTCGCCGACATAGCCCTGCCAGTTGGTATTGGTCATGAAGCTGATGGCGGTGTTGAAGGCGCTGGTGGGTTCCACAGCGCCCATGCCTGCAGGATTCAGGAGCAATGAGCCCTGCACCCGCTGGATCAGATACAGCAGGCCAAAGCCCGCCGCGCAGAAGACCAGCATCGCGGTCATATAGCCGCTCCAATGCTGTTCGCGGTCGCGATCGGTGCCTGCAGCGCGATACAGAAGCGTCTCGACCGGGGACAGGACGGGCGACAGCAGCGTGCGTTCGCCGGTCATGACGCGGGTGATATAGCCGCCCAGCGGCCTGATCAGCGCCAAGGTGATCCCGACAAATATCAGGATCTGGATCCATCCGTTGATTGTCATGATACCGCCCTAGAACCTTTCGGGGCGGGCGAGGGCGTAAAGCAAGTAACCGCAGATAAAGACGGCGACCGCTGACCCCAGGGCATAGTCGAATAACATGCCGCCCTCCTTCAAAGTTTTTCGCAGGCGGCGATGTAGCCTGCCATCAGCGCGAAAAATCCGGCCGCGACGGCCAGAACAAGAATGTCCATCAATCATCTCCGATGATGCACGGCGTCCGCATGGGCGCCGAATGCGAACCGCCCGGAACCCTGCGTGCCATCCGGATCGGTATGGACCGGATATAATCCCGGCCCGCATAGTGCTTCGAGACGGGCGGGCGATGCGTTTTATAGGAATTGTATAGGAAACCGCCTGTCGCCGCGGTTCCCTCGATCATCATGAGAGTTGGCCGGTTTCTGATCGAAAATGGGCGGGTGGTTTCAGGGCAAGCGCGCCGGGCACGACACCATCTGGTAGCGCGAGCCTCCGGCGTTGCGAGATGTCATGGCTCCGCATCGCCCCGTGCACTGCTGCCCGCTCTGCCCGCTGGAAACCGGACCGTTTATAGCGGGAGTTTTCGGCGAGCCTTCCGTGGTTGAGAGCCAGGTTGCTGCGTGACGAGATCCGGCGGCTGACGGCGCTGGAAGACCAGAACAGCCGGCTGAAGTAGGTCGCCGATCTGGGACTGGACCCTGAGATGCCGCAGGGCGTGATCCGCCGAAGGCTCCTGACCGGATGGTCGAGCCGGGTCGCGGGATATGGCATTGATTGGGGCATGTCGATAGGCGGGGCTTCTGGCCCCTGCGGTCTGATACCTCAACGCTTCACTGCAAATCCCACCGCACCGATCCGGCAGCCGTCGCGAGACCGAGCAAGGAGATCTGCGAAGACGCGTAGGATTCGCAATGCGTTGAGCCTTTGGTTGCGCAGCAGTCGTCCCAAGCGGCGGGTGCAGGCGAAGCTGCGCGATGATCGCCAGAAGGCGGCCAGGCCAAACGATGTCTGGGCCGTGGAATGAAGCGGATCGGAAAACGGTCCGAGGAACTGTTTTCCCGCCGAATGTCCATGACCCGCTGCCTTGGGCAACAGAACCACGATATTGATGATCGTCTACGCCCATTCCGGTTTGCCGGCCCAAACCCACGCTTCACCCAACGTGGCGAGGATGTGGTCCAGATGCTGCAACGGGCCTGTGCCCAGGTCGGCTATCCCGCGACGATCCGGAACGCGCACTGATTTCATGAACCTTGCGGAAGCGGTCGAACAGCTGGAGGATTGACGCAGGCACTCCAACGAGGACCGACCCCACTGCGCCATCGGATACAATGTCCCGATCGCCCTGCATTATCCCGGTGACGCAGCCAGCCCGTCGCCATGACCAAGCCGGACAACTCCAGCATCCGGCGGTCCAAGGGCGGGCGCATGATGAAGCAAACTCTACATTAAACCGAGGGCCCCCCGGGGGGCAGGTTCGGGAAACTGAAGGCCCGGCGCATTGCTTCGCGTTGCGGGGATTCTGTCCTTGAGCCTGAATGCGGACTGGTGTCCGGACAGCAGAACGCCTCCTGCGCACAGGAGGTTGGGAGAGTGTAGGAGATTTGGTTGCGGGAGCAGGATTTGAACCTGCGACCTTCAGGTTATGAGCCTGACGAGCTACCGGGCTGCTCTATCCCGCGCCGTTTTGCATCGCGGTTTTTGCGGTGCT
>Ga0160446_100333_pt1 | contig 25664 bp, 20 predicted proteins | sample HID1973I_E1MG_FD_108200 | JGI IMG/M metagenome (GOLD analysis project Ga0160446, IMG submission 108200) | Enriched mosquito-associated microbial communities from UW Madison campus, WI, USA - HID1973I_E1 MG | ecosystem: Host-associated > Arthropoda: Insects > Digestive system > Unclassified ... | reverse complement strand
TCGCGATGATCGAGCCGGTGCCACCCACGGCGATCTCGGTGAACAGCCCCATCGCGGTGAGGCCGGCGAACACGTACACAGCGAAGTCGGGGATCCCCCGAGCGGCCTGCAGGAAGTGGCCGAGCACCACGTAATAGATGGCGAGCTGCACCAACGGCCGAGCGAGCGCCCACAGGAATCCGAGAGCGGAATCCTTGTACTTCGCCTTCAGATCGCGCCGGACCAGGAGTCCGAGCATCTCGCGGTGGGCGAAGATCTCACGGACAGGCCGTACGAAGCCTTCCAGACCGGTCCCGAGCGAGCCGACGCTGCGCATCGGCAGTGCGGAGAGCCGTGCGAAGCGCACTTCGGCGGCGGGGATGAATTCGGGCATAACTGGACAATCCTAACCGGGGGGTGTCACCGCTCCGTTCAGCGATGAGGGAGACGGCGGCGCACGGCCGAACGCACGCTTCCGAGCGCTCGCCGCACCCGCATGATCCGCTCCGCGGCGGCGACCAGGGCCGCTTCGGAAGCCGGCCTGCGCAATCGCGCGAACATGCGCGCGAAGTCGGTCAGCGTCCCATACTCGATCGGCCCCGCGACGTTCAGCAGCTGGATCTGCTGCATCGTGCTGTCGTGCAGCGTGCTCGAGAACTGGTCGAGGTTGTAGTCCAGCGCAGCGTAGCTCGAGGCGAGATACTCGCGGTTGGCCACAGTGCGACTGTGGAAACCGAGCTCACCGGCGGCGTACACAGGCATACGCTCCAGGACGTGTGCCAGACCGCCGTCCTGATACGCCTCGACCCCGCCGAACTGCTCGTACGTCCACTCGCGCTCGACGAGGATCCGCAGCGCCTCAGGACGCGCGACGAACATCGACCCGAACGGCGCCAGCGGTGACACCTCGTCGACGGGCACGCGGATGCCGAGTTCGACGGCGAGCGCCTGGAACGCAGGTCTGTTCGCCCACCAGCCGTGACCGAGGCTGGGGTAGCCGAGATGGATCGTGGGAGGGAACACCAGTCCGAGCCCGCGCTCCCGCTGGAAGAGGCCGACGAGGTTCGCCGCGTAGCCCGGGCTGTTCAGCAGATTGGTGAACTGCTGCCGTTTGAAGTGATGCCCGACGTTGTAGGCGTCCTGCGGGGTTCTCTTGGAGTGGAGCTTGACCACGAGGTCGTGGTCTCCGCTCAGCAGCAGATCGCGGCATCCGATCAGGAACGCGGCCTGGTCGCGGCCGTTGTTGGACGCCACGACGCGCACCTCAACCTCGCCGCGCGGCCTACGCGCGGCAAGCGCGGCACGGATGCGCTCGGCGCGCTCCTGGTCGGGCGTCGTGATGACGAGGTCGTACTCGCCCGGCAGGAAGTCGGTACGGTCCAGGATCTCGTCGGTCATCTCGGGATAGAACACGTGGGCGAGGACGAGGATGCGCAGCGGCGAATCGGCGTCGTAATCGAACGGCTCGTCCGGCAGCACCTCGAGCATCGCGGCATCCGCGTTGAGCGTGCGCGGCTCGACGTTGCGCGCCAGGTCGGCATAGATGAGATCGACCGGATAGCCGAGCTCTTCGACCGCCTCGAGCGTCCACCGTCCGATGACCGCGAGGTGGTCGAGGTATGGCGGCCACTGGAAGAACGGCCTGCGCTTGAGCGTCGGGCATCCGGCGCGGATCAGCTGCTCCGCGTACAGCACGGCGTGATTCTCGACCCGGTCCGTCAGCGTCGGGAAGGCGACCTCGCCCACATAGCCCAGGTCGGTGAAGTGCTCGGTGAAGATCCCCTCGTGCTTGACGACCGCGTCGGCGTACGTGTCCATCTGCGGAAGGTCGCGCCAATAGGCGATCCAGTCCTGCGACAGGAACATCTCGCGACGAACCGCCACCCAGTACGACTGCAGGTGGTACGGCAGGTAACCGGTCTGGGTGAACGGGTTCGGCTCGACTCGCACGTGGTCGGTCATGCCCCAGAAATGCAAGGCGCTACCGTCCATCCGCTCGAACATCGGCGCGAAGGGCACGACCGGACCGAACCACGTGTCGTTGGCCAGCAGGACCTCGTCGTAGTCGGCGATCGCCTCGCCGACGGCATCGAGACCCGCCTTGTACCCCCAGATGTCGTATCCGCGGTTCTCGCGGACGACGACATCGTCGGCTAGCGGCTCCAGGCGCGAGCGTCCGAGCTCGGTGAGCGCACCGTTGACGACCACCACGATCGTCGCGCAGTGCTCACGCAGGTGCGCGAGTGCGTACGGGATGTACTCCTCGACGTCCCCCCGAACGTCGTATACGACGTAGATCAGCAGGCGTCGCCCGTCGGCGGGGAATTCGTGGGCCTCCTTCGTGGGGAAGGTGACCAGCTCCGCAGTCTTCATCGGCGTCCCTCCGGCTTGCCGCCCCGCATGACCGTGGTGAGGATGCGCACCCCGCGGCGTGCGTACTTCAGCACCACGACCGCCCGTAGCGCCATCTCGAACAACGGCATCGTCATACGCGAGAGCATCGGGTGGTTCAAACGGATGTACATGCGCGCCAGCGCCACCGTGCCGAGATGCCCGGCATCGCCCGCGCGCTGCATGAGAGCGATCTGCTCGACGGGCCAGCCCCGGGTCGTCGCGAAGAGGTTGTCGGTCTTCGACTCCAGGATCGTGTGGCTGATGGACGCGTGCTCGCGCGTCAGCACGGCGCGCGTATGGAAACCGCGCTCGGCACCCGAGTAGGCGATGAGCCGCTCCTGCACGCGGGCGAGGTCCCGGTAGACCTGGCCTGCGCGCTTGCCATAATCCCGGAACAGCCAGCGTCGAGAGGTGAGTGGGATGAGAGCTTCTGGCCGGCCGATCCACATCGCGCCGAACGGCGCGAGGGGCGACACCGCGTCGAACGGCACCGAGATCCCGAGCTCGCGCGCGAGCGTTTCGGCGGGCTCCCGCAGACCGCCCCACGCGTTGCCCATGAGCGAGTACCCGATGTGCATCATGGGCGGGAACACGACGCCGAGCCCCGGCTCACGCTGGAACAGAGCGAGCAGGTTCGCAACGTATCCGGGGCTGTTGAGGAGGTTGTCGTAGTGGTACCTGCGGAAGTACCTGCGGACGTTGACGGTCTTGTCGCGCATGCGCCTCGCGTGCACCTTGACGACGAGGTCGTACTGCCCGCCGAGGAGGACGTCGCGGCATCCCACGAAGAAGTCACTCATGTCACGACCTCGGTTGGTCGGCGTCACCCGGACGTCGAACGAGCCGAGGTTGGCGTCGTCCCGGGCTTCGAGATTCCGTTGAATCTCCGCGGCCCGCTTGCCGTCGGTCGTGGTGACGAACAGATCGTAGGACGAAGGCAGATACGCCAGCCGCGAGAACAGCTCATCCACGGCTTCGAGGTCGCCCACGTGGGCGATGGCGGCGATGCGGAACGGCGCCCCGGCGTCATAGGCGGTGTCGACGTCGGGAAGGATCTCGAGCATGCCTCCGATCGCATAGAGCGCCTTCGGCTGGACGGTGCGCGCGAGGTTCTGCCAGATCAGCCGCATTGGGAAGCCGAGATCCGCCACGTGCCTCAACAGCTCGCGCCCGATGACGGCGAAGCGGTCGAGGAACGGCGGGTACTGCAGGAAGACCGTGCGCGGGAGGACCGGGCATCCGGCATCCAGCAACAGGCCCGCCGTGAAGAGTCCGGGGTCGGCGCTCGGGAACTCCGCGGCGGGGAACGCAAACGCGACCTCTGCTCCCGCCGTTCTCAGGCGGCGGAGGAAGTCCGCCTCGGAGTCCGCATCCGTCGCACGAGCGCCGTCTCGCCAGTACGCGTCCCACAGGCCCGTCGAGAACAGCGCGGGGCGCAGCGCGGTCCACGTCCACGGCAGCGTCTGAGCGGTGAATCCCGCGTCGGGGAAGCTCTCCGGCAGTCCGGCCGCGTTCTCGACCATGCTCCATACCGCGCAGTCGACCCCGCCCATCCGCGCGAAGACGGGGCCGAAGTCGCTGATCGGACCGAACCACGAGTCCCCCGTCAGGATGATCTCGGCGTAGCCCCCGATCCCTGGTTCGGCGCTCAGGACCGCGGCGTAGTCGGCGGGATCGAAGGCGGCGCCCCGCGCCGTCTCGACGCGGTCGCAGAGCTCCGCGATCCCGGATGCGACGGCCTCGGGTGTGCTTGCCGGAACGATCACGACCAGCCGCGACGCGTGCGGGCGCAGCTCGGCCAGCGCATGCAGCACGAAGTCGTCGACACCGCCCTGCGATCTTGAGATCGCATAGACGATGAGCCGTGTGTTCGGGTTCGCGGCTTGGAGATCCGATTCGCTCTGAGTCTCGACGATCATCGGTCCGCCCCGGGCTCTCAGTTCACGCCCTGCTGCAGCGCCTTCAGCAGGTATGCGCCGTACCCGCTCTTCACGAGTGGCTCGGCCCGTTCGCGGAGTTCATCATCCGACAGGAAGCCCATGCGCCATGCGACCTCTTCGGGGCAGCCGATCGACAGGCCCTGACGCTTCTCGACAGTGCGGATGAAGTCGGTGGCCTCGCTGAGCGAATCGAACGTGCCGGTGTCAAGCCACGCCGTGCCCCGCGGCAGCAGCTCGACCTTCAGGTCGCCACGCTGAAGGTAAGCCTTGTTGACGTCGGTGATCTCCAGCTCGCCGCGCGGCGAAGGGGTGAGGCTCTTGGCGATCTCGACGACGTCGTTGTCGTAGAAGTAGAGCCCGGGGACGGCATAGTTGCTCTTGGGCTGCGCCGGCTTCTCTTCGAGCGAGACGACGTTGCCCTGCGGGTCGAACTCCACGACGCCGTATGCCGTCGGGTCATCGACCCAGTAGCCGAAGACGACGCCGCCGGTGAGGTCGGTGTACTGGCGCAGGCGTGTCCCCATGCCCTGGCCGTAGAAGATGTTGTCGCCGAGGACAAGGGCGGCCGAGTCACCGCCGATGTGCTCCTCGCCGAGAAGGAACGCCTGAGCGAGCCCATCCGGCGAAGGCTGCGACTTGTAGGTGATTGAGACGCCGAACCGCGACCCGTCGCCGAGGAGACGCTGGAACTGGTCTGAATCCTGCGGAGTCGTGATGATCAGGATGTCGCGGATGCCCGCCAGAATCAGCGTCGAGAGCGGGTAGTAGATCATCGGCTTGTCGTACACCGGCACGAGCTGCTTCGAGATTCCGAGTGTGATCGGGTGCAACCGCGAGCCCGTACCGCCTGCCAGGATGATGCCACGCATGCCTCTAGTCTCGGGCATGCGTCCGAGGGAGCCAAACCTGGGTGCCCCCCGAGGCCCGGTATCCTTGTTCGATGCGCAGACTCCTGGTCACTGGCGGCGCCGGATTCATCGGCTCGAACTTCGTACACCACGTGCTGGAGCACACTGACGACCACGTCACGGTCCTCGACAAGCTGACCTACGCGGGCAACCGCGCGTCGCTGAACGGTCTGCCCGAGGAGCGCTTCACGTTCGTCCAGGGCGACATCGCCGACGCCGCGCTCGTCGACGACCTGTTCGGTCAGGTGGACGCCGTCGTGCACTACGCGGCGGAGTCGCACAACGACAACTCGCTCCACGACCCTCGCCCGTTCCTCGACACCAACATCATCGGCACGTACACCCTTCTCGAAGCCGCCCGCAAGCACGACCGGCGACTGCACCACATCTCGACGGACGAGGTCTACGGCGACCTGGAACTCGACGACCCGGCGCGGTTCACCGAGCAGACCCCGTACAACCCTTCGTCGCCGTACTCGTCGACGAAGGCCGGCAGCGACCTTCTCGTGCGTGCCTGGGTGCGCTCGTTCGGCGTCCGCGCCACCATCTCGAACTGCTCGAACAACTACGGCCCTTACCAGCACGTCGAGAAGTTCATCCCGCGGCAGATCACGAACGTCGTGCGCGGCATCCGCCCGAAGCTCTACGGCGCGGGTGAGAACGTGCGTGACTGGATCCACGCGGACGACCACTCCTCGGCCGTGCTGACGATCCTCGACAAGGGCGTGATCGGCGAAACGTACCTGATCGGCGCCGACGGCGAGAAGAACAACAAGGAGGTCGTGGAGCTGATCCTCGGCCTCATGGGGCAGCCGATCGACGCCTACGATCACGTCACGGACCGCGCCGGCCACGACCTGCGCTACGCGATCGACTCGACGAAGCTGCGCACCGAGCTGGACTGGCGCCCCGCCTACGGCGACTTCGAGGCCGGTCTCGCAGCGACAATCCAGTGGTACCGCGACAACGAGCAGTGGTGGGCGCCGGCGAAAGACGGCGTCGAGGCCTTCTACTCGTCGAAGGGCCAGTGATGACCGCGTTCGGCAAGACCCTGACCCGCACCGAGACGACGATCCCGGGGCTCGTGGTCTTCGACCTCCCCGTCCACGGGGACTCCCGCGGCTGGTTCAAAGAGAACTGGCAGCGCGACAAGATGACCGCGCTCGGCCTGCCCGATTTCGGCCCGGTGCAGAACAACATCTCGTTCAACGACGCGGTCGGCACGACCCGCGGCATCCACGCCGAGCCGTGGGACAAATGGGTGTCCGTCGCGACAGGCCGCATCTTCGGCGCATGGGTCGACCTGCGCGAAGGGCCCACGTTCGGCGCCGTCTACACGACCGAGATCGACCCGTCGCGCGCGATCTTCGTGCCGCGCGGCGTAGGCAACTCGTACCAGACGCTCGAAGCCGACACCGCCTACACGTACCTCGTCAACGACCACTGGTCGCCCGACGCCGAGTACGCGTTCTTGAACCTCGCCGACGAGACGGCGGCTATCGCGTGGCCGATCCCCCTCTCCGATGTCGAGATTTCGGCGAAGGATCTGGCGCACCCTCGTCTGGCCGACGTGACGCCGATCCCTCCCCGCAAGATCCTTGTGATCGGCGCGGGCGGTCAGCTCGGCCGGGCCCTCCGCGACCGCCTCGGCGAAGCGGACCACATCGAGTACACGACGCGGGCCGAGCTGGACGTGACCGCTCCCGACCTCGACGTCGCGCGCCGCTGGCGCGACTACGGCGTCATCGTCAACGCGGCGGCCTACACCGCGGTGGACATCGCCGAGACCCCCGAAGGCCGCGCCGACGCATGGGCGGCCAACGCCACAGCCGTGGCCGCGCTCGCCCGCATCGCGACCGCGAACGGCATCACCCTCGTCCACGTCTCGAGCGACTACGTCTTCGACGGAGCCAACCCCGATGCCTACGCCGAGGACGCGCCTGTCGCGCCGCTCGGCGTCTACGGTCAGACGAAGGCCGCTGGGGATGCCGCGGCAGCGACGTCCCCTCGCCACTACATCGTCCGCACCAGCTGGGTCATCGGCGAAGGCAAGAACTTCGTCGGCACCATGGCATCGCTCGCCGAGCGCGGCGTGGACCCGAAGGTCGTCGACGACCAGCGAGGCAGGCTGACCTTCACCTCCGATATCGCGGCGGGGATCGCCCACCTCATAGACTCCGACGCACCCTACGGAACGTACAACCTGACCGGAGCCGGCGAGCCGATGACGTGGGCGGAGATCGCCCGCGAGGTGTACACCCTCACCGGTCACGACCCGGCGCGGGTGACCGGCGTCAGCACCGACGAGTACTTCGCGTCCGCCACAGGCCCGGTGTCGCCCCGACCCCGCAACAGCGTCCTCGACCTGACCAAGATCCGCGCGACCGGGTTCGAGCCTGCCGATGCGAAGACGCTCCTCGCATCCTTGCTCGGGGACTGATCGGTTCACACCCGCGGAGCCGCAGCGTCACTTCACGGTGACGTCGCGGCATCCGAGTGTCGGATTGTTGCCGCCGGTGCTGTCGATCGCGTAAACGCACACGCGATGCTTTCCCGCACCGGCGGCGACGGTCGCCACAAAGCCGTGCGCATCCCCGGAGGCGGGGTATGCGGCCGCCACGTCGGGCCGGGATGCGTTCGCCGTGAACGCGGTTCCGGCGCCGTCCACGTACACGTGGACCGCGATGGACCCCTTCGTGTCGGGATCGATCGCCCATCCCGAAGCGGTGATCATGCCCGACTTCGACGACAGACCCTCGAAGTTGCCGAACGGTACCTTGTTCGCCGCAGGCGCGGCGACCTTCACGGTGCGGCAGCCGAGCGTGGGGTTGGCTCCGCCGGCGTCGTCGATGGCGTACACGCAGACCTGGTGGGATCCCCCAGAGATCGGCATCTTCGCCGAGAAACCGTGCTCGTCACCGTATCCCGCGTAGGCGGCGCCGACGTCGGGCCGCGACACATCCGCGATGAACGCCCTGCCGACACCGTCCACGTATACGTGCACCTGGATCGGCGACGCCACGTTCGGATCGAGCGCCCAGCCCGACACCGTCAGCGTTCCAGACGATACGCCGGCCGACTCGAAGTTGCCGATCGGGGCCTTGCTCGCCGTCGGCAGTGGCACTTTCACCGTGACGTTGCGGCATCCGAGTGCGGGGTTCGTCCCGCCCGCGTCGTCGATGGCGTACACGCAGACCTGGTGCGCGCCCGGGGTCGCACTGAGCTTGGCCGAGAACCCGTGCGCATCACCGTACGCGGGGTAGGACGCGGCGATGTCGGGACGCGACACGTTCGCGGTGAACGCCCTGGCCACGCCGTCCACGTACACGTGCACCTGGATCGACGAGACGACGTTGGGATCCAACGCCCAGCCCTTCACTGTCAGCGATCCCGCCGCGCCCGTGACCGACTCGAAGTTGCCGACCGGAGGCTGGCTCGTTGTCGGCAGCGGGTTCGCGATCGTCACCGTCCGGCATCCGATGGACGTGTTGCCGCCGATCTTCCCCGTGTTCAACGCCGTCGCGCAGACCTTCTGGGTCCCGGGTGACAGCGTGAGCTTCGTCGAGAAGCCGTGCTTCGCGCCGGAAGCCGGATACGACGCTGCGACGTCGGGGCGCGCCTTGTCGGCGACGACGTCGGTGTTGGAGCCTGCGACCGAGAGTCGGACTTTGATGGCGGCCGACGTATCGGGATCGATCGCCCAGCCGGTGGCCGTCGCCGAGGTACCGCTCACTGTGAGCGACTCGAAGAAGCCGATGGGGGCGTGACCGCCGTCGAGCGACCCCGATACAGTCACGTCACCACACCCCAGCAGCGTGTTCGTGCCCGATCCGACGTTGATGCCGTACGCGCACACCTTGTGCGTCCCGGTGGCAGGAACGGTCACCCGCACGTCGAATCCGTGGTTCGGGCCGACTGCAGGGTACGCGGCGCCGACATCCGGGCGCGCCAGCGACGCCGTGAACGCCTTGCCGACGGAGCCGACGTACACGTGCACCTCGATCGGGTTCTTCGTGTCGGGATCCGCGGCCCAGCCGGTGACACGGATGGAGCCGGAATCGCTCTTGAGAGATTCGACATTGCCGAACGGGTTGCCGCCGCCCTGCGTCGAGCCGAACCAGTCCGTGAAGTACTGGAAGAAGTTGCGGTTGCCGTAGCTCGAGCAGCTGTCACCCTCCCCGTAGCCCGCGCGCAGCGCGGCAGCGTTCGGCTGGTATGGCGTGTAGTAGTAGAGATCCGCGGTCGCCTGGTTCTGAATGAGCACCGGCGCCGACCCGCAGGAGGCGTTGGGGTGCCAGCGCACGTTCCAGGTCTTGCCCGGGGCGTACCACGTGAAGTACTGGCTCGTCCCGGGCGGGTTGGCGTAGCGCTTGAGCTGCCATGCCGCTCCGTACACCTGGTTGAAGAATCCGTAGTAGCGGGTGTCGCAGGCGGCGGTGTCGGGGCACCCCTGGCCCATCGCGATCGTGTAGCGCCAGTCGCTCGGCCATACGTGCGTGACGAGCCCCTGCTCCTTCTCGAGCATCACGAGCAGCACACGCGGATTGATTCCACATGCCCGCGCCACCTTGTAGACGATGGTCGACGCACGCTCGCGCACGCCGCCGGAGTACGCACCGCACATCGCGTCCGACGAGGTGGTCCGCGACGTGTCATACCAGTCACGCAGGCAGACATACCCCGACCGGCACTTGGGCACCTTCGCCTCGAGGAACTGCTGGATCTGCGCCGCGGTCATGGTCCCCGAATCGAAGAACACGGCGTCGCTGATGATGTTGCCGGCCTGGAAGCTGCTGAGGTCGGCGGCCTTCACGATGCCTGCAGGCGCTGCGTCGACTGTGGAGGCATCCGATCGTCCGGTGTCCGTGGGCGTGCCGACTGCGGGCGAGGGAGCGAGCAGCAGCGCGCCCACGAGGCTGAGAAGGGCCGCGAGAAGGCCGATCAGTCTGCGTGCGGAGACGCGTGAGTGTGGCTGCACCCGGAAAGTCACGAGTCACAGTTTGGTTGACCGATCAGGGATTGCCCAGGAGCCTCGCCGGGACCGACGTGTTCTGTCCGGTTGCTGTCACAGCTCCGCGTGCAGGGCCCAGACCTTGTCGGCGGCCTCCCGCCACGAGAACGCGCGCCCGCGGTCACCGGCGAGAACGCCGAGCCGGTCCGCGGACGCGGTCGACCCGAGAGCGGAGGCGAGCGCAGCCCCGAGCCCCTCGACCAGCGAAGAGCGATCGGATGCCGCCACCAGCGTTCCCCCGTCGAACACGACCTCGTCGTGCACGGCGGACGACGCCGCGATCACCGGAACGCCGAGAGTCAGCGCGTCGACGACCCGCCACGGGAACGCGGCCCGCCGGGACGGTGCGACGAGCGCGACCGCGCCACCGAACACGGCAGCGCGGTCGGCCGCGTCGAGCGAGCTCCGCACGTGAAGCCGTCGCTCGGGGATGCCGGCGGCCGAGGCCAGGTCGGCGATCAGAGGCTCGTGCCCCTCCTCCACGTCGAGCACGACCACGGGAAGGTCGACAGCGGACGCCGCGACCGCCGCGAATCCGGCATCCGATCCTTCCGACGCCGGCGCACCACCCGCAAGAACGATGAATCCCTCAGGAAGCCCGAGTTCGCGACGGCGGCCGATCTCGTCGACGGGCACCGTGAATCCGGCGGGCGCGGCACCGGCGACGACCCGGACGCGGTCGCCGAGGCCCGGCGCGATCTCGAGCAGTCGTGTCGCCAGCGAGTGCGTCGGCACGACCACGGCGTCCGCGTGCTTGACGGCCCGCTTCAGCATCGCCTTGTGCCACGTCGCGACGCCGCGAGGCAGCTCGCCGGGAGCCTCCCAGGGGCGCAGGTCCCAGATGCTCACGACGGTCTGGTCGTGGTCGTGCACCCGGTCGTGGCGCACGAGCGGGGCGAACAGCGACGGCGAATGGATCATGCCGCCGCCGATGCCGGTGCCGACGCCCAGCTGCAGCGCGGCCGCCAGCTCCCGGCGCGGCAGCGCCGCACGGCGGACCCCGGCCAGCCCGGGCACCACGTCCAGCACACCCTCCGGACCGCCGGCGGGCGCGATCGCCTCGACCTCGCAGCCGGCGGGTGCGCCGATCACCAGGGCGCGCGCGAGCTCACGCGAGGCCTCGGCGAGTTCGGGTTCGGTCGGCGCGACGAGCTGGTCGAGCACGACGCGGAGTGTGGCCACCACCTCAGCCTCCGGATGACGGGGTCGGGGTCGGCGGGTGCAGCGTCGTCTGGATCAGCTCCGCGATGTACGCGTAGTCCGGGGCGAATTCGTCGATGCCGCCGGCGGGCGTCAGCTCGATCGTCTGGACGGGCTGCTCCTTTGCCTTCAGACCGAGTTCGGCGAGCGTCGGGATGAGCGACTGCGGCAGGTCGGTCTCGACGAGATCGGTGCCCGCGGCGACCACCTCGTTGAAGCGCGTCAACACGACGTCGGGCTTGAACTGGGCGAGGATCGCCTCCTGCAACTCGCGCTGCCGGCGCATGCGGTCGAAGTCGCTCGTGGTGTAGCGCGAGCGCGCGTACCACTGCGCGGTGTCGCCGTCCATGTGCTGCTGGCCGGGCTCGATCCAGCCGATCGCCCAGCTGTCGACATCGTGCGGATCCACGCCATCGGGCGGCCCGCCCTTGGGTAGACGCTCGGTGACGTTGATGTCGACCCCGCCCAGCGCGTCGACGAGCGACGCGAAGCCGTGCATGTCGATGAAGACGTAGTACGGGATCTTGATGCCCAGAATGCCCTCGGCCGCGTCCTTGGTCGCTTCGACGCCCGGTGACGACGCCTCGTCTTTCGCCTTCGGGTACAGCTCGGCGCCGTTCTGGCAGACCTCGACCTCGGTGCGCAGCTGGTTGATGCCGCTCCCCCACCCGCAGTCCGGGTCGGCGTGACCTTCGTGCCCATTCGGGTAGCGGTCCTTCATCGGTCCGTCGGCGAACGGGAAGTTCGGCATGTCGCGAGGGATGCCGGTGATCGTCGTCGCACCGGTCTCGGCGTTGATCGACACGACCGAGATGCTGTCGAACCTCATCGAGTCGCGGCCCTCGCCGCTGTCAGCGCCGAGCAGCAGGATGTTGTAGTACCCCTCGTCCGGCGGCACGACCGGGCCGGTGGCTCGGAAGATCCCGATGCCGCTGCGCACCGATCCCACGGCGCTCTGCGCCCACGCGGCAGTGCCGCTGCTGACGACGAGGAGCCCGATCGCGACGAGCGCGATCGCGAACCGAGCCCAGCGTCCGGTCTTGACGAGGCGCACCAGGCGCAGCGTGTCGATCGTCAGCACGATCCACAGCACCCCGTACGCGATGATCGCGCCCTGCGCGACGAGCAGGGGCAGCGGTCGCAGCAGGCCCAGCCAGTCCGGCAGCCAGGCACCGGTGATGACGCTCAGGCCCGCAGTGGGCGCGAGCAGGGCGAACAGCAGTGCGACGACCAGGGCGGTCCACATCAGGAGGGTGGCGCCGAGCCCGAACTTGCCGAGCTTCCGGTTGCCCGCGACGGCCTGCGCCGACCCGGGGACGAGGAAGTTGAGAGCGACCAGCCACCACCCGCGCCGCGTCATGAGTGCCCGGGACGAGGCATCCGGATGCCGCAGCGGGCGCTCCTCGACGACCGGCGCCGCAGCGGGCCGGGTCGTGGTACGCGGGGGGCTGGCTACGCTCACAAGGACTCCTTGAGCCGCCGGTTCTTCTGCTCGACCTGGGCTTCGAGGTCGCGGGCGTAAGCCTCGACGCGATCGGCGATCTGCGGGTCGGCCGCCCCGAGGATGCGCGCGGCCAGCAGTCCGGCGTTCTTGGCCCCGTTGATGGAGACCGTGGCGACCGGGATGCCGGCGGGCATCTGCACGATGCTGAGCAGAGAATCCATCCCGTCGAGGGTCGCGAGCTGTACGGGCACGCCGATGACCGGCAACGCCGTGACAGAGGCCAGCATGCCCGGCAGGTGCGCCGCGCCGCCCGCTCCGGCGATGATGGCGCGCAGGCCGCGGCCGCGCGCCTCGCGCCCGTACCGCATGAGCTTGTCGGGCGTGCGGTGGGCCGAGACGACCTCGACCTCGTGCGGGATCCCGAAGTCGGTGAGGGCCTGGGACGCGTCGCTCATCACCCGCCAGTCCGAGTCGGAGCCCATGACGACCCCGACCAGCGGTGTCTCGGAAGAGTGCAGAGGGGATTCGAGCGCGCCGGTCACCCGTCAAGGCTAGGGGCGACGGCTGTAAATCCGCGCAACGGCACGGCCAACTCGGTCGTCGGGCGGCCGAGGCGTTTCGTCTCGCTCCTTCGTCGCTCGCTCAACGACTGGAACAATGGCCCCGGTCTCTGAGCCTGTCGACGTGTCAGTCCAGGAACACGGATGCCGCGGCCCGGGCCTGGTAGGCGACGTCGTCGAGGTCGTCGCCGACGAAGTTGACGTGTCCCACCTTGCGTCCGGGGCGCGGTGCCTTGCCGTACGTGTGCACCTTCGCCTGCGGGTGCTCGGCCATCGCGGCGGCGAAGCGCGCGTCGAGTCCACCCTCGGCGGGGCCACCCAGGATGTTGACCATCACCGACCAGTCGGCGACGGGCGCGGTGTCGCCCAGGGGAAGGTCGAGCACGGCGCGCAGGTGCTGCTCGAACTGGCCCGTCACCGCACCGTCCTGGCTCCAGTGCCCGCTGTTGTGCGGACGCATGGCGAGCTCGTTGACGAGCAGGCGCTCGTCGGTGGTCTCGAACAGCTCGACCGCCAGCATCCCGGTCACTCCCAGGCCTTCGGCGATGGCGGTGCCGATCTGTGCGGCGACCTGCGGCAGCCGGTCGCCCGCGTGCGGCGCGGGCGCGATGACCTCGGCGCACACGCCGCCGCGCTGCACGGTCTCGACGACCGGATACGCGCGCATGTCTCCCGACGGACGGCGCGCCACCTGCTGCGCGAGCTCACGCGTGAAGTCGACGAGCTCCTCGACCAGGAGGGCACCGCCATGGGCGTCCTCGGCGAGCGTCGCGAACCAGTCGTCGGCCTCGGTGCCGGCCGACACGACGCGCACTCCCTTGCCGTCGTAGCCGCCGCGCGGGGTCTTCACGACGGCACGGCCGCCGTGGTCGTCGATGAAGGCCTGCAGCTCGACGGCGTCCGTGACGGCCGCCCAGTCGGGCTGCGGCATGCCGAGCTCCTGCAGGCGCGCGCGCATGAGCAGCTTGTCCTGCGCGAAACGCAGCGCGTCCGGACCGGGGTGCACCGCGACGCCCGCCTCGACGAGAGCCGCCAGCACGTCCTGCGGCACGTGCTCGTGGTCGAACGTGACGACATCGACGTCGCGTGCGAACCCGAGCACCGTCGCGGCGTCGCGGTAGTCGCCCACTGCGGTGGCGGCGAGGGATGCCGACATCCCGGCGTCTTCGGCGAGCACGCGGAGTTCCACTCCGAGCTCGACCGCCGGCGCGATCATCATGCGGGCCAGCTGCCCGCCCCCGACGACTCCGACTCGCAGCGTCATGCGACTCCCTCTCGACTGCCTGCCTCCATCATCCCGCACCCGCGGGACGCCGCAGGACCTACGCGACCGGGGTGGTCGGCGGTGCCGGAGGAGGCGGGATGGGCGGCGCACCGGGAGGCAGCGGCTGCGCGTCGCGGTGCGCGAGGATCTGGTTGACCTCGACCTGATCGACCAGCGCCTCGTGGACGAGCGCGACCGACGGGATGTTCGCGAGACGCAGCGGCTCGTCGATCCCGTTGCGCAGCGTGATGGTGCCGGCGCCCCACATGCGCTGCAGGAGTCCCCGCTTGACGTTCAGCGTGTACCCGCGCACGTGGGCCAGCTCCCGGCGTTTGACCGAGAAGACCCCGCGCCGCTCCAGCACGCGGCGCGTCGTGATCGTGTACACGTGCCCCCACCATGCCAGGAAGGGCAGCACCACGAGCAGCAGCACGATCGCCCCTGCCACGGCCAGCAGCATCCAGTCGTGCAGTCCGGCCGGGAGGTTGCCGTAGAAGTAGCCGCACGCTCCGGCGACCGCGATCAGCACGAGGGCCGACCAGAACAGTCGCCGTGCATGCCCTCGGAACTTCGCGACGAGCAGCTCGGGCGTGGGCGCGCCGGGGGCCGGCGTCAGCGGTCTGCCGCCCAGTCCCATCGGCTGCGTCATGGCTCCATTGTGGCCGGTGACACCGACACCGCACGGTGCACCCGCCGTTCTGCGTCATCCGGGGCGTTTCGTCTCGCTCCTCCGTCGCCCGCTCAACGACCGGTCGTTGAGCGGCGCGCTCTGGCGCGCGAAGACGAAACGCCTGCGTCATCCGTCGGCTGTGGCGCGGCGCACGTGCACGACGTCGCCGGCCGAGACCGCGCTCTCGAACTCGCCGTCCTGGACGACGACGAGACGCCCGTCGGGGTCGATGCGCTGCGCGCGGCCTCGCAGCGTCTCTCCGTCGGGAAGCGACACCGCGATGTCGGCGCCCAGGGTGCCGCACAGCGCCTCGACCTCTGCGAGCACACCCGCCTCGGCGGCATCGCCGTGTGCGGAGGCGAGCGCGGCGAGCTGCTCGTCGAGCGCGCCGAGGTAGTCGGCGAGCAGGCGATCCTCGTCGCACACCTGCCCGAGCGCCGCGAAGGAGGTGGCCGTGTCGACGGGAAGTTCTGCCGCCGGCATCCGCGTGTTCACTCCCGCGCCCACGACGACGACGTCAGGGTGGGCCGGAACGATCTCGGCGAGGATGCCGCACACCTTGCGTCCGTCCACGAGCACGTCGTTCGGCCACTTCAGTGTCGTCGAGTGCGTCGTGTGCGACAGCTGCGCGGCGACCGCGCGTGTCATCGCGGCGCCGGCGACGAGGGGGATCCAGCCGCGCGCGGCCGGCGGGATCGCGGCCCCGTCGACGACGACTGAAACGGCGAGCGCCGACCCCGGCGGTGTCACCCAGGTGCGGTCGAGCCGGCCGCGTCCGGCACGCTGGTCGGTGGTCAGCAGCAGCGACAGGTGCGGCCATTCGTCCGGCGCGTCTGTCACGTGGCGCACCACATCGGCGTTGGTCGAGTCGGTCGTGGGAACGACCTGCACGCGCGGGCTGACGGCGGCGGCGAGGGGGTAGCCCTCCGGTGGGAAAGACATGCCGCTCACGCTACGCCCCCCGCTCTCATCGCGGGACAGGCACAGTGGATGCCGCAACCCCTTGTGCGAACCCTCCAACGGATCGCGCCACCCCGCAGATAGGGTGGAATCCGTGACCGAGCAGCCCGACCTCTCGACGACCGCCGGCAAGATCGCCGACCTCCGCGCGCGCTACCAGGAGGCCGTCCTCGACCCCGAGGACGCCGCCAAGCAGAAGCAGCACGCGAAGGGCAAGGGCACCGCCCGCGAGCGCATCGAGCAGCTGCTCGACACCGGCAGCTTCGTCGAACTCGACGAATACGTGCGCCACCGCACCACGGCGTTCGGCATGGACCGCTCGCGTCCATACGGCGACTCGGTCGTCACCGGCGTCGGCACGATCCACGGCCGCACGGTCGCGGTGTACTCCCAGGACTTCTCGACCTTCGGCGGATCGCTCGGCGAGGCCGCGGGCGACAAGATCATCAAGGTCATGGAGTTCGCCCTCCGCAGCGGCATCCCGATCATCGGCATCCTCGATTCGGGCGGCGCGCGCATCCAGGAGGGCGTGATCGCGCTCGGCAAGTACGGCGAGATCTTCCGTCTGAACACCGCGGCGTCCGGTGTCATCCCGCAGATCTCGATCATCATGGGACCGGCCGCGGGCGGCGCGGTGTACTCCCCCGCGCTCACCGACTTCGTCGTGATGGTCGACAAGACCAGCCAGATGTTCGTCACCGGCCCCGACGTCATCAAGACGGTCACCGGCGAGGACGTCGGCATGGAGGAGCTGGGCGGCGCGTACACCCACAACACCCGCTCGGGCGTCGCGCACTACCTCGCCGAGGACGAGGACGACGCGATCGACTACGTGCGCTCGATGCTGGGGTTCCTGCCCGACAACAACATGGCCGAGCTGCCCGTCTACGAGAGCGGGTTCGAGTTCGAGACGACCGATGCCGATCGCGCGCTCAACACGATCATCCCGGACTCGCCGAACCAGCCCTATGACATCCACCAGGTGATCCGCGGCATCGTCGACGCCGAGGACTTCCTCGAGGTGCAGCCGCTGTTCGCCCCGAACATCGTGATCGGCTTCGGCCGCATCGAGGGCCGCTCGGTCGGGATCATCGCCAATCAGCCGTCGCAGATGGCCGGCACCCTGAACATCGAGGCCGGCGAGAAGGCGAGCCGGTTCGTGCGGTTCTGCGACGCGTTCTCGATCCCGATCGTCACGCTCGTCGACGTGCCCGGCTACCTCCCCGGCACCGACCAGGAGTGGACCGGCGTCATCCGCCGCGGGGCGAAGCTCCTCTACGCCTACGCCGAGGCCACCGTGCCCCTGGTGACGGTGATCCTGCGCAAGGCCTACGGCGGCGCGTACATCGTGATGGGCTCCAAGCAGCTCGGCGCCGACATCAACCTCGCCTGGCCCACAGCCGAGATCGCCGTCATGGGCGGCCAGGGCGCGGTCAACATCCTCTACCGCGGCGAGATCAAGCGTGCCGAGGAGGCCGGCGAGGACGTCGCCGCCGTGCGCACGCGCCTGGCCAACGAGTACACCTACAACGTGGCATCCCCGTTCCTCGCCGCCGAGCGCGGCGAGCTGGACGGCATCATCGAGCCCGCCCAGACCCGCGTCTCGATCGCGAAGGCGCTGCGGGCCCTGCGCGGCAAGCGCGCGAGCCTGCCGCCCAAGAAGCACGGGAACATCCCGCTGTGAGCATCGCGGACGGCAGCGAGGGCCCCGGCGTCACGATCGACGTGCGCCGCGGCGCACCGACCGATGAGGAGCTCGCGGCGCTCCTCGCCGTCGTCAGTCAGGCCTACGTCGGCGAGGCCTCTGAGGCGGTCGCCGATGATCGCCCGCGACGATCCGGCTGGGAGCTGTCGGCGCGGTCGATGCGGCAGCCGCTGCGCCGCGACCTCGGCTGGGGCCGCTTCGGCTGAGCCCCGCGAAGACTGAGCCGGTCACAGACGGCGCCTGTGAGTCCAGCGGACAGCTTTGTCCCCCGAAATACCTACAGACAAGCCTCTTGCGGCCCCGAGATACTTATACCGCTGGAACGCTTCTGCGTTCGGTCGATCCGAGTCCGCTCTGCGGATATCCCGGGTCCGGCCATGCGGACGGTTTTCGGGTAACCGTTCGCCAGGCGAGGGGCGGGCGGCTTCGCCGCCCCTCGCCTCCTCCGATCACGTTCCCCGCCTGGCGTCCCCTCCCCCTGCTGGGCGGGGGACGAATCCGCTCTCTTGCCGGCACCTGTGCATCACGGGGATGCCGGGGCTGCGGCATCCACTCCCGCCACCGTCTTCAGCGGCCCGGGTGCGGGATCTCTCGCCACAGGTCGACGGCATCCTCGTCGCTCGGACCGCCCACCGACATCGAGCGGCCCACGACCGTCACCGCGATCTGCGCGTCGGGCGACGTGCGGATGTAGAGGCGGTCGGAGCTGGCGGCGCGCAGCGTCTCGGCAAGCTGCGCCCGGATGATGCCGAGCGTCTCTTCGTCGACGTCGTCGAGTCCGCCCTCGTCGAGCACTGTCACGTTCGCGCCGCGGCGGCGGGCACGCTCCAGTTCGGCGCGCACGTCGTCGTCGAGCAGGCGCGGGCCGCGCATCTCGTCGCGCAGCCGACCCTCCGCCAGACGCGCCTCCAGGCGGTCGTCGTCGGTCAGGTCCCCCGAGCGCGCGACGGTGCGCGTCAGCACGGGACCTGCGACCGCGAGCGCCTTCTGCACCTGCACGCGCCGTTCGCGCTGACGCACGACCTGCGACGTCTGCCACGCCGATGCCGCACGCTGCAGCCGTGTCAGGCGCGATGTGTCGCGCGCGGCGCGGTCCATCGACAGCACCAGCAGCTGCGCGCACGCGACCCACACGACCGAGCCGACCAGACCGAGCGACAGCGCTTCGAGCGGTCCCATCCACGCCATCGACGCGATCGTCAGCAGCAGGATGCCCGACCACGCCGTCCACGGCCGGCGGCGCACCATCACGATCGTCATCAGCGCGCCGATACCGCCGAGGTACCACGTCGCGAACGGCTCGGTGCGTGCGCCGGGACCGACGGCCAGCGCGATCGCGGTCGGCACGATGGCGGCGCAGGCGAGCGCGAGCACCTGAGCGACGAACGGCAGCGAGCGGGGACCGCGGATGCCGTCGATCGCCGTCTGCGCCTGCACGTCGGCGGGTGACTCCTGAGGCGTGGCGGCATCGTCCTGCGCGCCGCCCGCCGACAGCACGTAGCCCGACGTGGGCTCCCAGAACACGCAGAGCCAGGTCGTCACGAGGTACAGCGCCAGCGCGGCGACGACGATGAGCGGCTGCGGGACATCGGCGGTCCACCAGAGGCCGCGCGCCGCGAGGTATGCGGTGAAGGCCACGGCGAGCAGGATGAGGACGTTCTTGACGCTGATCACGCAGCGCCCTCCTGCCACGACAGGTGCACGGCCGTGCCGTGCGCCCCGGTCTCGAGGTCCGCCTTGCCGCCGACGGCTGCCACCCGCGCGACGATCGACGCGCGGATGCCGAGCCTGTCATCGGGCACGGCGTCGAGGTCGAAGCCCTCTCCGGCATCGTGCACATCCACGCGCACCCTGCCTTCGGCGGCCGACAGGGCGACACCGAGGCCGGCGCCCCCCGCGTGCTGGAGCGCGTTCGCGATCGCCTGTGTGGCGGCCAGCGCCAGCGCCCGCGCCACGCGGCCGGGAAGCGGCGGACTGTCGGGGGCGATGTCACGCTGTACGTCGACCTCTACGCCGAGCTCGCCGGCGGCGGCCTCGATGTCGTCGGCGAGCTGCAGCGCGTCGCAGGGCTCGTCCGTGCCCTCGTGGGCGTCGTGCTCGGTGTTGGCCAGTCGTGTGAGCGCCTCACGCGCCATCGCTGCAGCCAGTGTCCGCTCACGCGGTGTGGTCGCGCGCTCGGCCGCGATGAGCGCCGCCAGCACGCTGTCGTGCATGAGCGCGGCGACCGCGACGCGCTCCTGCTCGGCGGCATCCGCTGCTGCGGCACGGGCGTACGACGACACGGCGCGGGCGCGGGTCTCGTCGACGTTCACCGCGACCGACCGGAACAGCCAGCCGAGGGTCAGGATGACACCGCCGAGGATGAGCGCGAACGAGACGTCGAGGCTCACCGCGATCCAGTAGTCGGTGGTGAAGCCGCCCTGCACGAGTCGCACGAGCCCGAAGAGCACCGGTGCGAGGATCGTCCATCCGATCTGCAGCGGGAACGGGAAGGCCAGCACGGCGGCGAGCGTGGCGAGGTTGACGAGGTACCAGATCCACGGCTCGTCGAGCGATTGCGGCGCGATCCCCTCCGTGGCGATCGGCCACGCGGCGAGGGCCAGCATGTACACCAGCGCGAACACGCCGGCGGCGAGGCGGACCCCGCGTCCGATGACGCACGCGAGGATCATGATGCTGAGCGAGCCGAAGACCGCGATCATGAGCGCTTCATGCCAGCCCGGCCGTTCGTCGGACGGCCCGAGGGCGGTCAGGAACGCCTGGATACCGACGATGAGCGACCCCAGGCCGCCGGCGACGAGCGAGATGATGCGTTCGACCCGCGAGCGTGTGAAGGATCCGATCCCCGCCGTCGCCTCGCGCGAGTGCGGGATCTGGGCCCACGCGGTGTCGAGCACCGCGGTCTGCCCGTCAGCGGCCACGCGCGATGTCCCCCGAATCGGACGCCGGCTCGTCGATGAGACCGTCCTCCACCGCCCGGTGGAGCAGGTCGATCTTGGTGGGCGCCGGCCGGCCCACCTCCACGTACTTCACGCGGATGCGCGTGATGTTCTCTTTGGCGGTCGAATAGGCGATGCCCAGGCGGTCGGCGACCGCCTTCAGCGGCAGGCCGGCGGCGTACAGGCGCAGCACTTCGCGCTCGCGGGCGGCCAGCTGCGCATCGGCGAAGTCGCGGTCGCCCTCGACGGCGCTGGCCCACTCCACGTTGTTGAGGGGCTCGCCGCGCGCGACCGTGCCGACGGCGGCGATCACATCGCCGATGGGCGAGGACTTGCTGACGACGCCCGCCGCCCCGGCCGAGAGCGCTTCGCGCACGGCGGCGGGCCGGTCGGCGACGCTGTGGATGATGACGCTGGAGCCGTCGCGCACCAGCCGGGTGACGTTCTCGGTGACGGTCGTGCCGTCGCCGAGGGTGAGATCGAGCACGACGACGTCGGCCGGCGACTCTCGCGAGAACGCCCGCCAGTCCAGATACTCCGTGACGGTGCTCCCCGAGAACGCGACCTGCATGTCGGCGATGCGCGCGCACGCGGCTTCCAGCCCGAGCCGCACCGACTCGTGGTCGTCGATGAGGGCCACGCGCGTCATTCCGCCAGCCTAGCGAGAGCCGCCCGTGCGAGTGAGGACGGCGACCGCCTCGACGTGGTGCGAATTGGGGAACAGGTCCAGCGCGTCGACGCGGGACAGCTCGTAGCCGCCGGCGCGGAAGGTCGCGACATCGCGCGCCAGGGCGACCGGGTCGCAGGCGACGTAGACGACGGTCTCGGGCGAGAGGTCCGTGATGTGCTCGACGACCTCGCGGCCGGCACCCGCGCGGGGCGGGTCGAGCAGCACGACGCCGCGCGAGAGACGCTCACGTTCGGAAGTGGATGCCTCGGCCGCCAGCCGCGCCAGCCACCGGTCGACGCGCGCGGTCTCGGCCCGCGCACCCACCCATTCCGCGAGGTTCTCGCCGGCGTGCTCGGTGGCACGGGCATCGGACTCGACGCTCGTGATGCGGGCGGCGGGTCCGCCGAGGTCGCCGAGCGTGGCGGCGAACAGTCCGACGCCGCCGTACAGGTCGAGGTGCCACGCGTCGGGATCGATCCACAAGCCGCCGGAGCGCCGGATCGGCCCGTCGGGGCGGATGCTCTGCAACGCGGACGCGACGCGCTGCGTGAGCGAATGAGCGGCAAGGCGGTGCACCTGCCAGAAGCCGCCCGCGTCGACGCGGAAGTCACGCCCGCCGACAGTCTCGACGACGACCTCCGACTCGGGCGCCTGCCGGCCGGGACCGCCGCGGCCGCCTCGGCGGGAGGCATCCCCTCGCCGTTCCGGTCGCGGCAGGAAGCGGACGCGCCCGTCGGCCGGCTGCACCAGGTCGATGCGGCCCGGCTCGCCGCGGCGCAGCTCGATCGCGGCGCGCTCGATCTGCTCGGTCGCGAGGGGGAAGTCGAGGTCGGTGATCACGCGGTGGCTGCGCGCGGCGTACGGTCCGATGCGGCCGTCGGCGTCGACGTGCAGACTCACGCGAGTGCGCCAGCCGGTGCCGTCCTCGGTCTCTTCGGCGAGCGTCTGACCGGTCGGCGAGAGCAGCGGCGACGCGGCCTCGACCCCGACGGCTGCCGTCTCGACACCGCCGAACCGCTGCAGCGCGTCCAGCAGCACCCGCGCCTTGAGATGGCGCTGGTGCGAGAGCTCGATGTGCCCGAAGTCCGCACCGCCGGGCCGGTTCTCGGGCTCCACGTCGACATCGGCCTGCCGCCACACGTGCGGCTGCCGATGCGGCGACGCGTCGAGCACCTCCAGCGTCTCGCCACGCCAGAACGACTTCTTGGCGGTATCGGTGAGACGCACCCGCACCGTCTCGCCGGGGATCGCGTCCGGGACGAACACGACACGCCCCTCATGACGTGCGACGAACACGCCGCCGTGCGCCACATCGGTGATCTCGAGGTCGATGACGTCGCCGGTTGCACTCACCCGTCGAGCCTACGCCGCGCACCGCATCGGGCACGCCGGCCCGCGTACGGTGGGGGCATGCGCGTCTGCCTCGCCTCAACCTCCCCCGCCCGGCTCATGCTGCTGCAACAGTTCGGGATCCGCCCCCTGACCCTCGCCCCCGACGTCGACGAGGAGGCGGTCGTCGCCGCGGTCGAGGCGGCGGAGGGGCGCACGCTCGCTCCCGACGAGCATGTGCTGCTGCTCGCACGACGCAAGGCCGCGGACGTGGCCGCGCGGCTGCACGACGACATCCCGGGCTTCGACGGCATCGTGATCGGCGGCGACTCGATGTTCGAGCTGGACGGCGAGGTGCTGGGCAAGCCCTATACAGCGGAGAACGCGACCGCCCGCTGGCGCGCGATGCGCGGGCGCACCGGCGTGCTCCACTCCGGGCACGCCGTGGTGCGGCTGCAGCCCGGACAGCCCCCGCACGAGGCGCACGCGACGGCTGCGGCATCCGTCTCGTTCGTCGAGGACGTGACGGATGCCGAGATCGAGGCCTACGTCGCGTCCGGCGAGCCGCTGCTCGTGGCCGGCGCCTTCACCGTCGACAGCCTGGGCGGCGCGTTCATCTCCCGTGTGGAGGGCGACCCGTCGACCGTCGTCGGGATGTCGGTCTCGACGCTGCGCCGCCTGGTGCGCGAACTGGGCGTCGACTGGACGGACCTGTGGAACACGACGGACGCTTCGCTGGGGAACCCCGATCCGTCGCTGCGTGACACACCGGATTTGTATTAGGGACCCCACGTTTCTCGTCGGTTCTTGTACGAACCGGTCAAAGGACCGAGGAACTGCGTCGGTAGGCTGGCATCCATGCCTCAGATCGCCAAGGTTCTCGTTGCCAACCGCGGCGAGATCGCCGTTCGCGTCATCCGCGCCGCCCGTGACGCCGGAAAGGCGTCTGTGGCCGTCTACGCCGACCAGGACCGAGACGCCATGCACGTGCGTCTCGCCGACGAGGCGTACGCGCTGGAGGGAGCGACAAGCGCCGAGACGTACCTGTCGATCGACAAGATCCTGTCGGTCGCACGGCGGTCGGGCGCCGACGCGGTCCATCCCGGATACGGCTTCCTCGCCGAGAACGCAGACTTCGCCCGTGCCGTGATCGGGGCGGGTCTGGTCTGGATCGGCCCGTCCCCCGAGGCGATCGAGGCGCTCGGCGACAAGGTGACCGCGCGTGCGGTCGCCGAGAAAGTGGGCGCACCGCTCGCCCCCGGCACCCCGGGCCCCGTGGCCGGCGCCGACGAGGTCGTGGCGTTCGCCGAGACCGTCGGGCTCCCCATCGCGATCAAGGCCGCGTACGGCGGCGGCGGGCGCGGCCTCAAGGTCGCCCGCACGATCGACGAGGTGCCCGAGCTGTTCGAGTCCGCCACGCGCGAGGCGATCACCGCCTTCGGCCGCGGCGAGTGCTTCGTCGAGAAGTACCTCGACAAGCCGCGTCACGTCGAAACACAGTGCCTCGCGGATGCCGCCGGCAACGTCGTGGTCGTCTCGACGCGCGACTGCTCGCTGCAGCGCCGCCACCAGAAGCTCGTCGAAGAGGCGCCCGCGCCGTTCCTGACCGACGCCCAGAACGACATCCTCTACTCGGCGTCCAAGGCGATCCTGAAGGAGGTCGGCTACGTCGGCGCGGGGACATGCGAGTTCCTCATCGGCGCCGACGGCACGATCTCGTTCCTGGAGGTCAACACGCGTCTGCAGGTCGAGCACCCCGTCTCGGAAGAGGTCACCGGCATCGACCTCGTCCGCGAGCAGTTCCGCCTCGCCGAGGGCGAGGAGCTCGGCTACGACGACCCGCAGCCCGACGGCCACTCGATCGAGTTCCGCATCAACGGCGAGGACCCCGGTCGCGGGTTCCTCCCTCAGCCCGGACCGATCCACGTGTTCAAGACGTTCGGCGGTCCCGGCATCCGTCTCGACTCGGGCGTGACCGCGGGTGACAGCGTCTCAGGCGCCTTCGATTCCCTGCTCGCGAAGATCATCGTCACCGGCCGCGACCGTGCCGAGGCGCTGGCGCGCTCGCGTCGCGCGCTCGACGAGTTCGAGGTCTCGGGTCTTCCCACCGTGCTGCCCTTCCACCGCAAGGTCGTGCGCGACCCCGCATTCACCGCCGAGGACGGCGTGTTCGGCGTCTTCACGCGCTGGATCGAGACCGAGTTCGTGAACGACATCGCTCCGTGGGACGGCGAGCTGGAGTCGCCCAAGCCCGCCGAGGCGCGTCACACGGTGGTCGTCGAGGTCGCCGGCAAGCGCCTCGAGGTGAGCCTCCCCGACCGTGTGGCCCCCGCTCCGGGCGTGTCCGGGCGCCCCACCGTCGTGCCGCCGTCGCGCCGCTCGCACGCCCCCTCCGTCAGCGCGGGCGCCTCGGGCGACGCGGTGAAGTCCCCGATGCAGGCGACCGTCGTGAAGATCGCCGTCGAAGAGGGCCAGCAGGTCGTCAAGGGCGACCTCGTGGTCGTGCTGGAGGCGATGAAGATGGAGCAGCCCATCCAGGCTCACAAGGACGGCGTCATCGGCGCCATCAACGCGGACCCCGGCACCACGGTGTCTGCCGGCCACCAGCTGCTCACCATCTCGTGAGCGAGTGGATGCCGCGGCCCGCGGCATCCACTCGGCCACCGGGTGTTCAGCCCAGGTCTGCGATGC
>Ga0160446_100331_pt1 | contig 25878 bp, 27 predicted proteins | sample HID1973I_E1MG_FD_108200 | JGI IMG/M metagenome (GOLD analysis project Ga0160446, IMG submission 108200) | Enriched mosquito-associated microbial communities from UW Madison campus, WI, USA - HID1973I_E1 MG | ecosystem: Host-associated > Arthropoda: Insects > Digestive system > Unclassified ... | reverse complement strand
TGGAAAAGCTGGGCGGGTGCGCACTGGCGAGTTACCCAAGCGGCCAAAGGGATCTGACTGTAAATCAGCCGTCTTAGACTTCGGGGGTTCGAATCCCTCACTCGCCACCAGCGTGAACGCCCCCTCGTGGGGCGTTTCGTGGTTTCCGGGGTCGTGCGGGCTCAGCGGCCGAGCAGCTCCAGCGCGGCCATCGCGGCGTTGTGACCGCCGATGCCGCTCACGGCACCGCCGCGGCGGGCGCTCGACCCGCAGATCAGGATGCGCTGGTACGGCGTCGCGACGCCCCATGCGCGAGCGGGGGAGTCGAGCGGGTCGTCCTCGTCCGCCCACGGCCAATCCAGGGCCCCGTGGAAGATGTCGCCGCCGGCCATCCCGAGCGAACGCTCGAGGTCGAGCGTGGTCCGCGCCTCGATGCACGGCTCGCCGTCGGGTGTGCGCAGCAGCACATCGCGGATGGGCTCGGCGAGCACGGCGTCCAGGCTCGCCTCGGCGGCCGCCAGCAGTTCGGCACGTCGCACGTCGGGATCAACGCCGGCGAGCAGCCGGTGTGGCACCTGCAGACCGAACAGCGTGAGCGTCTGCGCACCTGACGCGCGCAGATCGTCGCCGAGGATCGACGGATCGGTGAGCGAGTGGCAGTACACCTCGGCCGGAAGCGGCACGGGCACCCGGCCGGCCACCGCCTCGTCGTAGGCGCGGTCGAGCTGGGTCATCGTCTCGTTGATGTGGAACGTGCCCGCGAACGCCGCGGCGGCCTCCACCGACGGGTCGCGCAACCGCGGCAGCCGCGAGAGCAGCATGTTGACCTTGAGCTGGGCGCCCTCGGGCGCGGCCGCCCGGGCGGCCTTCGTGCCTGCGCCGCCGGCATCCAGCAATCCCGTCAGCACCGCCTCGCCGACGCCGCTCAGCACGAGACGCGCATGGACGACGCGCTCGCCGTCGCCGATCACGACCGCGCCGTCGGGGCTGATCGCGGTGACCTCGGCGTCGGTCACGAGCTCGGCTCCGGCGCGCAGCGCGGCATCGCGGAGCGCCCCCGACACCCGGCCCATGCCGCCGACCGGGACGTCCCAGTCGCCCGTGCCGCCGCCGATCACGTGGTACAGGAAGCAGCGGTTCTGCCGGAGCGATGCGTCGTCGGCGGTGGCGAACGTGCCGATCAGCGCATCGGTCAACGCAACGCCGCGGGCGAGATCGGTGCGCAGCGACGCGCGGATGTGCGCGCCGAGCGGCTGCTCGACGACCCCCGCCCATAGGGCGTCGTCCCCGGTCGCAGCCTTCACGTCGGCCGCCCGCGGCAGCGGGTCGGTCATGGTGGGGAACACCGCCCGCGCGAGCGGGGCGAGCCGTTCATAGAACGCGGCGAAGCGTGCGGCTTCGCGCGCGTCGCCCGTGGCACGCGCGAAGGAGCCGGCCGTTGCGCGGGCATCGGCCGTGTCGATCAGCAGCCCGCGGTCGGGCGCGGTGGGATCGGGCGTGTAGGACGAGATGCGGCGTCGGCGCAACGGGATGTCCAGCCGCAGGTCGTCGACGATGCGGCGGGGAAGCAGGCTCACGAGGTACGAGTAGCGCGAGACCCGCGCATCCACCCCGGCCCACGGGCGCTCCGACACGGCGGCGCCGCCGACGTGCGGCAGGCGCTCGAGCACGACCACCCGGTATCCGGCGCGCGCGAGGTAGGCCGCGGCGACGAGGCCGTTGTGGCCGCCGCCGACGATCGCGACCTCGACGTCGCGCGACGGTGCGCTGTGCATCGGCTCATGCTAACCGCACGGGAGCAGAACGGCCGGAGGGCGGCATCCATTCGTCTCCATACGGGGATGCCGCGACCTGGGCCCCCGTTGACCATCGACCTCGGCACGGGACGGGCGGGCGTGTCAGGATGGGCATGCGGGGTCCGCCCGCGTCACGAGAGGAACGCCATGACCGTGCCCGATCCGTATGCGACGGCTCCGTACGCCCCGGCCCAGCCCGCGCGCTCGGACGCCTCGACCTCTCCGCTGCTGCGTGCCGCCATCTGGGTCGCGATCGGCGCCCTCATCGCCGCCGCGCTGGTGTGCGTGGTGTGGGTACTCGTCGGCTCGCAGAACGGCATCGTCGGCCGCGCGTTCCTGACGATCCTGCTGCTCGTCGCGTTCGCGGGGGTCGCGATCCTCGACGCACACCTGGCCCCGTCGCGGCCCGCGTGGTTCGCCCTGGCGAGCCTCGGCAGCTGGATCATCGCGCTCCTGCTCGGCGCGATCATGATCTGGATGCCGAACCGCTTCCCGTGGCTGGGGTTCACCCGATTCGTGCAGTTCCTGCTGATCGTGCTCATCCTGCAGCTCGTGCTGCTGCATGTGCGCCTGTTCCTCAAGGCGTTCCAGCGATACGAGACGGCCTTCACCCGCGTGGTCACGATCGCCACCATCTCTCTGGTCGTCGCGCTCGCTGCGCTGCTGATCATCCCGCTCGCGTTCGGCGAGTGGCTCAACCTCGCCGACCTGTACTGGCGCATCGTCGTGGCCGTCGCGATCCTGGCCGCCGTGGGAACGGCGATCGTGCCGCTCGTGAACGTGCTCTTCGCCCCCAAGAAGCCGCATGTCCACCGACCCGTCTACGGCGCCCAGCCGGTCGCCCACCAGGAGCTGCTGCCGTGGCCGACGTACGTCGACGCGGTCACGCCGCTGCCGATGCTGCCCGACGGCTCGCCCGACTGGAACGCGTACTACACCGGCTACCCGACCCCCGGCGCTCACGTGTTCGCGCCCCAGCCGCCCCAGGTCGAGGCAGCCGTGGCCGCTCCGGAATGGCCGGCGCCGTCGCATCAGCAGCAGCAGCCGGTGGTGGATGCCGCCACCCCTGGTGCACCCGTGCCGCAGGGGCCCCTCGCACCCGAGGCTCCGATCACGCCGCAGCCGCCTGCCGTGGCAACCGGATACGAGGGCTACCCGCCGCCGCCCCCGCTGCCGTCGCAGCATCCGTGAGCCTCGATCCACGCGGGACCAATAGCGTGGAGGTATGACCCTCGCCTCAGAGCTCGAAGCCCTCGCCGTCGACATCGCCCACGAAGCGGGTGAGCTCGCCCGGGTGCGGCGAGAGGCGGGCGTGGCCATCGCGGCGACCAAGTCCGCGCTCGCCGACATCGTCACCGAGGCCGATCGCGAGGTCGAGGCGCTCATCCGCGGCCGGCTCGCGGCGGAGCGTCCCGGCGACGGGTTCCTCGGCGAGGAGAGCGGCGCCGAGCGTGGTGCCTCAGGCATCACATGGGTGGTCGATCCCATCGACGGCACGGTCAACTACGCGTACGGCATCCCGCACTACGCCGTGAGCATCGCGGCCGTGACGGGTGAGCCGTCGCCGGAGCGGTGGGAGGTCCAGGCCGGTGCGGTCTACGCTCCCGTCGCGGGCGAGATGTTCCGCGCGGCGCGCGGCGAGGGCGCGTGGCTCGGCTCCAGCCGCCTGGCGGTCACCGCCGAGGTCGGGCCGGCGGGCGCGCTGCTGGCGACCGGCTTCGGCTACGACCCGGCCACGCGGCCCGGCGACCTCGACCTGATCGCGCACGTGATGCCGCTCCTGGCACGCGACCTGCGTCGCAGCGGGTCGGCCGCACTCGATCACGCGTACGTCGCCGCCGGGCGCCTGGACGGCTACTTCGAGCGCGGGCTCGCGCCGTGGGACCTCGCCGCCGGCTCACTGCTGGTCACCGAGGCAGGCGGGCGGTACGGGCGCAACCTGCCGGACGGCTCGACGCGTGCGCCGCTCATCGTCGCCTCGGGCCCCGGAATCTTCGACACGCTCGCCGCAGCCGCGGGGCTCGTCTGAGGGCCGTCTCATCGAATCTTCACGAAGCGACACGGCCGAATTCCGAGCCGTACATGGCATTCCCAGGGCTCTCGGTGTAGCGTTTACCCGATCGTTACCTTCGCCGCCCGAACGGCGAGGGTGGTCATAGCCCGAACGACCGCCTTGCCGTGCACCCCCCTCGCGGCACGACCCGAGAGCCCCCCGCCGCTTTGCCTTTTGACGCTTCCCAGGCTGATTCTGCGCCTACGCGCCGATCCAGCCGTACCGCCGCGACGCCTGTTCAGGCGATGTCGGAGACCCCGGGGGCGAGCCGTGCCACCGCGCGGCGCCAGGCGGCAGGCAGTGCTCCCGAGCGTCCCGTGGTCGTGTGGGGCCGCACCGCAGAGCCCCAGCGAGTGGATGCCGCCGCCCCGCGTGTCGTGACGCCCGAGGCTGCCGCACCCGTGACCCCTGCCGCTGCCGTCGCCCCGATCTCCGCCGCGCCCGTGGCGGCGTCGTCGATCGACCGGCCCGTGGCCTCCAGTCCGGTCATCGAGCCCGTCGCGCCCGCGTCACAGGCACGGACTGCGGCTGCCGCCTCCACGCCTCCCGCGACCCCGCAGCTCAGCCGTCGGGCGCGCCGTGCGCAGACCGGCGAACAGCCGGTCATCGCGGTTCCGCCGATCGCGCCGGCTGCACCCGAGGAGCCCGTGCGTCCCACCGCCGCGTTCGCGGCCGAGCCGGCCTCACGCGCCGAGCGTGCACCGCTGCGCGACACCGTGCTCGCTCCCGTCGAGCCGTTCGAACTCCTTGCACCCGCCGTCGAGCCCGAGCCCGAGCCCGAGACTGCGTCCGCCGCCCAGGGCTGGATGGCCGAGACGCTCGCAAAGCTCATGGCCGCCGAGGTGGCCGCCGCCCCGGCTCCCGTCCCCGCGGTCGTCGAGCAGGAGGTCCCGCAGCAGGCGGTGCCACGCCCCGAGCCTGTGCACGCGCCCGAGCCCGTTCGCGTCGCTGAGCCCGTGCGCGCGCCCGAGACCGCGGCTCCCGAGCCGCAGCCTTCCCCGGCGCCGCGGCCCGCCACGACAGCGCAGCCGACCGCCGAACGTCCTCCCACCGAGCGCATCGAGCCCTTGACCGGCCCGATCCCGGCACCCGGTGCGCCCGGCGTCGACGAGTTCGAGGCCGCCGCCCGACTCTTCTCCTTCACGGCCGAGACGCCCACGCAGCGCGCGGCCGACGTCGAAGAGGAGCCCGAGGCCGAGGCGCCGACGGTCCACACGGCCCCCCGTCGCGTCCAGGCGCGTCGGGGTTCGGCGTTCCGGCGCGTCGCGACCACCTCGTTCTCGATCGGCGTGTTCGGCGTCGTCGGCCTGATCGCCGTCGGCATGACGACCCCGGTCGAGGCCGTCGCCGCCATGAACGGCACCGACGCGACGTTGTCGGTCCTGGCGCCCGGCGACGTGGCGGGCGACCTGGACGCATCCGAGATCCAGGCGTACGTGGCCCCGGGTGATGCGCAGAGCGACCCGCTCGACCGCACCGAGAACTACGCGACGACCACGACCGCGCAGCTGGCGTCGGAGGCCGGCATCCGCAACTTCTCGAATCTGTTCCACAACGACCCGAACTCGAACATCCAGTGGCCCTTCGCGGTCGGTGTGACGATGTCGTACGGGTTCGGAATGCGTTCGGGTCGCATGCACGAGGGCATCGACTTCACCCCGGGCGCCGGATCTCCCGTGCAGGCCGTCGCCGACGGCACCGTGCGCATCGCATCGGAGTCGGGCGGCGCCTACGGCGTCCACGTCGTGATCGACCACATCGTCGACGGCGAGCTGGTGTCGAGCCACTACGCGCACATGCAGTACGGCTCGCTCCAGGTGGTCGCGGGGCAGCATGTCACCGTGGGGACCGTCATCGGCCACACGGGCAACACCGGCCGCTCATTCGGCGCCCACACGCACTTCGAGATCTGGAAGAACGGCACCACGCCGATCGACCCGTGGCCGTGGCTGCAGGAGTACACCGACGGGACCCACACCGTCGGCTGACCGGTTCGGAAGAGGTCCGGCGCTCTGGTATCCTCTTCTAGTTGCCTGCTTGCAGGCAGCACGCCCCGATAGCTCAGTGGCAGAGCACTTCCATGGTAAGGAAGGGGTCGTCAGTTCAATCCTGACTCGGGGCTCGCAGCATCCGTCCTCCATGACCGCGGATGCGTGCGGCAGGGTAGCTCAGTTGGTGAGAGCGCACGACTCATAATCGTGAGGTCGCGGGTTCAAGCCCCGCTCCTGCTACGGATAGCCCCGGAATCTCGCCGATTCTCCGGGGCTTTCCTCGTTCTCGCCGTTCGCTCGCACATCCCGGCGCCGTGGCGGGTCTCAGCCGGCCTGATCGTGGGGAGAACGCGACGGGATGCGGATGGGCTTCGTGCCGCGCACCAGGTCCTCGGCGTCGGCTCGCGCCTGGGTCTCGACCATGGGGCGATACGTGTGCCAATGCATGCTCGTCACCTTCGCCCACCGCTTGTCGCGCGCAGTGCGCTGCTCGTCGGGTGTCTGATCGTGGGGGCGATGGTGTGTGTCCATGTCGGGACCATACGCGGCGCACATGTACGTGCTCACAGCCAGAGGCGCGGTTCCGTCTGTGCATTCCCGGAGTATCGGTGCGCACGCGGGGCGACGAGCGTAGCCTGAGACCAGATGGCCCGGACCCCGTCATCGGCGCACACATTCGGTGCGCGCTTCGAGTGACAGGGGGCTCAAGATGGCCGTCACCTCTTCTGGATCGATCGCGTCGTCGGTGCGATCCACGACGCCGAAGGCGCCGAATCACTACACGGAGCTGTCGCAGATGGTCACCGGGAGCGGCCTCATGCGTCGCCGTTACGGGTACTACTGGACGAAGCTCATCGCCGCTCCGATCGTGATCGCGAGTGTGCTCGCCGTGTTCGTCCTCATGGGCGACACCTGGTGGCAGTTGGCGACGGCCGTCGTCCTCGCCGTCGTGCTCACCCAGGTCGCGATGCTCGGCCATGACGCCGCCCACCGGCAGATCTTTCGATCCGGTCGCTGGAACGACTGGACCAGTCTGGTCCTCGGCAACCTCCTCGTGGGCATGAGCTACGGCTGGTGGCAGCACAAGCACACGCGCCATCACGCCAACCCCAACAAGATCGGCAGCGACCCCGACATCGAACTCCCGGTCATCGCGTTCACGCCGGATCAGGCGGACCGTCGGCGTGCCAGCCGCAGCGGACCGCTGCGCTGGCTGATCGCACATCAGGGGGTGCTGTTCTTCCCGATCCTGCTGCTCGAGGGGCTCTCGCTGCACGCGTCGAGCGTGCGGCGCGTGTGCTCTCCGGAGCAGCTGCGGCGCCGTCCGGTCGAGATCGCCTTCCTCGCAGTGCGGATCATCGGGTTCGTCGTGCTCGTATTCCTGGTGCTGTCGCCAGGGATCGCGTTCGCATTCCTTGGAGTGCAGCTGGGGCTGTTCGGTGTGTACATGGGAATGGCGTTCGCCCCGAATCACAAGGGGATGCCGCTCGTCCCGGCCGACGTGAAGGTGGACTTCTTCCGCCGGCAGGTGCTGATGAGCCGCAACGTCCGCGGCAGCCGGCTGCTCGACACAGTCATGGGAGGACTCAACTACCAGATCGAGCACCACCTCTTCCCGTCCATGCCCCGACCGCACCTCAGGAAGGCGTCGGGGATGATCCGCACCTACTGCCAGGAGCAGGGAGTGCCGTACACCCAGACCGGCCTCTGGCAGTCGTATGGAATCGTGGTCCGCTACATCAACCGTGTCGGGCTCGGGGAGCGCGATCCCTTCGACTGCCCGCTGCTGGAACAACGGCAGGCTGTCTAGCCGCGCCGAGCCTCCGGTCAGAGCACCAGGCGTCCGGCGATGATGTCGGCCGCGACGGCGCTGATGCGTGTCTGGCTGGAGCGGGCGTGGCTTCGGATCCGCGTGAACGCCTCGTGCATGTCGATGTCCTGTCGCTGGGCGAGGTACCCCTTGGCCTGCTCGATCACCACGCGGCTGTCCAGCGCCCGCTGGAGCTGAGCCTGTGCGAGCTCGGATTCTTCGACCAGTCGCTGCTGCAGGATGCTGATGGTGGCGATGTCGGCCAGGGCCTGCGCGGCGGCGGCGTCGGTGTCGTTGAGCGCTCCCGGTCCATCCCGGAACAGATTCAGCGATCCCAGTGTCGAGTCGCGCAGCCGCAGCGGAATCGCGTGGATGGAGGAGAATCCCGACGCCCGGGCATCGGCGGCGAAGGCGGGCCAGCGGTCGGCGATCTGGTCGATGTCGCCGACGGAGACGACCTCGCCGGTCGTCGCCGCCTCTACGCAGGGGCCGGCGCCGACGCGCAGCTGCATCAGCTCGACGAGTTCGCTTCGTTCGCTGGTGGAGACGATCACCTCGAGCTGGTTCGACGGGCTCAGCAGCAGGATGCCGGCGGCAGAGGCGTCGAACAGTGAGATGCAGTCGTCGACGAGCCGCTGCAGCACGTCGACGACATCGAAGTCGTCGACGAGGGAATCCGCCAAGATGACGAAGGTTCCCAGCAGCTGATGCTCGCGGGTGAGCGCCGTCATGTCGTCATCCTAGGCCGAGACGACTCACGGGCCCAGATCGAGCCGACGTGCGATCACGTCGGCCGCGATGACGCGCACCGGTCGACCAGCCGCGTACGCGTGACCGCGCAGGAGCAGGAGCGCGTCGTCGACCCCGATTCCGTTCCTGGCCGCGATCATGCCGGTCGCCTGGTGCACCTCGCGACGAGACCAGGGTTCGTCCTCCGTGCAGTCCGTCCCCTCCAGGCGGCTCAAGGCGTGGCGCAGCACGGCGTCGGAGACGACGGCTGCCAGCGTGCTCATCCCCTCGATATCGGTATCGGACAACTCCCGGGCGGCCAGGGAATACAGGGCGATGGACCCGATGCCGACGGTCCGGACGAACAGGGGGAACGCGTGGACCGCTCCGACGTCGAGTTCTCGCAGGGCGGCCCAGGCCCCCGGCCACAGCGCTCCACCGTCGACCTGGAGGTCGGATGCGGTGACCGGGTGCCGGGTTCGGAGAGCCTCCCAGGACGGACCCTCACCGAGATCGATCTGGATCTCGTCGATCCGCAGGCCGAGGGCGCTGCTGGCGCACAGGGTCTGCGAACCCATCGGCGACCCCAGCGTCGAGACCACGGCGCCCGGCATCGACACGGCGGCGCGCAACGGCGCGCACAGATCGTCACTTCCGCCACGGGTGAGCGCGGCGGCAGCGAGAGAGAAGGGATCCCCGGGCGGACCGTTGGCGTCGCCGTCGCGCGCCTGTGCCGCCATGACCGGACGGTACGCCCCCAACCTGTGCGGCTCACAGGATCAGGCTGCTCCCGGTGGCCGCGCCCACCGGTGTGCCGTCGGTTCAGACCAGATCGACGGGCGCGGTCTGTTCGGCCGGCTCAGGAATGACGTGGAGGCCTTCGGGTGAGTTCGCGACGATCGCGAGCGCTTCGAGCCAGGTGCGGTTCAGGGCGGGACGGCGACTGCCGGAGAACTCGAAGACGAGCGACGACGCGGGGTGCACCCAGATCGTGGTGCGGCCGTCGCCCGTGGACGGATCGTTGCGCCACGACAGCGGGAACGACTCGGCCCGGCGCAGCTTGTCGCTGATCACCACCACGAGGTGCGCAAGCGTGCGGTCGTCCAGATCGAATCGGACGGAGCCTTCGTAGATCAACCGGCCCATCGGGCGCACCTCCACAGGGCCCGAACGGGGGGCGGACTCGGGCACGGCCAGCCTACTCGCAGCGCGAGGAGGACGCCGATCACATTCTGTCAACCCCCTCGCCGGCTCGCCGATGCGCTCCCTACCGTGTGAGGGGTGCAGGCTGTGGCAAGCATCGGAGGCGTGATGAGCGGTCTCGACGAGGAGGACACCCGGCGCGGCGACCGGCGAGCCACGGCACCGGGAAGTGACCCGATGAGCCACGATGACGATGCGCGTAGTACCGTCCGTCGTATGGGAACTCTCTACTACGGAGCGCAGGACACGCCGATCCACATCGAGGATCGTGCGCTCGCGCACCTGAAGGTGGTCATCGCCACCAAGCTCCGCCGCAACGAGAGCTTCACGCTGTCGTGGCACCATCCCGACGAAGAGCCGCGCGGTCGCTCGACGATCTGGCTGCATCCGTCGATCCCGCTGATGTTCGTCTTCGACGATCCCGAGCCGCCGGAGCTCAGCCGGGCCTGGATCGAGAAGCTCGCGCACTCGGCGAACACGTCCGGCGGCATCCTGCTCGTGGATGAACTGCTCGCGGACCCCGACCTCGACTCCTCAGGGGACGAGGGCTGATCCGACAAGCCCGACCGTCGACATCACGCCCGGTCAGGCTTGATGTCATGCGCGTGCCCGGTGTCGCCCGGACGTGGTGCGGACTCCTCCAGCCGTTCGGCGTCGTCCGGGTGCTCGGCGTCCTGCGCGTAGTCGGGCCGTGGTGGCTGCACGGGCTGATCCGCCAGTTCGCCGCCTTCACGCCCGCCGAAGGGTCGACCATGGTCGGCGTACTCGTCGCGCGCGAACGTGAAGCGCCATTGGCCCATCCGGAACTGAGCGCCCGAGCGCAGCACGATGCCCTCCGCGCCATCGAGCGACTCCCGAGGCTCGGGGGTGGTGTTGGTCTCGGACTCCTCGTGGAGCAGCAGCAGGTATTCGTCGCGGTCGTCGTGCCGGATCTCGGCGTGGATCGGCGCGATCCCCGCGACGCGCAGGTCGGCGTCGTCCGCCGAGCCGATCGTGACCCGGTCGCCATCGAGCGGGTACTCCAGGTGGTCCGCGCCCGAGACGATCAGCCGCGGATGGCCTGCGCCCCACGCGCTGTGCGTGGTGGTCGGCGTGTAGCCGCCGGTGTCGGCGGCATCCTTCATGTCCGTCATCGTGTTCGCCCCCTTCGGGTCGTCTCGTCCTCACGCTAGGCGCGCGGCTCGGACCGGGGGCGGGGGTTGACCGGGCCGGGGGCTGGTGCTAACCGGCCGTCACCGGCTTCTGACGCAGCACCATCACCGTGGTCACCGCCAGCAGCACGATGCCGATCGACTCCACGATCACGGTTTCGGGCACGAGCATGAAGTCCCACGTCTCGGTGATCCCGAACAGGCCCACCGTGAGCGCGAGGATCAGCGCGAGCAGCGTCGCGATGAGGAACAGCAAGCTCAACACGGTGGCCAGCTGCAGCAGCCGACCGTGCAGGAACAGCATCCCGATCGCCAGCACCAGCGCGCCGACGGCGTTGAGCACGAACATCACGCCCAGGATGCCGCCGACCCCGTTGAACACGAGATACAGATGGATGCCGCCCGCCGCGAGCAGTGCGAGCGCGCTGAGGATCCGCATGACCCGGAGCGCGGGGGTGGTGGGAGATGCCATCGTCCTACCTGCTTTCGTCTCGAGCCGAAGCCTTCTCGGGTGACACGAGATCCGCGCCTGCGCGGTTCATCCGCACCAGCCAGATGACGTCACGCCCGAACGACTCCACCAGCAGTGCGAGCGCCGCCGCCGCGATGAGCACATTCGCGATCGGGGGCAGCACCTGCGCCGCGACGACGGTGAGCGCGACGCCGCAGGCCGCCGTCACGACCTTGCGCCAGTAGCGGAAGGGCAGTGCGCGGCCGAACCACGGCAGCAGCCACGCGACGGCGACGAACGCGTAACGCATGAGACCGATCGCGAGCACCCACCAGCCCACGATCCGCGCGTCGTAGACGCTCAGCACGAGCAGCAGGAACGCGTCGACCTCCATGTCGAAGCGGGCGCCGAGTTCGCTCACGCTTCCGGTGCGGCGGGCCACATAACCGTCGACGCCGTCGAGCGCGAGCGCGATGGCGACGATCGTCACGAGCAGCGCAGTCGTGGATGCCTCGCCTCCGAGTGACGCGGCGACGAGGGCCGTCGCCACCCCGACGAGCATCGAGCGGGTGGCGGTCACCGCGTTGGCGGCGCCGAAGCGCGTCGCGCCCCGCCGGCGGAGCCCCGACGACAGGAGCAGCGACGAGACGACGAGGTACGCGAGACCCGCCGTCCACGCGAGCGGCGGCAGCGGAGCGACCGCCCCCACGACGAGCAGCGCGACGACTCCGGCCGCCGTCCACCAGAACGGCGTGCTCTGAACTTTTCGCATGGGGGCTCCGTGTTCCCTTCATGGTCCTCATGAGTGACACGAAGCAGGTACCGGATTCGGTTCATGCCGAGGGCGTGGATGCTTCGTCTCCTCCGTCGCTCAGCACGGGTGCCGCGACCTCATGGTGGACCGTCGGCCCCGGCTGGGGCGAGTTCCGGTCCGAGCCGCTGTCCGATCCCGCGGAGGGGGAGGCCGCGGTGCGGACGCTGTGGACCGGGATCAGCCGCGGGACGGAGTCGCTCATCGCACGCGGATCTGTGCCGACGTCGGAGCGCGAGCGCATGCGCGCCCCGTTCCAGGACGGCGACTTCCCGTTCCCCGTCAAGTACGGGTATCTCAATGTCGGCGTCGTCGAGAACGGACCATCCGCGATGCGGGGACGCACGGTCTTCTCGCTGTTCCCGCACCAGTCGCGGTTCGTGGCGCCCGTGGACGCGCTCGTGCCGGTCCCAGCCGGGGTGCCCGCACGGCGCGCCGTGCTCGCGGGTGCCGTCGAGACCGCGGTCAACGTGCTGTGGGATGCCGCCCCCGCCGTGGGCGACCGGGTCGTCATCGTCGGGGCGGGGATGATCGGCTGCTCCGTCGCGCGGCTGGCCGCCGGCATCCCGGGGTCCGACGTCAGCGTCGTCGACGTCGATCCGTCGAAGAGGGCCGTGGTGGAGGGACTGGGCGCCCGGTTCGTGCGCGCGCCCGACGCGGGGCACGGCGCGGTCGACCCGATCCGGGCGGATGTCGTGATCGAGGCGAGCGGCAACGGTGCGGGGCTGCAGTTCGCGCTGCGCGTCGCCCCCACCGACGGCGAGGTCGTCGTGGCGAGCTGGTACGGCGGGCGGGCGGTGCCGCTGGAGCTGGGCGGCGACTTCCACTCGCGGCGACTGACGATCCGCTCCAGCCAGGTCGGTGCGGTCGCATCGAGCCGCCGCTCGCGGCGCACGACCCGTGAGCGGCTGACGCTGGCGCTCGGCCTGCTCGAAGATCCGGCGTTCGACCTGCTGCTCGGGGCGACCTCGTCGTGGCGCCGACTGCCCGAGATCACCGCGGCGCTCGCCGACGGCACCGCGGGCGAACTGTGTCAGACCATCGACTGGAGCGCCGGATGAGCTTCACGGTGACGGTCCGCGATCACCTGATGATCGCGCACAGCCTGCGCGGCGAGGTCTTCGGCGCGGCGCAGCGGCTGCACGGCGCGACGTACGTCGTCGACGCCGCGTTCCGCGCGGACGCCCTCGACGAGCACGGCGTCGTCGTGGACATCGGGCGGGCGTCGGAGGAGGTGCGTGCGATCGTGAGCGCACTGTCGTACCGCAACCTCGACGACGAGCCCGACCTGCAGGGCGTCAACACCACGACCGAGCGACTGTGTCAGGTCATCGGCGACCGGCTCGCAGCCCGCGTGCGCGACGGCGGGCTCGGCGACGTCCGGCTGAGCGGAATCGGCGTGACCCTGCACGAGTCCCACATCGCGTGGGCGTCGTACGAGGTGGCGCTGTGACCGGGCAGGCGGTCATCGAACACCGCTCGACGGCAGCCCGGACGGCGCAGCGAACCGTGACGTTCGTCGTCGCCGACGGGATCGACGACCCTTCCCGCGTGAGCGGCGGCAACGTGTACGACCAGCACGTACGGGACCGCCTGGGCAGGCGCGGCTGGGAGGTGTCGACGGTGGCGGTGGGCGATGCTGCGGGGGCCGGCGCCGTGCTGCAGCGGCTTGCCGACGGGGCGACGGTGCTCATCGACGGCCTCGTCGCCGGCTGGGCACCGGATGAGATCGCGACGGCAGCGGGGCGAGTGCGGCTCGCGGTGCTGGCGCACATGGTCGCGGCCGTGTTCCCCGGTGCGACGGCGGCCGCGGTCGACGCCGAGCGCCGCGTGCTCGCCGCGGCGCACCGCGTCATCGCGACGAGTGCGTGGACGGCGCGCGAGCTCGAGCGCCGCGGGCTGGTGGATGCCGGTCGCCTGAGCATCGCGGTGCCCGGGGTGGCGGCATCCCCCCTCCCGCAGCCGGGTCGGGGGCGCCGGCTGCTGTGCGTGGGAGTGGTGGCACCGCACAAGGGGCAGGACGTCCTGCTTGCGGCGCTGCGCCGGCTGCCGGAGCGGGACTGGACGTGCGCGATCGTCGGCTCCGACCGGATCGCGCCGGGATTCGCCGCCGGGGTGCGGCGCGAGGCCGCCGGCTTCGACGGCCGTGTGCAGCTGACCGGCGTGCTCGGACGTGCTGCGCTCGCAGCCGAGTACGGGCGTGGCGGGCTGCTCGTGGCGCCCTCACGGGTCGAGAGCTCGGGCATGGCGATCGCCGAGGCCCGGGCGCGCGGCATCCCGGTCGTCGCGGCCGACGTCGGCGGCATCCCCGACACCGTCGCCGGGGGCGGGGCGATCCTGGTGCGCCCCGACGATCCGGCGGCGCTCGCCGCGGCCCTGCACGTCTGGCTGACCGACCCGGTGCTGCGACGCCGGCTGCGTCGCGAGGCGCGCGCCGCACGCACCGGCCTGCCGACATGGGACGACACGACGGCAGCGGTCGCGGCCGCCCTGGAGGCGGCATGAGCGTCATCTCGACGGCATCCCCTTCGTGGCTGGCCCTGCGAGCACGCGCGGACGACGCTGCCCGCTCGGAGGCGCTCGCCGCGTCGCTCGCGGCGATGCTCCCGCCCGGTCCGCTCGAGCTGCACGACCTGGGCGCCGGGACGGGAGGCATGACCCGCTGGCTCGCGCCATGGCTCGGCGGACCCCAGCGGTGGGTGCTGCACGACGGTGACGCGGGAATCCTGGACCAGCTCGACCTCCGGTCGGCCGTCGACGATGCCGGCCGGCCGGTCGCCGTGGGCACCGTGGTCGAACGCCTCGAGGCGCTGCCGGCCGGAGCGCTGCGCGGCGCGGCCGGCGTGACGGCATCCGCTCTGCTCGACGTCGTCACGCGTGACGAGGCCGCGCGGATCGTCGCCGCGTGCGTCGACGCGACGGTGCCGGCGCTGTTCGCGCTGTCGGTCACCGGCGAGGTCGCCCTCGACCCGCCCGATGCCGCGGACGGCGCCATCGGGCGCGCTTTCAACGACCATCAGCGTCGCGATGCGGACGGACGCCGGATGCTCGGACCCGACGCCGTTCCGGTGCTCGCGGCGCTGTACGCCGAGTCCGGCTGGCACGTGCGCCGGGAGCCCACTCCGTGGCGTCTCGGTCCCGCCGACGCCGCGCTGATCGCGGAGTGGCTCGACGGGTGGGTCGCTGCGGCGGTGGCGCAGCGGCCCGAGCTCGGCGCCGGCATGCCCGGCTACCTCGCCCGTCGCCGCGCGCAGCTGGCCCGCCGTGTGCTGCATGTCGTCGTCCACCACGAGGACGTGCTGGCATGGCCGCGCTGACTGCCACCGCCCTCGCCGGCGCCCGGCGTACGTCCGGGGTGCCCGCGCTGCGCGCGGCGGTCCGCATCGGCGCCGGAATCGCCGTCGTCGTCGCGACCGCGTTCGTCGTGGGGGTGGGGCCGTTCCTGCAGGGCGTCGCGGCGATCTCACCCCCCGCGATCGCTGCGGCGTTCGTGCTCATCGCCGTCGCCACCGCCGCGGCCGCGTGGCGCTGGCGCGTCGTGGCCGCCGGCTTCGGGCTGCCGTTGCCCTGGCACGAGGCGTTCGGTGCGTACTACCGGTCGCAGTTCCTCAACGCCGTGCTCCCCGGCGGCGTCGTCGGCGACGTGCATCGCGCGTACGCGCACGGTCGCCCGCACGAGCGGATCGGAGCCGCCGCGCGCGCCGTCGCCGCCGAACGGGTCTTCGGACAGATCGTGCAGCTGGCGTTGACGCTCGCGGTGCTGCTGCCGCTCGCGACGCTGCAGTCGAGGTGGGGTTCGCCGCTCGCGCCGGTCGCATGGGGCGCGGGCGCGCTCTCCGGACTCGTCGCGCTGACGCTCGGGATCGCGACGGCCGTGCCACGCGCGCGACGCATGCTGCAACGGGAATACCGGATGCTGCGCCCCCTGCTCGTGCGTCCGTCCGCGCTGGCGGCGATCACGCTGGCATCGGTCGTGGTCGTCGCCGCGCACGTGTCGCTGTTCGTCGTGGCGGCACGCGCGACGGGCGTGGACGCAGACCCCGGCGGGCTCGTGGCAGCCGCGCTGGTCGTGCTGGCGGCATCCGCGCTCCCGATCAACGTCGGGGGATGGGGGCCGCGCGAGGCTGCGGCCGGCGCGGCGTTCGCGCTGGCAGGCCTCGGCGGGGCGGCGGGCGTGGCGACCTCGACGGCGTTCGGCGTGCTCGCCCTGCTGGCAGTGGCGCCCGGGGCGCTGGTGGCGCTGGCCGGCAGCACCCGCTCCAGGTTGACTTGCCCTATATGTACGCGACACGCCGGTGTGTCGCGTACATATAGGGCAAGTCAACATCGGGCGGGAGGCGAGGAGTGAGTGAACGCCCGTACGTGACCCTCAGCTGCGCGATGTCGATCGACGGCTACCTCGACAGCTCGGCGCCGCAGCGGCTCGCGATGTCGAACGCCGCAGACCTCGACCGCGTCGACGAGGTGCGCGCCTGCAGCGACGCCATCATGGTCGGTGCCTCCACCGTGCGGCGCGATGACCCGCGCCTGCTGGTGCGCGACACGGTGCGACGGGCGCGCCGGCTCTCATCCGGGTGCACCGAGTCGCCGGCGAAGGTCACTGTCACGGCGTCGGGGGACCTGTCGCCCGATGCCGCCTTCTTCACCACGGGGGAGTCGACCCGTCTGGTGTACTGCCCGGCCGACCGGGCACCGGCACTGCGGGCGCGGCTCGGCGGGCTGGCGACGGTCGTCGGTCTCGGCCTCGGCGACTGCGTCACGATGGCCGCCCTCCTCGACGACCTGGGCCGAAGCCGGGGGATCCGGCGGCTCATGGTCGAGGGCGGCGGGCGCGTGCTCACCCAGTTCCTGGAGGCCGATCTCGTGGACGAGCTGCAGCTGGTCGTCGCCCCGTTCTTCGTGGGTGAGGCGGGTGCGCCCCGCGCCGTGGGCCCCGGCCGCTTCCCGTGGACGGCGTCGCGGCGTGCGCGCCTGGCCGGCACCCGGCAGATCGGCGATGTCGTCCTGCTGCGCTACGCACTGTCGGACCGCTGCGACCCCGAGGGGCTTGGCGGCAACGCGCCGGAGGTGCCCGCCACGGCGCCGCGGGCCGAGCCGGTGCCATGAGCGCGCCCAGGTCGGATGCCCCGGCCACACGTCGGCGCGCCGCCGCCGCACTCCTGGCCACGGGCGTCGCGATCGCGCTGCTGGTGGCCCTTCCCCTCCTGCCCGGCTTGCTCGCCTCCGGCGGTGCCGCGATACTGCGCATCCCCGCCGAATCGCTCGTCATCGTGCTGGTCCTGGCGGTCGTGCCGTGGCGGATGCCGCGCCTCGTGCTCGCGGCGGCGTTCGGGCTGTTCGTCACGCTGGCCCTCGTGCTCGCGGGCATCGACCGTGGCTACGAGGCCGCGCTCGGCATCCACTTCGTCCCGCTGGACTGGCCACAGCTCGCCGACGCGTACGGCGTCGTGGCCGATGCGGTCGGGCTGCCGCTCGCGAACCTGCTCGTGGCGGTCATCGCGCTCGCGGTCGTCGCCTGCGTCGGGGGCCTCGGGTGGGCGGCGCTGCGCGTGGGGGACATCGTGCGACGCTCCACCGACGGGCGCAAGGTGCTGGCCGGAGCGGCCGCGGTGTGGGTGGCGGCAGCGCTCGTGGCGCCGCCGCTGCGGACGACCGACCCGGTGGCCGCTGCGGCATCTGTCGGATCCGTGGGCACGGCGTTCTCGCGCACGGTGTCGGCGCTTCGGGCCCAGGCGGCCGTCGCGCGCGACATCGCCGACGACCCCTTCGCGGGCGTGCCCGCAGACCGCCTGCTCGACGCGCTGCGCGGCAAGGATGTCGTGATCGCCTTCGTCGAGAGCTACGGCCGGGTCGCGCTCGAAGGCGACGGCATCGTGGGAGGCGTCGACGGCGTGCTGCGGGACGGCGAGGCGACGCTCGCCGCCGACGGCTATGCGGCGCAGAGCGCGTGGCTCACCTCGCCCACGTTCGGCGGACGCAGCTGGCTCGCCCACTCGACGCTGCAGTCGGGCGTGTGGGTCGACGCGCAGACCGCGTACGAGCAGCTGGTGGCCAGCGACCGCCTCACCCTGACCCGTGCGTTCGCGGACGCGGGCTGGCGCACCCTCGCCGATGTGCCGTCGAACACGCGCGCGTGGGACGTGGGCGCGTCGTTCTACGGTTACGACATGCAGCTCGACGCGTACGACGTCGGCTACCGCGGTCCCGCGTTCGGGTACGCCCGCGTCCCCGACCAGTACACGCTCAAGCATTTCGCCGACACCGAGCTCACCGGCGACCATGACCCCGTCATGGCGGAGATCGACCTGGTGTCGTCGCACACGCCGTGGGCGCCGCTGCCGCAGCTTGTGCCGTGGAACGAGATCGGCGACGGGTCGGTCTACGACTCCCAGCCCGCGCAGAGCCAGGACGCGACGGCCGTATGGCAGAGCCCGCGCACCGTGCAGCGGTATTACGGCATGTCGGTGCAGTACGCGCTCGGCGCACTGCTGTCGTTCCTGCAGAACATCGACGACCCCGACCTCGTCATGATCGTGCTCGGTGACCATCAGCCGGCATCGATCGTGAGCGGAGTGGATGCCTCGCACGACGTGCCGATCACCTTCATTGCGCGCGACCCGGCCGTGTTCGCGGCGATCGCCGACTGGGGCTGGCAGCCCGGCCTGCGCCCGGGCGACGAGGCGCCGGTGTGGCGGATGGATGCCTTCCGCGACAGGTTCTTCGCCGCGTTCAACGCGGAGCGCTGAGCCGAGGGCCGCGGCTGGCAGGATGTCGGCATGGCCTTCACCTTGCGCGTGCCCGTGCCCGCCGACGCCGAGGAGCTTGCGGCACTGCACGTGTCGACGTGGCAAGAGACCTACACCGAGCTGCTGCCCGACGGATACCTCGACGACGCGTTCCTGGAGGGGCGCCGCCGGATGTGGACCCGCATGCTCGACGAGCCGCGCGACGACCTGATCGTGCGAGTCGCCGAGGAGGATGGGCGCATCATCGGATTCGCGGTGTCGGGCAAGCCGATCGGCCCGTTCGCCGACGAGGCGCCCCGCGACCGCCACCTGTACATGCTGTATCTGGCCGCCGCTCACCACGGCGGGGGAGCCGGGCAGGCGCTGCTCGACGGCGTGCTCGGCGATGGACCGGCCATGCTGTGGGTCGCCACCGAGAATCCGCGCGCGATCGCGTTCTATCGTCGCAACGGGTTCGAATTCGACGGCGTCGAGCAGATCGACGAGGCCGCGCCGTCGATCACCGACGCGCGCATGGTGCGATAGCCGTCAGCGGTCCTCATCGGAGTCGTCGGTCCACGCGGCCAGATCCACGCCATGGTTGTCGGGTGAGGCGAGCGTCCACCAGTCCGGCACGTGGGAGTCGTCCGCGAGCCGGCCACCGGCGGCAAGGGCTGCGGTGACGCGGCTGTCGACGAGGTCTCGCGGTACCGAGACGTCGATGTGGGTGCGCCCGCGGCCGGACTTCGGCGGGTCCATCGTCTGGAACCACAGGTGCGGGCTGCGCCGCAGCGGATCGACCGCATCGTCGGCGCCCATCGGCTCGTAGCCGAGTGCCGCGGTCCAGAACGGCCGCACGTGAGCGTCCGGGCTCTGCACGACGGCGATCCCGAGCACCGTGAGCACCGAAGAGTCGGGCTCGAGATCCAGCCGCCGCGCGGCGAGCGAGATGGCGGCCGCGAGCTCGGCGTCGGCGGCGCTCAGCGCCCCGTCGCGTCGGCTGAACGTCTTGACGAAGACGCCCTCGGGACGCAGGTCGATGTCGGGAAAGTGGCCCTGCTCCTCCGCGATCGCGACCACCTCGGCGACGAGTCGTGCGCCGTGGCCGAGCGACTCAGCACGGAAGAACGCATGCGCACCCCCGTAGAGCACCCGCCAGTCCTCGACGCCGTCGGAGGCGTGGAACGCCCTGGCGCTGATGAACTCGATCTCGGGCTCGATCGTCCCGTCGCCGAGCGGCGGCTGCGCGAGGATGATGCGCGCGAGCTGCTGGGGACGCGTGAGCATCGGCCAGTGCCCGGTCGGCAGGTCGACGTAGGTGACGTCGCGCAGACGGGTGAACTCCTGCACCGGGGGTGCGCCCGCGTCGATCCAGCTGCGCAGATCGGCGACGGAGTACTCGGTCGCGACCGCGGTGACGGGGATGTCGAAGCGTCTCTCGTCGTGCAGCTGCTGGATGCCGGTCACCACCCCCGCGGGCGACGGCACGGCATACGCGCGGAACGCGGCCATGCCGCCCTCGCCGAGGTCACGCAGGTCGGCGTCGTCGAACTCGGTCCACTCCGGGCAGCGGCAGCTCCGCGCCCTCCGGCTCGTACCCATTGAGCAGGGGGCTGCCGTCGGCCGTCGGGAAGCCGCCGACGAGGATCAGCCGCGCCACGCGGTCGGCGCGCGCGTCGGCCGCCGCGTACACGATGCCCGCACCGGCGGAATGCCCGACCAGCACCACCTGATCGCCCGGCGCGGCATCGATCGCCTCGACGACGGCAGCGACGTGATCTGCCAGCGAGATCGTCGAGCGGTCGGCATCCACTGATCCCATGCCGGGCAGCGTCACCGGGACGGGTCTCTGCCCAGCCTCCTCGAGGGCGGGTGCGACCTCGTACCAGGCCCATCCGCCCATCCACAGGCCTGCGACCAGGATGATGTCCATTTCGGCTCCTCCGGTGATCGGGATACCGCCCAGTGTGGCGCGAGGCGCCGACATCCGGAACCGGTTCGCCCGAGCGGGAATACGACGAACTGCCCGCACATTGATCTTGATACCCCTCGGGGGTATAACAGAATCGTTCCTTCGATGAGGAGATCCTCGTGACCGATCCGCATCACGACCACCACGACCATGGCGTGACCCACGCTTCCCGCGATCACGCCGAGCGCGACCACTCCTCACACACCCACGACGGGGGAGTGGATGCCGCCACCGCCGGCCCGCCGGCGACCGGCGACCACGACACCCACGCGGGCCACGACACCCACGCGGGCCACGACACCCACGCGGGCGACGACGCCCACGCGGACCACGCCGTCCACGCGGGTCACGACACCCACGCGGGTCACGACACCCACGCGGGCCACGCCGGGCACGGCGGGCACGGCGCCGACCACGTCGCCCGTTTCCGCCGGCTGTTCTGGATCAACCTGATCCTGGCCGTGCCGGTCGTGGCGTTCTCGGGCATGTTCGCGATGGTGCTCGGCTATACGCTGCCCGATGCACCGTGGGTCCGCTGGATCGCGCCGGTGATCGGCACGGTCATGTACTTCTGGGGCGGCTGGCCGTTCCTGACCGGTGCGGTGTCGGAGCTGCGCGCGCGCAAGCCCGGCATGATGCTGCTGATCGGCCTGGCGATCACGGTCGCGTTCTTCGCGTCGTGGGGTGCGAGTCTCGGGTTGCTGCATCACGAGCTCGAATTCTGGTGGGAGCTGGCGCTCCTCATCGTGATCATGCTGCTGGGTCACTGGATCGAGATGCGCTCCCTCGCGCAGACGACCTCGGCGCTGGACTCGCTGGCGGCGCTCCTGCCCGACGAGGCTGAGCGCGTCGAGGGCGAGCTCATCGTGACGGTCTCGCCGTCCGACCTGCGCGTCGGCGACGTCGTCGTCGTCCGCCCAGGCGGCAGCGTGCCGGCCGACGGCCGCATCGTCGACGGCGGCGCCGACATGGACGAGTCCATGGTCACCGGCGAGTCCCGTCCCGTCACGCGCACCGCGGGCGACCAGGTCACCGCAGGCACAGTCGCGACCGACTCCGGCCTGCGGGTGCAGGTCACCGCGACCGGCGACGACACCACGCTCGCCGGCATCCGCCGACTCGTCGCCGACGCGCAGAACTCGACGTCGCGCGCGCAGCGCCTTGCCGATCGCGCCGCCGGGTGGCTGTTCTGGTTCGCGCTCGGCGCGGCCGCGATCACCGCGGTGGTCTGGACGGCGTTCGGGATGCCGGACGAAGCCGTCGTCCGGACGATCACGGTGCTCGTGATCGCGTGCCCCCATGCGCTGGGCCTGGCGATCCCGCTCGTCGTCTCGATCGCGACCGAGCGTGCGGCGCGCGGCGGCGTGCTCGTGAAGGATCGACTGGCGCTGGAGAGCATGCGCACCATCGGCGCCGTGCTGTTCGACAAGACCGGCACGCTCACCAAGGGCGAGCCGACCGTCGTCGACATCGCGGCGTCCGCGGACCTCGACGCGGACGGAGTGCTCGCGCTGGCGGCATCCGCCGAAGCCGACAGCGAGCACCCGCTGGCCCGCGCGATCGTGCGGGCGGCGCAGCAGCGGGGCCTCGCGATCGCCCCCGGCGCGGGCTTCCAGTCCTCGCCGGCCGTCGGCGTCACCGCGACCGTCGCGGGTGCGACCGTGCGGGTCGGCGGTCCGCGCCTGCTCGAAGAGGTCGGGGCTGCGGACGTGGCCGCGGCGGAGGCCTGGCGCGAGCAGGGCTCGATCGTGCTGCACGTGGTGCGCGACGGCGAGGTCGTGGGCGGGCTCGCGCTCGCCGACGAGATCCGGCCGGAATCTCATGAGGCGGTCGAGGCGCTGCACCGGCTGGGCATCGAGGTCGTGATGATCACGGGGGATGCCGAGTCCGTCGCCCGCTCGGTAGCCCAGGCGCTCGGCGTCCGGCGCGTGTTCGCCGGCGTCCGCCCCGAAGACAAGGCGGCCAAGATCGCCGAGCTGCAGGCCGAGGGACTCAAGGTCGCGATGGTCGGCGACGGCGTGAACGACGCACCGGCGCTCGCCCGCGCCGATGTCGGCATCGCGATCGGCGCCGGCACCGACGTCGCGATCGGCTCCGCCGGCGTGATCCTCGCCTCCAGCGACCCGCGCTCGGTGCTGTCGGTCATCGAGCTGTCGCGCGCGAGCTACCGCAAGATGACGCAGAACCTGTGGTGGGCCGCCGGCTACAACCTCATCTCGGTGCCGCTCGCGGCCGGCGTGCTCGCCCCGATCGGGTTCGTGCTGCCGATGTCGGTCGGTGCGATCCTGATGTCGCTGTCGACAGTGGTCGTCGCGCTCAACGCGCAACTGCTGCGCCGCCTCGATTTCAGCCCCGAGGCGAGTGTCCGCGCCGTCCTCGACCGCTGACGCGGAATCCGCAGACCTCGGGAGAGTGGATGCCGCGGCCGCCGGCATCCACTTTTCCCAGGTGTGCCGCCACTCCGCCGGGGCGGCCGGGGTCAGGCGGTGCACCGCGCGGATCCGGGGAGGCCGGGATGAGGCGGATGGGTCTGGCGGAGTTGTGGCACATGCGCGTGCGGGCCGCGCGGCGGATAGGGTTTGAGCATGACGACGACTCCTCCCGGCTGGTACGACGACGGTCACGGCGCGCTGCGCTGGTGGGACGGCGTCCAGTGGACGGAGCATGTCGCACAGCCCGATCCGGAGCCCTCCGCGGCACCGACCGAGGCCGAGATCGTCGCCGCGCAGCTCGGGTTCGAGCAGCCGGCCGCCGAGCCCGTCGCACCCGCGGCACCCGCGATCGATCCGGGGGTCGCCGCGTACCTCGCCGCCCAGCAGAACCCGGTCGCTGCCGCACCGCAGCAGCCGGTCGCAGAGCCGGCAGCGACCTCGCCGTACGGCGCCGCGCAGCCCGAGACCCCGCAGTACGGTGCGGCACCGCAGTACGGCGCGGCACCGCAGTACGGCGCGGCACCGCAGTACGGTGCGGCACCGCAGTACGCGCCGCAGTACTCCGACGCTCCGGACCCCGCGTACGCACAGGCGACGTACCCCGGCGGCGCGTTCACGGCAGCGACCGAGCCGCGCAAGTCCAAGCTCTGGATCATCTGGGTCGTGCTCGGCGTCGTGCTGCTGGGCATCGTCATAGCCGTCGCGGTCGTGGTGCCGCTGCTGATCCTCAACGCGTCATCGAACGGCAGCGGCGCCCAGTCCGACGACGAGAAGAGCGCCGTCGCCGCCGTGCAGTCGTACGATCACGCCTGGAAGACAGGCGACTGCGACGAGCTGCTCTCGGTGACCACGGAGGAGTTCCGCGCGGCGAGCCAGTACGTCGACTGCGAGACGTTCCAGAGCGACGCCGCGAACTTCGACGACACCTTCGACGACTACAAGCTGGCGATCACCGAGGTCGCGTCCGACGACGACGCGATCGAGATCACCACCAACGAGACCTACACGCTCCTCGTCGACGAGAACGGCGAACCCGCCGACCCGACCTCCGGAGCCACCGTCTACCACTACACGCTGGTGCCGGAGGGCGCCGCGTGGGTGATCGACGACCTGTACTACGACGAATGAGCGCGCCCGGCACCGAGCGGCGCCCGCACGACACGCGCTTCTACCTCACCTGCATCGGCATCGGTCTGGCCGCAGGCGTGCTGTCGGGCCTGTTCGGCGTCGGCGGCGGCACCGTCATCGTGCCGTTCCTGGTGCTGTTCCTGCACTTCGACCAGCGCCTCGCGGCCGGCACGTCGCTGGCGGCGATCGTGCCGACGGCGACCGTCGGGGTGATCTCGTACGCGGTGACCGGCTCCGTCGCCTGGATCCCCGCGCTGCTGCTGGCACTGGGCGCCGTGTTCGGAGCGCAGCTGGGCACGTGGCTGCTGCCGCGTCTGTCGCTCACGGTGCTGCGATGGGCGTTCGTCGGGTTCCTCGCCGCCGTGATCGTGAGCCTGTTCCTCGTGATCCCCTCGCGCGACGCCGAACTCGTCCTCACGTGGTGGAGCGCCGTCGCACTGGTCGGAGTGGGTCTGGGGACCGGCATCCTTTCGGGTCTCATCGGCGTCGGCGGCGGGATCATCGTGGTTCCGGTGCTGATGATGCTGTTCGGCACGAGCGACCTCGTCGCCAAGGGCACGTCGCTGCTCATGATGATCCCGACGGCGGTGTCGGGCACGGTCGGCAACATCCGTCGCGGCAACGTCGATCTCGTCGCGGCGGCGGTCGTCGGCCTCGCGGCCTGCACCACCACCGCCCTCGGCGCATGGATCGCGACGATCGTCGACCCTTTCGTGGGCAACGTGCTGTTCGCCGTGTACCTGACCTTCATCGCGGTGCAGATGGGCGTGCGCGCCTGGCGCGGACGTCGCCGCCCGGCCTGAGCCGCGCGCTCCGAGCAGCCGCGGGCCGCTCGGTAGGATGGCAGGGTGCCAGTGAACCCCGAGCTCGTCGGCCGCGACTTCCCGCCGACGACCAGCTACCTCGTGGGTCGCGAGAAGGTGCGCGAGTTCGCGCGCGCCGTCTTCGCCGATGACCCGCAGCACACCGATCCCGCGGCCGCGCAGGCGCTCGGCTACGCCGACGTCGTCGCGCCGCCGACCTTCGCGATCGTCGTGACGGACGCCACTCTGCAGCAGCTGCTGGCGGAGCCCGACTCCGGCATCGTGCTGCAGAACGTGCTGCACGCCGAGCAGAAGTTCCGCTACTCGCGGCCGATCGTGGCGGGCGACGAGCTCACCGCCAAGCTGTCGGTCACCGGCATCCGCGCCATGGGCGCCGCCGCGATGGTGACCAGCGAGTCCGAGATCACGGATGCGGCGGGTGAGCACGTCGTCACCACGACGTCGATCCTGCTGGTGGGGGAGGGCGAGGCATGAGCGCTGATTCGACAGGCTCCGCGTTCACCGCGCTGACCGTGGGCGACGTCGTCGCCGAGCGCACGGTGCATCTCACCCGGGAATCCCTGGTGCGCTACGCCGGGGCATCCGGCGACTTCAACCCGATCCACTACCGCGACGACGTCGCGGCCGCCGTGGGACTGCCGGGCGTGCTCGCCCACGGCATGCTCACGATGGGTCTGGCCGTCGGCACGATCGAGCCGTGGCTGGGCGACAGCGGCCGCATTCTGGACTACGGCGTGCGCTTCACCAAGCCCGTCGTCGTCGACCCCGAGACGGGCGCCGACGTCACCGTCGTCGCCAAGGTCGGCGCGGTCGACGAGGAGTT
>Ga0160446_100330_pt1 | contig 26205 bp, 23 predicted proteins | sample HID1973I_E1MG_FD_108200 | JGI IMG/M metagenome (GOLD analysis project Ga0160446, IMG submission 108200) | Enriched mosquito-associated microbial communities from UW Madison campus, WI, USA - HID1973I_E1 MG | ecosystem: Host-associated > Arthropoda: Insects > Digestive system > Unclassified ... | reverse complement strand
CTGACGCTGTTCGTACGCACGCTCGTCCTCGAGGGCGACCCCGGATCCACGTGGCTGCGCTGGCTCTCGGGCGACCGCGGCGCGACCCCACACGCGGCGGCGCGGTCCGCCCACCAGACCGCAGGGAGGCGGCCATGACCCAGACCCCGATCGAGAATGTGGATGCCGGCGGCCAAGCCGCCCCGGCGCTCGAACACGCCGCGCCCGTCCCCGAGCAGCCCGGGACCCGTCGCGATCTCGCCGCCGCACGCCTGCTCGACACGTCCAGCGAGCGCTCACTGGAGTCGCTGGCGCTCGGCGTGGGCGCCATCGCATTCGTCGTCGTGGCCGTCGTGGCGCTGCCGGTGTTCCGGTTCGCGTCGGCGCCGATCGCCGGTCCAGGCTCGGTCGGCCAGTACGCCGCGATCGCCTCGGGCGTCGTCGCGATGCTCGCCGTCGTGGCGGGACGCTTCGTGCTGCGCGAGCGCGGCCGCCACGGCACCCGCCTGCGGATCCTCGACTACCTCGACATCGCCGCGCTCGCGATCGCGCACGGGGTGATCGCGGTGCTCGGCTGGACCCTCCTCGCCGACATCCTCGACCGCGGCTTCATCGGCGCGGAGGTGTTCGCGCTGCCGCTGCTGATCCTGTCGGGCGCGGCGGCCGCGATGACCGCGTACCTCGCGTTCTACTCCGCGACGCACATGGACCTGCAGCTGCTCGCGGTGGTGCTCGCGGTCTTCCTCGTGTTCGGCGTGCTGGCCAGCATGCTGAGCGCCAGCGACCCGGACTGGTGGAAAGACAACCTGAGCGCCCTGGGCATGTCGTCGAACGTGTCGTCGTCGATCTTCAACCTCACGATCGTGATCGCCGGGTTCCTGGTGACCACGCTCGCCCGCTACGCGACGCGAGGCATCCCGACGTCCGATCCGCGTGGTGTCGTCCGGGTGCGCGTGTGCCTCATCATCGTCGGCATCTTCCTCGCGTGCGTCGGCCTCTTCCACGTCGACAAGTTCTTCGCACTCCACACCGGCGTCGCGTCGGGCATGGTGGTCGCCTACGGTGTCCTGGTGATCTTCCTGCCCAGGTGGATCACCGGGATGCCGCGAGCCTTCGTCGCGCTCGGCTGGCTGTTCCTCGCCGTCACCCTGGTGCTCGCGGTGCTCTTCGCGATCGGGTACTACACGCTGACCGCGGTGGAGCTCGTCGGCGGCATCCTGATCTTCTCGTGGATCGTGCTGTTCATCCGCAACGCGGCCGCGCTCGAACTGGACTCGCGCAAGGCCTGAACATGGACGAACAGTCGTGGCATCGGCGCACCGAGGTGCCGCTGATGATCGCGGGCTTCATCTATCTCGTCGCCTTCTCGTGGCGGGTGATCGCCGACCTGCAGGGTCCGGCGCGCGTGGCCGCCGACATCATCATCGCGATCACGTGGGCGATGTTCATCGTCGACTACCTCGTGCGGCTGTTCCTGGCCCCACAGCGCTGGATCTGGTTCCGCACGCACCTGTTCGCACTGGTGTTCGCGCTCATCCCGGTGCTGCGCCTGGTGCGGCTGCTGCAGGTGCTCACACGGCTGCCCGGCATGAAGCCGACGCGCGGCGCCATCCTGCGCACCCAGATCATCGTCTACGGGGCCGGCGCGTCGGTGCTGCTCGTGTTCGTCGCGTCGCTGGCCGTGCTCGACGCCGAACGGCACGCGCCCGCCGCGTCGATCACCAGCTTCGGGATCGCGGTGTGGTGGTCGTGCGTCACCGTGACGACGACCGGCTACGGCGACTACACCCCGGTGACGTCGGTCGGCCGCTGGGTCGGCGTGGGGCTCATGCTCGGCGGCGTGGCACTGGCCGGCGTCATCACGGCGACGCTCGCTTCGTGGGTCGTCGAACGAGGAACCCGCAACAATGACGCCGAGGAGCCGGCGACCCGCGCTCAGATACGCGAGCTGATGGCGCGGATCGACGAGCTGACGGCCGCGCGCGACGGTGGCGGCTCCCGCCCGGCGACAGCGGAGGACGCGTCCGGTGCCGACGGCGCCGACGGACCGCCGCCCGGACGCTCTGCCTGACCCGCCTACTGGACCGTGATCTCGACGCCCTGTCCGGCGTCGACCACGACGCCGATGAACGAGGGGATCGTCGTCGCGAGCGCGTCGCGCAGGTCATCGATCGGCGGCGCCACGCCGTCGGCGGTCACGACCTCGACGATCGCGGTCGTGCCCGACCAGTCCACGCCCGTCACGCGTGCGCCCTCGTCGCTTGAGAGCCACTGCGCCGTCGTCTGCTGGATCGACACCGACCAGCGCGCGAGCGCGATCGAGACGATCGAGTTGAGCACGAGCGGGATGACGATGACGACGGTGAGCGCCGACACGATGATGTAGGCGCGGCGGCGGTTGGCCACAGGCGACGACCCGGGATCGCGCGCGTATCCGGCGAGCGTGAAGACGATGCTGCCGGCGATGATGAGCGCGACGACGTTCGACATGAACAGCCACAGCGCACCGAGCGCCTGCGGCCACAGCCCCTGCCCGGCGCACACCCCCACCACGCCGAGCGGCGGCACGAGCGAGATCGCGATCGCGACGCCCGGGAGGATCGCGCTGAGGTCGCGGCGGCACATCGCGAAGGCGCCCGCGAAGCCCGTGGCCAGCGCGGCGACCAGATCGAGGAAGCTCGGCGACGTGCGCCCCACCACCTGCGAGTTCGTCAGCAGGCTCTGCGGGGTGGCGACGAACGCCGAGAACGCCAGGCCCAGCACGACGACGAGCGCCACGCTGAGCACGACCCACAGGAGGGAGCGCATCACGACGGCCAGCCGCCCGGTCACGATGCCCAGGGCGATCCCGAGGATGGGCGTGCCGAGAGGGGCAATGATCATGGCCCCGATGACGGTGGCCGTCGAGTCGGTCAGCACGCCGGCGTTGGCGATGATCCCCGCGAGGATCAGCATGATGAGGAAGCCGCTGCGCTTGCCCGCTCGATCGCCCGCGCCGAGGTCCAGCGCCTCGGTGACCTCGGCCGCGGTCTGTCGCTGCGTCACCGGGATGAGCGCCCTGATCATGTCGGTGAACCTCGCCATGGGCACATCATGGCGCACGGCCGTGCGCCGCCCGGTTCAGACACGATATCGAGTGGGCGGGATGTGCGTATGCCGACGACGAAGGCCGCACCCCGTGGGGTGCGGCCTTCGTGCGGATCGCGCGACGGAGAGCGTCAGGCGAGCAGCTTCGCCTTCGCTGCGGAGAACTCCTCGTCCGACAGGATGCCCTGCGCGTGCAGCTGACCCAGCTGGCCGAGCTTGGCCATCAGGTCGTCACCACCGGCGGGTGCGGCGGGCGCGGGCGCCGGAGCGGCGGCCTGCGCGTTGGCGACGGCCTGCGCGGCCGCGGCATCCATCGCCGCCTGCTGCTGCTGCGCCTCGTAGGCCTGCTGCTCCTGGGCGGCGTACGCCTTCTGCTGCTGGTGGCCTGCCACCGCGCCCGACACGGCGGTCGCGGTGCCCGCGACGACGGCGGTGCGTGCGGCCATGCCGATCAGGCCGGGACGGCCCCTTCTTCCAAGTGGCATGTCTTCCTCCTTCAGTCGGCGTTCTCAGAGAGGAACGCGTTCACGATGGGCGCGGGTACGCCCTCGCGGGCGATGACGGCGCCGCCGGCGTCGTACAGCGCCGACGCGAACGCCTTCGCCCACAGCAGCTCGACGACGAGGATCGCCGCCGACGTGCCCGGCTCCAGGCCGTCTGCGAGGGCGAGGATGTCTTCCTCGCCGGCGAGACCTTCGAGGTCGAGCGTGGGCACGTCGCTCTCGATCGTGTCCGACAGCTCGAGGATCTCCAGCTCTCCCTCGGGCGAGCGCCGCACGAACACCAGGTCGAGGATGTTCACCGTTCCCGCGGCGACCAGGTCGTCGATGGCTTGCAGCACGCCGGGACCCGGGCGGTCGCCCTCGAACCCGATCGCGTAGAACTCGATGGGCCCGTAGTCGAAGTCAGTCATGTGTTCTCCGTTCCGCTGATCGCTCTCAGGCCGAGAGCGCTTTTGCCTTCAGTGAGTCGAACTCGGCCTGCGTGATCGTTCCGGCGTCCAGCAGCGCCTTGGCTTTTGCGACCTCGTCGGCGGGGCTGGCCGAGGAGCCCGCCGTCTGACGGATGTAGTCCTGCTGCGCAGCCTGCAGCGCCTTCGCCTGGGCGAACGAACGCTCCTGCATGCCCTTGCCGCGGGCGATGAGGTAGACCAGCGCCGTCAGGAACGGCACGAAGATGAGGAACAGGATCCAGACCGCCTTGAGCCAGCCGTTCAGCTTCTCGTCGCGGAACAGGTCGCCGATGATCGAGAAGACGACCATCAGGTACGCGACGAAGACGAAGACCCAGAAGATCCAGGCGAGGAGGTCCCAGAAGCCCATATGCGGTGTGCCAATCTGTCGGACGGGGACGCCCCGTCTCGGAGGGATGAAGCGGACGAAGGCCGATGCGGCCCCCGTCCAGGCCGACACTACCGCGAAAGTCACCGTCAGAGCACGCGCCGCGTGTAAGTGCTTGCCACCTGATCTGACACGGCATCATGAGGGGATGACCGACACCCCCGACCCCGCCGATGACCCGGGGGCGGAGCGCGCCGAAGTGCCCGCCGCTCCGGCAGCCTCGACCAAGCGACCGCGGCGCCTCGCCGCGGTCGTCGCGGGGTTCGATCATCCGCTGACGCTGGGATTCCTCGTCACGATCGGCGTGCTGGGCGCGTTGGTGCTGGGGCTCGCGGTTTCCAGTGTGGGGTCGGTCCTCGTCTACATCGTCCTGGCGATGTTCCTCGCGCTCGGCCTCGACCCGCTCGTGCGCCGGCTGGAGGCGAAGAAGGTCAAGCGGGGCGCGGGGATCGCGATCGTGTTCTGCGGTTTCGCCCTCGCGATGACCGCGTTCATCTTCTTCATCTTCCCGCCGGTGCTGGCGCAGATCGGGCAGCTGGTGCAGGCGATCCCCGATGCGATCGCCGGGATCCCGGAGTCGGCGTGGTTCGCGGGGCTCGACGCGGATACTCAGCGGGCCGTCCAGGCCGGCATCGAGCAGGCCGGCGACTGGATCTCGTCCCCGTCCACGCTCGCCCATCTGGGCGGCGGGCTGGTGACGGCAGGCATCGGCTTCATCGGCGGCATCTCGGCGACGTTCATCGTCGTCGCCCTGACGCTCTACTTCCTGGCGTCGCTGGCGGCGTCGAAGCAGGCCCTGTACGCGCTGGCCCCGGCGCGCAGCCGCGCCCGCTTGGAGGACCTGACCGAGCGCATCACCGGCTCGGTCGGCTCGGCCCTGGTCGGCTCGGTGACGCTGTCACTCATCAACGCGGCCGTCGTGTTCGTGCTGCACCTGCTGATCGGACTGCCGTTCCCGGCCCTCATGGCGGTGATCGCGTTCGTGATCACTCTGATCCCGCTGTTCGGCTCCGTGATCTTCTGGGTGCTGGGTTCGGTCGTCGCCCTGTTCACGAGCCCGACGCAGGCCCTGATCTTCGCGATCTGCTACCTCGTGTACATCCAGATCGAGTCGTATGTGGTCAGCCCGCGCGTCATGAACAAGGCCATCTCGATCCCTCCGGCCCTCGTGCTGATCGGCGCCCTGGTGGGCGGCGCGCTCATGGGCATCGTCGGCGTGCTGCTCGCACTCCCCATCATCGCGTCGCTGCTGCTGATCATCCGCGAGGTCATCGTCCCGCGTCAGGACCTCAAGGTCTGACCTCGCCCGCCGCCCCGGCCCGATCCCCGCCCCCGCCCCGCGAGATCGCCCTGCGTCGTCGAGATCCCCTGTCTCGCCGAGACCGGGGGTTCGCGTCGAGACCGAGGGCGATGCCCCTTGGTTCGCCGGGAATCCCGTGGTTCGCCGGGATTCCCGTGGTTCGCCGGGATTCCCCTGGTTCACCGGGAATCCCGTGGTTCGGCGGGCAGATCCCCCGCCTCCGCGGGTTATCCCGGGTTGGGCGCACAGATCCCCGGGTTCGGGATGCCGGCGGCACGGGGATGCCGGATGCCCGGCATCCCTCACCCCCGATCTGGACGCGCAAATCCCCTGTCTCGTCGAGGCAGGGGACTTTCGTCGAGACCGAGGGCGACGTCACCGGTCTAGCGCCGAATCCCCTGTCTCGGCGCACAGATCCCCGGTCTCGCGAACCTGGGGGCGGGCGGATGCCGGGCGCCCGGCATCCCCGTCCCGACCGGCACGCACGAACCTCCTCACTCACCGAGACAGGGGATGCCCGTCGAGACCGAGGGCGACGTCACCGGTCTCGCGCCGATTCCCCTGTCTCGGCGCACAGATCCCCGGTCTCGCGAACCCGGGGCGGGCGGATGCCAGGCACCACCGGCGCGCACGAACCCCTCACTCATCGAGACAGGGGATGCCCGTCGAAACCGAGGGCCACGCCCTCAGTCTCGCGCCGAACCCCCTGTCTCGGCGCGCAGATCCCCGGTCTCGCATGCCCGGGGCGGGCGGACGCCGGGCGCCCGGCATCCCCATCCCGACCGGCGCCCACGAACCCCCTCACTCGCCGAGACACGGGACTTCCGTCTAAACCGAGGGCGAGGTCACCGGTCTCGGCGAATACCCCTGCCTCGACACGCACACCCCCCGGTCTCGCACACCCAGGGCCGTGTGGATGCCGGGCACCCGGCATCCCCGTCCCGACCGGCGCGCAGATCCCCGGTCTCGGGGGTCACGGACGGACGGCGGAGCGCTTGCCGGGACCGGCGGCGGCGCGCGCGGGAACGAGTGAACGCGGGTTGCGGGCGAGTGTGTCGAGCATCCAGTCCTGCCGCGGGTAGAGGGGAGTCAGACCCGTGGCCCGTAGCTTCTCATCGAGGGGCTCGTAGCCGATCGTGTCCGCCCAGTCCCAGCGCGCAAAGCCGCCCTCGTGCCGACGCAGGCGGTCCTCCCGCTTCTTCTCTCGGACGAAATGCGCCTTGATCTCCTCGGGGTCGTCACCGTCGTATTTGCCGTACCCGTCCGACTCGCCGATCACCCTCAGCCGTGGCCAGTAGAAGTCGGAGCGGTCGTCCACGCCCTCATAGTGGAACTCGCGCTGCAACTCAGGCCGCTCGTACCCCAGCCACTCGATCACCGCGCGATTGACCGACTCACCAGGAGACTCCGCCACTGCCGTGGCGCGCGCCTGCACCCAGTCCAGCTGGCGCACACCTCGCCGGTTGGCCTGCGCACGCCCTCGCTCGCCGACCGCGAGCGTCTTGCCCGCCCCTTGCAGCAGCCTCGCCGCGGCATCGACCACGGCGAGCGCGAACGCCGGCGGCAGCACGCGCGCCAGATCGACGGCGGTGTCTGCGAGTGACGTGACACTGTGGCCGCCGGCATCCACGATCTCTCGTTCGTCCGCGTGACCGTGGACGATGACGTCGCCCTCGCACCACGATCTGCCGTCGGTGCTCAGCAGGTGGATGTGCGTCGGCTCGCCGAAGATCGGCAGCCCCTGGAGCACGGCGGCTGACTCCAGACAGAACACCGCCGAGCTCCACGTGCGGGCCACGGCGAGCACCCGGGCTCGATAGCGTTCCCACGGGGCGAGCCCCTCCCAGAGCGCTCGCTGGATGTACACACCGGCGCGCAGCCGGTGCAGCCGCCCGTCGCGGTCGAGACGGGCGACCTCGAAGGGTCGCTCGCGGCTGAGCAGCAGGGTGATCCGGGGTGATGCGGCCATCGCCCCAGCGTGCAGCGTGTGCACGCGCCCAACCGCCCCGTTCGCCCCCACCTGTGGACAACTCGTCGCACCGCCGCCGTAGCCGCCCCCTGTGGAGGACACGGCGCCCCGCACGAATCCCCTGTCTCGCCGAGACAGGGGATTCCCGTCGAGACCGAGGGCCACGCCCTCGGTCTCGCGCCGATTCCCCTGTCTCGACGCACAGATCCCCGGTCTCGCGAAACCGGGGGCGAGGGGATGCCGGGCACCCGGCATCCCTTGGCGGGTCAGTTCAGGGCAGAGGTCAGGCGCGCGACGCCGTCGAGGAACGTGGCCTTGGCGGGCTCGTTGCGCCACTCGGCGAGGGTGAGCTCGCGTCCGGCGTCACGATAGGCCTGCTCGACCTGGCGCATCTGCGCGACGAAGGACTCGCCGCGCACGAGCATCGAGACCTCCATGTTGAGACTGAACGAGCGGATGTCCATGTTGCTCGACCCGATGACGGCGATGTCGTCGTCGATCGAGAAGTGCTTCGAGTGCAGGATGAACGGCGCCGGGTACAGGAAGATGCGCACGCCGGCCTCCAGCAGCGCGTCGTAGTACGAGCGCTGTGCGTGGTAGACCATGCCCTGGTCGCCGATCTCGGACACGAACAGCTGCACTTCCAGGCCCCGCTGGCACGCCGTCGTGATCGCGTAGACCATCGCCTCGTCGGGCACGAAGTACGGGCTCGTGATGATGACGCGCTCGGTCGCCCCGTGGATGAGCGACAGGAACAGGCGCAGGTTGTTCTCGGTCTCGTAGCCGGGACCGCTCGGCACCAGCTGGCAGACGAGATCGCCGGATGCCGCCACCTGCGCCGCAGGCACGTGCTCGTCGTCCAGCTGCACGCCGGTCTCGATGAGCCAGTCCGACAGGAACACCGCGTCGATCTCGGCGACCGCCGGACCGTCGACCCGCGACACGAGCTCCTGCCACTTGAGGCCGCGCTTGATGTTCTTGGGCGAGTTGTAGGTGCGGTCGATGAGGTTCTGCGAGCCGACGAACGCGGTGCGCCCGTCGACGACCACGATCTTGCGGTGGTTGCGAAGGTCGGGACGCTGGTACTTGCCCTTGAAGGGCTGGACCGGCAGCATCCAGGACCAGATCACGCCGATGCGGTCGAGCTCGGCGAACGTCTTCTCCTGCTCGGCGACCTTGCGCGAGGCGATGTAGTCGGCGAGCAGGCGCACGGTGACGCCGCGCTTGACCGCGTTCTGCATCGCGGTGAAGAAGACCTCGGTCGTCTTGTCCCACGACACGATGTAGAACTCGACGTGCACATACCGCTGTGCGGTGTCGATCGCCGCCGCCATGGCGATGACGGATGCCTCGTAGTCGCTGATCAGCTCGGCCCGGTTGCCGCCCACCGGCGGCAGGCTCGTGAGCTTCTCGTTCTGCACGGTGACCCGGGTGAACCACGTCGGCCACGATGACGTGTCGGCCTCGCCGTCACCCGCCGAGGCGACGCGCTCACGGATGATCCCGTCGATGCGGGCCTGCTCGGCGCGGCGCTTCTTCGGCAGCTTGACGTTGCCGATCAGCAGGAACAGCACGATGCCGACGACCGGCAGCAGGAAGATCAGCAGCAGCCACGCCATGGCCGCGGTCGGCTTGCGTCCCTTCGGGATCACGATGAGCGCGGTGATGTTGATGGCCAGCACCACGAGGGCGCTGATCACCCAGCCGAGGTTGGCGAAGAAGACGGATTCCACCTGTGCAGTGTCCCGCATTCCGCGTCCCTCCCGGTACATTCGCGAATGTGACCTCGACCACGACCGCTTCTCGACGCCCGCGATGGCTCCTGTCCACCCTCGACGGCTACCGCCGCGAATGGCTGGGAGCCGACATCGTGGGCGGCCTCTCGGCCGGCGCCGTCGTGGTGCCGCAGGCGATGGCGTACGCGACGATCGCGAACCTGCCCGTGCAGGTCGGCCTCTACACGTGCATCGTGCCGATGCTGGTCTACGCGCTGCTCGGCGGCAGCCGGGCGATGAGCGTGTCGACCACGTCGACCATCGCGACCCTCACGGCGACGACCCTGGTGTCGGCGGGTGTCGCGGCGACGGCCGACGACCCCGACGCGGCGCTGGGGTCGCTCATGACCCTGACGCTGCTGGTCGGCGCGATCCTGCTGGTGGCGAGGCTGCTGAAACTCGGCTCGCTCGTCGAGAACATCAGCGGCGCCACCGTGCTCGGCCTCAAGATCGGCGTCGGCGCGACGGTCGCTGTGGGCCAGCTGCCGAAGCTGCTCGGCGAGACCGGCAACGTGTCGGGCGAGGGCTTCGTCAGCTCGCTCGTCGCGGTGGGCGCGGCGATCGACAGCGTCAACTGGCCCACGGTCGCCCTCTCAGTCGGATCGATCCTCGTGCTGGTGCTGCTGCAGCGGTTCGCGCCCCGCGTCCCGGGGACGCTGATCGTCGTCGGCGGCGGCATCCTGCTCAGCGCGTTCACCGGTCTGACCGCTGCCGGGGTGGCGCTGATCGACCCCGTGCCGTCCGGCTTCCCGGCGCCGTCGCTCCCCGACTTCTCGCACCTGGGCGCACTCATCCCCGGGGCGCTCGCGATCGCCGTCATGGCGTTCCTGGAGTCCGCGGCCGTGGCCCGCGGCATCCGCAAGGCGACCGAGCCGCAGGTCGACAGCAACCAGGAGCTGTTCGCGACCGGCGCGGCCAACGTCGTGGGATCGTTCTTCACGACCATGCCGGCGGCGGGCGGATTCTCGCAGAGCGCCGTCAATCAGAACGCGGGCGCGAAGACGCAGCTGTCGTCGATGGTGACGGTGGTGCTCGCGATCCTCGTCGCGCTGTTCCTCGGACCTGTGCTCAGCCTGCTGCCGCAGGCGACGCTCGCGGCCATGGTGTTCGTCGCGGTCGCCGGGCTCATCAACATCCCCGAGCTCGTGCGCTGGGCGAGCATCAGCAAGGTCGACTTCTGGATCGCGCTCGTCGTCGCGCTGGTCGGCCTGTCGGCGGGTCTGCTGGCTGCCGTGGCGGTCGGCGTCATCATCACGCTCGTGCTCGTGCTGCGCGAGCTCAACGTCCCCAAACTCGACATCGTCGGGCGCTCGGGCGGCGCCCTGGCGATCCATCTCGGTCGCGGCCTCTACACCGCCAACGCGGCCGAGAACGCCCGGGCGGTCATCGCGCTGGCCACCGCGCAGCCCGATCCGGTGACCGCGGTCGTGCTCGACGTCGACCGGCTCGACGTCGTGACGATCACGATCCTCGACGCTCTGGAAGGCCTCGACCGCGAACTCGGGCAGTTGGGCATCACGCTGCATTTCGCCCGGCTTCCGCAGCAGGCCGCCACGATCGCCCGCAAGACCCCGTGGTTCGCCGACCTCGAGAAGGCCGGCCGCGTGCACGCCACCGTCGCGGACGGCCTGGCCGCGGCATCCACGACGGCGTCCTCGTGAGGAGGCTCCGCAGATGACCGGACCGAACCCGACCGCCGCGCAGGCGCCCGACTTCTCGCCGCGGCTCCTGCTGCGCATGTCGATCCCGGCACTCGTCGTCGGCGTGGTGTGCGCGGTGATGCTGCAGCTGCTCGACATCGTGTCGGGCGCGCTGGAGGGCGTCTTGTGGGACACCCTTCCGACCGCTCTCGGCCTCGCCGACGACACGTGGTGGTGGACGATCGTCGTGCTGACCGCCACCGGCATCGCGGTGGGGCTGGCGCTGTGGCTGCTGCCCGGCCACGGCGGCCCCGACACCGCGACCACCGAGCTGGTCGGACCTCCGCTGCCGCTGAAGACCCTTCCCGGTCTTGCGCTCGTGCTCATCCTGGGCCTCGCGGGCGGAGTCAGCCTCGGCCCCGAGAACCCGATCATCGCGATCAACATCGCGGTGCTCATCGCACTGTTCGCCCGTTTCGTGCCGGCCATCCCGCCCTCGCTCACGATCATGCTCGCCGCGTCGGGCACGATCGGCGCGATGTTCGGCACCCCGGTCGCCGGAGCGCTCATCTTCACCGCCACCGCGGCGGCCATGAAGGGCGGCGGCTCGGTGTGGGACAAGCTCTTCCTGCCGCTGGTCTCGGGTGGCGCCGGCGCCATCACCATGCACCTGTTCGGGGTGCCGCCGCTGTCGTTCGGTCTGCCCGCCTACGGCACGCCCGTCGCCCTCGACCTGCTCACCGGCGCGGTCGTCGCCGTGGGCGCGGCGCTCGTCGCGATGGCGGCGCTGTACGCGTTCCCCTGGGTGCACCGGGCATTCCACGGGATGCGGCATCCCCTCGTCATCCCGGCGGTCGGCGGACTCGTGCTCGGCGTGCTGGGCGCGATCGGCGGCGAGATCACGCTCTTCAAGGGCGCCGAGCAGATGGGCGAGCTGCTCGCCGATCGCGCCGACTACGACGCCGGACAGCTCGCGCTCATCGCGGGCGTGAAGGTCGTCGCGCTCGTGGTCGCGGCGAGCGCATCGTTCCGCGGCGGCCGGATCTTTCCGGCGACATTCATCGGCGTCGCGCTCGGTCTGCTCGCGGCGACGCTGATGCCGGCGATCCCGCTGACACTCGCCGTGGCGTGCGCCGTGCTCGGCGTGGTGCTGGTCGTCGCTCGCGACGGCTGGATCGCCCTGTTCATGGGAGCCGTCGTGTCGGGCGACACGAGCGTGATCGCGGTGCTGTGCGTGGTGATCCTGCCGGTGTGGCTGATGGTCTCCCGCGCGCGCGAGTTCCGGATCATCCCCGAGGCTCCTGCGGCGGTCGCACCGACGCTGTGACGACCGTCAATGCGTGACGAAGGCCTTCAACAGGATGAGGATCACGCCGAACGACGCCGCGATGAGCGCACCCAGCAGCCGGGCGGTGAACGTCGGCCGCCAGCGGCCGACGGCGATCCACCCGAGCACGGCGAGCATGATCGTGTTCACGATGAGCGCGGCCCAGTTCGCCACGACGTCGGGGATCACGTGCAAGGTGCCCAGGAACAGGATGACGACCGGCACGACGCTCGCCACGAGGAGCCCTGAGGACTCCCGCGCGGCGAACGCGAGGCTCGCCCCGGGCGACGCACTGCCTCCCGACTCGGCCAGGCGTGCGACAGCGCCGGCGTACACGTGGGCCGCATAGAAGACGAGCACGGTGACGACGACCGTGAGCAGGACGTCGAGGGACGCTCCACTGCCCGACCCGGCCACGACGATCATGCCCGAGACCAGGATGAGGCCGTAGATCGCCTCCTCGGTCATCAGGATCGGCAGCAGCGACCGCGTCTCGTCGCCCGCGCCGCCGCTCTCGCCGGTCATGACGCGCGGACCCGCGCCCGCTGCCGAGAGCGCCGCAGGAGCTTCTCGAGCTCGATGAACACGGGCACCAGCAGCGACAGGCCGAGACAGATGAGCCACTCCGTGCCGCTCAGCGACGTCGTGCCGATCAGCCGCTGCAGGAACCCGATCTCGACGGCGGCCACCGTGAGCGCCAGCGGGATCGACAGCCACTTGACCGCGACGAGGATCGGCGCCGCGAGGCCGGACTCCGGATCGCGGCGCATCACCAGGCCGCCGAAGATCGAGCCGAGGGCGGCGACCACGAACGCCATCGTGACCGGGGCGTTCGGCGCCGTCGAGCTGAGCTGGTCGGGGTAGATGAGCAGCGGGATGAGCGTCGTGATGAAGATGAGACCGCCGTAGATGAACCACAGCGTGACGGCGCCGCCGTTCGCGATGGTCTTCTTGGGGTCGCGCGGCGGCTTGGCCATGATCCCCTCCGGCGCCGGATCCAGCAGGATCACGATGACGGGGAAGATCGCGATGAAGAAGTTCAGGAAGAGCACCATGATGGGCGTGAGCGGCACGCCGTCGTTGATGTTGAACAGGCTCGCGACGAGGAACAGCAGCACGAGCGAGAACAGCTGCGACATCTGGAACCGCACGTAGCTGACGATCTTGTCGTAGATCGCCCGCCCCAGCCTCACGGCGGTCACCAGCGTGCCGAAGTTGTCGTCGACGAGGATCATCTTGCCGGCCTGCTTCGTCACGTCGCTGCCCGAGCCCATCGCGACGCCGATGTCGGCCTGCTTCAGCGCGGCGGCGTCGTTGACGGCATCGCCGGTCATCGCGACGACGGCGCCCTCCTCCTGCATGAGCCGCGCGAGGCGCAGCTTGTCTTCGGGCGTGACCCGCCCGAACACATGCAGGTGCGGAAGCTTCGCCTTGAGCTCCTCGTCCGACATCGCCTGGATCTCGGCGCCGCTCGCGGCACCGTCGCCGAGCCCGAGCTGGGCTCCGATCGCCGCGGCCGTGATGGCGTGGTCGCCCGTGATCATGCGGACCTCGATGCCCGCCTCGCGGGCGATCCGCACCGCCTCCTTGGACGACGGACGCAGCGGGTCGATGATGCCCACGAGCCCCGCGAGGCTGAGGTCCTTCACCTCGGCCATGGCATCGGCGGGCGCGGCCGTGCCCGGCGCAAGACGCCGGACCGCGAACGCCAGGACGCGCAGGCCTCGCTCCGAGAGCTGCCGGTTCGCGTCGAGCACCGCCTGCCGCCGGTCTTCGATGGGGGCGACCCCGTCGGCGGTCAGCACCGACGAGCAGCGCTCCAGCACCACGTCCGGCCCGCCCTTGACGAGCTCCACGATCTCCGTGCCTCCCCCGGCGGCCGCGCGCTCATGGAACGTCGCCATGAACTTGTACGCCGAATCGAACGGCACCTCGGCGGCTCGGGGGTACTGGACGCGCGTGAGTGCGGCATCCGCACCCATCTTCGCCGCCAGCACCACCAGCGCAGCCTCGGTGGGATCGCCGATCACGGCGCCGTCGTCCGACACGGTCGCGTCGCTGCACAGCGTGAGCGCCAGCGCGAGCTGCGTGAAGTCCGGCGTCGGCAGGCCGGCGGCGTGGAGGATGTCGCCGGTCTTCTCGTACCCGTTGCCGCTGACGGTGAACCACTCGCCGGCGTAGTACAGCGACTCCACCGTCATCTCGTTCATCGTGAGCGTGCCGGTCTTGTCGGAGTTGATCGCGCTCGTGGCGCCCAGCGTCTCGACGTCGGTGAGGTTCTTGACGACCGCCTTGTGCTCGGCCAGCTGCCGCGACCCGTACGACAGCATCGCCTGCACGAACGAGGGCATGCCGGTCGGGATCGCCGAGATGGCCATCGAGATGCCGAGGAGGACGACCGACGTGATCTCCTGCCCGCGCAGCAGCCCCGTGATGATGATGATCGCGACGGCGCCCCACGCGATCCAGCCGAGAACGCCGGTCAGCGAGTCGAGCTCGCGCTGCAGCGGCGACTTCGAGGGCTTCACCGCCGACAGCATGGAGGCGATCTGGCCCATCTGGGTGCCCATGCCGGTCGCCACGATGACGGCCGACGCCGTGCCACGTGTCACCTGGGTGTTCTGGAACACCATGTTCGCCCGGTCCCCGAGCGTCGTCCCGGGATCCGCGATGACCGCGGCGTCCTTCGCGATCGGCGCGCTCTCGCCGGTCAGCGCCGCCTCCTGCGTCTCGAGCGTCGCCGATCGCATGATCCGGGCATCGGCGGGGACGATGTCGCCCGCTTCGAGCGCGATGACGTCGCCGGGCACGAGCGAGGTCGCCGCGATCTGCAGCAGCACCCCGTCGCGGATCACCTTCGCCTGCGGGATCTGCATCTTGGCGAGGGCGTCCACCGACGCCTTGGCCTTGAGCTCCTGGCGCGCGCCGAGGAAGACGTTGAGGATCACCAGCGCGCCCACGAGGATGCCGACGCTGACCTGGTTGATGAACAGGCTGATGATCGCCACGGCGACGAGCATCACGTTCATCGGGTCGGCGAGCTGCCGCAGCGACACCTGCCACACCGACGGCGCCGGCTCGGCGGCGATGGCGTTGGGCCCGTGCTCGGCGAGGCGGCGCTCTGCCTCCGCGCTCGTCAGACCGGCATCCCGGTCGGTGGCGACGCTCGCGACGACGGCGTCCGCTTCCTGGGCGAACCAGGGTGTGTCGGTGGTTCCGGCTGCGGTGGTCATGCTCAGACGCTACCGACGGGGTGTTCACCCGTCCGGGGTGATCTTGAGGTCCTGCCGTGGAACCACGATCTCGCGGATGATGAGGAGGATGGATGCCGTCACCGGCAGGGCGACGAGCACCCCGATGACGCCGCCCAGCGCGCCGCCGACCATCGCGGCGATGAGGACGAGCGCCGCGGGGATGGACACGGCCCGGTTCATGATGCGCGGGCTCAGCACGTACGACTCGACCTGGATGTAGACGAGGTACGCGATCGCGAAGATGAGCGCCTGCATCGGGCTGGAGAACAGCGCGACCCCGGTGCCGATCACGAGGAAGATGACCGATCCGAACAGCGGGACGAGGGTGATGACGAACGCGATGACCGCCATGAGCGCCGGGAACGGCAGGCCGATCGCGAGGTGCAGCAGGAACACCGTGCCGGCGTTGAGCGCCGAGAGCGTCACCGACCCCAGCAGCGCGCTGCCGACGGAGGCCGTGATCCGCTCCGTCAGCTCTTCGAGCTTGGGGCGGCTGTGCGCCGGGGCGAGCAGGTAGAACGCCTTCTTGGTCGCGTCGAGGGATGCCAGGAAGTAGAGGGTCAGGGCGACGACGATGAAGCTCGCCGAGATCGCCGCCACGAAGCCGACGCCCGCCGCGAGGATGCCGACGCCGATCGCGGCGTGGGTCGACGGGCTGGCGATCCACTCCGCCAGACCGTCGAGCGCGCCCGACAGCGCCGTCTGCATGTCGGACGGCAGCTGCGCGTACCACGCCGACTGGTCGACCGCCGCCAGAGCGAGCGGGATCGCGTGGATGAACTGGCTGATCTGCGACAGGATCGGCGGCAGCACCCACACGAGGAACAACACGAACAGCACGGCGAAGCACCCGAACACGATGAGGATGGCCAATGGCCGCTTGATCCGCTTGCGCTCGAGCATGCGCACGATGGGATCAAGGCCCAGCGCGAGGAACATCGCCAGCACGATGTACAGCAGGATCGTCCCGATCGACATGAAGGCGCTGCCGAGCAGGAGCGCCCCGAGCACGCCGACGGTCGCGAGGAACCCCGACACGAGCGGACGCTGGAACAGCGCCTGCACGGCCAGCGGACCACGGCGGCGGACCCGCAGCCCCGGTGCGTCGTGTGGCGTCTCGGACGGCTCGGTCATGCACCGCCCCCGCCGGCGTCGTCCCTGCGCCCCGCGACGCCGAGGAACCGGATGAACACCGCGATCCACCCGAAGATCAGGGCGAAGACGATGATCTCGAACGCGGTGAGCGAGAAGTATCCGACGGCGAACAGCACGATCGACACGACCGTGGCCGCCAGGAACGCCGACGCGGCGACGAAGTAGGTGCGCGGCATCCCTCTCAGCACGCGGTACCCGGCGATCAGCAGCACGAGGTAGGCGACGGCCATGCCCATGGCCGACAGGTTGTGCACGAGCAGATTGACGTCGACGGGCACGATGCCGACGAACGCGAGCATGATGCCCATGATCACGAACGCGGTGCCCACGAATCGGTCGACGGCGGGATTGCCGAGCGTGCCGGCCGTGACGAGCGCGGCCAGATCGCGCGAGATGTGGACGGCGAACGTCGTGACCAGCAGGCCGCCTGCGATGAGGGTGCCGTTGAAGATCCAGCTCGACAGGTCGTCGAAGGTGCCCAGCTGGCTGAAGTGCACCGTCCACCACTGCGGGTCGGGCGTCGTGATCGTCGCGGTGAGCGTGCCGATCGAGATGAACGCCATGAGCAGCGTCGACAGCCGCTGCGTCGTGATGCTCGACGACGACAGATAGACGAAGTAGGTCGACAGGCCGAGCGTGACCGCCATCAGCACGACGGCCCAGAACGTGATGATCGGCAGGCCGATGAACCCGCGCGCCAGCAGCCGGTAGAGCCCGAACGTGGCAAGGAACGCGAGCGCGACATGCACGACCACGACCGAGATCGTGTTGACCGTGAACAGCCACGGCGCGAGCTCCCGCCGCCACCGCTGGTCGGGCTGGGCGCGAGAGCGCCAGTAGCCGGCGGTGGCGGCGACGGCTGCGACCACCGCGGCCCCGGCCGCCGCCCACAGCGCGAACGGGTCCTCGCCGGCGAGCGAACCGGCCCCCGCGACCTGCGCGACGACGAAGCCGTAGACGGCGCCCACCACCTGGGCGCCGAGCGACAGGTAGAGCGACTCCCGCTCGATGCGGGGAGTCTGCTCGGGCGCCACCGCGCCGGCCGATGCGGCCTCCGACGTGATCCGGCTCATGGCGTCAGTCTCCAACGAGTGCCGTCACCCCGCCGGGGTGATTCCCGCAGTGGCCCGGCGTGGTTCGCTTCCGTCATGACCAGCGGGCAGGACACAGCACCCTTTAACGCGCGCGTCGCGATCCTCATGGCGATGGCGATGTTCGTGCTCGTCGTCGACACGTCGCTGATGAACGTGTCGATCTCGGCCGTGGTGAGGGATCTGGATGCCACCGCCAGCGGTGTGCAGGGGGCGATCGCGCTCGAGGCGCTGGTGTCGGCCGCCTTCATCCTCATCGGAGGCAAGACCGGCGACCTGATCGGACGCAAGCGCGCATACACCTTCGGCCTCATCGGCTACATGATCGGCGCGATCGCGATGACGTTCGCGGGGAGCCTGACCGCCGTCATCATCTTCTGGGCGGTCATCGGCGGGCTCGGGGCATCCCTTCTGCTTCCGTCGATGCAGTCGCTCATCCACGGCAACTTCGAGGGCGCGCACCGCACGCGCGTCTACGCGATGGTCGGCGCCGCCGCCGCGATCGCCGCTGCGGTCGGACCGCTTCTCGGCGGCGCCATCACGACCTTCCTGTCGTGGCGCGTCGGATTCGCCCTCGAGGCCCTCACGATCCTGGTGGTGCTCATCGGCGTCCGCCTGGTGAAGGACGTGCCGTTCACCGGCGACCGTTCGATCGACGTCGTCGGCTCGGTGCTCTCGGTCGTCGGCATGGGCGGCATCGTGCTGGGCATCCTGCTGTGGCAGGAGGGCGCTGCGTACGTGGGCGCGACGATCGGGCTGGGCGTCATCGCGCTGGTGGGCCTCGGGTTCTGGCTGGTGCGCCGCAAGCGCCGCAGCAAGCCGACGCTGCTGGATCCTGCGCTGTTCGGCTCGAAGCCCTTCCGCACCGGCGCGACCGGTCAGCTGCTGCAGCAGATCACCCTCGGCGGAACGATGATCGTGCTCCCCCTGTACCTGCAGATGGTGCTCGAGTACAGCGCGTTCCTGGCCGGGCTCTCGATCGCCCCGCTCTCGCTGAGCATGTTCGTGATCGCGCTGCTGGCCGGGCGCGGTGTGAAGCGGCGCCCCGCGACGATCATCCTGTGGGGCTTCCTGCTCGCGCTGATCGGCCTGATCATCCTGGTGCCGCTCGTGCCGATCGCCACGAGCGGGTGGTACCTGGCGATCCCCCTCATCGTCGTCGGCTCGGGCCTGGGCATGCTCGTGTCGCAGCTCAACAACTACACGCTGTCGCCGATCGCCGAGGAGCGGGTGAGCGAGGCCGCCGGCGTCAACTCGGCGGCGGGCTCCTTCGGCCTCTCGTTCGGTCTCGCCTTCGCCGGCGCGATCCTCCTCGCCGCGCTGGCGAGCAGCTTCACGAGCCTCGCCACGTCGAGCACCGTCCTCTCGGACGACGAGAAGTCCCAGGTCTCGACGGTGCTGGAGGAGGACGCGGAGCTCATGTCGAACAGCGGCCTGGAAGAGCTGCTCGCCGACGAGCCTCCTGCGACGTCCGCGGAGGTCGTCCGCATCAACAGCGAGGCCGGCCCGATCGCCCTGCAGATCGCACTGTTCGTGCCGATCCTCGCGGCCGCCGCGGGAGCGCTCAACGCGCTGCGGATGCGGCGACTGCCCGACCCCGCGCCCTCGGGGCACGAGAGCATCGTCGGCTGAGCGTCACGGCGGCGCCGCGTCGCCGCCACGCGAGGATGCCCGGGGCCGAAGCCCCGGGCATCCTCCGTGTCGAGCTGTTCGCTGCTACGCGTCGGCCTTGAGCTCGCGGCCGTGGACGGTCAGGGCGAAGATCACCAGCACGTCGACCGCGATGATGGCCAGCGCCCACCAGGGCTGCACCGAGATCAGCGCGAGCTGCCCGATCGCGCTCAGCGCGGCGAGGATGATCGCGACCACCCGCGCCCACGTCTGGCCTGCGAGCAGCGCCAGGCCGGTCAGGACCAGCAGCACGCCGAGGATGAGATTCCACCATCCCCAGCCCTGCACGTCGAACAGGAACAGGGAGCCGTCGACGACGGCGAAGTAGGCGTCCGGGCCGATGAGGGCCACCAGCCCCTGAAGGGCGCCGAAAACACCGCTGATCAACAGGATCACTGCGGCGAAGACGCCCCAGCCCGCCCATCCGGTGCGACCGTCTGCTGTACTCATCCGATTTCCTCCTCGCTCATGTGCTTTCGCATCAGGCCCCGAGGGCCTTGGTCTTCAGTGCGTCGTACTCGGCCTGCGAGATCGCACCCGAGTCGAGCAGCCCCTTCGCCTTGCCGATCTCGTCGGCGGGCGACGCGGATGCCGCCGTCGACCGGATGTACTGATCCTGCTGTGCACGCACGGCCTGGGCCTGCTCGAGGGAGCGCTTCTGCATGCCCGCCCCACGTGCGATCAGGTAGATGAGCGCTGTCAGGAACGGCACGAAGATCAGGAAGAGGATCCACACCGCCTTCAGCCAGCCGTTCACCGAGTCATCGCGGAACAGGTCGCCGATGATCTGGAACAGGACCATCAGGTACGCGAAGAACACGAAGAACCAGAAGAACCAAGCGACCCAACTCCACAGATCCATATGCATTTCCCATCGTCGTCGGCAGGCCCACTCCCGCCATCTGGCCACACGCTACGGTCGGCCTGGCGGGGTCACGTCACCCCGGGAGGGTGAGAATCCTCGTCCTCGATCGGGTTCACCGAGATGACGCTCATGTGCAGACCGTCGAACATCGCGAGCAGACCGAACAGGCGCGCCTGATCGGTCACGGGCCCCACGACCCTGGTGCGTCGCGGCCCATCGCTGGTGACCGTGAACCCCTCCAGCGCCACCACCAGATCAGGGCTCAGTCGACCGCCGACGACGATCTCGACGATCTGATCGTTCATCGTGATCCCTCCTCACGACCGGCTGGGCCTCATTCGCTGCCGCACGCGACACTCTCCAACATGTGCCTGCCCGGGACGTCACCCCTGTGGGATGATTTGCCCATACCGCGCGTGCCGCTCTCTCGGGGGGAAGGGGATGCCAGTGGTCGAGCCTCGCAAGACACCACCCCACACCGTCGACCGTCCCGCGTTGCGCCATCAGCTGGATGCGGCCCTCGAATCGCCGCTGGCGCTGGTGGTGGCGCCGGCCGGTGCCGGCAAGACCGTCCTCCTCACGCAGTGGACGCAGGGCCGGAGCGACCTCGCCGTGGCCTGGATCGACCTCACCGCCGCCGATCGCGCGGTGGGCGTGTTCGCAAGGCACCTGTGCGAGGGCATCGCCGCGGTCGCGCCGCAGTTCTCGGCGCCCGAGCCTCCTCCGAACCTCGCGAGAGCACGGCTCGGCGCGCCGTTTCTGGAGGATCTGGCGGCGCGCCTGGGTGAGGTCGGCGAGATCGTCCTGGTGTTCGACGACCTCGATCATCTCGCCAAGACCGCGATCCTCACCGACGTGTGGCGGCTGGTCGACCTCCTCCCCCCGAATGCACACGCCATCTTCTCGTCGCGCATGGATCTGCACCTGGGCTGGCACCGCCACAGACTGGAGCACGGCCTCGTCGAGATCCGGCAGCGCGAGCTCGCGTTCGACGACCAGACCACCGGCGGGGTGCTCACCGCGATCACCGGCCGCGAGCTCGATCCCGCCACGGTGACATCCGTCACGACGCTGACCGAGGGCTGGGCTGCGGGGGTTCAGCTGACCGCCCTCCGGCTGCGCTTCGCGGACGACCCCGACCGCGTCGTCGACGAGCTCTCCGATGCCGACGAGCGGGTCATGGACTATCTCAGCGCCGAGGTGCTCGACGTGCTGCGGCCCGAGCGGCGTGACGCGCTCATGCGGCTGGCCCTCCTCGACGAGGTGTGCGCGGGGCTGGGCGAGGCCGTCGCCGTCCTGCCGGACGGCGGCGACGAGTTCCTCGCCCGACTCGAACGCGACTCGCTGTTCCTGGTCCGCGTTCCGGGGCACACCGGCTGGTTCCGCTTCCACCGGCTGTTCCGCGACCTCCTCCTCTACCGGCTCCGCGCCACGGACGCGACGGTGGAGGATGCCGTGCTGGATGCCGCTGCGGAGTGGTTCCTCGCCGCGGGCGACGCCGACACCGCGATCGAGTACCTCCTGCGCGCGCGACGGTGGGACCGCGCGATGGACCTGATCCTGCGCAACCGTCCCGACCCGTACGAGGATGTCGGCACCACGCGAATCGCCCGCTGGCTCTCGCTCGTCCCGGTCGAGGCCCGCACGACCCGGCACGACGCCGAGCTGCTGCTGGCGATCGCCGACACCATGAGCGGACGGGTGATCCCTGCCGCCGGGGCGCTGCAGCGTCTGGTGGTCGCCCGCGGCATGACGACGGGCCGCCGGCAGATCGCGCTGACGTATCTGGCCGCGCAGGTGCAGTACAGCCCGCATCCCGAGGCTTTCGAGGAGCTCGCCTCCCAGGCGACGGCGCTTCTGGTGGCGCACCCCGACGCCGAGCTGCCCGACCTGATCGGCCTGACGTCCCGGCCGCTGCTGCTGCTGGTGAGCGGGGTGGCCGCGGGCCGCGCACGGTTGCTGCGGGGGCGCATCGAGGAGTCTCGCGACGCGATCGCCGCGGCCCTCGCTCCGGTGGGACTGGCTTACGCGTCCTACCGCGTGCACGCGCTCGGTTCGCTCGCGATCGCGGAGGCGCTCTCGGGCCGGCTCCGCAGCGCGGTCGAACACGCGGACGAGGCGCTCAACCTGGCGCGCGACATCGGCGTCCACGGCCGGCCCGCCCCGGCCGACGCGCACCTCGCCCACGCGCTCGTCGCGATCCACCGGGGCGAGCCGCAGGACGCAGCGGCGTCGCTCGCGGCCGCCGTCGCCGGCGCCGCCGCCAACAACCGTGCGCAGCTGCTCTGGCTCGCCGCGGCGGCATCGCGGCTGGTCCATCCGAACGACGAGGTCGCGGGCACCGACGACCTCGGGCCCGCACCGCCCATCGTGCGCCAGGCGCTGACCGCGATCTCGCTGCGGGAATCGCGGCTGCGAGGCATCCCCGCCTCTCCCCCGGGTCCGGCGCCGGCGTGGTCCTTCGTGGCCTTCGAAGAGGTCGCCGGGCTGTTGGCCTCGGCACGGCCCGATCAGGCACGGGCTCGGCTGGCGGAGCTGCAGGCCTCGGGTGTTCCGTCGAGCCCGCTGGCCGACATCGAGGTCGAGGCGCTCACGGCCTGGCTGTGCGTCGTCGAGGGACGTCGCGTGGCGGCGCGGGAGCACCTCGAGAGCGCATTGGCGCGCGCGCAGGACGACCGGCTCGCGTGGCCGTTCCTGCGGATCGGACCTGCTCTCGTCGACCTCGTCGACGAGGTGCCCACCGGGCGATCCGAGTTCGGCCGATTCGTCGCCGAGCGCATGCGGGGCCAGGCGGCACCGCGCGGCGAGCGCCTCGTCGACGAGCTGACCCCCCGCGAGCTCGAGCTGATCAGCTATCTGCCGACCCGCTACACGATCGCCGACATCGCCGAGCGCTGCTTCCTGTCGACGAACACGATCAAGACCCATCTCGCCCACATCTACCGCAAGCTCGGTGTCGCCTCCCGCGATGCCGCGATCGAGCGTGCCACCGAGCTCGGCCTGTTCGACGTACGCGGCGAAGCCCGCGTCATCTGAGAAGGGTGATGCGCGCGACACGTCGCAGCGTCACGATGTTCGCGTGAGTACGATCCCTGAGCAGGAGTGGTCGGGTCCGATCAGCACGCGCGAGCATGTGGAACAGGGGCTGGCGGCCCGCAAGCAGACGTCGCGGCGCACGCTCTCGCGCCTGACGACGTCGGGCCGTGACCCGCTGGCGATCCTCGCCGCGCAGAACCGCACGCGCGTGCCCGAACTCGTCCCCCTGCGTGCGGAGCGCATGTCGGCGAACCCGTTCGCGTTCTATCGCGCCACCGCCGCTCTGCAGGCGGCGGACCTCGCCCGCGATCCGCACAGCGGCATCCTCGTCGCGTCGTGCGGCGATGCCCACGTCGCCAACTTCGGCTTCTACGCCTCGCCGCAGCGGACGCTCGTGTTCGATCTGAACGACTTCGACGAGGCGGCATGGGCGCCGTGGGAGTGGGACCTCAAGCGTCTCGTCGCGAGCATCGTCATCGCGGGACAGGTCACCTCTCGCGATGAGACCGTGGTGGATGCCGCCGCCCGCGCAGCCGTGTTCGCCTATGCCCGTACGCTCACATCTTCGGTCGAGGCGTCCCCGCTGGAGCGGTTCTATCTGCACTCCGACGTCGATGCAGCGCTGACGACCATGGACAGGCCGTCACGTCGTGCCATGCGGGCCGCGATCCGCGAAGCGCAGAAGCGCACGGGCGAGCAGGCCGCCCGCAAGATGACGCAGCTGGGCGAGGACGGCCGACGCCGGTTCGTGGAGCAGCCGCCGACCATGACGCACGTCACGTCGGAGTTCGCCGAGCTCTTGCAGGAGTACATCGAGAACTACATCGGCAGCGCCGACCTCAGCGTCCGCATGCTCCTGCAGAACTACGTGTTCGCCGACATCGCACGTCGGGTCGTCGGCGTCGGCAGCGTCGGCACCCGTTGCTGGGTGATGGCCTTCCAGGACGGCGACGCCAGGGCGCTGCTGCTGCAGGTCAAGGAGGCCGGCCGCAGTGTGCTCGCCGAGTACGGCGGCATCGAGCAGCCTGCGGCGGCCGAGCGCTTCATCACCCGCATGGGCCAGGGCGGACGGGTCGTGGGGCTGCAGAAGACGCTGCAGGCGTTCTCGGACCCCTTCCTCGGCCACGCGAAGGGCCCTGAGGGCCGCGACTTCTACGTGCGCCAGTTCCGCGACATGAAGGGCGGCATCACCGCCGAGACGCTCGAAGACGCGCCGTTCGCCACGTACGCACAGGTGTGCGCGATCACCCTCGCCCGGGCCCACGCGCAGTCGCAGACGGCGGCTCAGGTCGCCGGCTACGTCGGCAACGGCCGGGTCGTCGCGGACGCCGTCCTGGAGTGGGCGCACGCGTACGCCGCGCTGTCACGGGCGGACTACGACGCGTTCGTCGCGGCGAACTGACACCGGCCGCAGGTCACCATCACCGCGGTGGCCGGCCCCGCTAGAGTCACCCCATGAGCGACTCCCTGCCTTCGTGGCGCGACACCGCGACCCGCACCGCCGTCCTCGATTTCATCGCCGCCGTGACCGACGAGAACGGACCGGACTACGTGGCCCCCGAGGCCCGCGTCGCCGTGTTCGACAACGACGGCACGCTGTGGACCGAGAAGCCGCTGGTGACCCAGCTGCACTATCTGCTGGAGCAGTGGAAGGCGGCTGCGGCCGCCGACCCGTCGCTGGCCGAGAAGCAGCCGTATCAGGCGGCCGCGAGCGGCGACCTGGCGTGGCTCGCGAACGCCGTCGACAAGCACTACGCCGGCGACGACTCCGACCTGGGCATCCTCATCTCGGCGGTGGCGGGCACGTCCGGTGGCATGACGGTCGACGAGTACGCGGCATCCGTCGCCGAGTTCTACCGCGACGCGCGCCACCTCAGCCTCGGCACCCCGTATGCGCAGGCGATCTACCAGCCGATGGTGGAGCTGATCCGGCACCTCGAATCACGCGGGTTCACGACCTACATCGTGTCGGGCGGCGAGCGCGACTTCATGCGTCCGATGACCGAGGCCTACTACGGCATCCCCGCCGAGCGCGTGGTCGGCACCGGCATGGGCCTGACCTACGACGCCGAAGCCAACGATGTGCGCTACGCGCCCAAGCTGGCGTTCTTCGACGACGGCCCCGAGAAGCCGGTCCGCATCTGGATGCGCACCGGACGACGCCCCATCCTCGCGGCGGGCAACTCCAACGGCGACCTGCCGATGCTGCGCTACGCGCAAGGAAGCCCGCGCAGCCTCGCGCTGCTCATCCACCACGACGACGACACCGGCCGTGGCGATGCGCCCTACGACAAGGGCGCCGAGCAGGCGCTGGCCGCCGACGACGTCACGTTCGTGAGCGTGCGCGACGACTGGTCGCAGGTGTTCCCCACGGCGTGAGCCGATGATCTGGTCCGCGGCCGGGGCCCAGGGCGTCCGGCCGCGCAGCTGCGCGCGTCACGCGTCGGCGGCGACCCGGAATCCGATGTGCGACATGCCTGTGTCCTCCGCCTGCGGTGAGCGCGCGGCGGGCCGGAAGCGCAGGCAGTAGTCGGGCGAGCACAGGTGCGACCCGCCCTTGAGCACGCGCCGCGGGATCGCCGGGAAGTCCTCCTGTGCGCTCGCCGCGGCCAGCAGGTTCTCGCGCCTGCCCGCGTCGACCGGCTTGTCAGACAGCCGCAGGTGACGCGGCGTGTAGTAGTCGGTGGTCCACTCCCACACGTTGCCGGTCATGTCG
>Ga0160446_100326_pt1 | contig 26714 bp, 25 predicted proteins | sample HID1973I_E1MG_FD_108200 | JGI IMG/M metagenome (GOLD analysis project Ga0160446, IMG submission 108200) | Enriched mosquito-associated microbial communities from UW Madison campus, WI, USA - HID1973I_E1 MG | ecosystem: Host-associated > Arthropoda: Insects > Digestive system > Unclassified ... | reverse complement strand
TGTCAGGAGTTCGAATCCCCTTACCCCGACCATTTTTGGGTCGTTGACTCAGCTGGTACAGCAGTTGGCCTTTAACCAATTGCTCGTAGGTTCGAATCCCACACGACCCACCATTTTTGAAACCAGTTAACGCTGGAATCAGATCTTAAGATCAGAGGCCAAAAGCACTGATCGAAGAAGGCGACTGATAAGGTCGCCTTTTTTTTACCGGGGTATAGCGCAGTCCGGTAGCGCGCCTGCTTTGGGAGCAGGATGTCAGGAGTTCGAATCCCCTTACCCCGACCATATTAAAAATCCTCGTATCGAAAGATACGGGGATTTTTTTTGCCTGCTGGAAATGCACATAAAAAAGCCCCGCGTCTCTTGTGGAGAAGCGAGGCGTGGGTGCGGCGTTCAGGGCTTAGCTGTTGTCCTTCAGGTGCTCGAACAAGCCTTTTGGCATTTTTTTGCCATTGGCTTCGTAATTTGCCTTCACGTTATCAAATGCCTCCTGCTCATCGATCTGCCCATCATGGTTTGTATCGATCTTGTCGAAGTCCGCTTTGGGCGCCACTTTCAAAAATTCTGCGCGGGATACTTTGCCGTCACCGTCGGTATCGGTCCGGGCCATCGACTCGTCGCCACACTTGCCTTCACCACATTTTCCTTCAGGGGTCTTCACGACCTGTTCGGCCGACGCCAGCAAATAGCCCTGAGTCAAAGGCTGGGAGGCAAATACGGTGCCGGACAACATCATGCCACCGGCCAGTACAGCGCCGAGCAGGCCAAAAGTGTTCTTGCCGAGAGTAGGGGTACGGGACATTTGAAATCTCCTGGGTTGCACGACACAACCGCTCGATAAAGGGTCTGGTAGCCAGAGCAGGCGGGTTGCCTTGCTCGGGTGTGGCCATTTAGCGGGAGGGGTGTATCGCTACTGTGTCGCGCCAGGGGGAGGTTTGTAATCGAAGGGGCTGAATCGGGAAGGGGATACAGTGGGACACAAGGATTTTTGCTTGGGTGGCGCTCTGTAGGAGCAATGCTTGCTCGATGACGGACCTGCATTCAACCGATATGTCGACTGCCATGACGCCATCGCGAGCAAGCTTTGCTCCCCCAGTGGTTAGGGGGTTAGTGCAGTTTCAACCGCGGCTCGGTCCCGCGCCCGATCTTGCTACCCAGCATTAACATCGCCGTGCGAAACGCGCCATACAGCGCCATCTGGTGCATGCGATACAACGACACATAAAACATCCGCGCCAGCCAGCCTTCAAGCATCACGCTACCGGTCAGGTTGCCCATCAAGTTACCCACAGCCGAAAAACGCGACAGCGAGATGAGCGAGCCGTAGTCGGTGTATTTGTACTCGGGCAACGCTTTGCCTTCGATGCGTAGCTTCAACGATTTGGCCAGCAATGACGCCTGCTGGTGCGCGGCTTGCGCCCGTGGGGGCACGTTGCGATCTGTGCCCGGTTGCGGGCACGCCGCGCAGTCACCAAAGGCGAAGATGTTTTCATCGCGAGTCGTCTGCAGGGTCGGCAACACTTGAAGCTGGTTGATGCGGTTGGTTTCCAGACCATCGATGTCCTTGAGGAAACCCGGCGCGCGAATCCCCGCTGCCCAGACTTTCAGGCTGGCATTGATCACTTTTCCATCCGCCGTGATCAGGCTGTCAGCCGTTACCTCACTGACTGCCGCATTGGTCATGACGTTGACCCCCAGTTTTTCCAGGGTTTTATGCACAGGCCCGCCAATACGCTCCGGCAATGCTGGCAATACCCGTGGTCCGGCTTCAATCAGGGTGATGTGCATATTCTCTGGTTTGATCCGGTCCAGTCCGTACGCTGCCAGTTCGTGGGCGGCGTTGTGCAGCTCGGCGGCCAGTTCGACACCTGTTGCGCCTGCGCCGACGATGGCCACGCTGATTTGCTCGACCTTGTCGGTTTGTCCGGCGTGGGCGCGCAGATAATGATTCAGGAGTTGCTGGTGAAAGCGCTCGGCCTGTTTGCGGGTGTCGAGGAACAGGCAGTGCTGCGCCGCACCCTGTGTGCCGAAATCGTTGGTGGTACTGCCAACGGCAATCACCAGCGAGTCATAACCCAGTTCACGGGCAGGCACCAGTTCTACGCCGGCTTCGTCGTAAGTGGCGGCCAACTGGATTTTCTTCTGGGTGCGATCGAGCCCGCTCATGCGTCCCAGCTGGAACTCGAAGTGGTTCCATTTCGCTTGGGCGACATAGTTGAGTTCGTCTTCGGAAGAGTTCAGCGATCCGGCGGCCACTTCGTGCAACAGTGGTTTCCAGATGTGGGTCAGGTTCGCGTCAACCAGCATCACGCTGGCCGTGCCGCGCTTGCCCAGAGTCTTACCCAGACGGGTAGCCAACTCCAGACCGCCGGCGCCGCCGCCAACGATGACAATACGATGAGTCATGGGGATATCTCGCAAGGCTAAAAGAAATCGGTGCAATTACCCGAGCGAGCGCGATGCGGCTCATAGCGTCAGGTAACTGATGAATCGGCTTAACAAGCCCAAACCAATGGTCACTGCCAGCACCAGCACAAGGAGCATCCACGGCCGGAAGGGCCGGCGCTCGACTTGGTGTTGGGACAAGTGCAGGTACTCTTCGACATGCTTCTGGTCGTCCGGGTTCAGGCGGCTGGTCATAAAGGCCTCATCAGGTAGACGTTGCTGAATGTGTAGAAGCTACAGGCTGATTTAACGCACGTTGAACGGAGCATAGCCGCTGTCCGGAATGGGCTCGACGCTCACGGTGTCGTTTAGGCGAATGATTCCACTTTGTAACACTCGAGCTGTGATTCCGCCATGTCCGCGAACGGCCTGAAACGTCCCGGGGCCGAGGTTGTTCTGCAGGCGTGCACAGGGCTGGCACCAGCCGGTGGTTTCGAAAATTGCCTGGCCAATCCGGAAGCGTCGACCCTTGAGGCTGAACAGATTGATCCCGCTAATGACCAGATTGCGCCGCAAGTCCTGTGGTAACACCGGGTTATCGACCGAGCGCCCCATGAGTGAACTGATCACCGCCAGGTGTTCCCATTGAATGAGCGTTACCTGCCGGGCATTACGCACGCCGGGGCGGGCGCGATCGCCGGTCAGGCCTGCCTCGAGACGCGCTTCCACGGCATCTAGCTCAATCATTGGCACGTGCGGTTCCGGTCGCACACCAATCCAGCGAACGTGGCCGGTTTGCGGGACCTCGGCGAGCAATTCCTGCAACGGGCTCACAGGCTGATTCCAACGTCGAACACAATGCTGCGTCCCAGGTTGCTGCGCAGGAAGTCCGGGGCGTCCGGATGCGCGAACAGCACCCGGGCAAAGGTCGGCCCGACCAGCGACAACGAGCGCCAGCCTTGGCGCAGGTATTCGGTGGGTGGTGGAAAGTGGCTGTTGAGGTCGAGCACTTCGCGTTTGAGGCTGGCGAAAGCAATGATGTCCAGTTCCCCCAGGTCCATGCCGCGCTCTTTGTAGTTGTGCGCTTTTTTACGCAGGGTCGGCGCCAGTCTCATCAAGAACTCATTGGCCGGAATGCGCTTGGGTTTTGCTTCGCGGCGTACGAGTGAGCTCAAGGAAAATGCGCTGCGTCGGCGCTGCAGTTCGTCGCGCCATTCGTCATTGAGGCGTCGGCCTTCGTCGAGAACGAAGAACACCTCGAAACTGGCGTCGCGAAACAGCACGTCTGGGGGCTCCCCGGCGGGGGCAAACTCGTCGGCGCGGTAGGGAATGTTCAGGCCTTGCAGCAGGCGCTGGCAAACCCAACGCTCACGCTCCCATTTGCGGGCATTGGACAGGAACGCGTTGGCTTGCTCGGCCGCAATGGTCAGCAGGCGTAAGTAATCTGAGTCATCCATAGGCCCAAGCTTAGCGTTCAAATGCGACAAGCAGAAAGCTTTGCATCAGGTGGAGCGACTTTTACGTCGGTGTAGACTGCTGGCATGAGCTGCAATCAGCCAAGGAGACTACGGTGGTGTTCAAAGGAGTAGGCACATGATCGGCGCCGAATTGCTGTCACCAGAAAGTCTGACGGTCGGCTGGCTCATTTATGTGCCTGTGGTGATGTGCGCCATCTGGCGTGCGCCGTGGGTCGAATTGTTCACCGACCGTCGGCGTCAGCATTTGCTTTTTGGCACGGTGTTCACGCTGTTCATGCTTTGGCTGGTGCGTCGGGATTTCGACACTGGCGTGAGCTATCACTTCATCGGTCTGACGGCGGTCACCCTGCTGCTGGATTGGCCATTGGCAATCATCGGCGGCCTGGTGGCACAAATGGGCCTGGTTTTCCTCGGGCGTCAGGACCTTGCTGCCGTGGGGGTCAACGGCGCGTTGCTGATTTTGCTGCCGGTGTTGATCACTGAATGTTGCGCCATTCTGGTCGAGCGCGCGCAGCCGCGTAATCCCTTTGTCTATATCTTCGTCTCCGGGTTCTTTGCGGCGGCGGTGTCTGCGTTGCTGTGCCTGCTGCTTGCGCTTTGGCTGCTGTGGTTCGATGGGCTTTTTGCGATGCCGTATTGGCTGGAGGATTTTGTCGGCTATCTGTGGCTGATCATATTTCCCGAGGCGTTCATCAACGGCATGGTAGTCAGCGCATTGGTGGTGTTCTGCCCCGAGTGGCTGGAAACCTTCAATCGTACGCGCTACCTGTCGGCACCCTGGAAAGACGACGATCCAAAATCCTGATTTTGAATTGAAGTCTTTCGCCCTTGGATTTAAAGCTCCGCCTTGGTCGTCCTCTTAGTGACGGGGTTCGAAGTCTTCGCTGAACAGGTCATCTTCAGCGTCCGGGCTGACGGGAATCTTGTGTTCTTCGGACGCCCAGGCGCCCAGGTCGATCAGTTTGCAACGGTCTGAACAGAAAGGCCGGAAGGTGCTGGTGGCACTCCATTCAACAGGAGCGCCGCACGTTGGGCAGTTGACGGTTGGGGTCTGGCTCATGACTGGCCTCCACGCAAAGTAAGGTAAAAGTGATGCAGGCGTTCGACCTCGCTGTGCAGCCAGGCGAGGTCGCGGTCGTTGATCACGACATCGTCGGCATGGCTAACGCGATCCTGACGGCTTGATTGAACCTTGAGGATCGCCTGGACTTGTTGCTCGCTGGTCTGGTCACGCTGCAGGGTTCGTTCGATCTGCAGCTGTTCGGGGGCATCGATGACCAGGACCCGTTGCGTCATGGCGTACTGACCGGATTCGATCAACAGCGGCGACACCAGTATCGCGTAGGGCGATTGTGCCTTACCCAGGTGTTCGACGATTTCCTTCGCGATCAGCGGATGCAGCAACGCTTCGAGCCACATGCGCTGCTCCGGTACTTCGAAGATCAGCTTGCGCAGTGCCGCGCGATCCAACTGCCCGTCAGCCTGTAAGACACCAGGGCCGAAGTGCTCGGCGATTTCCGCCAGCGCCGGGCGACCGGGCTCCACAACCCAGCGCGCTGCGTGGTCGGCGTCCACCACGTGCACCCCAAGATCGATGAAGTGCTGTGCCGCCGCGCTTTTGCCGCTGCCGATGCCGCCGGTGAGGCCGAGGATCCAGGGTTTTTCCACAGAGGTATTCATTTCAAACCGACAAACTGCCAATAGAAGTCGGTTATTTGACCACCCCAGAGCAACGCAATCCAGCCGGCAATTGCCAGATAGGGTCCGAACGGGATCGGTGTGGAGGTATTGGCATTACGAAAACGCAGCAGGGTGACGCCGATGATGGCGCCCACGAGGGACGACAACAGCAGAGTCAGCGGCAGAATTTGCCACCCGCCCCATGCGCCGAGCATCGCCAGCAGCTTGAAATCACCGTGGCCCATACCGTCCTTCCCAGTGATCAGCTTGAATAGCCAGAACACCGACCACAACACCAGGTAGCCGGCGATCGCGCCCCACAGCGCCTCATGCAGCGGCACGAACAGGTCGAAACTGTTGACGATCAATCCCAGCCACAGCAACGGCAGCACCAGCACATCCGGCAACAGTTGATGTTCTGCATCGATGAGGCTCATGGCCAACAGGCCCCATGTCAGCACCAGCACCAGGCCAGCCGGCCAGCCGAATCCGAAGTGCCAGGCAATAAACCCCGACAAAACGCCGCAGGCCAACTCGGTCAAGGGATAGCGCTTGCTGATCGGCGCCGCGCAGCTTGAGCAACGTCCCCGCAGAAACACGTAACTGATGACTGGAATGTTTTCCCAGGCGCGAATGCTGTGATCACAGTGAGGGCAATGGGAGTGGGGCAATATCAGGTTATAGGTCGGCTGAGGCGCATCCAGCGGCTGACCGAGTATGTCGTGAGCTTGCAGGCGCCAATCACGCTCAAGCATTTTCGGCAGACGCCAGATCACCACATTCAGAAAGCTGCCCACCAGCAAGCCGACCAGCAGGGCTAGCGCGACAAAGGCCGTTGGGTACGCAGTAAGGATTTCATTCAAGGGCATGTCAGATCGCTGAGCCGAGTTGGAAAATAGGCAGATACATGGCAACCACCAAGCCGCCCACGATAACTCCCAGCACCACCATGATGAACGGTTCCATCAGGCTGGTGAGGTTATCCACCATGTTGTCGACTTCGGCTTCATAGAAACCGGCCACCTTGTCGAGCATGTCGTCCAGCGCGCCGGACTCCTCACCAATCGCCGTCATCTGGATCGCCATGTTTGGAAAGACGCCAGAGGTGCGCATGGCGAAGTTCAGCTGCATGCCCGTCGAAACGTCTTGCTTGATCCGCAATACCGCACGCTTGAACACGATATTGCCGGTCGCCCCCGCGACGGACTCCAAGGCTTCTACCAGTGGTACTCCAGCGGCGAAAGTGGTCGACAGCGTACGGGCATAACGAGCAACCGCAGACTTGTACATTAAGGTGCCCACCAGCGGCAGCTTCAGCAGCCAGGTGTCCATCCGGTCGCGAAAAGCCTGAGAGGTTTTAAGCGCATGGCGTACACCGAAGATCGCTGCGATCAATAGCCCCAGTATGATCCACCACCACTCCTGCATGAACTCCGAGAGGCCGATTACCATCACGGTAAAGGCCGGCAATTCAGCACCAAACCCCTTGAAGACGGACTCGAACTGCGGCACCACCTTGACCAGCAGAATCCCCGTCACAATCAGCGCGACGAACACCACGAACAGAGGGTAGGTCATGGCTTTCTTGATCTTCGCCTTGAGGGCTTCGCTTTTTTCCTTGTAGGTCGCGACCCGTTCCAGCAGTGTATCCAGAGCTCCTGCCTGTTCGCCCGCGTCCACCAGGTTGCAGTAGAGCTCATCGAAGTATTGGGGCTTTTTACGCAAGGCCGCAGCGAAGCTGTTACCCGCTGCGACTTCCTGTTTCACCTCGTCCACCAGCTTGCGCATGGCCGGGTTCTCGAAGCCTTCGCCGATGATGTCGAACGATTGCAGCAGCGGTACACCGGCTTTCATCATGGTCGCCATCTGCCGGGTGAACAGGGCGATGTCCTGGGCCTTGATGCGTTTGCCCAGATTAAGAATCGAGACGGACTTCTTGCGCACCTTGCCCGGGTTAATGCCTTGCTTGCGTAACTGAGCCTTGATCAGCGCCGGATTCTGACCGCTCAATTCGCCGGTCATTTTCGTGCCTTTCCTGTCGGTACCTTCCCAGGCGTAAACGCTGATTTTTACTGCTTTGACCGCCATGTTCAGTCCTTGGTGACCCGGTTGATTTCTTCAAGGCTGGTGATGCCTTGCATGGCCTTTTGCAGACCGGAGGTACGCAGATCATCAAAACCGTCTTTGCGCATCTGAATATCGATTTCCAGCGAATTGCCTTCGGCCATGATCAGGTGTTGAAGCGCCGGTGTGTTCTTCACCACTTCATAAATCCCGACCCTGCCTTTGTAGCCGTTGTTACAGAGGTCGCATCCGACCGGTTCAAAGATCGTGAACGAGCCTATGCGTTCCTCGGGAAAGCCTTCCTTGAGCAAGGCTTCACGGGGAATGTCGATGGGTTTCTTACAATGGCTGCACAATTTACGCGCCAGGCGCTGCGCGATGATCAGGCTGACGGACGTCGCAATGTTGAAGCCCTGAACGCCCATGTTGTGCAGGCGGGTGAGGGTTTCCGCCGCACTGTTGGTGTGCAGGGTCGACAATACCAGGTGCCCGGTCTGGGCCGCTTTGATGGCGATTTCAGCGGTTTCGAGGTCGCGGATCTCACCGACCATGATCACGTCCGGGTCCTGCCGCAAAAATGAGCGCAAGGCCTGGGCAAAATCCAGGCCTTGCTTGGGATTGACGTTGACCTGGTTGACGCCTTCCATGTTGATTTCCACCGGGTCTTCGGCGGTGGAGATGTTGATGTCCACGGTGTTGAGAATGTTCAGGCCGGTGTAAAGCGATACGGTCTTGCCGGAACCGGTGGGGCCGGTGACCAGAATCATGCCCTGTGGCTGCCTCAAGGCGGCCATGTACAGGTCTTTTTGCGCCGGTTCATAACCGAGGGCGTCGATGCCCATTTGTGCACTGGACGGATCGAGGATCCGGATCACCACTTTCTCGCCCCACAGGGTCGGCAGGGTATTGACCCGGAAGTCGATGGATTTGCTCTTGGACAGGCGCATTTTGATCCGCCCGTCCTGAGGCCGGCGTCGTTCTGAAATGTCGAGGCTGGCCATGACTTTCAACCGCGCGGCGATACGACCGGCCAGTTGAATCGGCGGCTTGGCGACTTCGCGCAGCATGCCGTCGGTGCGCATACGCACGCGGTAGGTTTTTTCGTAAGGCTCGAAGTGCAGATCGGAGGAGCCGCTTTTTATCGCGTCGAGCAACATCTTGTGGACGAAGCGAACCACTGGCGCGTCATCGGCATCCTGTCCAGCGATGGCGTCCGCTTTGCCGTCGTCGGCTGAATCAATGTCCACGCCATCAAGGTCAACGTCGGCCATGTCTTCCAGGCCGGTGGAGTGGGTGTCGAAGAGTTTTTCGATGGCGTCGCTTAGCTTGTCATCCTCTACCAGAATGGCTTCGGTGGTCAGCCCGGTACTGAACTGGATGTCATTGATGACTTGATGGTTGGTCGGATCGGAAACACCCACGAACAACTTGTTACCGCGCCGCCACAGGGGCATGACGTGGTGTTGGCGCACGAGCTTTTCGCTGACCAGTCCTTTGGGCTGGCCTTCCTTGTCGAGGGCATTGAGGTCGAACAGCGCCATGCCGAAATGCTCGGAGGCGATCTCGGCGACTTGCCGGCTTTTTACCAGCTTGTTCTGCACCAGATAGCTAACCAGGGAGATGCGGTTGCGTTGGGCTTGCTGATACGCCTGTTGCGCGCTTTTGTCAGTCAGCAGCTCGGCCAGGACCAATTGCTTGGCCAGGCCGCTAAGAGCGATGTCATTCATTGGGATACCGGACGCAGACAGTTCATGACTTATAGCCTAGTCAAGGGACGGAGCCAAACCAGCCGTGGTGAAGTGACAAAAAGTGTCAGATAGTGCGGTTTACGAGGGCTCGTCTGACAGATCATTTGCGCTTGCCCCCAGCGTGCAGGCGTTGTGGCTGTTGGCATGCGCTGTGCTGGGATAAATTCAGATCATGAGATTCCGACTCATGCATGGAGCTTGTCTATGAATAACCAAAAAGGTTTTACCCTGATCGAGCTGTTGATCGTTGTGGCGATCATCGGGATCCTGGCGACGTTTGCTATTCCTGCCTATTCGAAGTATCAGGCACGGGCGAAGGTGACGGCGGGGGTGGCGGAGCTTTCGGCGCTTAAAGTGAATTATGAGGACAAGGTCAACTCAGGTACGGCTGCCCCTGCGGTTGCTGACATCACTTCGACGGCCACCACACAAAACTGCACAATTACAGTAGCTACAAGTCCGACTGGCATCGTCTGTACGCTTGTAGGAGCGCCCGCTCAAGTTTCTGCCGCGACCATTACCCTGACTCGTGATGCCACCAGCGGTTGGTCTTGCAAGACAAGCGCTGCGGCCGATTTCGCTCCAGCGGGTTGCCCTCATGGTTAATGGCAGCTGAATTTTTGTAGATGATAAAACCCCGCCTCGCGGGGTTTTTTTGCGTTGTGTTTAGAGAAAGCGACGCTTCGTTCTCTAAAAAGTAAAAACTTCATAAATTCATGGCCTTAGGCCCATGCTAAAACCCGCAACTTGCATGTCCATTATTTCCAACTCATGCAAATTGCATGATTCCGAAAATTGGCCTATTTGTTAAATTATTGATTTATAACGAATTTTTAGGTGTCTCAAAGTTGGCACAGCGTTCGCAATATACCCAGTAACCCTGCTGACAAGACACGCAGCAGACTTTCCAGAAAAACAGGAGTTACTCGTATGAAGAAGTTCGCTATCACTGCCGCTGCTGCTACCGCGCTGACCCTGACCATGGCCGGTTCCGCATTTGCACAAACTACCCAGGCTACCCAGTCACCAATGGTGCTGGCTGCTGGTGAAATGACCGAAGCCAAAGAAGCTACTTCCGATACCTGGATCACTACCAAAGTTAAAAGCGACCTGGTAACTGAAAAAGGCATTCCTGGTACCGACATCAAAGTTGAGACCAACAAAGGTGTTGTATCGCTGTCGTCGACTGTAGCTGTTACTGAAGCTCAGAAAACTACCGCTGTGAACATCACCAAGAAAATCAAAGGCGTCAAAGCGGTCTCCGCTGACGGCCTGAAAGCCGAGTAAACGGCACGACTTCTCGCCTGAACCGGGAGAAGGCGCGACAGACGGGCCGAGCTATACGTCTGTCGCAGCTTTGGAGTTCATGCGAAGGCCACAAGGATGTGGCCATTACAGGCCTCGGCATTCGTGTCGGGGCCTGTTCTATTGTGGAATTAAAAGATCGCAGCCTCGTTTCACTCGACAGCTCCTACACATTTGCACGGCTGTGTGCGTCCTGTAGGAGCTGTCGAGTGAAACGAGGCTGCGATCTTTTGACCTTCAGCTACCGCGCTTGCTGGTGATCTGCACCAGACGATTACCTTCGAACCGCAAGTACTGGTACATCCCGCCATTCGGTCCGTAAGTCCATTCTTCGACCTGGAACTCTTCCCGTCGGTTAGCGCTGCGTTTATAGCCCAGCAGGTCTCGTGAGACGGGCTCCCCGCACTTCTGCAAGACCTCGCTGGAACGATCCCCGACGCTGATCAATTGACTGCCGCAGCGTAGCGTGTCTGCTGCCCAGACATGCCCCGTAGCCAACATCAATGTCGCGCCGAATAACACTGTTCTGATCATCACTCAGCATCCAGATGCAACGGCGTAATGACTCGGCCGTCGCTTTCCGCTTCGCCAAGGCTGGCGTCGACGAAATAAACGCGGTCATCGGCCAGTTGCCCCTTGTCGACCAGATAATCCTTGATGCTGCTGGCGCGGTCCTGCCCCAGCTGGCGTAACAGCACGTCACTGGAACTCCAGAACTTGATCACACCTTCGCGCATTTTCACGGTGCGTTCTTCCTTGCCCAGATCCTTCCACTCGGCAGGAGGTTGAGTCTTCAAGCGTGTGCGGTAGATCCCTTCCAGCAGCGCGCCCTTTTCGCCGTCCGGCACCTCCAGAAGAGAGGCCTGGGCCGGCACTTTGTCGCCGCGACGCTGGAGCATCTTGTAGTAGTTGTATTGGTATTCCCGCTCCAGACGTTGTTCGGCGATCAGTGGGCCGTCACTGCTGGCCGCCGCAGTCCCTTCAATTTCCAGACGCAGGGCTGGACGTTCCTTGAGAGCCTGGGACAGTTTGATCAATGCCCCTTCGGCATCCTTGCTCAAGTCACTTGAACCTGGGGCAAAGGAAACAGTGCCCAGATCCTGCGATCCACCACCGCTGACCAGTCCGCCGATTAACTTGAAGGGGGCGGCAGCCGCTTTCACGATCAGGTTGCGCAGGGTTTGCCAGACGATCGGCATAACGCTGAACTGGGGATTGTTGAGATCGCCGGTGACCGGCAGTTCGATCGAGATCTTGCCGTCGACGTCTTTGAGCAGCGCGATCGCCAGTTTCAATGGCAGGCTCACAGCATCGGGGCTGTCGACTTTTTCGCCCAGTTGCAGTTGTTCGACCACCACTTTGTTTTCGGCTTTGAGCTGGCCTTTGGTGATGAGGTAATGCAGGTCGAGGTTAAGCCGGCCCTTGCGGATGCGGTAACCGGCAAATTTGCCGGAGTAGGGGGTCAGTGTGGTCAGCTCCACGCGCTTGAAGCTGGTCGCAATGTCCAGGCTGGCCATCGGGTCGAACGGGTTGACCGCGCCCTTGATGGTCACTGGCGCATAGCGGTCGACCTTGCCCTTGATGTCGACGGTGGCCGGTTTCATCTGGCGGCTGTCGATGGTGCCAATCGCACCGTTGAGCTGTTGGATGGCGGTGGCAAAGTTTGGCGTCAGACTGAAGTCGGCGAAGTTGGCCGACCCGTCATTGATCGCAATGCCGCCAACGTGAATGCCCAGGGGTTTGTCTTTGCTGGCCGGTTTGGCGGCGGTGGATTTGCTGCCGGAATCTGCCGGTTGCGGGATCAGCAAATCATCGACGTTGGTTGTGCGGTCATCGTTGATCATGAAGCGTACGTAAGGCTGGAACAGGTTGACCTTGTCGATCGACAAGCTGTCGCCATGCTGATAGTTCAGGCCTTCGACCAAGACCTGTTGCCACTTGAGAAAGTCACGGGTCTTCAAAGTATCGAGGGTGTGCAGTTGATCGATCTGAGCGCTGCCGGTGACGCTGAGCGCGAGGGGTTCGGTGCTTTTCAGGTCGACAGCCAGGTCACTGCCAAGCATGCCGCTGCGCAGTTCGAGGCGAATGAACGGGTTGATGTAGGACTGGGCGACACGCAGGTCGATATCTTTGGTTTGAACCTTGAGCTTCGCATTGACCGGCGCCAGATTGACGATGCCTTGCGCGGTGAGCTTGCCTTGCTTGCCGATGCCAGTGTCGAGCTTGAGGTCGAAAGGCGAGCCGTTGAGGCTGTCGAAGTTCTGCAAATCGACGTTCAGCGGCCCGACGTCCAGCGCCACGTTGGGCTGGGCCTGACGGTCCGCCAGGTGCACTTGGTAATCGCGCAGTTGCACGTCTTTGAGCAGTACCTGCCATGGCTTGTCGGGCGCGGCAGGTTCAGGTTTCGGTGAATCGGCAGCGGCTGGCGTGCTGACAGGTTCGGCGTCGGCTTTGACTTTGGCCGCCGGTTTGGACGGCTGGCTGGCGAACAGTTTTTGCCAGTCGAGCTGTCCGTCGGCTTCGAGGGCTGCCCAGGTTTCCAGTTTTTGGCTGCGAATCTTGCCGACGACCACTTGCTGCTTGGCCAGGTCGACGGTGGTCTCGGTGACGTCCAGACGCTCAAGTTTTGCCAGAGGACGACCGTCCGGGGCCTTGATGGCAAAGGGCGCGACACTGACCGCGACGTTGCTCAACAGCAGCTCGGTTTCCTTGGACAGGTTGAGTTTGTAGTCAGTGCTGAGGTTTACAACGCCGTTCTCCAGCACCAGTGGCAAGGCATCGCGAACGTAGGGCCAAAAGAGTTTCATCTGGCCGTTCGTGATTTTCAACTTACCTTCGGACGCAATCGGTATCAGGCTGAAATTGCCTGTCCAGTCAATTTGACCGCCTCCTGGACCGACCGCCACCAGTGTCATGTCGGCGCTGTCATCGGGCAGGGTGCTGAGGTTGTTCAGTTCGAAATCGAGTTTGTCGTAGAGGAATTCAATGGGTTCGCTGGGCCGCGCGTCCTGGAAGTGCACGTAACCATCCGCGAATTTGATGCGTTCGATACGCATCGGGAACGGCTTGGCATCAGGGTCTACGGGCGTCGGTTCACTCGCTGGCAGTTTGAACAGGCCGATCAGATTGAGCTGGCCTTCTTTGCTGAAGAGGATTTCGGTCTTGGCTTTGTCCAGTTCGATATCGGACAGGTGCAGTGCTTTGGTCCAGAGGCTGTCGATCTGCAAATTGGCGTACAGACGTTCGAAACCGACTTGTTCCTTGCCTGGCTCACCGATGGTCAGTCCCCACAGGGTCACTTCAAGGCTGAACGGGTTGAGTTCGATGCGTTGCAGATGCGCGGGCAAGGTGGCGTAGTTGGCCAATTGCTGGTTGGCCACCCGTAGCGCAATGCCCGGCAAAATCAGAAACCCCAGCAAGCTGTAGAGGGCCAGAGCAGTCAACAAAGCGCCAATAGCGCGAATCAATCCTTTGGGCATGTGTGGCTTCATCTGTCTGAATCGGAGTGCCTTGGAGTATGGCACGCGTTTCTGGTTCCGAAGTGAACAGGCTTTACGGGATTTGTCTGAAAATGTCGGCAGGTTTCAGAGCTGCAGGATCAGCGTTTTCAAGGGAGGCTGGTGGTCCATCGACGGGAAATCGGCGCCGGGCTTCATCACAGTGCACTCACGAACCGGCCGTCCCGCCTTCTCGGCGCAACGCAATACTTGCTCGCGCCAGTCGTCCATGCTGACTTTCGCCAGATTGTTGCAGCAGATCAGCACGCCGTTCTCGGCGGTGGTCAGCAGCGCTGGTTTGAGCAGGCTCTGGTAGTCGCGCAGCAGGTCGACGGTGCCGAACGCACTCTTCGCCCAGGCCGGCGGATCAAGCAGCACCAGGTCGTACTGACGCTGCTCCAGGCGCTGATAACTCGGTAGTTTCTGCCCGCGACGCTGGCTGATCGGCAGACCGGCCAATTGGCGGATCGCCGGGAAATAATCGGACTGGATGAATTCCATGGTCGGCAATTGCGGGTTGAGCAGGCCATTCTCGCGACCGACTGCCAGGTTGCCCTCGGCAAAGTCCAGGTTACACACCTCGCGCGCACCGCCGGCCGCAGCACTGAGGCCGACGCCGCAGGTATACGCAAATAGGTTGAGTACGCTTTTGTTGTTGCTGTGTGCCTTGACCCAGCCACGGGTGTTGCGCAGGTCGAGAAACAGCAGAGGGTCCTGGCCCGCGTGACGACCGCGAACCCGGTAATTCAATCCCCACTCGTGACCGACCAGGTCCTGCAACGCGGCTTCGTCGGCTTGGTAAACCGTATCTTCGCGGTCAATGCGTGAATTGCCACGGGAGCGGTCGTTGTAGACCAGCAGCGTTTCAACGCCCAGATGTTGATTGATCGTGGCATGCAACTGCAGCAGGGCGTCGCGTTCCAGCGCTTGATGGAAGCTTTGCACCATCAACTGTGGGCCGTAACGGTCGATGGTCAAGCCACCAGCACCTTCCTGGCTGCCATGGAACAACCGGTAGCAATCGGTGCCTTGCTGATGCAGCTCGGCAAGCAGGTCCTGGCGCTGATCGAGGGCGGCGCACAGCGCCTGATTCAAGGAAGACATGCTGGGCGCCTTGCAGGAGGTAATTTGGCGCGGGAGTTTAACACTGTGCGCAAAGGGATTGTCTGTGGCGAGGTTGGACACCTGGCTCAGGTCAGTAAGCCCATCCGCCGCTTGGCCCGCTGAACCGAACCGTTACGGACTGCCCAGCGCAACATCGGCGCGCTACGATTGACACTGGCGCGGATCAGTTTGCGTTGAAGAGGGCTCTGGTGGACCCCCAGCATGTCGCTGGCCCAGTCCGGCAGCAGATCAATCCCGGCTTGCATCATCAACCCGCCGAACGGCTTGGCCAACCGGCTGGGAGATGGCGCGTTCATGAGCAGCCGCAAGACTTCACGACTGCGCTCATCGCACAGCAGCTGCGGGCGGATGCGCTCAAGGTAGTTGGCAATGTCCTGTCGCGACCGAGGTACATCACGGGCGCCCAACCGTTCGGCTACCAACGCGATTTCGTCGTAATAGCGGTCCTGATCCACAAGGGACAAGTGCGGATTTCGATACCGAAGGTGCGCAGCCAGGAAATTGCTGACTTCGGCCACATGAACCCAGGTCAACAGATCGGGGTCGCTGGCAGCGTAGGGGCGTCCGTCAGGTGCAGTGCCGGTGACTTGCAGGTGGATGGTGCGGACTTTCTCGATCAACCAGTCGGCATCTTTACGTGATCCGAAGGTGGTGCCGGAGATGAACTGGCCGGTGCGGCGCAATCGGCCGAGCATGTCCTCGCGAAAATTCGAGTGGTCCCACACCCCGGCCAGCGCCAACGGGTGCAGGGCTTGCAACATCAGGGCGCTGATACCGCCAATCAACATGCTGCTGAAGTCGCCATGAACTTGCCAGCTCACCGAGTAGGGACCGAACAGGCCGGGATCACCTTTGGGGTTTTCCAGGTCAAGTTTGCCGAGGGACAGGCCGGTCAGGCTCATGATCTGGGTTTCGATGCGGCTGCGGATGTATTCCATGGCGACTCAATGGCTAAAATTTACGGACCTGGAGTACCCCTGTAGGAGCTGCCGCAGGCTGCGATCTTTTGATTTGATTCTAAAAAACAAGATCAAAAAATCGCAGCCTGCGGCAGCTCCTACAGGAGCATCCCGAGTCTAATGTTATTGATTCAGGCGCTTATCAACCAACTCCTGAACCACACTTGGATCGGCCAGGGTCGAGGTGTCGCCCAAGGTGTCGAGTTCATTGCAGGCGATCTTGCGCAGAATTCGTCGCATGATCTTGCCTGATCGGGTCTTCGGCAAGGCCGGTGCCCACTGGATAAGATCCGGCTTGGCGAAGCTGCCGATTTCCTTGCTGACGTGATTCAGCAGCTCTTTTTTCAGCTGATCGTTGGGCTCAGTGCCATTCATGGGCGTGACGAAGGCATAGATGCCCTGACCTTTGACGTCGTGAGGGTAACCGACCACGGCGGCCTCGGCGATGCTGTCGTGCACGACCAGCGCGCTTTCCACTTCCGCAGTGCCGATGCGGTGCCCCGAGACGTTGATCACGTCATCGATCCGCCCGGTGATCCAGTAATCGCCATCCTCGTCGCGTCGCGCGCCATCACCGGTGAAGTAATAGCCGGGGTAGGGTTTGAAGTAGGTGTCGACCATTCGTTGAGGGTCGCCATATACGCTACGGATCTGCGCCGGCCAGCTGGACTTGATCGCCAGTACGCCGCTGCCGGCGCCCTTGATTTCCTTGCCCGTCTCATCAAGTAACACCGGTTGCACGCCAAACATCGGTTGGGTGGCGCAACCGGGTTTGATGCGCTGGGCGCTGACCAGCGGGCTGAGCATGATGCCGCCGGTTTCGGTCTGCCACCAGGTGTCGACGATCGGGCAACGCTGCTCGCCGACAGCGTTGAAGTACCAGTCCCAGGCTTCCGGGTTGATCGGCTCGCCGACGCTGCCGAGCAGTCGCAGGCTCGCCCGGGACGTTTCCTTCAGGGGCTCGGGGCCTTCGCGCATCAGTGAGCGCAGGGCTGTCGGGGCGGTGTAGAAGATGTTGACGTGGTGTTTGTCGATGACCTGCCAGAAGCGCGAGCTGCTCGGATAGCTGGGCACACCTTCGAAGATCAGCGTGGTCGCGCCGTTGGCGAGGGGGCCGTAGACGATGTAACTGTGGCCGGTGACCCAGCCGACATCGGCGGTGCACCAGAAGACTTCGTTATCACGGTAATCCAGCACGTACTTGAACGTCATCGCCGCTTGCAGCAAGTAGCCGCCGGTGGTGTGCAGCACGCCTTTGGGTTTACCGGTGCTGCCAGAGGTATAGAGGATGAACAGCGGGTCTTCGGCGTCCATCGGTTCGGGCGGGCAGTCATCGCTGGCATCGCGCAATGCCTGGTGATACCAGATATCCCGACCTTCGACCCAGTCCACTTCGCCTTGTGTGCGCTCGACCACGATGACGGTGCTGACGTCCGGACAGCTTTTCAGCGCCTGGTCGACCTTCTGTTTGAGCGGTACGGATTTGCCGCCACGCACGCCTTCATCCGCGGTGATGACCGTGCGGCAATCGGCGTCGAGTATCCGGTCGCGGACGGAGTCGGGGGAGAATCCGCCAAACACCACCGAATGCACTGCTCCTATTCGCGTGCAAGCGAGCATGGCGTAAGCCGCTTCGGGAATCATCGGCATGTAGATGCACACCCGGTCGCCTTTTTTGACCCCACGGCTTTTCAGCACGTTGGCCAGGCGGCAGACGTTGTGGTGAAGTTTTTTGTAGGTGATCTGGGCGGATTCGGCGGGATCGTCGCCTTCCCAGATGATTGCAATTTGATCGCCACGTTGTTTCAGGTGACGGTCGATGCAGTTGTAGCTGACGTTCAACTGGCCGCCGGAGAACCAGCTTGCTTCACCTGTTTTCAGGTTGTAGCGCTGGACAGTGTCCCAGGGGGCGCTCCAGTCGAGGAAGCGTGTGGCTTGTTCGGCCCAGAACGTGCTGGGGTGTTCGATGGATTGGCGGTACAGGCGCTTGTAGTCGTCTTGACTCAGATTCGCAGCCCGGCGGACGGCATCGGCTTCGGGGAACGTGCTGATATCGAACATGACGGTTCCTTATTCTTGTTTTGCGACAAGAGGGGAGCAGCGCGACCCTCGTAGGAGCTGCCGAAGGCTCGGGCCGCGATCGGACGATCTTTTGATCTTCAAAATCAAAAGATCGTCCGATCGCGGCCCGAGCCTTCGGCAGCTCCTACAAGGTTAGTACTCTCGCAGGAACGGCGTCAGGTTAACCGCGGTGACGACCGCGGAAATAGTTGATCAGACCCTGGGTCGAGGCATCGTCAGCCGGAGTTTCTTCGCTGCCGACCAGGCGGTTGTAGACGCCTTTGCCGAGTTCTTTGCCCAGTTCCACACCCCATTGGTCGAAGGCGTTGATGCCCCAGATCACGCTTTGCACGAAGACTTTGTGTTCGTACATCGCCACCAATGCGCCGAGACGACGTGGGCTGATGCGCTCCACCACGATGGTGTTGCTCGGGCGGTTGCCCGGGATCACCTTGTGCGGCGCGACTGTGTGAATTTCTTCTTCACTCATGCCTTTGTCGCGCAGCTCGGTTTCGGCTTCGGCCAGTGTCTTGCCGAGCATCAATGCCTGGCTCTGGGAGAGGCAGTTGGCGTACAGCCACTGGTGGTGGTCGGAGACCGGGTTGAAGCTGACGATCGGCACGATGAAGTCGGCCGGAATCAGTTGGGTACCCTGGTGCAGCAACTGGTGATAGGCGTGTTGGCCGTTGCAACCCACGCCGCCCCAGATGACCGGGCCCGTTTCGGTGGACACTGGCGTGCCATCCTGGCGAACGCTCTTGCCATTGGATTCCATGTCCAGCTGTTGCAGGTGCTTGGTGATGTTACGCAGGTAGTGATCATACGGCAGGATCGCGTGACTTTGCGCGCCCCAGAAGTTGCCGTACCAGACGCCGAGCAGCGCCAGCAATACCGGCATGTTCTGTTCGAAAGGAGCGCTCTGGAAATGCTGGTCCATGGTGTAGGCACCGGATAGCAGTTCCTTGAAGTTGGACATGCCGATGGCCAGGGCAATCGGCAGGCCGATGGCGGACCACAACGAGTAACGGCCGCCAACCCAGTCCCACATCGGGAAGATGTTTTCTTCACGAATACCGAAAGCCACTGCTGCCGCGTTGTTACTGGAAACGGCGATGAAGTGACGGTACAGCTCGGCCTCTGAACCGCCCTGAGCCAGGTACCAGGCGCGCGCAGCCTGGGCGTTCTTCAGGGTTTCGAGGGTATTGAAGGATTTCGACGAAACGATGAACAGCGTGGTCTCGGCACGCAGCTTCATGGTCAGCTCGTGGAATTCACTGCCATCGATGTTCGCCAGATAATGGCAACGCACGCCTTTCTGGGCGTACGACAGCAGCGCTTCGGACACCAGTTCCGGGCCGAGGAACGAACCACCGATGCCGATGTTGACCACGTCAGTGATCGGCTTCTCGGTGTAACCACGCCACAAACCGTCGTGGATGCGGCCCACGAGATCGGTGATCTGATTCAGCACCTTGTGGACTTCCGGCATCACGTTGACGCCGTTGACCGACAACTTGTCGCCAACGGGGCGGCGCAGCGCGGTGTGCAGGGCAGGGCGACCTTCGGACGAGTTGACGATTTCGCCTTCAAACAGCGACTTGATAGCGCCTTTGAGGTCGACTTCGTTGGCCAGACCCACCAGCAGGTTGCGAGTCTCGGCGTTGATCAGGTTTTTCGAGTAATCGAGAAACAGACCGCAGCTACTGAGTGTGAATTGGGTAAAGCGCTGCGGATCGGCATTAAACGCTTCGCGCATGCTGAAATCCTGCATGGCTTGGCGGTGATCATTCAACGCTTGCCAGGCGGGCAGAGCGGTCACGTCGTGAGGAGTGCGGTAGTACGCCATCGCTGCGGGTTTCCTTTTTACTTGAACGGCCTTTTGAACACTAAAAATACCGGATCGCTGCGGGTGGGCGTCCGGTCAACTGCGTCTTCACGTTTTCATGGCGCAGGGCGAATACAGTAACCTTCGCGCTGCGATCTGTCTTGACTTTGTCTGACCCGACCCCGGTACTTTTTTATACATTAAGAAGAGGGCGAGCCGACAAACGGAAGGAAGTGCAGGTTTTGGTTAGGTCAGGCGACCTGAACCGGGTAGGGGAAAGCTGAACCAGATTCGATGTGAAAGCAGGCGCGAATCTGCTGGGTCATCCAGCATCATGCTGGATGACCGACCGCACTTTCTACGCCGTGGCGTCGAGGTTGATGTGCAGGTTGTCGATCAGGCGCGTTGTCCCCAGATACGCGGCTACCAGAATGACCAGGTCCCGATCCTCCGGGGTTGCCGGGCGCAACGTCCGCGCTTCACGGATTTCCAGGTAATCCGGGCGCAGCCCGGCGGTTTCCAGTTGTTTGATCTGGGTATCGATGAGCGCCGGGAAATTCCTGTCGCCCTGTTTGATCGCCTCGCCAATTTGCGTCAGGCCTCGATACACCACGGGTGCAACGGAGCGCTGTTGTTCATTGAGAAAGCCATTGCGTGAGGACAGCGCCAGGCCATCGGCCGCACGAACAGTAGGCTCGCCAATGATCTGCACAGGCATGTTCAGGTCATGAACCAGGGACTTGATCACGGCCAATTGCTGGAAGTCTTTCTGGCCAAAGATCGCCAGGTCGGGCTGGACCATGTTGAACAGCTTGCTGACCACTGTTGCCACGCCTTCGAAGTGACCGGGACGACTGGCGCCGCACAGGCCTTCGGAGAGCTGTGGAACGCTGACGCGGGTCTGACCCTGCATGCCGTCCGGGTACATCTCTTCAACGCTCGGCGCGAACAATAATTGGCAGCCTGCCTGGAGCAGTTTCTCCTGATCCGCAGCGAGGGTTCGCGGGTATTTGTCGAGGTCTTCGCCGGCCCCGAATTGCAACGGGTTGACGAAGATGCTCGCGACCACGAAATCCACTCGTTGAGTGGCTTTGGTAATCAATGCGATATGGCCGCTGTGCAAGTTGCCCATGGTGGGCACGAAGCCGATGCGCTTGCCTTCGCTACGGGCACGGGCGACGGCGGCCCGAAGTTCGCGTACGGTTTTTACGGTGTTCATGCAGAGAATCCGTGTTCGATACCAGGGAAGGTCGCCGCTTTGACGTCAGTGACGTAAGCAGTCAAGGCCGCATCAATGCTGGTTTGACCGGCCATGAAGTTTTTCACGAATTTAGGCATGCGACCTGTAATCGACAAGCCCAGCATGTCGTGCATCACCAATACCTGGCCATCTGTGGCGCTGCCTGCGCCGATGCCGATAACCGGGATCTTCACTGCCTGGGTGATTTCTTCGGCCAGCTCGCTCGGGACGCATTCAAGCAGCAGCATCGCTGCGCCGGCTTGTTCCAGCGAGATCGCATCGGCACGCATCTGTCGCGCCTGGTTTTCATTGCGTCCCTGTACTTTGTACCCGCCCAGGATGTTCACTGATTGAGGTGTCAGCCCCATGTGAGCGCAGACCGGAATGCCACGCTCGGCCAGCAAACGAATCGAGTCCGCAAGCCACAATGCCCCTTCAACCTTGATCATGTGCGCACCGGCCTGCATCAACAGCGCGCTGTTGGTCATGGCTTGTTCAGTGGTGGCGTAGGCCATGAAAGGCAGGTCGGCGAGGATCAATGCGTCGGTGTTGCCGCGTTTGACGCATGCCACGTGGTAAGCCATCTCAGCGGTGGTCACCGGCAGCGTGCTGTCATGACCCTGCAAAACCATGCCGAGGGAGTCACCCACCAACAGCACTTCGACGCCAGCCTGATTGCAGGCGTGGGCGAAGGTCGCGTCATAGCAGGTCAGCATGGTGATTTTTTCACCTTTTTGCTTGAGACCTTGCAGGGTGGTCAGGGTAATGGCTGGCATGAAAAGTTCCTCATTCAGGCGCTGTGAAAACTACTGCGAGTAACGCGCGTGATTCTTCGTTAAATACAGGCGCACGGTCTGTTGTCGTGCTTTTAAGGCCTGGATTGCGCCCTTCAACGCCGTGTTGGCGGCAACGGGACGCCTATAGTCGTGAGGAGAACTCGGGAAGTCAATTGCGTGTGTTACCGCATTGTTACGCATGAGGTGTTACCGGCGTAACTGATGCGATTCAGCAGACGGGATGCGGCGGCGGCATAAGGGGGCCGCCGCGTTTCTGTAGGAGCAAAGCTTGCTCGCGATCACGATGTGTCAGTCGACATGCGTGCCGTATTTCAGTCAGCTATCGCGAGCAAGCTTTGCTCCTGCAGAGGGATTTTTATCAATTTTGGGGAATGCGCTCCAGCCCGACAAACGGGCATGACTCGAGTAATTCCCTAAGTAACCGGCCATCGGCCAAACGCAGGTCCGCAGGCGCCAGTTCGGCCAGCGGGTACAGAACGAAGGCGCGTTCCTGCAGATGGTAGTGGGGGACTTTGAGGCGAGGCTCGTCGATCAGTCGATCGCCGAACAGCACGATATCGAGATCCAGCGTGCGTGGCCCCCAACGTTCGAGGCGTTCGCGACCCTGGTCGTTTTCGATGGCTTGCAGCGCATCCAATAGCTCCAGTGGCGGGAGGAGGCTGTCGAGGGCCGCGACCGCGTTGGTGTAACGCGGTTGGCCGGGCAGCAATGAATCGCTTTGATAAAACGCGGAAACGGCGACCAGCTCCGTGCGTGGCAGTTGCGCCAGCGCATCGACTGCGCTGCGCAATTGTTCGGCGGGGTCAGCCAGATTGCTGCCCATACCGATGTAGATGCGTTCCATGAATTACTCGCCCGTGGTGCTCGGTGCGTCGGCTGTACGCTTGCGCTTTGCACCACCGCTACGGCGACGTTTGCGCGGCGCACCGGTGCCTTCGTCTTTACCACTGAGGTCGCGGATCATGTCACGGCGCTCGCTGTCGTTGGCGTCCTGATAGTCCGTCCACCATTCACCGAGGCCATCGGTTTGTTCCCCGGCGCTCTCACGCAACAGCAGGAAGTCGTAACCGGCCCGGAATCTTGGGTTATCGAGCAACAGGTCGGCACGTTTGCCGCTGCGCCGTGGCAAGCGCTCCTGCATGTCCCAGATCTCGCGGATTGGCATGGTAAAGCGCTTCGGAATCGCGATGCGCTGACACTGTTCGGCAATCAGCTCGTGAGCGGCTTCCTGCATGGCCGGAATCGGCGGCATGCCACGCTCTTGCAGACGCAGCACGCGCGCCGGCAAAGCAGGCCACAGCAACGCTGCAAACAGGAACGCCGGAGTCACCGGTTTGTTCTGCTTGATCCGAAGGTCGGTGTTGACCAAAGCTTCGCTGATCAGCGTGTGAGTGTAGGTCGGGTTGTATTCCAACGCTTCGGCACTGGCCGGGAACAGCGGGTCGAACAGCTGCAAATCCACCAGCATTTCGAAGGTGTCTGCGGCATGGCCGGATAGGAACAACTTGAGGACTTCTTCGAACAGACGAGCCGAAGGTATCTCTCGAAGCATCGGGGCGAGTTCGCGGATCGGCGCGGCGCTGTGCTTTTCGATGCCGAAATTCAGCTTGGCGGCGAAACGCACGGCGCGCAGCATCCGCACCGGGTCTTCCTGGTAGCGCTGCTTCGGATCGCCGATCAGTCGGATCAGATGATTGCGAATATCGTGGACGCCGTTGGCGTAGTCGAGAATGCGCTCACTGACCGGATCGTAATACAGGGCGTTGATGGTGAAGTCGCGACGTTGTGCGTCTTCCTCCAGCGTCCCGTAAACGTTGTCGCGAAGGATGCGCCCGCTCTCATTGCGTGAGGACTGGTTGCTGTCTTCCTCTTCATCGTTTTGCGGATGATTGGCGCGGAAGGTCGCGACCTCGATGATTTCGCGGCCAAAATGGATATGCACCAATTTGAAACGACGGCCGATAATCCGCGCGTTGCGGAATTCAGCCCTTACCTGTTCAGGCGTAGCACTGGTGGCGACATCGAAATCTTTTGGCGTGATGCCGAGCATCATGTCGCGCACACAGCCGCCAACCAGATAGGCCTGGTAACCGGCGTTCTGCAGGCGTTCGACGATATTCACCGCGTATCGGCTGAATTGCGACTTCTGCAGCGAATGTTGGCTGCTGTTGAGCACTTCAGGCGTACTGCGAATGTGTTGCGTATGACGCTTGGGAGAACGGAATGACTGGAACAACTTCTTCAGCATGGGATGCACTGTTTGAAGGAATGTTCGGCCATAACGAAGAATGACCGCATGATGGGCGGGGATTCTAGCATTTAGTCGGGGGATGGTGTAGGAAGCTGCGCAACGGGATGAAGGACGAGTAATCCGACAGCGGCTTCATAGGCCGCATGATCGTCAAATCCCGGAAACTACAAGGGGAGCCGAAGCTCCCCAAGAAGTAGTTGCATGCTCTATTTTTATTATTGGTTTCGGGCTTTTTGTTTTTGTTAAGTGCCCTCGTCATGAAGATTTTCCTTCATGACCCTCCCAATCGGGAGCCAAGAGCAAACGGATTGCTTTGGTCGCTGTGCTGCAGTGATCTATCGATCCAACCAGTTCAGGCTCTGTCTTAGGACAGTTTTTGTTGTTCTCGGCCTGGTCGTGGGGCAAGCCCCAAATACAACGCCTCTCCAAAAGAATCAGTTAGCTGCGCCTCTCGCCGTCTTGTTTTTATTGTGCGTGAGTCGATTCGTCTTATTTTTATTGTCTTGTGCATTGCTTGTTATTGTTCTTGTACCGAACATATAGCAGGGTGCGTGCCAACTTTTGCGAAGCCCAGCAAAACAAGGGGTTAGGCAGGGGCGCGAGTATTTGCGAGGCCAAAAAAAGCCAGGGCTTCGTTACCGTAAGCCCCGGCTTCTGTTACGTGAAAAACCTGAGGTAACAGTTTTTTCACACAATCAGCTGTTACCTGCACATTCGTAAGGTGACGTTCAGCTTTCGCTGGCCACACCGGTCTTGCGCCGAGGAATGCCCAGGCGCTGACGGCGTTCCCACAGGCATTTACGACTGACCCCAAGTTTGCGGGCCAGCTCGGTCTCGGTCATATGATCCTGATGCTCGAGCACGAAGTGCTGGAAGTAGTCTTCCAGTGACAGGTCTTCCGTGGGCTCATGGCTGGTGTTACTGGCGCTGCCCCCCTGTTGCGGCGCAAGGCCGATGAACTCATCGTCATCCAGATCATTCAGCTCGATGTCGATCCCCAGCAGTTCAGCGGAAATCTCCGGGCTCTCGCAAAGAATGACGGCGCGCTCTACAGCGTTTTCCAGTTCGCGAACGTTACCCGGCCATGAATAGTGACGAATCGCTTGCTCGGCATCCGGCGCAAACTTAAGGTCCGTGCGGTTGACTCGGGCACTTTGTCGCGCGAGGAAGGCGGTGGCGATTTCGTTGACGTCTGCACCACGCTCGCGCAGCGCTGGCAATTTCAGGGCAATGACGTGGAGGCGGTAATACAAGTCTTCACGGAACTGGCCGATCTTCGCCAGGCTCTTGAGGTCCCGGTGAGTTGCAGCGATCAATCGAACGTCGACTTTCTGCGATTGCACGGAACCGACCCGGCGAATCTCGCCTTCCTGCAATACGCGCAACAGACGAGCCTGAGCTTCCAGTGGCAGTTCACCAATTTCGTCGAGGAACAGTGTGCCGCCATCGGCAGCTTCCACCAGACCGGCGCGACCGGCGCTGGCACCGGTAAACGCACCTTTTTCGTGGCCGAACAGTTCGGACTCGATCAGGCTTTCCGGAATGGCTGCGCAGTTCACCGAAATCATCGGCGCCTTGGCACGTTTGGACAGGTTGTGCAGCGCCCGCGCCACCAGTTCTTTACCGGTGCCGGATTCGCCCTGGATCAGGACATTCGAGTCAGTCGGGGCCACCTTGCGGATCTTGCTGTACAGATCCTGCATCGGGGGGCACGAACCGATGATGCCGATTTCGCCATTGCTGTTGTCGACACCGGTTTTTGCCGTGCCATTGCCCGCCTTGGCACTGGCAGGCTCACCGACAGTGCTTTGCACCGATTGCCGATCACGCAGGATTCGTGCGACCGCCTGAAGCATTTCATCGTGATCGAAAGGCTTGGCGATGTAGTCCACCGCGCCCATCTTCATCGAGTCGACCGCTGAGCGCAGGCTGGCGTAGCTGGTCATAATCAGCACCGGCGTACCTTGGCCGAGCTTGATCAGCTCGGTACCCGGTGCGCCAGGTAAACGCAGATCGCTGACGATCAGGTCGAACGTGGGGATAGTGAAACGTTCTTGTGCTTCCTGCACGGAACCGGCTTCGCTGACCTGGTACTGGTTACGTTCCAGCAGGCGGCGCAAGGCGGAGCGGATAATTGTTTCGATTTCGACTGTGAAAATGTGCGGCATTGATTCGATACTCTCGACGGTCTCAGTTGACAGCGGACGTCGCTTCGACATGACGTGGCAAGGTCACCCGAATACGGGTGCCGCGTTGTCTGTGAACATCAGCCGGGCTGTCGATGGTGATTTGTCCATTT
>Ga0160446_100325_pt1 | contig 26747 bp, 27 predicted proteins | sample HID1973I_E1MG_FD_108200 | JGI IMG/M metagenome (GOLD analysis project Ga0160446, IMG submission 108200) | Enriched mosquito-associated microbial communities from UW Madison campus, WI, USA - HID1973I_E1 MG | ecosystem: Host-associated > Arthropoda: Insects > Digestive system > Unclassified ... | reverse complement strand
TCTCGAAAACGATAAAAAGCACCGCAAAAACCGCGATGCAAAACGGCGCGGGATAGAGCAGCCCGGTAGCTCGTCAGGCTCATAACCTGAAGGTCGCAGGTTCAAATCCTGCTCCCGCAACCATCTCAACCGAACAATGGTACAAGACATGCTTAGCCTCAGGCTGGGCCAAGCCGATCATTGCGGTCATCGCTCCCTCCAATTCAATTTTGACGCCCGTCTCGGTCTCGTGGATCGTCACGCGCGTGATCAGGCCACGGATAATCTCCAGCGCTGCTGTCCGGATCGCAGGACCCGCCAGCGTTTGTGCCAGTTCCTTGACCTTCTTGTGGTAAAGGCTGCTCAATCCCGGATGCAGGCGCACGGGTGAGGGCAGGGGCGTGGCAAGCGCGTCCTCGATCTCTCCCTTCCTCGTTTCCAAGGCATCCAGCTTGGCCTTCAGCCCCGGTGTCCGCAGGCCATCCGCGATCGCGTCATAGAGACCATCCAAGCGCCGCAGCACCTGCGCCTTCTCAGCCTCGAGCTTGGCCCGGTCCGCAGACTGGATTGCCCGGTTGGCATTCACTTCCGTGCTGTAAGCGCTGATAAAGCTTGCCACCGCTTCGGGCTGCATCAGACGATTCCGAAGCAGATCAAGGATCAATGCCTCCAGATCGCCCCGGCGAAACGAACGGCGCTGTGCACAGCTGCCAAGCTTGCGTGCCGCCGAGCAAGCCAGGTAATCTCGGCCCACGGCGGCGTATCCTCCACCGCAGCAACCGCAATGAAGCAGACCCGTCAGCAGGTGGACTTTACGTTTTTGTTCCCAAAACCGGCTTTGCTTGATGGCGCGGACCCGGGGATCGGCGTCGATCTCGCCCTGCCGCATCTTGACCTGCTGCCAGAGCGCATCGTCGACAATGCGCAACTCCGGCACGTCGGTAGTGATCCACTCCTCCCTGGGGTTCATACGTGAGACGCGATTGCCCGTCGCGGGATCCTTGATATAACGCATCCGGTTCCAGACCAGCTTGCCGATATAAAGCTCATTGTTCAGAAGCCCGGTCCCGCGCAGCCGATGGCCGCGGATCGCCGTGTCGCGCCAGAGCTTTCCGCGCGGGCCCATGATGCCCTCCGCGTTGAGAGAACGGGCGATGGCTGTCGGAGAGTGACCGTCGATGAGCTCAAGGAAAATGCGACGGACCACCTCCGCTTCGCCGTCATTGATGGTGCGCTCACCGGTGGCCGGAGTACCATCGGCGCTCAGACGCCGCACGATGTCATATCCATAGCTGATGTCGCCGCCCGCGAAACCGGCCTCGACCCGGCCACGCAAACCTCGCCGCGTCTTGGCGGCAAGATCCTTCAGGAACAATTGGTTCATCGTGCCCTTGAGGCCGACATGCAACTCGCTGATCTCGCCCTCCGCAAGGGTCACGATACGTACGCCATGAAAGCTGAGCCGTTTATAAAGCGTGGCGACATCGGCCTGATCACGGCTTAGCCGATCGAGCGCCTCGGCGATGATGAGATCGAATTTGCCGCCCGCTGCGGCCTCCAGCATGCTTTGCAGGCCGGGCCGGTGCATCGAGGCGCCCGAGATCGCCATATCCGCATAGTGCTGTGTGATCTGATAGCCTTCACCATAGCCTCGCTCAATGCACAGCCGCATCTGGTCTTCGATCGATGCTTCGCGTTGGTTCTGGCTCGAGTAGCGGGCATAAATGACAGCGCGGGTCATGAGTGGCTCCTGATACGCTTGAGGCTTTCGTTGTAGGCGCGCCCGGCTTCGATGGCGCGCGCATGGTTGTAGTGCTTCTCGGCTGTTGTGAAGCTCGTATGCCCCAGCAGCGGACCAGCAAAGCGAGCGTGCTCAGGCGATGCCCGTGCCAACGTCGTGGCAGCACCGTCCCGAAAGAAGTGCGGCGGGCACACGGATCCCTGTCATCCTTTCCGTCAGATCGCAGATACGACGACCCATATGGGAATAGCCCATAGGGCGGCCTGAGTCCGCAGACCAGAGCATCGCATGGGCCTCATCGCCACGGCGCAGCAGAAAAGGGCGCGATTCGGACAGGTAGTGGCGAAGCAGCCCTTCCAGCGGATCAGGGACCGTCGCGGTCCAGGTATTGCCGGTTTTAGTCATCTCTGGTGCAAGAGCGATCTCGATGGAATGCGCTGCAAGAAGCACCGAACGCCCCAGTTCCAGTCCTACAAATGCACGACGCCGGATCGGCAGCAGCGCAAGAAACGCAAGCATCGTGCCGTCGCGCAGCTTCTGCATGCGCTCAAGGGTCGATCCAGCATCCGCGTGTTGTCCGGTCAGATCAAGGCCCGCCTGCAGCAGAACGCTTCCTGAAAGAATGCGGCCCTGCTTCCGCTCGCCGTTCCTGTCCCGTGCCTGAGCAAAGTGAATAGAACGGATCCTGCGTAGCTTCCTGACACAGGTGTCACGGTCGACGGCAACAACGACGCGGATCAGCGTGTCGAGCCGCATGACCCGCGAATAGGCGGCATCGGCCTCCATCGAGCGCATCCAGGCCACCACGCGTTCCGGTGTGATCCGCAAAAGCGGAGGGTGCCCGAGCGCTACCGGATCGACTACCTTCAGCCAGGCAAGCCAGCGACCATAGCCGCCTCGTGCTGCGCAATGGTGCTGGCTCGAAGATGGGCAAAGGCCCCCACGTCATCCAGAGGATTGCCGCGTGCCTGCAGACCAAACCACATCTGCTGATCGGCCTCGGGCCATTCGTGTGGGTAGAGCTTGATACGCGTCATGACGTGCGAGCCTTGGCAAGAATGTCGGCATAGAGCTTGGTCGACGTGCCGGCCTCGAAGCCAACATAGGCGTTCAACTTCGAACTGGTAGAGGAATGCCCCAGCAAGCGGCGGACCACTTCATAGCTGCCTGGCCGTTCGGCCAGAACGATCTTCGCTGCAAGGTGCCGGTGCAGATGCGTGTTGAAGTCGATACCGATCTCGCGGCGAATCCTGCTGCTGATCTTCATTGACATCCATCCGTACGAAGCAGTCATTCGAACTGAGGGTTTGCTTGGTGTGCGCTCCCAAAGTGGAAACTCTCCAACTGCTGCATCTATTCTGATCAAAAGGCAGCGTCATCGCCTCCGCAATCGCTTGGAAAGAGGGCATGTCGTGACGCTCGCAAGGCTGGCGCGCGACGAAGGCATTCGAACTAGATCACGGAGAAATCCGTGGCTAGCATGCTTTGGAGCATTCACCATACCCATAGAGGAAGAAGTTTATGCCGTGGCTCGTCTTTCCCGTGAACGCCCTTGCTATTGGTAACATCACCGGCAGCAATACCTTTACAGTGAACTCCCTTCCATTAGTTGACGCCCTGACAACCGTCACGGGAGGCCCTCTTCCCGACGGTGCGACAATAGAATTCTTCGTCGATGACGGTGCCGTACATTATGACGATCTCGAGAATGGTCCGCATATCTTGACTGGGGAAGCCTTCACCACCGCCCGAGTCAGCCTAGCCGGCAACAAGGATTATGATTTTGTCGTGCGGCCTGAAAATCCGAACGAGGGCGTCATCGACATTGATAACCAGTATAATGGAGAGCTAGCCACGTTTAATGGACAGTATTTCATAAGCTCTTACCCCGACACAACGCCGGTTATCGGTACGTTCGGCGGGAATATCGTGCTGGGCAGCATGGATGGAGGCTTCCCGGATTCCGGGTCGATCACCTACACGCCGGACCCCACCGGTGCGCCTTATCGATTTTATCTCGACGCTGAAGTCGTGTGCTTCACGGCGGGAACCTTGATTGAAACTCCTGACGGGCCGCGCGCTGTTGAAACATTGAAAGTGGGCGATCTTGTCGCCACGATGGATAGCGGCCCGCAGCCGATCCGGTGGATTTCATCGCGCAGCACACGGCCGATCTTGCGACATGATCTCCTTCCGGTTCTCATTCCCGCTGGTGCGCTTGGCGCAGGATGTCCCGAGAGCGATCTTCGGGTATCTCCGCAACATCGTGTCGCCCTGAACTCACCTGCCATTTGCGCAAGCTTCGACACGGATGCGGTTCTGATCGCGGCCAAGAAGCTGGTTGGTCATAACGGAATACGGCAAGAGAGCCAGGGCAAGGTCGTCTATGTCCATTTTCTTCTGGACCGCCACGAACTGGTCTGGGCCAACGGCACTCTGACCGAGACGCTCCTGACCGGGCAGATGGCGCTCCGCGCGCTTGGGGCAGCACAACTGCGCGAAATCGCGCTCATTTTTCCGGAGATTGCTCAACCCACCCACGTGCCCCATCCTGCACGCCGCATTCTCGGGCGCGGCGAGTTTCAGAGGATACTCAAGCATTTTCCGAATGATAGGCTGGTTGGCAATCATTCGGATCGCCTTCTGTCCCACTAGATCCCTTAATCTGGATCTGTGCTACCCCGACTGGCCCTGGGTGCTGCGCAGCCTCCACTGCTCCGGTCTTGCACGACCGTCCGGCAATGGCTCGGAGCTACCTGCTGCGGGGCAAAACGACGGCAATTGGGCTAGGGTCGCGACTGGTTGTCCACCCAGCCGGGCCCGGCCCATTATCGACTATCGCATGCTGGTAATGCCGCACGACAGCATTCCTGAAGCAACCGCTCGACACGTCCCGCAGCATTTCTGGCTGAGGAGCGGCTGCGGCGCGCCCACTGCGGTCATTCTCTGCGCCGGCGCCATCCAGCCGATGACAGATTTTCGATGCAACTCGGCTTGCCAACGAGCTTAATTGAGGCTCTGGAAATGGCCTTGACCGTCGAAGAAGCAATTGAAGAACGTTGAGCCGCGCGTGCCGTCGAACCAACCCTGTGCCACATAGCGACTGCCCACCTTGAAAGACGGGTTCACCGTGAGATCGGCCGGCCGGACGTTGAAATGCGATGCCGCCTCCCCCCTGCAGAAGCGCGACATTTCCGATGTGGTCATGGCAAGCTTGGGTACGACAGGTTCCTGCACTGTGCGGCCCTGCCGCTGATGCGCATTCACTTGGCAGATGCCGCTTGCGCCGCCCTTGGTATATGAGACGGCAAGGCTGTGGTCGGGATTGACGTTGATCGACACGGTGATGTGGTCCCTGACCGCCTCGTAATAATTGGCGTTGAACCGGTGCAGCTTGGCCTCATTGCCGTTCAGGAAAACGGGGCCGCCCGCGTCGGAATGCACTTCGATGTGGCTCGGACAGGTTGCGTTGAAAAAGGGAACGTCGGCGAGGGCCGGGGTCGAAGTTCCAAACACAAGAAAAGCTGCCGTCATCAAGTGTTTCGTCATTCTTGGCTCCTGTGGAAAAGTGTTATATTCCAAGTTCATGGAAGTATCGTGCCAACATGATCTCCGTCCAATCTGTTGCAATATGCACTCCAAAGGACACCCAGAGATTACGCGTGACAAGAAACGCAAGTGTGAAGACCAGCCTCGCCACCCCGATCACACCGAAGCATTGCGCTACGTTCCAGTCGTATGTGGGCGGATGCGCGAGGCAGAAAACCAGCCAGCCCGAGACGATCCCGAGCGCTAGCGTCAGGCCTGCACCCACGCCAGTCCGGCTGCGCAGGAACGATGTCACGGCAAGCATGGGAAGTATGGCCAGTAACTCCTCCCCAAGCAGCGACGGAAGTGCCGAGAGCAGTTGCAGTATGAAATCGAACCCATCTTGGGATTGGATTTAAGCGAAGATGGAATTTGTCGCGGTCGGAACAATGTCGCTGATAACTAGCGCGGCCAGCAGCGTGAGAATGATTGCAAGCGCGGCAAAAGCCGGGATCGGGAACGCGTCCCGCAATCGAAGCGGGCGGAACAAACCAGTTCGTCCCGGGCCCGCAGAAACGGCCAGCGCGACAAGTGGCAGGACAGGAAAAAGGATGCCGGTTATGGCGGCGGGAACTCCCAAAACCACCGGGCCGCCAATCAACAAAGTAAGCCCAAAGGCAAGCCCGGCAAGAATCAGTCTCCAGCCAGTCGGTGCGATTGCGTCGTTTGCAGCGGGAGATTCTCAGCGTCGATCATCGGCTCCAACACCCCTGGAATCGGTGACGCATGCGGCGGCAGTAAGTCGGAACGCGAACAGGTCAACTGCGTGTGGTTCTTGTTGCACAAAGGGTCGTACTGAAATCTGGCATATCGCTGGTTGGATAGGTCAGTTGCGAACGGCTGCATCGTGCGATGTCAAATCGACCGCGGTTTTGTTCATCTCCAAGCGATCGACTGTCCGATCCAGGCTCCGCAGCACGATGCGGACATTCATTGAACCTGCTGATACCTTGTCCCGGACACAGACGAGGGTCAGATGGAAGCCGAAATCAAGAGCTTTTTCCTTGGCGATTTTCACGGTGAACCGCTTTGCCCATCTGATCCAAAGCACTTCGGCGGGATTCTGGATCTGGTGATCGGTGAAACTGGCTCGACAACTGGTGACAATTTTTCGGTTTTCGTCTGCACACCCTCATGGTTTTCCGCCAGCGTTCTGAAGGTCTATCCGACCGACCCGACGCACGAGGCTTTTTCCAAGCCTGCGTTCGGACGACACCATCCGTTCGTATCGATGTTTGACGAGAAAGAGGTTCGAGGAGTGATAGACAAGCTGCTGGGCAACGAGGCCCGCGGCGATTGGTCAAAACCAACCGCTCGTTTAGCGCGCAACCTTCCGTGGGAGTTTGAGGACTACCAAGGCTGACGGCCATTGGCAACTATGGGCTCCAAGCTGCCTGCGGCGTAGCGGCAAGTGGGTTTGACCTTGCCGTTCGGACCTCACCTTGTTCGGCAGGGTGAACCGGTCTTTCGTGGGCGATCACCATGCCGCCGTTATGCAAAACCGCACCTCCTGGAGCGGGCACCAGGACCTGCGGATTCATGTATACAGCGCGAGTGACATGAACCGGAGATCCATGAGAAGATCATGTGATGCCCGGCAGCTTCGGATTGCGCCGCGCCGGCGTTTGCCGGATGATCCGGTGTCATGGCCGAACCCTTTTCCTTCCGCAGAGACCCGGCGGTGCCGCCTTTTGATGACCTCCAGCCTGTCGCGGTGATGGATGCCGAATGCGCCCTGTGCAGTTGGGGCGCGCGAATGATCCATCGGCTCGACGGCACGGGAACAGTGCGCATCTGCCCGATCCAAAGTCCGCTGGGCACCGCGCTGCTGCGCCATTACGGGCTGGAGCGGGAGGACCCCTCAAGCTGGCTGTTCATCGACGGCGGGGTGGCCTATGTCGATTGCGACGCTGTGCTTCAGGCCAGCCGCAGCTTGGGCGGATGGATCCGGCTAGCCGGCGTGTTGCGGGTTTTCCCCCGGCCGGTGCGCAACTGGTTCTACCGTCGCCTCGCGCGCAACCGCTATGCGCTGTTCGGTCGCGCCGACATGTGCGCCTTGCCGGACCCGGCCTTCCAGCGTCGGCTGCTGCGGTGAAGATCCTGATCCTCGAATGCCATGGCGGCTTCGGCGGACGCTTCGCTCGGAGTTGGTCCGCGATAGGCATGAGGTTATAATTGCAGGGCGCGGCTTAACCTAGGCGCAGGCTCTGGCGGACCGACTGGACTGCGAAGCGATACTGATGTCCAAGATGGCAGCTTCCGCTTCTACGTGAATATCCTGGCGCTTGATGTGAACGGCCAAGGTTCGGAGGCAAGCGCCCGGCCCATACCGGACTTTTGGGCCCCGCGAATGCTGCAGGGTGACCTCTGCAAAGCCACCGCTCGACCGCGGACTCTATCCGCTTTTTGGCAAAGGCGAATGGGGAATGACACCGTTCGGTGCTCGTACCTCGGGAGCGTTCACTTCCGAACAAGCGCCGGTATTCAGAAGCGATAGCTTGCACCAAAAATCGGACCGTTGAGTTGCAAGTCGTAGGGCAGGCCTTGGTATTCACGATCAACTGACAAGTTGCGCCACCCGCCGCTCAGTGTCCAATTCGTGCCGACACTATAGCTGGCCAGCGCCACGACCTGCCAGGTGTCGTCCGAAGCCTCGCCGATGCCGAAGCCGCCGCCGTCGATCCAAAGGCTGGCCTGCCAGCGGCCGTCCTCACCATAGGATATCCGCGTCGCAACAAGCGGATCGATCCAGGTATCGGAAAGCGAAGAGCGGTAATCCCGCAGGGCAGTGCCCCGGAATGCAAGGTCGATATTGGCAGACATCAGCCTTGCGCCGCCCCCCAGATCGACTCTCAGCCCATCCCGATCCACGACATTGTAAAGGCCGTATCCCGCGGCCGAGGTCAGCTTTATCCCCGTCGACACTTCCGAGAACAGCACCTGCCGGGGCATCTGATTTCCAAGCGTAAGGTCGAGGTGGAGGAAATCCCCAACCAACGACCAGGGCCCGCTTTGCGCGCTGATTGTACCCATGATCCCGGCATCCAGCGCATCGACCGCGTCGGCGCGGCCAAGCTCGGTTGTCACCGCGCCGAAACGGGTGTCGAGCGTGGTCGTGGTCTCTGGAAGCCAAAGATAAGCGGATGCCGAGACCTGCCAGCCTTCCTGAGAGGCCGCAGGTGTTGCGCAAAGCGCTGCGCCGACAAGCAGCGGAAGGGCTTGAGACCGCTTCATGGGGGAATTCCTCGGGGCATATCGGAAGAGAAGTCGCGGCACATGGGCCAAGAGGCGGCCGTCTGGCCGCCCCCCGCAAGGCGCGTGTCAGCCGACGACCTCGATGGTGGGCGCCTTCCACTGACCATCAAGAGCTTCGGGCTTGGGCAAGTATAGCCGCATGACGGCGTAGAACCCCTCGGCTGGCGCGGGCAGCCAGCTCGCCTCTTGCTCGGCGCCGGGGCTTTCGGCCTGAAGGTGGAGGACGATGCCGCCGGTTTCGTCCCGTTTCAGCCCCGGCAGCATCGGCGAATTGATCAGGTAGCGGTCGATCGGGTTATCGACCAGCAACTGCCGCGCCATGTCATACATCGTGATCGACCAGAAGGCGGCCACCGGCGGCAGGGCATCCGCCGCGAAGCGCAAGGCATAGCGATGCGCCTTGCCGTCAAGCGGCTTGCCCGCCGCGTCGAGATTATAGATGACGTAAAGCGCCTCCTGTGCGGTATTGCCATAGATGCCACCCTGCGCGGCAGCGGCGCGGTCCATGTAGCGGCCCTTCATGAACTCGGGCGTTCCGAACAGCTTGGCGGAATCCGTGAGATGCGCGACCTCGGCGCGGATCTCCTGCTCGGTCGGCCGGACAAGGTCGCGCATCCGGGCCACCTGATCCGCATTCAGGCTGGCGGGGGGCCAGGCCGTCCCCGCTTGCAGCCCGAGCGTGGCGAAGCTGTCGCGCAGGGGTCCCTCCCATTCGAGGGGCGGGGCGAACTGCAGCAGGAAAGTCGCAAGCGGCCAGAAGTCGGTCAGCATCCGGTCGTCGTCGATCACCGGCCAGTCGATGGCAGGTGCCGGAGCCGGGGCAGGCGTGCCCGCAAAGGCCGACAAAGCCTGCGCCTTGTAGCCCGCCTGAACCGCTTCGACCTTGCCGATGTCGTCGGGCGCAAAAAGCTGCGTGCGGATGACCACAAGACCCAGATCAGTCGGTATCCGGACCACACGCTTGATCCCGGCGGGTGCTTCCCCTTGCCAACCCGGCCCCGCAATCATGAAATCTCCGCCGCCATTGCCATCCACCCGCGTGCCCAGATAATCGACATTGTGGGTATAGAGATCGACGATTTGGGCCGAGTAGTAACGATCCGCCTCGATGGCGGGCAGGGACAGGACCAGCGGTTCGGCGCGCAGGTCCATGACCATGAAGGAATAGGGTGTGTCAGAGTTGGGCGTGATGATCGCCGTGTCCTGCGGCGTATAGACCCGGGCGATGCTGCTTAGCGTGTTGAGCGGCCCCTTGTACTGCTTGCCCCCCGGTTCCAGCGCGTATTGGTATAGGGTGAGGTAGTTCTTCACCATCGGGTAGGTGTAAAGAAACGCCTCATGCGTCAATGCACCTTGATCCTGCGCATACATCGGCAGGCCCGGCAGCACCGCCGCCGCGACGCTCATCTGAAGCAGGGTTCGACGGTTCATTGCACTTCCTCCGGTTCCGGAAAGACCCAGCTGCCATCAAGAACGCTGGCATCGGGGCGATAGAGCCGTACCATCCAGTTCCAGCCCTCTGGCGTCGGCAGGCAGTTCACGACCGCCTTGTCGCATCCGCCGAATTGGACCGTTACGCTGCCATCGCTATCGGGCGTCGCGGTCAGGTTGTTGAGCGTATAGGCGTTCTGGGTGTTCGCTACGTAATAGCCGTCGGCATTGTAGATGGAGATCGACCAGAAGCCTTGGACCGGTACCTTGCCGACCTTGACGCGGTAGACGGTCTTGCCGTCGTTCTTCGCCACCTGCCGGTTGAGGTAGAGCGCCTCGGTTTCCGGGTTGCCGCCCCATCCCATGGCCGAGCCGATCACATGGCGAACGGGGTCAACCTGATCCTTTGCCCCGAACATATGCCGCGTGTCGGGCAAAAGCGCGGCAAGATCGATCAGCGCCTGACGCGTCCGGTCCTGCGTGGAATTGTCCCAGTCGGGCACCTCGAACGACCCGGGGCTGGTTTGCGAAACCTTGATCCCGTCTTGAAGCTTATGGACCGTCGCAAGATCCTCTGCATCCTCGGGGTTCACCAATGTGCGGATGGCAACCGCCACATAGCGTGTCCCGATCGCCGCGCGCGTCAATTCAAGCGTACCACCTCCATAGTGAACGCCATGGGTATAATGGTCCTCGTCGATGATCTGGACTGAGAGGAAGCGCGTGCCGGGATCAGGCAGCGTCAGCGTTACCGTCCCGGCATCCAGATCGAAGATGCCGCTGGAATATAGCGTGTCCCGGTTGAGCCGGATCACCGTCTGCGCGGCAACATCGGCCATCACCCGATCATGGCCAATGACACCCAAACCATTCCGCGCGGAGATGCTGCCGAAGTAAAGATCGCTTTCAGCCCGAGCAAAATTGTCCGTGCTCACCGGCACGGGTTCAGCCTGTGCCAGTCCCGGTGCGATCAAGAGCGCCGTACCAAGAGCATATGCGATAACGGGGAAGCTACGGGACATTGCGGTCCTTTCAATTGCATATCGCGGTGACGCTTTGGTCATCCGCAAAATTGAGGCAGCGAGGCGTCGTGTATGACGAAAGCCCGACTGTCCGATGGATCAAAGGCATGGCGACCCTCATGTGAGGGAGGCAGGAAAATTATATCATTGGCAATACGGGCCACCGTATCTGTCGATTCGAGGGATTGATAGTCCACCGGAAAATCTCAAACTGTCCCAATCGACACAGTTCAGCGAAAAATAACTCGTGCCCATAACAAGAGCAGAAGCCGAGACGATCATCCTTCAGAGCGGGTGGCTCGCCCTGCAACCGTCCACGTTTCAGAAGACGGTTCTGTCGCGTAGCCTGCTTCAAAACTGGGATGTGGGCGAGGTCATCTACCACGCCGGGGATCCTCCGGGTGGAATCTACGGTCTTGTGCACGGATCGCTTGCCGTAAGTATGGCCGCGCCGAATGAAGCGCCCCGATTTGTCCAATTCGGGATAGCGGGTGCATGGGCCGGTGAAGGGCCATTCCTGACAGGGGAACCGCGGCGCGTCGAGATGCGCGCGATTACCCGTTGCACCCTCTTCCATCTACCGCTCGATGTAATGCAGCAGATGGCAGCCTCCAACCCGGATGCGATCCGTCGCTTCGCCCATATCACGGTGCTGCATTTCGACGTGCTGACCCGAGTTATCGACGATTTGCTGATCCCGAACACGATGCGACGGATTGCCTCGGTGCTGCATCGCGCCAGCTGGCTACAGTCCCGCAGCATTCCGATCAGTCAGGAAGCCCTCGGCGGCATGGCCAACGCCTCACGCAAGCAGGTCAACGCCGCATTGGCAAAGTTCGCGCAGGCGGGATGGATCACGACATCCTATCGCACCATCGAGGTCACTGATGGCGGTGCATTGCTACGGTTCGCACGAAACGACTAAGTCCAGAGTTGCTCCCAGAATTCCGCCGATTTGTGAGCTCTGCGATTGCAATTCCATCCTCGGACAGCCCCATTGGGTCCGGCTGCATTCGGTTGCAGCCGAGGCAGATCATGCGCAACCCGGAGTAAATCGATAGTCGGCCCCTAACGGACGTCTTATCCTGCTAATGCCGCACGACAGCATTTCCCGAAGCAGCCGCTCGACACGTCCCGCAGCATTTCGCGCTGAGGAGCGGTTGGGGTGCGGGCAAAGCTGCCGTTTCTGTCAGAGGCTTGATGGTTGCCCTAGTGATGTATGGTCTCTATATGCTGCGCCTGGGCCGGTGGAATAGCCGTCGCTCGTTCCAAGAGGACTGGATGTCAGAGCTTGTGAGATAAGGCTCTCTGGGTTTCAGAGAGCTGGGTGAATTCCGAACCACCGGGTGCAGTGCACTTGCGGTGTTTTTTCACATATTCTCACGAGACATCCATGAATATCTCACGAACTGAACAACGTGTTCTGCACGTTCTGGCCCTTGGTGGCCGTATTCACCACGAGCGGACCGATGGTGCAAAAATCACTGCCATCACTTGCGTCACGCGTGAAGGAACGGTGCTGTCCGACTGCACTCTGAGCGTCTTCAGCCGTCTGCGCAAAAGGCGCCTGATCGAATCCCGTTCCGGCAGCCCCTATCGCATCTCGAAACGGGGCCGGCTTTCCGTTCGCGCTCAGCTCGACAATCAGGGCTGATGACAAAGGCAGTCGGGCTGCATCGAAATGCCGATGCAGCCCGCGAACGTACGATCAGCATCCGATCAAAAGGACAAGTCATGGATATACCACGCATTTTCAGCATCAGCGAAAGCACGCATCGCATTCACAATCCCTTCACCCCGGAGAAGTACGACACCCTCGGCAGGGTGCTTCGTCTGGAGCCGGGAACCAGCGTGCTCGATCTCGGCAGCGGTTCGGGGGAGATGCTTTGTACTTGGGCCCGCGATTTCGGGATCACGGGCACCGGCATCGACATGAGCAAACTGTTCTCCGAACAGGCAAAACGCCGCGCCGAAGAACTTGACGTCACTGGTCAGGTGAGTTTCATCCACGATGACGCGGCTGGTTATGTCGCAGAGGAGAAAGTCGGTGTGGCAGCCTGTGTCGGCGCCACATGGATCGGCGGAGGTGTTGCCGGTACCATCGAACTGCTGTCGAAGAGTCTCGCGTCCAATGGGATGATCCTCATTGGCGAGCCCTACTGGCGGAAACAGCCGCCAAGCGAAGAAGTCATCAAAGGTTGCGGGGCCGGTACCCTGTCAGACTTTCTGACACTTCCCGAACTGCTCGGGTCCTTCGCGGAGCTTGGCTACGACATCGTGGAGATGGTTCTGGCCGACCGGGAAGGCTGGGACAGGTACGAGGCCGCGAAATGGCTCAACATGCGCCGCTGGCTCGAAGAAAACCCCGATGATGACTTTGCGCCAGAAGTTCGGAAACAGTTGTCGTCAGCACCCGCGCGATACGCATCATACACGCGTGAATATGTGGGCTGGGGCGTGTTCGCGCTGATGGACCGAAAACGTCATTGACAGAGCAGGATCGAGCGGCCCCCGGTCGCTTGATCCTTGACCGAATATCCACGACTGCCTAGGGGGTTTGCGGCGCAGTGTGAGGTATCTTTATGACGTGGACCTTGGCCATCGGAGAACGGTGCTATTCCAGCTGGAGCCTGCGCGGTTGGCTGTTGTTTGACGCGTTCGGCATTCCGGTCAATACTGTCTCCGCACCCCTATACAGCGATGGCTTCGCTCGTGTGCTTGCGGACTTCGCACCCGCCAGAACGGTTCCTGCGGCCAAGCTAGGTGATACGGTCATTTGGGACAGCCTCGCCTTGGCCGAGGAACTTGCCGATCGCTACCCAGACGCTGGTCATTGGCCTGCGGACCCGGCCCGCCGAGCTGCGGCAAGGTCCATGGCGGCCGAGATGCATTCCGGGTTTACGGCCTTGCGATCTTATTGCTCCATGAACCTTCGGACAGCCTTTCGCGACGTGCCCGTACCAGATGACGTACGAACAGATTTGAATCGTATCGAAAGGCTTTGGTCACAGGCCGATGGATGGCTGTTCGGTGATTATTCCGTCGCGGATGCCTTCTTCGCGCCCGTGGCGATGCGGATTGCAGGCCATGACCTGTACGTCGGTCCTAACGCCCGCGCCTACGTGCATAAGCATCTTGCGCATTCTTCGTTGCGGCGCTGGATGGAAATTGGCCGGGCGGTAGATCCTGTTCTGGACGCCTATACTCGGGATTGGACAGAGACGGCATGGCCGACCACCACCACGAAAGACTAGCTCTCCAGAACCGTCGGTGAGTGCGATGCGCGGTAGCCCCCGAAGCTTGCCGCTATGTCTTGACTGTCGGCTTCGGGCTCATATTCGGGTCGATCCCCGTCAGGCCCGGTCCCATTAATCCGGGTTTCTTCTAGCAAGGATCGGGGCAACACAATATAACCCCCGCGTCTCGGGGCCCAAGTCTGATCCGTGACGATCAATATCCACCCCGCGCCGCCACCGTTGCCAGTATTCCCGAGACCGGCGCGACGATGATGAGCACGAGCCACCAGACCAGCAGCTTCAAGCGCCCACGCCCGAGGAAATCCATTTCGGTGATGTTGTTGGCGCGAAAAAGGTCGTCGCTGCGAAAGAACAACTTGGCGAAGACCATAACCAGGCCCGCGATTGCGGCAAAGAACACCATCATCAGAGCCGTAGAGAGCATCATTCGCTTCTCTCCCAGAGGTGTTCACGCAGCATGATTTCAACAGACCTGGCGTTTCGGCGCAAGGCGACGAGATATGAGCGTCCTATCTCACGCGGCCGCGGAGCAAGGCCTGAACCCAGTCCGGACGTCCTCCCGCCTCGGCCATCCGGATCATCCGTGCGGGATCGTAGGGCACCTGATGGTGAGAGGTCGCCCAGCCAGCCGCGGTCCTTCTGACAGTTGCATAGCTGGCTGTGCAAGTGCCGGTTTCCATGACATGCGCGAAGGGTGTCTGGTCATCATAGGCCGGACAGCCGACGCTGCCCGGATTCAGGATCGAGCACGTCCCGATATCGACCCGTCGGGGAATGTGGGTATGGCCACAAAGAAAGAGGCTGGCTGATCCTTGCAGTTCCGCCGCGATCGACGCCTCGTTTTGCAAAACGGCATGACCAACAGGCAGAACCGTTTCCAGCCAGTAGGTCGTATCGCTTCTGGGCGTGCCGTGGCAGAGAAAAATGCCATCCTGAAGTGTCAGGACCGGCGGGAGGCCCCGGAGCCATTCCAGATGGGCAGGCCGCAACTGGGCATGAGCCGCACGATCTGAGATGCCCATCTCGCCAGGCTCCAACTCTACCAGTTGGCGATCATGGTTGCCGCGAATGCAGATGCAATCGCCATCCATCAGCACATCGGCAGTCTCGGCGGCCGCAAGCGGACCGCTTAGGTGGTCACCGAGGTTAACAATCCTGTGGATGCCCTGCGTCTGGATGTCCTCCAGCACGGCCCGGAGGGCATCCACGTTGCCATGGATGTCGCTGATGACCGCCAGTGTGCCCTGCATGAGGCTTCCCAAATTTTTTCGTTGCAGGCCATCATCCAGCTTTGGCAACCGGAAAATCAAGGTTCGTGAGACAGATAACAGGAGTCATGGGACAAAACGGACGCTGCGTCTGGTAAAACGGTCATCGCGTGCGGCGGGCCTCTTCATGTCTACCCTCGTCCCGCTCTAAGGGTCTACGGCCGGGCAGGCTTCGTCTATCCGCGCGCGCTTGCCCTGTTGCGAACTGTCCCCCCCCCCGATGGTGCAACGGCCGTGCACCAAGTCCTCCACCATCAGGCCTTCGAGTGAAAGCATAATCTTGTCGTCACTGGTGGCACCCGGTGAGATTGGCAGATGAAAGGTGCGGCCGTATTTCTTCATGGAGACGCGATAGCACAGATCGCTAAGTGGCGGCTATTGGCTCTGAGCATCGATCTGGCTTTCCGAACCCGCGAACGGTGTAGACCGGGCCAGCCATGGCACCGATGCGGACATTGCCGTCGTTGACCGCCCAACACACCCGGCCTATCATCCGCCGGTCTGAAACAGGTTAGGCTCGGGAAGGTTGGCCCGGCCCCCGCTCTGCGGGTCCTTCCGTTGCAAGCCAACGGCCCAAGACTATCAAGGCGTCTGCGCGGTGCAGGTGCCGATAGAAAGGGTATGGCATGAAACCCAGGATTTCCGTTCTGACACTCGGCGTCGCCGATCTCGAGCAATCGCTTTCCTTCTACCGTGACGGCCTCGGGTTGCCCACGCAAGGCGTCGTCGGGAAAGAGTTTGAGCATGGCGCGGTGGCGTTCTTCGATCTTTCCGGCGGGCTGAAACTTGCGCTCTGGGCGCAGGCCGACATTGCCCATGATACCGGATTGCCGAAGCAGCCGGTCAGTCCGACCGCCTTCACCATTGGTCACAACGTCATGCGGCGGGAAGAGGTTGATCGGATCATGGAGGCTGCAGAACGTGCAGGGGCAGAGGTCGTCAAGGTCGCGCAGAATACGTTTTACGGAGGCTACGCGGGCTATTTCCGCGATCCCAACGGGCATCTGTGGGAAATCGTCTGGAACCCGGAACTGCTTCCCGCGGAAGATTGAGCAATCCCCGAAGACCACCGGCTTCAGCTAAGGCCAGTACATGCCGCGGTACTGCAACCGCCAAGTTTGCTCGGTGCAGCCCTCCTGCTGCTGGAACAGGAGGACCTGGCCTTTACCAGCCGCTGGACCATGACAAATGCCACATTGACGCATGTGTCGCAGCGGTCACCCAGCCATAGTGAAGGAAATCCTTGATGAAACGGCAGGGATGCGGGACAGACCGGATCTTTTGCACCTGAAGCGACGACCTTGCTTGACGCCGCTTTCCCTATCAGGTGCAGGAAGAAACCGATAAGGCGATCAACTTGAGCAACCTGCCTGACGAGCAGCATGTCTCGGGTGCCGGAACCAACTATTCCCACAATCCTGGCCGCGAGCTCCAGGCGACCCTGCGTGACCGCTTCTAATGAAAATCTGGCATGGGGGTGGTGTTCTTGCCGCTTCCGTTCTTTCCAAATGGAAACACTCAACATCTGGTTCTCGGCACTCGCTTGCGCTAGGAGGGTGCAAACAATACCGCCCTGCGAAGGACTATCGCCATGCTTCAAGCCAGCACGCGGCTTTCTCATCCCGAAGCCATCGAGGCGATGCACCGCTTCCAGCAGGACCATCCCGAATTCATCACCGTCGAAAGCGAGACTGGCCCTTGGAGCATGGTCATCCCGGCGGGGCGCTTCTTCGTGCAGATCGAGGCCGATCACCTGTCGGTTCTGGCCGAGGGGGTGGACGCGATTGGCCTCAGCTATCTGAAGCTGATCTTCGTCGACCATATCCGCGAATATCTAGAAGAAGAGATTGAATTCGCTTGGACCGGTGACGAAACCGATACCAAGGTCCCGCCGTTTTTCCGCCAGATCACTGTGGTCTGGTCGAAACAATTGACCCGGTCGATGCAGCGCGTGCGCTTTGCCGTCCCGGATCTGGAAAACCTGCAGCATACGGAATTGCATGTCCGCCTGCTATTGCCGCCCAAGGGACGTACGCCAGTCTGGCCTTGGATGACCGCCAGCGGCGGCATGGCATGGCCTCAGGGCGAGGATGCGCTGATGGCCCGGATCTATACGCTGCGCAGCGTGGACCTTGCTGCAGGTGAGATCGAGATCGATTTCGTGCTGCATCCCTGCGACGCGCCCTCTGCCGCGAATTGGTCGACGCTCTGCCAGCCCGGAGATATCGCCGGGATGCTGGGACCGGCGGGTCAGATCCCGAGATCAAGCGGCCGCCTGCTCATGCTGGGTGATGAGACGGCCTTGCCCGCCATCGCGCGTGCCTGCGAGGTGCTGCCCATCGGGGCCGATTGCGAAATTCTGGTCGAGGTCGACGGGCCCGAGGACGAGATGGATCTCGGCTGGCCGGTGAGTTGGCTGCACCGCAATGGCGCGACCCCCGGCACGACCAGCCTCTTGGCCGATGCGGTGAAGGCGCGGGAACCTTCGGACGATCTCTATCTTTGGGCCGCTGCGGAATTCAGCGCCTTCAAGGAAATCCGCAGGCATGTCCGCTCCGTCTGGAACCTCCCACGCGAGCAGCACAGCGTGGTGGCCTATTGGCGCTATGGCACGCAGGGCGTACTGCCCGAGGAGCCGCATCACAAGAAGAAAGCCTGAGTTCTTCTGCGGGGGCACGCAATGTGACACCCAGGTTGAGATGGGCTTAGCTCGACGAATAACGATGCTTCCGCAGTCGCTCGTAACGTTTTCAGCGCCCGGTTAACGCAATACAGCAGCGCGGAGTTGGTGAGACAACTGTCCGCTAAGGAGCCCGCTTATTTCGCGGCGTTCTCAAACCGTGAGAGGTGCCGCGCGTTGCGCTAATGCTGGCTCAGGGCTTCGAGCGGCATGCTGCGACACGGCAACCTGCAGGTTGGGCGCCCTCAGCCGATCCGCCGCTCACGAAGGCGTGGCCCCGGCCCATTGTCGACATTCGACCGATCACAATGCTGAGTGGCGGCATCCAATACAGCAGACGTTCAGGTGCAGCGCAGCGAAACGATGAGATGGTTGCTTCCTCCATCTGGCCACTGAACAAGTTCGTACCGGCGTTGGAAACATCAACTCCTTCCCGGGCTAAGCCTATGTTTACTTGGGTGTCACATTGCAACACCCACAGAAATGAGCCACATTTTAGTGGTTAGGCATGTCCACGAAGTACTCGGGCAATGAGCAACAGTTTTGAGAACACGCTTCGCTATTGGCGTTCCTCACTCGCTGACGGCGCACTTGGTGAAGGAAAATTCGCTCAATCAGATCGAAAGCGGTTTCTGGATGTTCCCTCGGAGACCTTGAAGTCAGGTGTTCTGCCCCGCGAGACCGTGGAACTACTGTTTCGTGACCAAGCATCTGCCCGGACAGTAGGCGTTCGTATTTGGCCTTTGGTCATGGCTCGAAAGACATCTCACCGAGCTGCGCGATCTGGCGGCCTACCGGAAATCGTGGCGCCCGTTGTGAGCGAGGCGACCGTCGATCGGGAAGGGCTAATTACGCCCACGCGTAATGCCTTGGCGCGAGACCTCCTAACCCCACTCCCGTCTGGTGAGTTTGCGATCGGATCGGTTGATGCTCTTGACGACTTCCTCACCGAGACCCCTCTTCCCGAAATGTCCAGCGATGCGGCATGGCAAGCCTACCTCGGACACTGCCGCAAGATGGTGGACGCTGTTTCCCAAGGCTGGCCACGGGGTGATGTTGACTACAAACCCCTCGGTTCAGGCTTTCTTGAACTCGGCGATGACGCTAACGCGACGGTTCGAGGCATTCTCGATCTGTACGACAGAATTCTGGCGGATGGGCCGGATGCAGCGCTGCTTAGGCAGATTGCAATTCCTCAACCTCGTTCAAGCACACCCGACCATCGAGTTGAACAGGAGTTATTCCGGCGGCTTGGTCACTCCAATCCCAACTTCCCTCTTGCCGAACATCAGAGGCAGGTTCTGTCGTGGCTGGATGTGTCATCGCCTGGCGAGGTAATTGCGGTGAACGGTCCACCCGGGACCGGCAAGACAACCATGCTCTTGTCCGCAGTTGCCGGGTTGTGGGTACGCGCGGCGCTAGATGGTGGGGATCCACCGGTAATCGTGGCCGCTTCGTCGAACAATCAGGCCGTGACAAATATTATCGACGCGTTCGGTAAGGATTTTGCCAGGGGTGACGGACCTTTCGCGGGCCGCTGGCTGCCTGAAATAGATAGTTTCGGCATTTTTCTCGCGTCCAACGCTCGGCGGATGGAAGCTGCGCGTCGTTACCAGACGGAACTTTTCCAGTCCGAGCGCGAGACTGTTGCATATGTCCAACGTGCAAAAGAGGCATACCTTGGCGCTGCCAAAGCAGCCTTGCCTGAGCTGGACACCACGGATCTGACCTCAGCTGTCGCGGCTTTGAAAAGCAGGATGGTGATTGAAGCTGAGAAACTGAGCCAAATTGATCGTGCAACCAGCGCCGTCCATGCCGCGAGAATCGCCCAAGATACGGGACTAGGATCTGACCCATCCGCTGCCGAATCCAAAGCTGCCGAAAACATGGAAATCCGCACTGCAGCATTGGCAAACCTACAGACCGCGCGGGCGGCTTTAGATCGGCATCTTGCCTCAGAGTCCTCCCTCGTCTCGATGGTCAGCGTCTTTGCGGCGGCAAAGGAAAAGCGGGCATTGCGTGCTCGTCTGGCCCTCGGTGATCTCGTGCCCGGTCTGGAGGACACCAAACGCGTTGCAGAGATTGAACAGCGAATTCACAGCGATCTTCGCGACGCCGCGAAAGCCAAGCAAGATGCGGAGCAGGAGGTAGCACGCGTAAAAGCACTGCGCCAAGCATTAGCCGACGCGGAAAAGCAATGGTCGAATGCTGTGGCGACCTTGGGTGGTTCTCAAGATTGGGAAGAACTAGAGCGGCAAGCCGACCTGGGCATTCGGTTTCATCTGTTCCTTTTGGCCACCCATTATTGGGAAGGACGGTGGCTTCTGGAAATGGAGGCCGACCTTGCCGCGATCGTCGCGTCCCACAACAAGAGCGGCAAGGCAACGGTGATACCCCGTTGGCACCGGCGTATGATGTTGACACCTTGCGCGGTGGCGACGTTCGCCAGCCTGCCTGGAAAGATGACTTACAGCCGCCGCGACGGTGGAAAATGGGCGACCGAATACCTCTTCGACTTTATCGACCTACTGATCGTCGATGAGGCCGGCCAAGTCCTTCCCGAAGTTGCTGGGGCCTCATTCGCACTTGCAAAACGCGCTCTCGCTATTGGTGACACGCAGCAGATCGAGCCGATTTCGTCCGTACCCCGCCCAGTGGACGCAGGTAACCTGCGAAGCACTGAACTACTCGCGAGCGACGCGACCATCGAGACCCTGACCCAACGCGGCATCTGTTCGACAAGCGGCAGTGCCATGCGCCTCGCACAGCAAGCCTGTCTCATTTCGCCATATCCTGATCTCGAGAAAGGGCTATACCTGTTCGAGCATCGGCGTTGCTACGATGAGATCATCAGCTTCAGCAACGCACTATGCTATAAGGGCAAGCTGCGGCCCCTGCGCGGAAAGGCGCCCTCAGGGGCGATCCTGCCTGCTCTTGGCTACCTTCACATCGATGGCAGGGCCTTTTCATCGGGAAGCAGCCGTATCAACCCCTTCGAGGCTCAAACCATCGCAGCATGGTTGGATGCCAAGAGAGTCGACCTCGAGACGCATTACCAAAAACCGCTGGAACAGGTGGTCGGCATCGTGACCCCCTTCGGGCGGCAGGTGCGCGAAATTCGTGACGCATGCGCAGCTCGGAGAATCTCGGTTGAGGGTCGAGGAGGCATGACGATCGGGACCGTTCACGCATTGCAAGGTGCTGAGCGTCCCGTCATAATTTTTTCACCGGTCTACTCGAAACATGCAGATGGGGGCTTTATCGACGCCTCGCCCAGCATGCTCAACGTCACCGTCTCCCGTGCGAAGGACAGCTGTCTCGTTTTCGGCGACATGGACAACTTCGGAGCCGCAAAAAGCGGAACCCCCCGCGCGATACTGAGTGATTTTTTGTTCACATCGGAGGAAAACGCGCTCGAGTTCCTCGCCGAACCACGCGCAGACCTGAAGCAAGATACGGGGCAAATCGCAATGCTGCGTGATGCCGCAGGACATGACGCTTTCCTCCTTGACGCACTCGCAAGTGGTGGGCGCCGCTACACGGTCGTCAGCCCGTGGGTGATCGCAAGCACGATGGAAAGGGTAGGCCTACTTGCAGCATTCGAGAAGGCGGTTCATCGCGGTGCAGAGATAGATGTATTTGCTGATCCGCTGCTTAACACTGGACCGGCATCTGGGGGGCTAAACCAGATGGAGGCCGTGGAACGGGCGTTTTCCCGCATTGGAGTAAAACTGCACAAGTTACCGAAACTGCACAGTAAAATAGTAGCCGTTGATTCTGATGTGCTGAGCATAGGATCTTACAATTGGCTCAGCGCTGATCGGCACGGCCAGTATGCACGCCACGAAACTTCGTTCGTCTATCGCGGTCAGCACCTCGAGAGTGAAATCCGAACAATCATTGAAAGCCTTGGGGGAAGGGAGACCTGATTATGTTCCGATTGTTTTCGGCTGATAGCTCCGCCCGAAGCCGGGGATATCCGCACAAAACCACGGAAATAATGCTGCGCGAGTTGAGGTGCCACTATGAACCAGGTGATGTGGGTTCTCGGATGGGCGTGAAGGAGGATAGGAAAACCGGAACCGCGCTGCCGCACGCAGATCTCGCCACTCAATGTTGTCACGAACTGTTCCGCAAAACTTTCAAAAAGGTCTGCCAACATCCGTGTTCCGATCGGTCTGCTCTGCTCGTGCTAATACACTATGCTAAGGCGGTTATCAGAAATGCTGTCCCGAGCAGGTGCGTTTCGCCGTCCAAGGCGACGACCAGAGCCGCACTCGCACCATCCGTTCCCGAAGCTAGCCTCAATCAATAGACAGGAGGCTTCCATGAAGAGGAGAGAGAGAAAGCTCGCTGCGCCAGCGGATGATCGAAGAAATGCGGGCATTGTTGACAAGCTGAGGGCAGACAATGCTCTCAGCCTGTCTCTGGTGGCCAAAGATGCGGCGATATCATCGCCTATCTAGCCGGTTCGAATCCCCGGATCGGCACGGTGTTCGGGTGGGGTCTGATCGGTCCTCTTGCCGTTCCACCCTCACGGCACTTGATCGGCAGCACTCACAGGGCCGGGGCGCTCCTTCGATTGCGGACAAGCTGAAGGGGCAGCATTGGTCGGAGAGATCCGATACTAAGGCCGGTTTGGCTTCAGTGTCGTTCAATCCTGTTCGTCCGGGACGTATCGATAGATGCCGGAGAACCGACAGGCGAACTGACCCGGCTCACCGCACTCGGCCTGAAGTACCAAGAGTGACGCAAGACCTATGCTCGACCACCTCGAGAAAAGGCTTCCCGCAAGTGAGACCGCGCATCCGCCTTATTCGGGATAGATTTCAATCCCGTCCGGCACGGTCTTGTGGAAAAGCACCATCACGATAGGGTTACCAGGCTCGGTCATTGCATCGCTGCGAAGGCCCGCCACCTCGCCGGATACCGCGCAGGTATATTCTGCGACAACCTCGCCGAAACTGTCGCGCTGGATCGCAACTTTCTGTCCGGCTTCGACCTTGTCGTTGAGCTTCACCAGATGCTCGACGATCCCGCCCTCGGTCGCGAGGACCGGGAACCCGCTATTGCCGATAAACACGTTCATGCCTTCTGCGGTGCGGCCCATCGGTCCGGGAAGGATACCGTGATGCTTGAGGACGTTCATCGTCCCCTCCACGAACAGCGCGATCATCTCGTGGTCAAGGATGCGCGCGGCGCCGATCTCGGGCGCGAAGGCGGGAATACCTGCGTCGACGAAGGCGTTGTGCAGGACCGTCGGATAGGCGACCTTGGGCATGTCGAGGATCTGGCTGACGGGATAAAGGTCCAACATCGCCTTGACCTCGGGTCGGCTCGTCTCGCCGATATTGAAGGCCGAGACATCGAAGCCGGTCGTCCCGGTATGGAAATCGATCGCGGCATCGGCATTCGGCCGCAGCAGTCGGTTGAAGAGCATCCCGGCATGGCGGCTGGGCGCGGTAAACCCGTTCTCGTTCCCGGGCCATTCCCGGTTCATGTCGATCAGGTCGCCCCCCCGGCCCTGATTGGGCCAGCGCCGCTGCATGCTCTCCAACGCCGGGCGCGACACGTCGGTTACGGCCATGACCGTGCCCGACATCTGGGCAGGATCGAGCTGGCTCATCACCGTCTGGACGGTGTGGATCGAGCTCATCTCGTCACCATGCACGCCGCTTGTCATGACGACGCGCTTGCCCGGTTTTGCCCCCCGGGCGACGGTCACGGACACATACCAGTGCTGCCCGGTCGGTGCCTCCACGCCCTCGAAATACAGGAAGTGCTTCTGCCCCGGCTCCAGATCGTTTACGTCGAGTGCGCTGACGACTTTCTTTCCTTGGATGATATCGCCGGTATAGACGGTCCCGGAACCGGTTGCGGCCGTTCCCGTCTCCTGTGCGCGGGCGGCACCGGCAACAAGCGCGGCGCTGGCGCCCACCGTTGCAATGGAAGCAATCATGAAGTCGCGACGATCGGGACGTTCCACGGCTTTTTCCGACATGACCAATCCTATGCCGTTGTGAAATGCAGTCCTGCTATCAGAAACCCTGAATATCCGATCGACAAGCGTTTTTGAGCGGCATTTTTGCTGGTCGCAGTGGTGGCATGTTTCGTCGCCGCAGAGTCGGCATCGACGATTTAGCTGTGCTAGTTGATGTTGCTCGTCGGATGGACACACGAGGCGAGCGCCTCTGCCATCTGCCGATCCTGATCTGGAAATCCGCGACATCCTGCATGGCAGGCCGGTGATCGCGGAGGCCAAGCCGGACACCCGAATGTCCGAGGCGGGTTGCGAAACGTGGCTGAGCAATCTCCGCGCAGTTTGGGCCCAAACATCGTCTGCAAGGTACGGGCTGGAGCCATCCATACCGTGTCGTGCATCTCCCAATTGGCGGCGAACAGGGGCCGACGCTTACGTATCGCCGCGGGATCGCGACCATCCGCATTGGACCTTGAGCGGCGACCTAGCCTAGCAGTGCATCGGTCCCAGACAAGGCGAGGAACCAAGATGTGACTTATGTAGCCAGTTCTGAGAACGACTCGACCGTTTTGTGAAACTTTCGGCTTCGTCGGATCAGTCGAAGCAGGGAGGGCAGGTGGTCAGGAGGTATCACCATGTTCACCGATTCACTTCCTGCTCTCCGTCCCGAGCACCCGCCATGGAACAAGCGACGCATCATCGGTCAGAAGCACCCTCTGCTGCCAATGCACGTCTGGTCGATCCGCGTCCGTCTGGAGATGGCAGACAACAAGTGCGATCTGGCATTGTTCAACCTGGCCCTAGATAGCAAGTTGCGCGGCTGTGACCTTGACGGTCTGAAAGTCCGCGATGTCTTTGCCGCGGGACGGGAAAGGAGCGCGCTTCGGTGGTCCAGAGCAAGACTGGTAAGCCGGTCCGCTTCGATATCACCGAGACGACGCGTCAGTCCCTCGAGTGCTGGATTGCCGATTCTGAGATGATTGGCCTCGATTATCTGTGGCCCAGTCGCCTGCACCACAGCCCGCACCTGTCGACACGGCAATACGCGCGGATCTTGCGAGAATGGGTGATGTCGATCGGACTGGACCCAAGCACCTACGGCACTCATTCGATGCGCCGTACGAAGGTGGCGCAGATTTATAAAAATACGGGAAATTTGCGGGCGGTGCAGCTTCTGCTGGGCCACACCAAGATGGACAGCACCGTTCGCTATCTTGGCGTCGATCTTGATGGCGCACTCACATTGTCAGAGGGAATTGATTTGTGAACAACACACCGGGCGACAGGATTCTTGCCGGCCGGCCCTGTGCAGACGGTCGCATCCTGATAATGCGGCACGACAGCATTCCCCGAAGCAGCCGCTCGACACGTCCCGCAGCATTTCTGGCTGGAGGGGCGTCTGCGGTGCGGACCTTGTTGCCGTTTGCGAGTGAAGCATCGTGGCTTTCGCCTCTGCAGCAGAACTGACCAGACGGGCGGGAACCGGACCTTCTCTGCGTGTGCGAACACACTCTTGCCAGGGCATGGCTGCGGACATTCCGCCAAGATCCGCCCCCGGAACCGGCGTGACCTACATAACGGGTGGGCGCGAAAGTTCGCTGCATCTGCGAACCCACCTGCGCGTCAACGCTGGAGCCGAAAATTGGCCTGGCTCCCGCGGTCGGACCGCGGTTACCGATAAGAGGGCGGATTGTCGGCAATCGAGGCGGAGGCGTATCCGTTTCCCTGGTGGACCTTGATAAACAAAGCGCTTATTTGGGTTTGCTATAAGGCGTAGAGCGGTGGGCGGCTTGGATCGTCTGTCCGGGGTGGTGGGTCTCCCGGATCGGCGGTTGCTATTGCGTTTCACGCGTCAGAAAGGACAGCCGAAGATGCACGTAACGCGTGCTACGATTCGAAATATTCGTATCATTGATGACTTTGAGTTTCTTCTTGACGCCAAGACACCATCCGCTGGATGGCATGTGTTCCTCGGTGACAACGGCTCCGGAAAATCGACTGTTGTGCGGTCTATAGTTCTCGCTCTGGTCGGCGCAGAAAACGCTGCCGCCTCCCGGCAGGGTTGGAGCGGTTGGCTGAGAGAAAACGTTTCAGCGGGCTCAATTGCGGTAAGCCTACGACAGCATTTGGACCATGATCGCTGGAGTGGGAATGGAAGAACGTCGGAGACAGTATTACCACTCAAAGTAAACCTGACCAAGAATGAAGTGACAGGTTTGGTTGAGACTTCTTTTCAGAAGGGGTCCAGCGGCCCAAGAACCGTGTGGGGAAGCGGCAAGGGCTGGTTTTCAGCTGCATTCGGACCCTTTCGCCGGTTCCGAGGTGGCGATCGCGAATATGACCTGCCACTGAACTGTCATCCAGTCGGAACCAGAGCCCGTTTGGTTGATACGCCTTCCGGCGCAGGTGGAGCAACCGATATTCGCGCGGAGCTTTCAGATCGCGCAGCGCGGCTGTCGGCTGCGGTGAACAGGCGCTCGGCGAACGCCTTGGGCGTATCGTAGCCAAGCGCCGAGTGGGGGCGTGCCTCGTTGAAGTCGGTGGCC
>Ga0160446_100324_pt1 | contig 26908 bp, 18 predicted proteins | sample HID1973I_E1MG_FD_108200 | JGI IMG/M metagenome (GOLD analysis project Ga0160446, IMG submission 108200) | Enriched mosquito-associated microbial communities from UW Madison campus, WI, USA - HID1973I_E1 MG | ecosystem: Host-associated > Arthropoda: Insects > Digestive system > Unclassified ... | reverse complement strand
TCTTGGCCGCCCGCTGCAGTCGTTTCCAGATCTCCGCGTCGGCATCGAACATGCCGCGCGAACGACCTTCGTCAGTGTACTCGATGCTGTATCTCGCGAAGAGCAGATCCGCTGACTCTTCGTCAGCCTGAAGGACTGCGGCCACAAGTGACTTGGAGTCGATCACGTCGTCAGCGTCGAGGAAGTACGTGTAACGACCCGCACATAGTGGAATCACCGAGTTCCGGGCGCGCCCAGCTCCGCGATTGCTTTGCTGAAATACATGCACATTCTGGTGTCTGCGCTCGTAATCCTGCATAATCGCGAGGGAGTCATCGATCGAACCGTCGTCGACAAGCATTACATTGAATCGAATACCCGTCGTGGCCAAGACGGAATCCAGGGTCGGCTTCAGCAGTTCGGAACTGTTGAAAACCGGGATCACAATGGTGAGATCGATATCTGGATATGCGGTGCGGAACGTCGTCAGCTTGTTATGGGTACGCTCTGAAGCGACGGCGTTCGGAGCTGCTTCGCATCCACGCTCGTAGATTTCCGCAAACCCACGACGAATCAGTGCGGCTGCTGCCGGTTGAGTCTGCTCGGTCGCCGTCCAGAGCGTGCGGTCAAGATAGTTGAAGAACGATTCAAACAGCACATCTCTTTGTTCGTCTGTGCTCTGATTGAGGAAGTTGAAAATAGTGTTCGCATGGTTGACGAACGCGCCAAGCCTGTACTTCTGCGCGCCCATTGTCTGGCCCTCGCGTTCCATACGATGAAAACTGACGACCTCGTCGCTCACGACAACTCGATGCGCTCGAGATAGCACAAACCAATGCAGGGGGTTGTCCTCGTAGAAGTAGTCGCCTTCGGGGTACAAGATCGCGTGCTCTTGAAGGAACGCTCGCCGGTAGAGCTTTCGCCAAGGCACAGGTGATAGGCGGAAGAGAGCCGGGTGGGTGAAGGCGGAGATGGGCGTCGCGAGCGGTAACTCCGCCCAGACCGCACTGTCGTACGATTTAATGCCTTCTGCCAGCTTGTCAGTGAATGTGCGGAAGTCGCCTATGACGAGTTCGGCATCATGGTTCTCAGCAAGTTCGACCAACTTTGCCAAACCGGATCGCGTCACGTGATCGTCGCTATCCGCGAACGCGACGTATGCGCCACGCGCCGCACCGATACCGATGTTGCTGGGTATTCCGGCCCCGCCCAGTGTGTTGTGGTCGAGCGCGAATACTCGGACACGTGGGTCGCTGCGCCAGTACTTGTGGATAATGCGTCGGCCGTTGTCCTTCGAAGCATCATCGATGATGATGAGTTCCAGATCGCGGAAATCCTGATCAAGTACCGAGGTGATCGCTGTTTCGAGGTACGGCTCGACGTTGTAAACCGGCATCACGACAGTAACCGTCGGAACCTGGGTCGTCCGCGGTTCGGAATGCCGCGAGTCAAAGACCAGCGGTGCATCGCTTCGCCGCGCTCGGTCAGTGCTTTCACCGAACCGGCGTTCAATGGCCCGTGACACCCGGCGTGCAGCACGTGCCATCTTGCTTGGGCGGGGGGGCGCGATGAACAAGCGCGCTTCTGGCATCACCTGTGGAACCCACTCTGGGCTACCTTGAAGCTTTGCCGTGTCGCCGACGCCAATGGGATACTCGACTTTGCCAAGCGGTGTCCGGAAGGTTCCAAAGACGTCCCATGGTGACTCGGTGAACCTGGATGACGGACGTGTCCACACTCGGTGACCGTCCGTGACGGTAGCGACGAAGTCGCGTCGACGCACTACACCTCCGCTGACCTCGCGTTGCCCGCACACCGATACCAGATAGCTCGCACGTGTGGTTCTGATCATCAGCGCGACGTCTTCGCCGACGACGCGAGCCTCGTCTACCGAGGCGGAAAGGTACTGTTCGACGAATTGCCGTGACCCAGGCCACTCGTCGCTAGGCTCGTTCGGGAGGATGAGGAGTCGTCCATCGTCAGTGCGAAGAACCAGCCGATCGGCCTTGTTCCAAATTGGCGCCGTCGGTTCAAACGCGCAGACTCGCGAAAGAGCTGGACCCGCCCCAGCGTCATGTTCGACGGTCAACACCCATTCTCCCGCGGAGAGATCGTCAGCGACAACGTCACACGCAAGCACGTTCGTCCCCGGTACTCGCGCCAGCTCCAGCGTTTCAGCGCCGTTGCTCAGGTTAACCGAACGCACGCTTGCCGGGGCGTCCGTCGCGATCCAGATCCGTAGCTTCTTGGAATCGAAGGACGCCGCCGTGGCGGTAGGTGTGGGTAGGTGAGGTAGTGCCCGTACCCAGCTCGGTTCAACACCGAACCAAGCGGTGACGGTTTCAGTGACATCAGCTTGGGCGATGGTCTCCCCTCGAGCGTCAGCCGCGGCCGGATCCTCGACGATCAGGACCTGCGGCGCAATAACCGGTCGTCGCTGGTCCGGATGTCCCTGCGCGGCGCCAGCATGCCGGACGACGACGGTGGCGGCATGAACTGCCTCTTGAGGGCTGATGTGGTCAACGGCCGAGGATGCAATAAGGTCGCGCAGCGCGGTCGGGAACGCTGCACCATCTCGTGGCCCGCCCACAGAATCGGAGTGGAGTATTGCGACTCGCAGACCCGCAGCAACCGCGGTCGTTATCTCCGCGGCGACGATTTCGTGAAACTCGGCGCGTTCCGCCGATTCGCGTGCGTCGAGCACGACGAGTAAGTCCACCGAAGGTCGTGGTTCGTGATCATCGGTCGGGGTGACGCTGCGGGACTTTGGCTCATCTCGCTCATCGCTGGCAGCGAGCGTGAATGTAAGAGGTGCAGCAGGCACAAGCGCGGGAACTGCCCGCTTCGTAGCCAGCTGCAATCGCTCTCGGTATTCGGCGTTGGTCTCTGCGTGGGCTTCGTCATAGTAGCCGATTGCGTTGATGATCGCGTCACGACGGAACAGCAGCGATGAGTCGTCAGGGTAAAGCTTCGCATCGCTGGTGGCGAACGAAAGGTCATCTGTAACGCGGGCGCCGTGAACCAAGTTGGCACGCCGTGACGGGTGAGCGCGCATATCGCTTACCTGGATCTCCAGTCGGCGCGGGTGAGCCCAACTGTTCGGATCCTGGATGACAATGAATTCGCCTCGCGCGAGCCGGATGGCTTCGTTGCGGCGCGCAACCGCTCCGGCCGCGGTTTTGCCAGAAGCAACGGTGATTCGCGTATCGAGCGAGGCGACTTGCTGGAGCCGTCTCTCGGCGTCTTCTGATGAATCATCCCCGATGACGATCATCTCCCAGTTCTGGTATGTCTGAGAGACGACGGATCGTGCTGCAGTGACGATCTCTTCGCCTGGCTGCGCGCAGGTCGTAATAACGGTGACAAGGGGCCCAGTCACGGCTGCGGCGCCTGGGGTCGTGTTCAGCCTCTGAAACGGTGTGTTTCCCGAACCCTCAAGCGAAACGGGTTCCAACCCGATTCTTCTGTAGGGTTCGTTGAGTACCCCCAGCATCGAGTCGTAGTTGCCCCCCAACTTCGGATGTCTGAGCTCCACGGCGTAGGCGTGATGAAGCCACGTCTTGTCTGTCAGCTGCTGGAGCAGTGCTCGCGCGGCTTCTACCTGTGCCGTCCGAATCAGTCCCCCGATCAGTCGCTCCTTGCTTGACTTAGACACGGAGGCGCCGACTAGTGCGCGAACGGTAACGAATCGACGCAAGCCGCGTTCCGCATCCGGGTCTATTTCGCGTTCGGCAAGCATCTCGCAGAGATCGACAAGCTGGTCGAGCTCAATGCTGTCAAGCGTTGGTTCTGATTCCTGTTCGCTCGCCTCCCAGTTCAGAACTATCGACCTGAATGAAACCCAATCATGTGCGTGGCCAGTCAGCCGTCCTGCCAAGACATCGAGCACCCATCGCGAGGTCACTCGGGCACCGAAGGCGAGGAGATCACGGTCGCGGAGTGCGGTCGATCGCGTCAGAGACAAGCGCTCGTACAGCACAGGATCTGAGCTCACAAGATTGAGCGTGACTGCGCCGTACTCGACGTCTGCGGCGCTCGCCACACTCTCGGATGCACCTGTGCCACCCCAGACACTCGGCGAGCCGTCAAGCTGACCTTCGGCCACTCGAACAAGAAAGTCGTTCGAGTGCCAAAACCTATGCGACATCAGTTCTCCTGCCTGGACCACGTCGAAGATCCTATCCGTTCGTATCGCGCAACCTTCGCCGCACCTGCCCATTTGTTGAGTGCGTGAGCGATAATCGCACCGCGTTCAAGCCAGGGGAAGACGTGACGGGGCTAGGACCCATCGCCGAGCCGAGACCTGTATCTCGAGCGTGGCGGCATCCGGGCCCCGGCCGCCGCTACATGACGAAGTCGATCAGCTTTCGCGCTTCCCCCTTGAGTCGCTGCAAGGTCGCCTCGTCGTCGTCGCTCCACGTTGCAGTCTCGGCGGCCGCAATGAAGCGCTTGAAGTCGTCCACCGTCGCTGTGCGGAGGTCGATGGCACGCTCGGTGTGGCCGATCTGCTCGTAGAAGCGGCGAGTCTTCTCTCGCACGAACAGCGAGAAGCTGGGGATCCGTTGCGAGTAGGAAGTAATCGCAAGGTGGAGGTGGGAGGTGAAGATCGCGCGCAGCCCCGCAAGACGAGGTAGGTACGTGTCAAGCTTCGTATAACTAAGCAGCTCCGCTGACGGCGCGGCCGGCGCGATCTCGGACCTTGCCTTGCCGTTGCGCAGCAGGATGACGTCGGACGCGTGTTCGTTCGCGTACGCCCCCAGCGCCTCGAGGATGGCGGGCAGGTGCGGGTTGTCGTGAACGTCTTTGAACGCATTCACATCGAATTGAAGTCCGAGCTTGCCGCTCGGCTTCTTTCGGAAGTTGAGCAGGTCAGGCGTGAGAAGCGCGAGGTCCGCACCCAACACGAGCTTCTTGTCGGTGACACCAATGCTGCGAAGGTGGTCGTACGACTCCTGCTCACGCACACCGACCTTCTCCGAGAGGAGCGAGACTGCGAATGCCAACGTCTGAGAGCGTTCGAGGATCCAGGGGCCGGCGCCGACACTCGTGATATACACCGGCGTGCGGCTAAGCAGGCCGTTCATCCCCGCTTTCGCCACGATATCCAAGTACGACGCACCGGGGTTGGCGCCCGATGTGTCGCTCATGATCCCACCACCTCCGACTACGACGACGTCGGCTGTCTCGAACAGGCCGTCATAGTTGGCGGCGTGTCGCGTTCCCAGCCAGGCGCTGTTCGACTCGCTAAGCCGCGGGACGCTGACATCGTAGCCTTGCCGCTGGAGGTGCTTCGCGAGGATGGCGCCGACGAGGTCGTCGCCGAAGTTGTGCGCGCGGTACGGGCCGACGATAAGCGCTTTTCGCTTTCTGATGGCCATGATGCCTTCCCCTTTTCGGGTGTCGGGTCGTGCGGATGAACGGATGATGTGAGGATGCGCCGAGGCCAAGTGGCTGCCGACGAAAATTGGGTGACCGCTGATCGATCGCGGGGCGAATCAGTCAGTCGACTGCATGAGTACTCTCGATGAGCGACGCGAAGATGGCTTGCGCATCCATACCGCTGTCGAGTGCACGGAGTTCCTCTGCAGTGCTCGGGCTGATGAGTGCGAATTGTTTGCGCGCGCCGTCATAGACGTAGTCCACAATGTTGTTGAGCACATCTGAAGCGCTCGCCGGCAGTTCACGACCCTCGAGCTCACGCGTCATCTCGAGGTACGACAGGTAGTACCCGCGTGCTGACCGATCTGCATTCAACGTAGTGATCGTCGAACCGGGGCGGATGCGGCGCGCGTATGCATCGAGCCGGATGTGTGCCGCACGCTCAGCGTTAAGCAGCAGGCGGAACGTATACGGGTTGTCTTGGTGGACGATCCCGGGGATGAACCGCAGTCCAATGCGTCGCACGTACTCAGTGCGTGCCATATACAGGCCGACATGTGGACGGTAGTCGCGGCCCCTCCGCATCGCAGCCATGAGATCGACACCACTGGTCACGTGACGGTAGGTGTGTGCTCGCTGGTAGTAGGTGGAGTACCAGCGCCATGTCTTCTCGTCGATGTCGCCATCGCGGAAAGTGATGCAGTCGAACAGCAGAACATCCAGGCTGTCTTCGTCGGCGCGGTGCACGAGCTTGGCCAAGGCGTCGTTCGGCCAGTAATCGTCGCTGTCCAGGTAGATGACGTAGCGGCCGGCGGCTGCACTCAGACCGTTGTTACGCCCCACCGATTGGCCACTGTTCGGCTGATCAATGACAGTCACGCGTGGATCGGCGTCGGCGAAGCGCTGCAGGATCACGCGTGAAGCATCAGTCGAACCATCGTTGATGCAAATGACCTCGACCTCGATGCCTGTCTGCGCGAGCACGCTTGACAGACAGTCGTCGAGCCACGGCGCCGAGTTGTACACAGGGATGACGAACGTGACGTCGGGATGGGCTGAACGGGTCGGCTTCGACTCCGTGGCGAGAGCCCTCAGGGGCGGCGGCGGTGCAGAAGAGGTTGCCGTCTTCGGCGCGGCAGATGATGCTCGAGGTTGGTCTCTGCTGGTTCGGCGTGCCAGCCCGGCAGCCTTGCGCGGCAGATATGTGAGCACACGCCCGAGCCGGAACGACGGGCCACGACTGATTTCTTCGAGTTTGCGTTCCGCGCGGTCTCGCTCGCGCCGCAGCGCCGTTAGCTCCGCCTTGGTTCCCGCGGCCCCATTCCCACCACTGAGATTTCGCTCCGAGATGCGCACCATCCACTCCACGAGGAGCTTCGCTTCGTCGATGGTGGGCTCTGGCGAGTACTCAGTGGGCAGTTCATCGCGGAGCAGGCTACCAATTAGGGCGCCAGTGTCGACCGAGGCGGCCGCTTGGGCGAAGTCCCGTGAGGCATGCGACAGTTCCTCGTACCGGTCGGCATCTTGCGCGATGTGCACAATCGCGTCCGCGAGCGCGCCCGCATCATCAGGGGGTGTCGTCACCAGGCCGGCGTTGTCACGTACCGTCGTGAGCCACGGCAGGTCGTACATCGCCACCGGCATGCCGAGCGCCTGGGCCTCGACGATGGTCAGCTGGAAGCCCTCGATGGCACTCGTCGACACGAGTAGATCTGTTTCGGCGAGCGTCGCGATCAGGTCGTCGGCAGTCTGTTCGCCCAAGAGCTCCACCATGTCGTCGACGCCGCGCTCGACGGCGTGCTGGTACACCTGCATCGCAGTCAGATTGTTCGAATCGGGACCGATGATCGTAAGGCGAAAATCAAGGCCACGCTTGCGCAGTTCGTCGGCCACCTCGATCAGGTGGTACACCTGCTTAGTGGCACGGTCCAGGCGGCCCCACCACGCCAGCTCGAGGCGCCCGGTGGGGGCAGTGCGGACTGCCCCGGCGACGAGCGCCTTGAGCGTCATCGGCGATGCAGGGTCGGGGAGATAAACCACGCGTTCGAGGCCTTGCAGCTTCCAGAAAGCGACGTCCGCCGGAGACAGCGTGACGACCTTGAGCAGGATTCGCATGTGCGCGGTAAGGAAGGACGTTCGACGCAAGCCATCGAAGAGCGGTCGAAGCGCGAAGTTGTGGATCCAACCGATCGTCGGAATGCCGTCGGCCAGTGCGCTCAAGGCGAACCACGGCCAATTGTCGTTGTAGAGGATGTGATGGTCGATGATGACGTCGACGGCGTACTCACGGCAGACCGCCAGCCAATGGTCAATGCGTGCGACCTTGTTCTCGCCCCCGATCTCTACGAGGTCGACTCCCGGCGGCAGTTCGACCTCGCGGCCCGCATTCCGCAACACGGCAATGGTGACGGCATAGCCCTCACGACTGAGCTGTGCTGCCTGCTCAAGCAGGACGGACTGCAGACCCCCGGTCTCAAGATGCATGGTCGTAAGAAGGACGCTCTTGATGGCATTGGACGGCATCTGCGGCTGAGTGGCATGCAGTGACAGCGCCGACAACGCTTTCGTTTGGAACCCTGCTGCGGCACGGACGACATCAAGTTCGCCAACCTCCTCCTTGAGAAGGGCCAGACATGCGCTCTGAAGCTCACCGGAGGTGTCCCGCATGCAGTAACGCAGGACGTTGCCGATGATGTGCAGGCGGGCGGACTCGTAAGACGCGACCAACGCCGCGCTGTCTGGGGCTCCCTCCGCGATCTCGTGGACGCGATCGGCGATCGCGGCGATGGGCGTGACACCACTTAGCAGGAACCGGAAGTGTTCGATCCCGTTGATCGCATGCCCGCTCGTTCCTCGCCGGAAGTGATAGCGGTAAAGGCGCTCGGGGACCGAAACGTACTTGGTCGCGTGAGCGAGTGCGAGGAACGTGACAGGGAGGTCGTTCGCACGATAGTAGGTGACATCTGAGGGGATGCCTTCATATGCGGCACGCAGCAGCGACGTGGTGAAGAGGTAGCGCCACAGGTGCCCATTCGCTTCTTCGCCGACTGGAAACAGTTGGGGCACGATCTCAGGCGCGCGCAGTTCCTTGTGCCGTGGTTGAAGCGCTGCCTCGAACCGAGTTGGCACGCCTGACCCGGAGTCGACGATTTCGACACCGAACCCAACGACATCCGCACCAGTCGCGTCCGCCTTCGCCAGCGCGGTATGCACGGTCTGTGGCGCAAGTTCATCGTCGCCGTCGAGAAACAGGACATATGGTGCCAACGCAGCAGCGATCCCTGCGCGACGAGCCTGAAAAGCCGAAAGATTGGCCGGCTGTCGGATCAGTCGCACACGCGCGTCGCGGCGGCCGTACTCCTCCACGATCGCCGCGGTGCGGTCAGAGGAAGCGTCATCGACGCAGAGGATCTCAATTTCGGTCAGTGTCTGCGCGAGACAGCTATCGAGAGCCGCTGTCACGTACTCCTCGTCGTTGAAGAGGGGGACAACGATCGACACGCGGGGGGAGAAGGTCACTAGCCGTACCTCGACATCGGTGCGTCTGGCGTTTCGCTGTAGAGACGCCTCGACGCAGGGGTCATGATGTACAGATCCTACCCGTCGCTCTTGCGCCACCCATCGCCGCCCGCGGCTCAGGGCGTGAGGACCAGCCCTGGCATTTGTTGCGGGATGTCGTGCCCGGATACCGAACGAAAGTGCTCGGCTCTCGCCCACGACTCAGGTTCGGTCGCGGTGCGACGGTAGTATCTGAGAGATTTGCGCTCGCGGGACGGTCCCACGAAGCACGTGGCGGTCAGAGAGGTAGCGAGCACGTGGCAGATGCACGCCTTCGCGCCGCAGTGGCCCCCGTTCCGGGACTCTTCGAGGTTGGGCGCCGTCCTCCGTTCTGGCAGTACCTTGTTGAGGCGTGGCGCCGCCGCAGCTTCGCATTCACGCTGGCTGGTTACCGTCTTGTCGGCGGACTCCTCCAGAACCGACTAGGCATTCTATGGATCGTGCTTAAGCCGTTATTCACGGCTGTGATCTATGGCACCATCTTCGGCGCGGTGCTGTCGAGTTCTGCCCGGCCCGATGACTGGGTGCCGTATCTGATTACCGGCGTGTTCATCTTCGAGTACTTCACGGGTTGTTTCACCGGCGGTTCGCGGGCGATCACTGGGAACGCCAAGCTTGTGCAGAGCCTTGGATTCCCCCGCATCCTGTTGCCGATCTCCGTCGTCATCGAGCAAACAATGCGTGTGGTGCCAATCGTGCTGTTGCTAGGCATACTGCTGCTCGTCTTCGGAGTCCCTGCCAGTTGGTCGTGGCTTCTCGTGATTCCGATCCTCGCGATGATGGGAGTGTTCAACTTGGGCGTGGCGCTCATCGTCGGTCGCATGTCGGTGTGGCTCCGCGACGTACAGCAGTTCATCCCGACCATCAATCGCATCCTGTTCTACGCCAGTGCCATCTTCTTCCAAGTCGACGTGGCTTTCGCCGACAACCCGGTGCTGTTGACGACCGCTCATCTCGTCCCGACATATGACTTCATTGCGCTTGTGCGCGGCGTGATGCTTGTCGATCACCCCGCGCCCATGGTCGCAGTCATTGCGGCGCCGATGTGGACTGTGCTCGCCATTGGCATCGGGGTCGTTTACTTCTGGCGGGCCGAGGCGAGGTATGGCCTCAGTGAGTGAGCTGGAACAGCCGGGGGCGACGGCACTCTCAAGCGCGAGTGGCCCTCGCCCGATGATCGTCGTCGACGATGCGCACGTCACATATCGGGTGTACGCCTCTGGAAAGCGGCTGAGCGCTCGTGACAGCATCTTCAACATGCGGGCGTTGAGAGGAGGCCGCGGCTTGAAGACGGTGCCCGCTCTCCGCGGCGTCAGCTTCACTGCATCTGAAGGCGAGACGATCGGCGTTATCGGCCACAACGGTTCGGGCAAGTCGACGCTGTTCCGCGCGATGAGTGGGCTCATCCCTCCTTCAGAGGGCACGATCTGGGCAGCGGACCGTCCTGTATTGCTGGGCGTGAACGCGGCGCTCGTGCCGGAGCTCTCAGGCGAGAACAACATCAAGCTGGGACTCCTCGCGATGGGCTTCACGCCCGAGGAGGCAACCGCACACATCGATGAGATCGCCGACTTCGCCGAGCTGAACGAATTCATTCACCATCCGATGCGCACGTATTCGTCCGGAATGGGGGCGCGGCTGCGTTTCGCTATCGCGTCGGCAAAAGCGCACTCGATCCTCCTGGTAGATGAGGCGCTGGCCGTCGGTGACCGGCGGTTCAAACTGAAGAGTGAGCAGCGCATCCGTGAACTCCGCGACAGCGCCGGCCTTGTGATGATCGTGAGCCACTCGGTGAGCTCATTGCGTGACACCTGCGAGCGCGTGCTGTGGATCCACAAGGGTGAGCTTCGTGCGGATGGAGCAGCCAAAGCAGTCATCGATGACTACTCAAAGTGGGTCAAGCAGCCAGGGCGTGGTGCAGTTGGTGCGGCGTCGGTAGGTAGCGGAAGACGGCCTGGCACGTCCGGAGCGAAGCCCGCGGCGTCTGGCGTGACACCCGCCACGTCTGCGGCGAAACCTGCGTCGACGCACATCTCTCCGGCCGAACGTGCTGCGAATGCGGGCGTGCCGGCCGCCGCAGTCTCTACAGCGCCGACGGGGCTGAATGTCGCAGCTCTTGCGCCCGTCGGCGCGCCGTCCGACCCGCTGACGTTCGATCAGTTGTTGTCAGGCGAGGCGATGCATGCCGTGCAAACGAGCAGTCCCGAGCGCACAAAACCGCGGCATCCACGTAAGCAGCCCATCGCCACACGACCCATCACGCTACCTCGCGAGAGTCCGCGGGACGCCGCGCGGCGGGAGAGGTACCTGCGTGCTGCACGCGATCGCAACCGGCGCAGGATCGTGGCGTTGGCTATAACCGGCGCTGCGATCCTCGTCGCTGTCGCTGCAGGCGCGGCGATCGCACTTGTCGGAGCGCTGACCCACACTGCGACGCTGCCCGCACCCGCAGGAGTGTCGCCTGCGGAAACGGCGCAAGCGGCAGTTCGCTTCGTCGACGTGGCATTCCTCCGCGACGTGGACGAGCTGTCTCTCGACCTGGCTATGAAGGCCGACGCCGTCGCGGCCGGCTCCGAAGCCTATTTCACCGGTCTTGCTGACGTCTGACGCGCGCGAGTCCCTCAGTCCCGCCGGCGTACCCGGCGGATGACAAGGACGCCCGCTGCGGTTGCCACCGCGGTGATGGCCGTGGCTGCGGTAATGGGAATAGCGAGATTCAACGCCGCGTCGTGCGCGCCCGCTGCTGTCGGCGATGCGGAAACGATGGGGCTCAAGGTGGGAGTCGGCGTCGGAGCCTGCTCGGTGTACTTGATCGGCTCAACCGGCTTATCCGCGAGATGGTGAGTCAGCCCCTCCCACGCGCTGACATCGCCGACCGGGTTGCTCGTCGTGCGCTTGGTGGCGATGAAGGCGGCGAGAGGGTCGTTGTCGGGATACGTCGCGCGGTAGCCCGGGATCTTGATCGTCGAGAAGCTGAAGTCTTCGCGAACGGCGTATGCGTTGTACGCGACGTCAGCCGCGAGGTTTGCCAGGGAGAGGTTCGTGGTGAGATCGGACGCGCCGCCGCAGAACCCGCGCGGCCAGCCGCTCTCCTCGTACGTCTGCGAGATCTGCACGGCGTAGAGCACTCCGCTCATGATGCGGTGTTGCTGTTCGCTGTACAGATCGTCACCTTGGATCGATGCTGTCTCTGCAGCGTTGATCGTCGCGCCGAGACCGAGTGCCGTGTGCCCGAAATCGCGACAGGACTCCTGCGCTTGTCCGTTCTGCATGACGACATGCGGGTCGGCCTTCGGATCGGTCTGGCAATCACCGACCTTGTTCGCCAGCCAGAAGCAAGTGAGGTCTGTCTGATTCTGGTACAGCCCGGCGGCGGTGACCGGCGCGGCGGGGAGTCGCCCATCTCTCGACACATAGATGTAGGCCGGCACCGCCTCGCGCCACATGGTGAGCGCGCGGTCGTAGAGCTCCCGGTCGTCGAGGAACACCGCGGTGTTGATGAGGCTGTCGGCCGCCGAGAGCTTCCAGTTGCCGTTGTATGGGCCGTAGTCGAAGGTCGACAGCGTGGGGACCGCCACAGTGCGCAGCATCTCGCTGAATCCATCGACGTCGAACGCCTGGTCGCCCTCGTCGGGCACATAGGTGTAGCGCAGGATCTCGGCACCGCGCAGCATGGTCTCGCCTATCCAGGCGGTCATCAGGGGCCCGTTGGAACCGGTGTTCCCCTTGAAGTGTTTCGCGTAGGCGTTGAGGATCGCGATGGCCCGCTGGGCATAGCCGGCATTGCCGGTGTACCAGTACATCAGCGCTTGTGCGTAGACTGCCCGCGCATCCAGGCGGGCATCGGTGCAGCCCACATCAGGAATGCTGAACGACCCGCAGTACGTCACACATCCGGCGGAGTTCTTGAGGCCGCAGCGCTGCGTCAACGGGTTTGTTGCGTTCGCCGGAGTGAACTGCGTGAAGTCGGGAGCGTCTCTCGAGATATAGGACGACGACACCAACTGCTGGAAGATCGTGATCCAGGGCTTGTCGCCGGCGAGCACATGCTTGCGCGAAGTCTCGAGTGATTCCAGGCTGTCGAAAACGCCGGGATGCGTGAATCCGGCCGACGAGACGACCGGCTGCACGGCGTCAGGAGTGGGCGCCGCGTCCGGCGCCGTGTCAGGCGTAGGCGTGGGCGTGGGACTGGCGCGCGGGGCCGGAGTTGGAGTGGGAGTCGGCGCAGGTGTGGCCGCGCGGCTCGGTGTGGCGCTGGGACTCGGCGTGGCCTTCGGGCTGGACGTAGCCTGCGCCGGCGCTCCGCCCGTCGACAGCGTGAACGCCATCGCGAACAGGACGACCAGGGCAGCGGCGATCAGCAGGGATCTGGCGCGTGCGGTGGTCATGCGTCGGGATACTCGAATCTTCATGCCGGAGATCGTCGGCGTCGCGGAGGGAGGGGGATGCCGGACGTGAAACTTGTCCTGGTGACCGTTCCCAGGCTACCGGTGTCAGCCTGAATGCCGACCGTCAGCGCCCGAGCAGCCGCTTCTTCGCAATGTCGGCGAGCGGGCGCAGGCCCGGGAATCGCTGCAGCGTCGCTCTACCGAGCGGCGCTGCAGCCTTCCACAACCGGGTGCGGCGAGACGAGGCGCCGGACGCGGCAGAGTCGCGTCGGCCGCGCTCGGCGAAGAACACCATCAGCCGCAGCAGTTCGCGGGCGTCATCGAGCGTGGGCTCCGGCGAGAACTCGGGCGGAAGGGTGTCGGTCGCCACGCCTCGGTACAGCGCGCCGAAATCGTACGAGAGGGCTCGGCGTGCGGCATCCACCGACGCGGCCGACAGCCGCTCGAAGAGGTCCGGATCATCTGCGATGCGGGCGATCTCGCTCGCCAGCGAGGCTGCGTCGCCCTGCGGCACAGCCACGATGCCGTCGTTGTCGTGCACCAGTGTGAGCCAGGGCAGCTCGTACATGAAGACCGGCAGGCCGCGCGCCTGCGCCTCGGCGATCGTGAGCTGATAGCCCTCGATGATGCTCGTCGACACGAACGCGTCGGCGGCGTCGATCGCCGCGACGAGATCGCGTCCGTGCCGCGGTCCGATCGCAACCACATCGTCGCCGACACCGCGTCGGCGGGCCTCGGCGTTGAACTTCTTGGCGGTCAGGTCGCCCCAGTCGGGGCCGATCACCGTCAGCCGGAAGTCGACGTCGAGCAGGTGAAGCTGCACCCCTACCTCGATCAGCTCGAGCACCTTCTTGGTGTGCTGTTCGAGTCGCCCCCACCACACGAGCTCCAGCCGGCCGGAGGGCGCCGGCTTCGTCATCGTCGACGCGGCGGACTCGATCAGCAGCGGTGAGGGAGGGTTCGGCAGATACGAGGTGTGGGCCACGCCACGCAGCTTGAAGTAGGCGACATCCAGGGGCGAGAGCACCACGAGGCGGGCCAGCGTGTTGCTGCAGCGTTCGATGAGAGACAGCCTGTCGTCGCCGTCGTACACCGGCCGGGCGACGAAGTTGTGCACCCAGCCGATCGTCGCCGCACCCTCGGCGCGTGACATAAGAGCGAACTCGGGCCAGTAGCGGGTGTAGAGCACCTGGTGGTCGATCACCAGGTCCACCTCGTGCGCGCGGCAGATCTCCGCCCACTCCTCGAGCCGCGCGACCATGCCGCGCGTGGTCAGCTCGACGAACGTCGCCCCCTCGGGAACGGCGGTCAGGTCACTGCCGGCGCTGCGCGCCACCACGGTGACGCGGTAGCCCGCCTCTCGCAGATAGTGCGCCTGCGAGGCGAGCACAGCAGATACGCCTCCGGTCCGCACCGTCGAGGTGGCGAGAAGGATGCTGCGCACCGGCCGATCGCCGGTCCCCAGCCATGCGGAGTGGAACTTGAGGGTCGTCAGCGTCGCAGGGTAGAAACGTGCCGCCGCGTGGATGATGTCGTGCGCCGATGCGACGGTGTGCAGATGCGCAAGCGCGGCATCCAGCACGCCGCTCACACTGCGGGTGATCAGCTGCGAGCACACGTAGCCGACGATCGACAAGCGCGCCGACTCGAACGACTCGAGCAGCAGCGCTGAGGCGGAGTGCGTGCGTGAGAGCGACTCCACGGCGGGGCGGATGCTGTCTATCGAGCGGATCGCCGACACGTAGAACTCCGCGCGCTCGACGCTGTCGACGTCGTGGCCGCTGCCGCCGCGACCGAAATGATAGAGGTACAGGCGGTCGGGGATCGACACGTACGTCTTGGCGAGTGCGGCAGTGAGGAACATCAGCGGCAAGTCGTTGACGCGAGCGAGCGTCAGGTCGGCCGGCAGCAGTGCATATGCGTCTCTCAGCATGGACGTGCGGAAGAGGTAACGCCACAGCTGGCCCTGCGCCTGTTTGCCCACGGGGAAGAGGCCCGGGAGGACGCCCGTTCCCTCGAGCGAGGCGTGGATCGGCTGCAGTCGGCCCTCGTAGCTTCCACCGGTTCGGCCGTGCCTGTCGATGACGGTGACACCGAAGCCCACGAGATCTGCGCCTGTCTCCCGGGCCTTGTCGAGTGCCTTCTGTGCGGCATCCAGCGCGAGTTCGTCGTCGCCGTCGAGGAAGAGCACGTACGCGGCCTCGGCTGCCAGGATGCCGGCGCGTCGCGATTGGAACGCCGACAGGTTGCGCCCCTGCCGGATGAGGCGCACCCGTGGGTCGCGGGCGGCGAACGACTCGATCACTGCGGCCGTGCCATCGGTGGAGGCGTCGTCGACGCAGAGGATCTCGATGTCGGAGAGGGTCTGTCGAAGCGCGCTGTCGAGCGCCGCAGAGATCGTGGATTCGTCGTTGAAGACCGGCAGGACGATCGAGACTAGCGGCGCGGACGACATCGCGGTCGATTCTATTCGGTGCCCTTGCCCCGGTTAGTCTTTCGCCATGAAGATCGCCATCGTCGGCACGGGCTATGTGGGCCTGTCGAACGCCGTCGTCCTCGCCCAGCATCACGAGGTCGTCGCCGTCGACCTCGATCCACACAAGGTCGATCTGCTGAGCCGACGCGTGTCACCCATCGTCGACGCTGAGCTGGAGGAGTATCTGGCGACGCGCGAACTGGATCTGACGGCCACGCTCGACGCCGACGATGCCTACCGCGGGGCGGAATTCGTCGTCGTCGCCACGCCCACCAACTACGACGAAGAGACCAACTTCTTCGACACCTCTTCGGTCGAATCCGTGATCGACGGCGTGCTGGCCGTCAATCCCGGCGCGACGATCGTCATCAAGTCCACCGTTCCGGTGGGGTTCACCGCACGCGTCAGTTCCGAGCACCCCGGCGCGACGGTCGTCTTCTCGCCGGAGTTCCTGCGCGAGGGGCGCGCGCTCTACGACAATCTGCACCCGTCGCGCATCGTCGTCGGCGACCGCGGTGCGGCAGGCCGGCGGTTCGCGGACCTGCTGCTCGAAGGCGCGATCGACGCGGATGTACCCGTGCTGCTCACGGACTCCACCGAGGCCGAGGCGATCAAGCTCTTCGCCAACACCTACCTGGCGCTGCGTGTCGCATACTTCAACGAGCTCGACACCTACGCCGCGGTGCATGGTCTGGATGCGCGGCAGATCATCGAGGGGGTCGGTCTGGACCCCCGCATCGGCTCGCACTACAACAACCCGTCGTTCGGCTACGGCGGGTACTGCCTGCCCAAAGACACGAAGCAGCTGCTCGCGAACTACTCCGAGGTGCCGCAGAATCTCATCGCGGCGATCGTCGACGCCAACCGGACCCGCAAGGACTTCGTGGCCGCCGACATCCTCGCGCGCGAACCCAAGACGGTCGGGGTCTACCGCCTCGTCATGAAGTCGGGATCCGACAACTTCCGCGCGTCATCGATCCAGGGCATCATGAAGCGCATCAAGGCCAAAGGCGTCGACGTGGTGGTCTACGAGCCGACGCTCGAGGACGACGACTTCTTCCACTCCGAGGTGGTGCGTGACCTGGACGAGTTCAAGACGCGCGCCGACGTGATCATCGCCAACCGGTCGACCGACGTGCTCGCCGACGTCGCGCACAAGGTCTACACCCGCGACATCTACGGCCGGGACTGAACCGGCCGTGGTGGGGCGGGCCACATCTAGCGGAGCGGCGTGTCCGGTCGCTTTGGTAGGCTTCACGCCGTGTCGGTGACGACACCGACCGACGACGTTCGGCCGCCGACCCGTCGCTTTACGCCCAGCAAGGGCGAACGTCCCCCCGTGCGATGACTGAGACCTCACGATCAACCCGCGACGCCGACTGGCCGCGTCGCTACGCCAGCCGGCTGTTCTACTCCGACGCGCTGGTCGTCGTGGCGACCCTGGCGATCTACGGCTGGATCGCGCTCGACCAGCTGAATCAGCCCGTGTCGTGGCCGGATGGACCCGACATCCCCTACTGGGTGTTCCTCATCCTGCTCGGCGTCGTCTGGCTGCTGTCGCTCGACGCGATCGACACACGCGACCGGCACATGATCGGCCACGGCATCACCGAGTACCGCCGGATCGTCAACGCGACCGTGATCGTGTTCGCGCTCGTGATCGTCGTCGCATTCTTCGCCCGTATCGAGATCGCGCGGTCGATCTTCGTCGTCGCTCTGCCGATCGGCGTGGTGGCGCTGGTGCTCTCGCGCTGGCTGTGGCGCCAGTGGCTGCGTCGTCGACAGGTGCGGGGCACCTATGTGTACCGGGCCGTCGTCGTGGGGGAACGGTCCAAGATCGCCCATATCGCGCGCCAGATCGACCGTGCACCCGACTCGGGGTACGTGCTGGTCGGTGCGTTGACGAGGGGCGGCGAGGGGATGGTCGGCCGTCTTCCGGTGCTCGGAGACTTCGCGGATGCCGGAACAGCCGTCGAGCAGGCAGGGGCCGACACGCTGATCGTCGCCGGTTCCGACGAACTCGACCCCCAGACGATGCGCCGCCTCGGCTGGGAGATGGCGGACCGAGACGTCAACTGGGTGGTCGCGCCGACTGTCACAGACGTCGCCGGACCTCGCATCCACTCGCGGCCCGTCGCCGGTCTTCCGCTCGTGCATATCGACTTCCCGACCCTCGAGGGCTACAAGCGCGTCTCGAAGCGCGCGTTCGACCTGGTCGGCTCGATCCTGCTGATGCTGTTCCTCTCACCGCTCATGCTCGGGACGGCGATCGCCATTCGGGTCGACGGCAGCGGTCCTGTGTTCTACCGGCAGACCCGGGTCGGACGGGGCGGCCACGAGTTCGGGATGATCAAGTTCCGTTCCATGGTCGCCAACGCCGACGACCAGCTCGCGAGCCTGCTCGATGTGCAGGGCACCACCAATCGCCCTCTGTTCAAGGTGACCGACGACCCCCGGATCACGAAGGTCGGCCACTTCATTCGCAAGCATTCGATCGACGAGCTGCCGCAGTTGTTCAACGTGCTCCTCGGAGAGATGAGTCTGGTCGGACCGCGCCCGCAGCGCGCCGCCGAAGTCGCGCTGTACGACGATGACGCGCACCGGCGCATGCTCGTCAAGCCCGGCATGAGCGGACTCTGGCAGGTGAGCGGCCGGTCGAAGCTGTCGTGGGAGGACACGATCCGGCTCGACCTCTACTACGTCGAGAACTGGTCGTTCACACAAGACATCCAGATCCTGTTCCGCACGATCAAGGCCGTCGTCGCGCCCGGTGAGACGGCGCATTGAGCGCGTCTCTCGGCTTCGTCACAGGCCCCGCCCGGTAGCATCCTCAGGTGTCTTCCAAGCCCACCCCCGGCCGCTTCCGCGAAGGTCGTGCCGGCAACCACGCCCCGGCGCCGCAACGCCGTCGGCGTTGGCCGTGGGTGCTTCTGGGCACCTTCGTCGTGCTGGGCGCGATCGCGACCGTCGGCGGGATCTTCGCCACGCAGGCACTCGGTGTCCGTGACGACTTGATGGCCGCGAAATCCCAGTTGGGCTCGCTCACGAAGGCCTACCAGAAGGGCGATGCCGAGAAGATGCAGTCGATCGGCTCGGAGGCTCTGCGGCTCACCTCGGAGGCCGAGACCACCGTGCAGGGACCGCTCTGGGACATGGCATCCGCGATCCCCGTCGTCGGCGTCAACATCGACGCCGTGCGGAGCGCGACCAAGGCGACGCACATCATCGTCCGTGATGCTCTGCCGCCTGGCATCGAGCTTCTTTCGACCATGTCGCCCGACAAGCTGAAGGTCGAGGGCGGTGGCATCAACCTCGCGCCCTTCCAGCAGGCGCAGCAGACGCTGCCACAGATCAAGACGGTGCTCGCAAGTGCTCAGGCCGAAGTCTCGGGCATCGACCGCGGCGCGCTGCTGCCCGTGGTCGACGACGCCGTCGGCCAGCTCGTCACCGTCGTCGATCAGGCGGGTCCGATGCTCGACACCGTCGAGCGGCTTCTGCCTATCGCCCTGCGCATGGCGGGCGCGGAAGGACCTCGCAACTACCTCGTGGTGTTCCAGAACAACGCCGAGATCCGGGCCACCGGCGGCAACGCTGCGACGTCGACGTTGATCCACGCCGAGAACGGCAAGATCGAGAAGGTCGAAGACGACTCGGTCGAGGACTTCTACCAGGCGGGTATCACCGGCAAACTGCGCGCCGACCTGCCTGACGAGACGCTCGCGCTGTATGAGTGGGACTTCACGAAGAACGCGCAGAACTTCTCGCGTACCCCAGATTTTCCGACGACCGCGTCGCTGTTCTCGCAGCTGTGGACGCAGACGAACGATTCGCAACTCGACGGCGTCATCTCGATGGACCCGGTCGCGCTGTCGTACATGCTCAAGGCGACCGGCCCGATCAAACTGAAGGATGGGTCGGAGATCAGCGCCGACAACGTGGTGAAGGTCCTGCTGAGCGACACCTACGAGCGGTTCGGCAGCAACGGCCTCGCCGCCGACGCCTACTTCGCCGACGTCGCGTCGCGCGTGTTCGACAAGATCGCGAGCGGTTCGTGGGAGCCGACGAAGATGATCAAGCAGCTGCAGAAGTCCGTAGAAGAAGACCGCATCTACGGGTGGTTCCCCCGCGAGGACGAGAACGCGCTCGCGGCCGAGTTCAAGATCGACGGCGCGCTCACGGCCGACAACACGAAGGCGACCCAGGTAGGCATATACCTCAACGACGCGTCGTACAGCAAGCTCGAGTACTACCTTTCGACCTCGCTGAACGTGACGTGCGACGCCGCCACGCGCACGATGACCACGACGCTCACGATGGCCTCGACGGTGCCCGGCAACAACCTCAGCGGCTACACGCTCGCCTGGCGCAACCCGTCGATGAACCTCCCGCGTACGACGATGATCCTCGACACGCTCTACGTCGCGCCTCCTGGATCCACCATCACCGCGATCAACCCGGCCGACGGCGACATCAAGAAGTGGAACCGGGACGGCGCCGAGAAGGGGCATCCCCTCGCCAGCCGGACCATGCTGCTGAAGATGGGGGAGACGAAGACCGTCTCGTTCACGACCCAGCTGCCCGAGGGCGATCTCGGACCGCTCGACGTCCGCTACGCGCCGACCGTCACCCAGACGCCCGTCACCGTCGATGCGTCCTGCACCGCGCTGTTCCCCGAAGAGGTCGCCGCGACCGCCACCACCGCATCGAAATGAGCGGCGAGCGGCTGCCCTCGACCAGCGGGCCACGTCACACCATCATCGCGTTGATGGTGCTCGGGTACGGTGCGTTCCTCGCGTTCGTGGTGTTCTGGCCGAGCCCGATCGACGCGCCCGTCGAAGGTCTGCTGGAGCGGGCGATCTCCGAGCTGCACGAGCGCGGAGTGCCGGCCTTCGTCGACTACACGTTCATCGAGTCGTTCTCCAACGTGCTGCTGTTCATCCCGGTCGGCTTCCTCTTCGCGCTGATGGTTCCCCTGCGGTGGTGGCCGGTCGCCCTGCTGCTCGGTCCGGTGCTGTCTGCGTGCATCGAGCTCGCGCAGCGCTACTTCCTCGACGCGCGCGTGTCGACCATCGACGACGTGATCGCGAACTCGATCGGGGCGACGATCGGCGTGCTCATCGCCGTGGTCATCCGCGCCGTCGTCAAGGCGCGCGACGAGAAGGTCATCGAGCGCCACGAGGCGCTGCAGCAGACCCGCGCCGTCGCCTGACCGGGCACACAAGAGGGTTCCGTCGCGACAGGCCCACGCCGACGCCGCGGGTTCCTCCCCATGCGCCGGTCGCAGGCGGTTCTGCACAGATTGCCGATGAGCGCAGTGCGGCTGCAGCCCCGTCTCTATGGTTACTGGTGTCCGCCGGTCTCGATGGGCAGAATGGAGCCGTGCACGTGTCGACCGAGACAATCGCCGTTGTCATCAGCGCCGCTGGTGTGATGCTGAGCATCGCTGCTGCATTCGGCTGGATGATCAGGCGCGCAGACGCACAGTTCGAACGGATGGCGACCGACATCTCGTCGTTGCGTCGTGAGACCGGTGATGCCATCGCGAGAGTCGAGCGTGAGTTGGTCGAGGTGAAGATCGCTGTCGCCCGCATCGAGGGGCCACCCCGGCACCTCTTGTCCGCGCGCTGACAGTCGGCGCCGCACCCGCGAAGAGGGTTCCGTCGCGGCATCCCTCCCGACAGAATGTGTCGTGACGCCGCACTCGCGTGCGCGAAGGGAGCGAGCATGAGCGGATTCGACGACCTGATCAATCAGGGCAAAGAGCTGTACGAGCAGAACAAAGACAAGGTGCAGGACTTCCTCAAGTCCGAGCAGGCCGAGGACCTCAGCGACAAGGCGCTCGACGGGGCGTCCGACCTCGCGAAGAAGATCGTCCCGGACGAGCATCACGGCACCGTGGACGACGTCCGCAAGAACATCGACGGAGCAGTCGGCGACAAGTGACGGCGAGACGCGGAGGTGGCCCGGGCGTGACCCGGGCCACTTCTGCGTGTCAGGACATCGATGGGGAATCCTCCCCATCGATGCCCCCAGCCAGGTGTTTTAGGGTGGCTGTGGGCCGGTCGCGGTCCGTTCAGCTTCGGAGAGGACTGTGACATGGCTGATTTCAAGGCGTCGTACGGTGAGATGGAGACCATGTCGGGCAAGCTCGACTCGGGTCGTGAAGAGATCGGTGACGTGCTGCGTCGCCTGAAGTCCGATGTGGACCGTCTGCTGGGTGATGACTTCAAGACGCAGCACGCGTCGGGCAAGTTCGGTGAGGGGTACACCGAGCTGACCACGGGTCTGGAGAAGGCGATCGAGGGCATCTCTGACATGGGTGAGTCGCTGCGCAAGATGCAGCAGGCGATCAAGGACACCGACCAGGCGCTCGCGGGCAACTGACGCCGCATACGTCGAGTGGATGCCGCAAGCCCGGCTTGCGGCATCCACTCGAAGTATCTCGGTGCCATGGGGGAGGAACACGACGATGGCCGACATCATGCTCGACCTTGACCGGCTGCGGGAGACGCAGGCCGGGCTGAAGGCGTCGATCGGTGAGTTCAAGAACGCGGCGCGCAACAACGACGGCGTCGAGGCGTCCATCGGGCGGCCGGACGATCGCCGGGAGCTGCGCGACAAGGCCTCTGACTTCGAGTCGGCCTGGAACGACAAGCGCGGCAAGCTCGAAGAGAACCTCTCGAACATCCTCGACCAGCTCACGTCGATCATCGACGGCTGGGACGAGTGGGACCGCCAGACCACGTGCGATCTCGACGGCGCCACCTCGACCGGGACCGTCAACGCCGAGGTGAGGCTCTGATGCGCTCACCGAAGGGGCAGCACGAGCTGCGGCAGCTGGACGGCAACTCCGAGGATCTGTGGAACCGGGGCGACCGGCTCGTCAAGCTCGGGATGCAGATGGACACGACGGCGACCGCGCTCGGCGACATCGCCGACTCGTCCGTCTGCCGCAGCCAGGGCACCGACAAACTCGCCGACATGGCCGACGAGACGGCGGACGACCTCGCGAAGGCCGCCGTGCGCTACGAAGACACCGGTCGCGCTATCCGCACCTATGCCGCGGCGCTCGGCACCGCCCAGGCGTGGATCCGCAACCACCAGTCCAGCGTCGAGCAGGCCGAGCGCGACTACCAGTCGGCGCTGGAGACGCGGGACTCCGCCGACCGCGAGCTGACGTCGATCCAGACGGTGATGGCGTGGGAGACGGAGCCGAGCGCGTCCGAGCAGTCGTCCGCAGAGACCGCGGCACACAACGCGGCGGCTGCCGCCACGACGGCGCTGCACCATCGGGACGAGATGTGGGGTGCGTTCGACCAGGTCTTCGACACCTGGGAAGGCGCATACGAGGACGCGGTCGACGGCATCCAGAAGGCGATGGACACTGCCGACAACAACGACGGCTTCTGGGAGTTCATCGACAACGCGCTCGAGGTGCTCGGGTGGGTGCTGCTCGCGCTCACCGTCATCGCGCTGGTGATCGGCGCGCCGCTGACGGGGCTGCTCGGGGCGATCATCTTCGGGCTCTCGGTCCTCGTGTTCGCGCTCAACGCGCTGAAGTTCGCGTTCGGCCGGGCGACCCTGGGCGATCTGGCGCTGGCGGCGCTCAGTCTGGTGCCGTTCGGCATCGGCAAGCTCCTCTCGAAGGGAGCGCCGGTGCTCTCGACGGTCATCAAGGGCGGGCGGTCCGTGACGACGGGCGTGATCCGCTCGGCGATCCCTCGGATGCAGCTGCTGCGTCCGACCACCTGGGCCAAGCCCTTCCAATGGCTGGCCGCCCCCTTCAAGGCGCGCACCGCGCTGCCGTCGCCCGGCCTGTGGACGAACCCGTTCCGCACCATCGCGCTCGGCGATGCCAAACTGGTGCAGGCCGAGAACTTCCTCGGCACGATGGTGAAGTCGCCGTGGGGTCAGGCTCCGGCCGTGGAGCAGTTCGTGACGACGACGATGAAGACCATGCCGAGTCGGTGGGTGCAGGGCGCGAACACGTTGACGTGGCTCGGATTCACCGGCCTGGACACCATGCAGGCGGTCAAGACCACGTTCGATGTCGGCCCTGACCTCACGATCCCCGGACTGGACCAGGTGAAGCTCCCATGGTGAACGGCACGCGAGACCGCGGGGCCGTTCTCCGGCGGATCTACTCGATCGCGCTGGGGTTCAACGCGCTGGTGCTCGTCGCGTTCATCGCCGGTTCCATGATCTTCACCGGCGGGCAGGTCGCCGAGGGCGGCTCGACCAAATGGCAGCCCGTCTGGTACTGGCCGGTGTTCCCGGTGCCGGCGTGGCTGCTGATCGTCCCCGCGTTCATCGCTGCCGTCGTCGTGATCCCGATGTGCATCCGCACGCCTGCCCGGCTGCTGCCTCGGATCATCGGCGCCGCGGGCGTCGCGGGCGCGAGTGCAGCATCCGCCGCCATCTTCATGTTCATGTTCCCCGCGTCCTCCGGCCTGTTCCCGCTCCCCGAAACCGGGACCTTTCTCGGACTGCACTGGATCGCACTGGCGTTGTCGCTGTTCTGCCTGCTGCCGCTGATCGTCACCTTCTTCGTGAAGGGCCCAGAATACGATCGCCTGCGAATGACCGGCGGGCTCTACTCGTCCGAGCGATGACAGCCCCTTCCGATCCGCCGGCTTCAGAGCCCCGCGGCTTCCACATCATGATGCCGCCCGGCTGGGTGCGCTATCTGGTGGATGCCGACGGCAAGGCCGCACTGGTCGCCCAGGCGACCTCCCGCATGCGTCAGCTGTCTCGACCGGACCTCGACGCCCAGACGCGCAGCATGATCCAGTCGTACTGGCAGACGCTGACGCGGCAGCGGATCTCGGCGATCTACCTCCCGTCGGATGCGGGCGACGACGGTCTGCCGCTGTCGATCGCCGTGAAGCAGCATGCGGCGCCGGAGGGCGTCGCGTTCGAGGCATCCCTCCCCACTCTCGCGGGCGCATCGATCGAGCGCTTCGAGACCCCCGTCGGCGTCGTGCTGCGCTGGCAGAAGGACTCGCGCGGCCGTGACGAGATGGCCGGCGTGACCTCGCGTCAGATCGGCTACGGCTTTCCGCTGCCGATCGCGGGGGACCGGCGCGGCATGGTGTTCCTGGCGTCGATCGCCTACCCCGACGATGCCGCACCCGACGCCGTCGCCCTGCTCACCGAGACGAGCGACACGATCATGGAGACGTTCCGCTGGCGATGACCCTCGAGTACACGTTAGACATCGACTACGCCGTCTGGATGCCGGTCCCGCTGGAGTTCCCGTGGAACGGGTACGACACGGCCATGTCGTGGGCCGCCGACGTCACCGACGATCTGCTCGCCGGACGCGATGCGCCGGAAGAGGTGCGCCGCGCATTCGCTGCGACCGCGTTGGAGCGCGCGCTCATGCCGTCGCCGCTCGACGAGGCGATCGAGCGCTTCTGGCGCCGCCCCGACGCCGGCGCGCCTGACCGGCTCGTGCACCTGTACGCACTGGAGGTCGACGGCGTGCCCGATGCGGACGAGTTCGCCGAGCTGGCTCGCACCGGCTTCGGCGGCTTCGTGCAGAACGTCACCCCGCTGGAGGGCACGCCCTTCGCAGTCGCCGCCCGTGTGATGATCCTCCTGAAGCTTCCCGGCGGGGCCACGGCGACACTGATGCGCGTCATCGGCGTCCGAGACGGCACTGCGCTCATGCTCGAGCTGCTCGACGACAACATCGCGTCGGTGGCGTTCCTCGAGCCGGATGTCGAGGTGCTGTTCCGCGGCATCCGCCTTCGCACCGCGTGATCGGGTGGATGCCGCCTGAGAAACGCCCGAGGATACCCGCGGCGCGACACGCCCGAGTTTGCGACACGCCCGGGCCGCACGTAGACTAGTGAGGTTCCACATTCCGGCGCCCCTCTTGGCGTGCGCTGGATCACTGCCAGGGCAGTGCATAGGCGGCGCGAACGCGCAGGGTCCTAGGCCGCGGGCAGCAGAACCACCACATCCACAATCCACCCTCAGCGGAGCCATGTTCTGCGTGGGCGGAGAACGGATGCCGGGAGCGGCGCTTCGGCGCGGCATCCGGATTGACAGCAGAACAGCGGTGCAGCATCCCTCGACCAGCTCGGGAACCGAGCGACCGCGAGGAGTAAGTGCCAGGGCGCTCAGCGCCCACGTGCGTCCAATGCCACAGGGGTATGACGCGAGAAAGAGAGTGAGCAGACAATGGCGGGACAGAAGATCCGCATTCGCCTGAAGTCGTACGACCACGAGGTCATCGACTCGTCGGCGCGCAAGATCGTCGACACAGTGACCCGTGCGGGCGCGACGGTTGTGGGCCCGGTGCCCCTTCCGACCGAGAAGAACGTGATCGCCGTGATCCGTTCGCCGCACAAGTACAAGGACAGCCGCGAGCACTTCGAGATGCGCACCCACAAGCGTCTGATCGACATCATCGACCCGACGCCCAAGGCGGTCGACTCGCTCATGCGCCTCGACCTCCCGGCCGATGTCAACATCGAGATCAAGCTCTGAGGTTCGACATGGCTGACATCAACAACAAGGTTTCCAAGGGACTGCTGGGCACCAAGCTCGGCATGACCCAGGTTTGGGACGAGAACGGCAAGCTCGTTCCCGTCACCGTCATCGAGATCGCTCCGAACGTCGTGACCCAGGTCCGCACGCCGGAGAAGGACGGCTACAAGGCCGTCCAGATCGCGTACGGCCAGATCGACCCCCGCAAGGTCAACCAGCCCCTCACGGCCCACTTCGAGGCCGCGGGTGTCACCCCGCGCCGTCACCTCACCGAGGTCCGCACCGCTGACGCCGCTGACTACTCACTCGGTCAGGAGCTCACGGTGGACGGCACGTTCGAGGCCGGCCAGCTGGTCGACGTCGTCGGCACCAGCAAGGGCAAGGGCTTCGCCGGTGTCATGAAGCGCCACAACTTCAAGGGCGTCTCCGCTTCGCACGGTGCGCACCGCAACCACCGCAAGCCCGGCTCGATCGGCGCATCGTCGACCCCGAGCCGCGTGTTCAAGGGCATGCGCATGGCCGGCCGTATGGGTGGCGAGCGCGTGACCGTCCTCAACCTCAAGGTGCACGCCGTCGACGCCGAGAAGGGTCTGCTGCTCGTCAAGGGCGCCGTCCCCGGCGCGCGTGGCCG
>Ga0160446_100322_pt1 | contig 27252 bp, 27 predicted proteins | sample HID1973I_E1MG_FD_108200 | JGI IMG/M metagenome (GOLD analysis project Ga0160446, IMG submission 108200) | Enriched mosquito-associated microbial communities from UW Madison campus, WI, USA - HID1973I_E1 MG | ecosystem: Host-associated > Arthropoda: Insects > Digestive system > Unclassified ... | reverse complement strand
CGTTGGGCCAGGAGCTATTGCGTTCACACGAATGTCTGGCGCGAGCGCTTGCGCCGAGGTGCGAGTCAGCCACCAAAGCCCGGCTTTTGCGAGAGAGTAGGTAAGATAGTCGGGGCGTGGCTTCATCACCCGTTGATCGATTATGTTGACGACGAGGGGAAGTGCCCAAAGATCCGATCTTCTAAGTGAAGAGTAGGCGGAGTGTTGCGCCGCGAAGTGCTGGATGAGCGTGAACGGTGCGCGCAGATTCGAGTCAAGATGCCTGTCCCAGGACTCCCGCGTGGCGGTGTGAATGCTGTCCTCCTCGAAGACCGATGCATTGTTCACCAGAACGGATAAGAGCCCCGCTGTTTCGTTGATACGGGGAATCAGTGTCTCGACGCTACCGTGATCGAGCAGATCGGCCTCAAATACCCAAGCTTGAACACCCAGCGCCCGTGCTTCATTTGCGGTGGCTTCCGCCTGTGCGACGGAGCGATGGCAGTGTATCGCGACATCAAAGCCCAGCCGCGCGAGCGCCAATACGATCTGCCGTCCGATGCGCTGCGCTCCGCCCGTCACCAGGGCCGTCAATTCACTTCACCAACGAAGCCGTTGGCAGGCTCCCATATCACCTTATGAAACGGCATTATTTTCCTTGCGTTAATCAACCTCTCGCTAGCCATGAAGGTGAAAGCTCGGGGCTTGGTCAACACCCAAGTTGAGCGCCCGCGCCGCGGCAGCGTTGCCGTCGAGGGCAAACGGAGCGCTGGACGACCCATGATCGACGCAGAGCCCCTTTTCGGAAATGTTGCGCCAACCGTTGCATCCACGCTGCGACAACCATGCCGATTAACTTTCTTCTAGACACAATTATGGGCGGAAGCGTAGGACCCACCGAGAGCTCACCACACCTTCGTCAATGGCTCTTCATTTCAAAGACAGGTCCCCCATGATCCGCTCAATCGCTGCCATAGCTACCTGCCTCTGCTTCGCGACCGCCAGCCTCGCAGACACGCTGCCCTCGCCAAAGGGCGAAGTGATCTTGACCGTGACGGGCAATATCAAGAATACCAACGGACCTTCGGAAGCCGCGTTCGACCGCGAGATGCTGGTCGCCCTGGGGGAGATGGAGATCAAGACAAAATCTCCCTGGTACGACGCGGTGTCGACCTTTGACGGTGTGCCGTTCAAGAAGGTGATGGACTATGTCGGCGCCAACGGAACCAAGATACGGGCCGTGGCTCTGAACGATTACGAGACTGAAATCCCCATGGATGACGTCCAGAACACCGAGGTCATCCTAGCAATGAAACGCGACGGGGAGGTCATGGACGTGCGAGACAAGGGGCCGATCTTCGTGATCTATCCCTATGATTCTTCGCCCGAGTTCCAGACCCAGACATATTACGGACGTTCCGCCTGGCAGGTCACAAAACTGGTAGTCGAGTAGAAGGAAGTTGACCCGTCTGCTCGGCATTCTAATCTGCGCCTTTGTTCTGGCGACAGGCTACATGACAACTACCGTCTCGAAGCGCCAGGAGGTTCTTCGGCACGTGGCGCACCACAATGATGCTTGGGCGTTCAGCCAGTCTGTCGCCGAGTATATGCGGCTGGAAGCCCTGATCGCATCACACTTCCTGCCCAGCGAAGGTAGCTCAATGAAGGAGTTGCGCCTTCGTCTCGACATTCTCCTTAGCCGGTTGGAGTCCTTCAGGCAGGGGACGCTCAAGCAGTTCCTTGACGCAACGCCTGCTCGTCAGAAAATGATGCAGGACCTTACCGCCGTGGCAACGGAACTCGATGCCACGCTCGAAGTAATGACCCGCGAAGCTGCGATTGAAGTGCTCAATCGCATGCGCTCGCTGAATGGCCCTCTAACTCAACTTTCCTCGCAAAGTGTTCAGCAGGGATGGGCCGATATAGAAGTCAACCTTACCTCCCTGGAACATCTGCACCGAATATATGGGGTGGTGGTTGCCATCCTGATCATCGCCTGGTGTGTTCTGGCACTGCAGCAGGTTCGTCAAAATAGGCTTCTGCGAAAATCTCAGGAAAAGGCCAAGGGTCTGAATGAAAGCCTTTTGAAGGCGAGCGTCGAATTACAGCAGAAAAACCGCAGCCTGCAACACGTCGCGCACCACGACTCGCTTACCCAGCTTCCGAATAGGGTGCTGTTCTGGAATACGCTGGAGAAGGCTCTTCGCGAGGAAGACGGCTCTATCAGTCTTTTGCTCATCGATCTGAACGACTTCAAATCCGTAAACGACACGCTCGGACATGACTTCGGGGATACGCTGTTGAGCGGGGTCAGCGAGCGGTTGCGCGGCCTCGGGGGGACAGTCGACATTGTCTGCCGCTTGGGCGGGGACGAGTTTGCGTGTCTGATTGTCGGGAAAAGCAGTGAAGAAAGTGAAAAGATCGCCTCGGATATTGCTGCAAGTATTGCTGATCCCTATTATATTTCCAACCGAAGGATAGAAGTCGGGTGCTCGATCGGAATATCGAGCTCCGACATTCCAAACAGCAACGACGCCAGGACGTTGTTCAAGCAGGCGGACATCGCACTATACCGGGCCAAGGTATCCACATCCGAGAATATATGCCGCTTCGAAGAATTCATGCAGGAAGAATTCGACGAGCGAAAATCTCTTGAAAATGACCTAAGGGGCGCAGTCGAGCGAAACGAATTTGAACTTCTCTATCAGGCTCAGGTCGACGTCATGACGATCGAGATTCGTGGGCTCGAAGCGTTGACCCGCTGGAACCACCCGACACGCGGTCGGATTCCTCCCAGTGTCTTCATCCCCCTTGCGGAAGAGTTGGGCCTGATCTGTGAGTTAGGTGAGCTTATTCTCGAAAGATCATGCATCGAGGCCGCGACTTGGAAGCGACCGCTGAAGATTGCTGTCAACCTCTCGCCGCTGCAACTACAATCACCCAATTTCGTCGACTCGGTCATTGCGGTGTTGAACCGTACGGGCCTACCTGCTGAAAGGCTGGAACTCGAGGTAACGGAAACAGTGCTGCTGGATGATCGCGAGGGTGTCGTAGCGATCTTGGAGCAGCTGCGGACGCACGGCGTTTCTGTGGCGATGGATGATTTCGGAACAGGTTTTTCCTCGCTAGCCATCCTGCGCGACATTCCGTTCGATACGATCAAACTGGACAAATCCTTTGTCAGGGACATCGCGGAGAACCCTAAGGCGGCTTCTCTTGTAAGGCTGGTTGTCGATGTGGGCCACAGTCTGGGAAAGACGGTGATCATCGAAGGAGTGGAAACCCGCGCTCAGCACGAAAAGATCCGCGAGATCGGCGGCCTGCTGAGCCAAGGCTTCCTGTTTGCACGTCCAGTGCGTGCGTCCGGACTGGATTTTCTTCACGACACTGATCATCACGTGGATCTTATCGACGATTTCTCTGATTGATCGCGCCTTCGGACATTTGGTGAATCCAAAGGGCATATTGGCAATGCGTCTCGAGGAGCAATATGACACTGGAGATTTTTATTCATGGCGTTCGTGTCCCGATTTCCGCGAACGAAGTTTCTCCCATTATCTTGGAGGCGCTGATCTCTGGATCCTACGAGGCAAAGGAAGCACGCCTCGCAGCGCGCGTTCTGAGTGCCGGGGATCGGGTGCTAGAACTGGGGGCTGGGATCGGGGTTATCACCACTGTCATGGCAAAAACTTCGCATGTGCGGGTTTGGGCGTTTGACGCAAACCCTGGGATTGTAGGCCTAGCGCAGCGCGTTCTCGAGGCGAACGGTGTCGATAATGCGACCGTCAACCACGGCCTGCTGATTTCAGGCGAACCCGGCGAACATCCCTTTTACGTGAGGGCCGATTTCTGGATGTCGTCGATGATGCAAGAGCAGGGCCCCTATGACGAGATCATCTCGATTCCCTCCCGCAATATTGACGCATTTATCGCTGAGAACGATATAAACGTGCTGGTCATGGATATCGAAGGTGCCGAGCGGGAGTTATTGGCAGGGGCTAAGCTCGACGGCGTAGATAAAGTATTCCTCGAACTGCACGACCATCTCTACGGGCTCCAAGGTGTGCGCGATGTATTCCGCGCAATGAACGATCATGGCCTTGGCTACGATCCGCGAGGTTCTTCGGGCCCTTGCGTGCTTTTCACGCGAGATGACGGTAGTGACCGAGAGTACTGCCCGGAGCCGATGTAATCTGGCTTCGGGACAGACGCGCGAACCTATGTAGGCGCAGCCAGCCCTCTCCGTCGCTTATTTTCCAAGCAGTGACGACGAGAACAGCGTTGGCTCGAGGCTCTGATTTGCGAAAGTTGGCCCTACGCATAGAATCGCTACAGCATCGTGGCTGTGAAGGCTCTCCTGATGGTTGGCAACTACACGGAAATCTCCCACCCGAGGATCGGCAATAAGTGGCGCGGCGAAGGCTCGAACTGCGTCCTCGACAAAGATCGGATTCGCGGCATTCAGTTCCGCGAAAGCCTGCTCGTCCTCGCGCTTGACCATCACCTGCGTTTCGGTAGGCACGGCGATGCGGGCCATTTCGATCAGGTCCTCGAACCAGAGCGGCCCGGGCACATCGTCGGCGAGCACTGCCGAGATGCGCGCGACGGATCGCTGGGAGTGGGGCGTCGCCAATTGGTTTCTCTCGCCACGGGCGTGTTCTGACAACTCTAGGGAGCATGGACAGGTCGATGAATAGACGTAGTCCAGATGCATGATGCAGCGGCGATTTCCGTCGTTTTCCGCGAGTTCAAGTGCAATATCGTAGTATTGCCAGCCGCGTAACCCGGAACGCAGGCTCGTTACCTCGACAGGAAATCGAAAGCGCATCAGCAGCCGCGCGTCGAAGCTACCAAGGTCTTTCTTGTACGCATCGATCGCTGCCGCCATGACCTCGAACGAAAACCGCTCCTCTGCGTGATGGTAGAACGACCTCATGATCCGGGACATGTTGATGCCCTTCTGGTTTGCCTCAAGGCTGACCGTTCCCGTGATGGAGGTCTCAAGGACAATTTCCCCGCCAGCCCGAAGTAGATACCGGATCGGTATTCGGAAATTGGATATGCCGACATGTTCCAGGCGAGCGCGCGCACCGACGATCAGGGAGGCGGGACCATTCTGCAAATCGGGCAAGCTCGCGCGGTAGTTGTCGCCCGGTCTGAATGAAGCATCGTACGAGCGATTGAGAGACGGGTAATCCGAAGGGCCGGGATGGCGGAGACTTGCCTCGCCAGCCTCATCTGCTGCGGGGGCCGCGCCCCTCTCTATGCATCCGGACTGCGCTTTATGGCGGGCAGAAAATTCTCGGCTCATAAGTGTTCTTTCAAGGCTTTTCTAGCATGGGTGTCGGATAGGGAGGTGTCGGAAGGACATACGAAATGAGCCGGCACGGAAGGATCCGGAGACTTACTGCCGGTATGTTAATCATGGGAACAGTTCAGGCAACCGAGGGTTTAGCCGTTTGTATCCTTGAAGGATAGTCCAAGCCCGTGGTCGTTCAGTCAGCATTTTTCATTTCCTCGTAGTGGAGCCTTATCTGTGCCCTCAACCATATATCCGCCCGGTGTTCTTTCAGGAAGGAGATGGCATCTATCGCATTGTTTCTGATGTAGGAGCGATGGGTGAGGTGCTGATCAGGCATTGCGATCCCACGTCCGCGAGCTTCAGAACGGCGGCGCATCACCTCCTCAGCTTTCTAGCGGGAGCGGTTTCTGCGGATGTAGCGCGGATTGCCTTCATCGAAGCCCTGTCTGCTGCGAGGGTTGCCGTGAGCGGAGCACATCCGGCGGCGAGGCGTTGAAATGACAAGTCAGTTCGTATGGTCATCTGGGCGGTCTGAAAGTCCGCGATGTCTTCGCCGCGGGACGGGTGAAGGAGCGCGCCTCGGTGACCCAGAGCAAGGCTGGTAAGCCGGTCCGCTTCGAAATCACCGAGACGACGCGGCAGTCCCTTGAGCGCTGGATTGCCGATTCTGAGATGATTGGCCTCGAGTATCTGTGGCCCAGTCGCCTGCACCACAGCCCGCACCTGTCAACACGGCAATACGCGTGAATCTTGCGAGAATGGGTGATGTCGATCGGGCTGGAACCAAGTGCTTATGGCACTCATTCGATGCGCCGTACGAAGGTGGCGCAGATCTGTAAAAATACGGGAAATTCGCGGGCGGTGCAGTTTCCGCTGGGTCACACCAAGATGGACAGCACCGTTCGCTATCTTGGCGCTGATCCTGTTGACACACTCACCCTGTCAGAAACGATTGATCTGTGAACAACACACCGGCCGACAGGATTCTTGCCGGCCGGCCCATTGCTGCCGGTCGGCTGCCCAAGATGCTGAGCGGCAGCATCCTCCAAAGCCGCGGTTCGTAAGTACCACAGGAAAACTCGCCTAGCCGTAGCAGAGATAGAGACAGCGGATGATTCCAGGCGCAGCAATAAGATGGTTGGCTACTCACTGCGAAGCTCTGTGCAAAAGGCAGTTCCATGGCCTATCAAACATCAGCACTTGGAGCCTGGCCATCTGGGCAACCGCGATTTCGGGACATCCGCCGCGCGATCACGTTGCAGAGACGTCGCGCACCGGTGCATGTTTGTGTTGAGTGATTTTCGGAGGACTCATGCCGCCAGATACTGCGCGTGATGAAGTTTCCCAGTTGATCCTTCGCATCGCGTTGCGGGACCGCCAAGCCTTCGACCGGCTTTACGACGCCACCTCGGCGAAACTTTACGGCACCTGCTTGCGTGTTTTGAAGGATCGGGGCGAGGCAGAGGAAGCCGTGCAGGAGGTGTTCATCAAAATCTGGCTCAGGGCGGATCGGTTCGCGGTGACTGGGCAAAGCCCGATGTCGTGGCTGATCGCGATCGCCCGATATCACGCCATCGACAGGCTGCGCGCGCGCCGTGAATCTGTGTCGGCGCTGGATGACGTCGCGCTGGAGATCCGCGATCCCTTGCCCAGCCCCGAGGCGCTGATCGTCTCTGCCGGCGAACGCAACCAGCTTGATGGTTGTCTGCAAGAACTGGAGGCCGACCGGGCCCATGCCGTGCGCGGGGCCTATCTGGATGGCGACAGCTATGCCGATCTCGCAGCACGATACAACGTCCCGCTGAACACCATGCGAACCTGGCTCAGACGCAGCCTGATGCGGCTGAAGGAGTGTCTGCAGAGATGAGCGACCCCGACTTCGATGACCCCGCCCAAGACGGCGATGACATTCTGGCAGCCGAATTCGTGCTGGGCGCGCTGCCCGCCGCGGAACAGGCCGTGATGACGCGACGGGTGGAAACCGACGCCGACTTCGCCCGCCGTGTCGCCGAATGGGAGGGACGGCTTGTCCCCATGGCCGATGCTATCGCGCCGCAAGGCCTGCCGGCCGCGCTGAAACATGCGCTTGACCTGCGGCTGTTCGGTCACGCCGCCGCCCAACCGGGTTTCTGGTCGCGCCTTGCGCTGTGGCGCGGGATTGCAGGGGCGGCCACTGCGACCTTGCTGCTGGCCGTTACGCTGCCTGCCTTGCGACCCGCCCCTGCCGCCGATCGGCTGGCCGCGTCGCTGACGGCCGAAGGCAGCGGGGTGACCTACCTGGTGGTCTACGATTCCGCGACGGGCAGCGTCAGCCTCGCGCATATGACCGGCGATCCAGTTCAGGGACGCGATTTCCAGCTTTGGATCGCGCGCGGTGCGGAGGCGCCTGTGTCGCTGGGGGTGATCCCAGCAGGCGTTTCGACCCGCGTCGAGGTTTCCGACCAGATCCGCAGCCTGATGACCACTGCCGCTCATATGGCGATCAGTTTGGAGCCGCCGGGTGGATCTCCGACGGGTCAGCCGACCGGACCGGTCTTGGCCGTGGGCGATCTGCTGGATATCTGACACCAGCGGGTTTCGGTCCCTTGCGAAAAAAATCGTGCGGGTCTGAAACTTTCAGAAACCCCGCTTCGTGACTTCTTCCATGCCCCGATCAGCGGGCAGGCATTTCCGGGAGGAAGTCAGATGAAAATCCTTACCAAATCCATCGTCGCAGTCTGTTTCGCACTGGCCACCGCAGGCACGGCGCTGGCGCAGGACAATCCCAAGGTCGGCGGCGCCGCCATGTTTGCCGACAAGAACATCGTTGAAAACGCCATGAACTCGGCCGATCACACGACGCTGGTCGCGGCGGTCAAGGCCGCCGGGCTGGTTGAGACGCTGCAGGGCGAAGGCCCCTTCACCGTCTTTGCGCCCACGAACGAAGCCTTCGCCGCGCTGCCCGCTGGCACGGTCGACACGCTGCTGAAGCCGGAAAACAAGGAAATGCTGACCAAGGTGCTGACCTGCCATGTCGTGGCGGTCAAGGCGATGGCCGCCGATGTGCAGAAGATGGTCGCCGATGACGGCGGCAAGCATGTGATCGACACGCTTGGCGGCTGCAAGATCACCGCCGAGGTCAAGGACGGCATGGTCACTCTGACTGATGAGACCGGCGGCATGGCGACGGTAACCATCGCCGATGTCGTGCAGTCGAACGGCGTGATACACGTCATCAACAAGGTTCTGCTGCCGAAGGGCTGACCCTTTTCGGCACGGCCCGGGCCGTATCGCGCGCGGTCTCTCCCTCCCGCACGGATACGGCCTGTCATCGCCGGATCCCCCGGCACCAAACCAACCAAAGAAGGAATTTTCAGATGAATGCGATCAAATCAGTTACGGCCGCGCTGCTGCTGTCGGCTTTTGCCGCCCCCGCGATGGCGGCCACCGTCGTCGGATTGTCGGGCGCCAACGAATTGCACTGGCTGGACACGGAAAGCTGGACCCGCACCGGCGGCGTCACCGTCTCGGGCGTCGAAGGGCGCCTGCTGGGCATCGACGTGCGCCCGGCGGATGGCCAGCTTTACGGGGTCTTCGCGGATGGCACGCTGGCCACGATCGACCCCCAGACCGGCGCGGCGGCCAAAGTCAGCACTCTGGCCACCAAGCTGGCTAACGGCGTGTCGGCGACGGTCGATTTCAACCCGGCCGCCGACAAGCTGCGCGTCATGGGCAGCGACGGCACCAGTCTGCGCGTCACCGTGGACACCGGCGAGGTGGTCACCGATGGCAGTCACGCCTATGCCGATGGCACGACGCCGAACGTGATCGCGGGCGCCTATACCAATTCCTATGCGGGGACCGAAAAGACGCAACTTTTCAACATCGACGGCGCGGCTGGCTGGCTGGTCCAGCAAGACCCACCGAATGACGGCAAGCTGAACCCGGTGGGTGACATCGGCGCGAAGCCGACCGAGGTCGGGTTCGACATCGCATCCGATGGCAAAGGCGAGAATGAGGCATGGCTGGTAATCGACGGCGGCTTCCATTCCGTCAACCTGGAAACCGGTACGACCATCGAGGCTGGAAAGATCGAAGGCGCGAAGGTGCGCGATATTGCCATACTACCCGCGTTGTAGTCTTGGCTGCCGCGCATGTGACGTGACCAGTATTGCGGCCCGGATGAGCTTCCGGACCGTTTGCCATCCGTATGTGGCAGAGATCCCACGCGATGCTTGCTGCTTTTTCAAACCAAGAAGAACTGGCGTATCCCTATAATCTTCGGGGAAAAAGGACCTGCGTCGCGCCAGCCGACCCGTCCTCCGCCCGTCACGGGCCGCATGGCAGGGCGATCGCTGCGCGGCGCACGAGTGTCCGCTTTCCCAAGTTCGCCGGAGGTGCAGTGCCGCACTGCCGAAAGACGGCTTTCCGCCCAAATTGGCTCGCGAGGCTGGGTTTCCCGCTGCGCACGGCCTGAGTGACCGCTCTCGCAATTTTTCTGCGATCGCCATGCAGCACCGCGGCTGACTGCTTACCGCCCATTGACGCAGTGGGGGACGGTATCTACGCCATGTCTGAACTACCGCTTTGCCAATGTCGCTGCAAATACCACGCCACACCAGCATCAGGCAGCTACAGGCGCGCAGGTTGGCGGCGACGTTGTCTTGGTCGCGTTGGAAGGAATCACCCACTCGCGCTCCCCGGCGCCCGCGGCTGCGGGCGTTATAGGGGCGGATTTCCCGACCGTCGGGTTTTCAGGCGGTCGGTTTTTCAGGGGGTCGGTGGACCCGACCGCCGGACATTCAGGGGGTCGGTCAGCCACGTCACCGGCGGACGAGTTGTCACCCGAATTCCGCCGCCTCGCGTTCGTCGCACCGAGCGGCAGCGCCGGGCCGCCCGCGCGCTTGCCGGACCTGTCGTCGCAGCCCACATGAATATCTGCTCGCTAGAAATTTGCCGCAGGTCCCGGATGCGGTCAGAGGGCTTCTGCTCGGGACCCCGCCTGATCGCCACATCCGCCGCAGGTGACGAGTATTGTCGACGGGTCGGAACGCCCGCCGACAATGAGGGCGCAAGCCGCCTCAGCTCGCGAAATAGGCCATCATTGCCCGTTCGACATATTCGGAGATCGCGATCCCCTCGGCCTTGGCTTCGCTTTCAACCCTGTCTCGCAGGCTCGTCGTGGCGCGGACGCTGAGCTGGTCCGAGCGGCGCTCCGGGCGCACTCGGGGCGTTCGGCCGATCCGGTCCCGCGCGGCCCGGGCTTCCGCCTCGGCGGCGACGGCGGCCTGCTCCGCGGCGTCAGCGGCTTCACTGGACTGCTCGGCCTCCTTGCGGGCGCGTTCGGCCTTGGCCCGCTTTTTCGCGGCCCTCTCCTCGGCTTCGGCGGCTTCCTGCTTGAGGTCCGCCTTGCGCGAGGCATCGAAATCTTCTGACATGTAGGTATTCCTTTGAATCCTGTGATCAGCTGAAAGCGGTCAGCGACATGCGGCAGTGTTGGCTGCCGTTGGTGGGGTTGAAGTTAGTGCAGCTTTGGCTTGCTCAGCCCAAGCACCGCCCGCTGGGCATCCCACTCTTCCGGGAAACCTGCCTGAAGTTGAGCAAGGCTAACTTCGGGCCCATGCCGCCCGGCGAGGATCGCCTCGACAATGTCGGGCGCGAGCAAGGTCAGGCGCAGGATCCGAGTGACATAGCTCAGTGCGATCTGCTCGTGACGGGCAAGATCGGCGATGGTGGCGAAGGTGCCGGTATCCAGCAGTCGCTTCCAGCGGAAGGCCCGGGCCAGCGCCCGGACCAGCGTGTCATCCGTATCGCGATGGTGCGGGGCATCAGGCGGCAGATGGACTTCCTTGCGCCCGCCGCGCTTCACGATGCGGAACGGGACCTTCAGCACGATGCTGTCCTGTGCGGTATGGTCTCCCCTCATGCCGCCTGCCCCACATCGCGCGCCAACATCTCACGCGCCAGCCCCGGGAGACCTTCGGTGCGCAGGCGCAGGCTCAGGCCCTCTTCGCCCAGATCGACGCGCTCGACCAGCAGAGCGACGATGCGGGCCTGCTCGGCGGGGAATAACTCGTCCCAGAGCGGATCAAGCTCTCGCAGCGCCGCGCAGACCTCGGCCTCGGTGATCGTGGCGTCCTGATCACGGATGGAGCGCATGGTCCCGGCCACGATCTCGGGCTGCCGGAACACGGCGCGCAACTGCCCGATCACCGCCGCCTCGATCTCGCCGGCCGGAACCCGACCGATCGGGCAAGCCCCTGCCCCGCGCGCCAGAACGCTCTGGCTGACATAGTAGCGATAGAGCCGCGCGCCCTTACGCGTGTGGCTCGGGGAGAAGGCCGCACCATCGGGACCGAAGATCAGGCCCTTCAGCAAGGCCGGGGTGCCGGCGCGGGTCCGGGCGGCTCGCTTGCGCGGGCTTTCCTGCAGGATGGCATGGACGCGGTCCCATGCCCAATGCTCGATGATGGCGGCGTGCTCGCCGGGATAGCTCTCGCCCTTGTGCACCGCCTCGCCGAGATAGGCCCGGTTGTTCAGCATCCTGTAGATGTACTTCTTGTCGAGCGGGTTGCCGCGCGAGGTGCGGAGACCCCGCAGCGCCACCTCGCGGGCCAGCATGGTGCCGGATCCCAGTTCGGCGAATCGGTCGAAGATCCAGCGCACCTCGGCGGCCCTGTCCTCCTCGACGAGGAGCTTGCGGCCTTGGACACGGTAGCCATAGGGCGGCACGCCGCCCATCCACAGCCCACGCTTGCGACTGGCGGCAAACTTGTCGCGGATACGCTGCGCAGTGACCTCGCGCTCGAACTGGGCGAAGCTCAACAGGATGTTCAGCGTCAACCGCCCCATCGAGGTCGTGGTGTTGAAGCTCTGCGTGACCGAGATGAAGGTGACGCCGTTGCGGTCGAAGATCTCGACCAGTTTCGAGAAATCCATCAGCGAGCGCGAGAGCCGGTCGATCTTGTAAACCACCACGACATCGACCAGCCCGTCCTCGATATCGGTCAGCAGCCGAGTCAGCCCGGGCCGGTCGAGGGTGCCGCCCGAGATGCCGCCATCATCGTAGCGTTCGCGCAGCACCACCCAGCCCTCGGAGCGCTGGCTGGCGATATAGGCCTCGCAGACCTCCCGCTGGGCATCCAGGCTGCTCGACCCCGTTGGCGGGATTCTCGACGTATTCCCGCATCGCATAGGAGAGAGGGATCTCCCGCCTCGGGCTGAGCATCTGCTCAAGACCTAAAGCATAGAGAAATGCATGGAGGACGGTCGACTTGCCAGAGGTGTTTGGCGCGTGGAGAACGGTCAGTCCGCCGTTGAGCCTAACGTCGGCTCCGTATAGACCGCCAGTCGGTTCAGCGCGGAGCCTGATGTGGTTGATGCGGAGCATCAGAAAGCTTCCATCTTCATTATCTGCTCCACCACCTGCTCCGTCGTAAACTTGCCAATTTCCTCGAGGAACAAGGCTTCGTCCTCAAGCAGCTTCTCTTTCCGGATCGCCGCCACTGCCTTCTTGCCGTCGTCTGACAACGCCAGGGCCTTGCCTTCCCGAACGAGGACGAGTCCGCTGGCGGCGGCGAACGCCGCTGCCCGATTCACCCCCGGGCTCAATGCGGACTGAAAGGTCGACCGGTCCTCGACGCCTCGCTAGCACCTCACGCATATGCTGCCGCGATTTCGCCGTACGGCTCAAATGTGCGAGGAAGTGAATCTTCTGCAGACTACACCGCTGCCCACGTGACGACGCCAGAACGAGGAGCAGCAGCGAGACGCCCCAACCGAGGCGCAGGTCGCCGGCGATCGGTTCAGGCCGCTTTGTCACCGAGAAGTCGCCGGTCAGCTTCGACCGGATTCGATTGGCCTCTTCCATATCAGTCGAGCCTCAGTGGGCAGCGCATCAGCCAGTCGCTCACTGCACCGAGCGCAATCGTGTCGGCCGCGCCGGGATCGAGATTCGGTACTGCCGCAAGGATTGCGGCTTTCAGCGAATCTATCTCTGCATCCAAAGGGTCGCCGAAAAGCTTTCGCGATCCGAGCCGCAGGCGCCTCAACCGCTCCGAAATTAATCGAACGACCTCCTCATACGCATCAGGAGCCATATATCGCAGCGCGTCCTTGGCATTTTCCGAGTGAACGAACACGCGGAGCAGATCGTCGACGACATCCTCCAGTTCGCCGGGATCCGACACGCGCTTCACCATTTTCGTGCGAAGGTTGTCGGCTAAGGTCTGATCCCCTTCGGAGAGCACCGCAATCTCGTCATCGGTGGGTTCCGGGACTACCGGGCGAATGCGCCTGCGTAATAGCATCCTGTGATTCCACGTGTCGGCGTCGAAGGTCTCGCGATCCTGGATGATGATCTGAAAATCGACATCGACATACGGTAGTTTCTTCGCCCGTACTATCGCCGCCTTCTTTGCAGCGTGCTCCACCACCGCCTTGCTGTCGTGCAGCGGCACGGCCAGGATCCAACGCTTGATCTTCTGGTTCTTAAGGATGGCGGCCGCACCGCCGTTCAGATCGGAGAATTTCTTGATGTCGGTCGTCACCTTCGACTTTCAAGCCCGTCTGCCCGATTTTCGAACTTGTCCTCAGGCAGAGCACTCGAGCCACTACATTCCATTCCAAAGCGCATGGCCGCTGTGGTCTGCAGGAGCGTCCGCTATCCCGGGTTCGCTACGACTTCCGTGCCGCAGTGCCGTCAGACGGCTTTCCGCGCAACGCGACGACAGTAAATGATCATTGGCTTACCTCCGTGCTGCACCTGCAAACGGCAGCACGGTCCGCAGCCCAGACGCTCATAGGTTCAAGATGCTGCACGCAGTGTCAAATTTCGGCTTTGCAGAGTGCCGCCGTGCGGCGCCATCGTCAACCGAGTGAAGGCAATGGGCCGACCGGACTAAACCGGCCAAGCCGAAATCGCCGCCGACACGAAACTTCGATTCACCGGTGCTTCAGCTGCGTAGATGTGTCAGTCAAGAAGGCTGAGGAAGGTACCGCGTTGGGGCCGGTGCTCGCGCGGGTGCGGATCGCCGGACGTAGCGCGGACCTCACCCGCGGTGCAGCCGAATTTCTGTCGAAATGCTCGGCAGAAAGCTGCGGAATTGTGGAGGCCATGGCGCGCAGCGATGCTGGAGATTGTCTCCCCTGCACGAGAGGGATTCTCCAGCTCGGCGCGCACAAGCTCAAGTCGCATGTTCTGGATGTAGGCCGCCACGCCCCCTCGATCCTCGAAAAGTCGATAAAGCACCGAGCGAGATAGTCCGGACGCATCGCAGACGCGGTCGGGCGTCGGCCTGGCCGATCCGATATTCCGTCGGATTACGTGATCGACTTGGGCTCGCATGGCGACCGAACGCGGAACAATCCTGTCGCTGATTGGCGCGCCGTCACCTTCAAGGCATGCGATAATCATGGCCTGAGCTACCTGGCTGAGTGACAGCAGGTCGGCGGGCCTTTGCCGTAGGCGCTGTACCAGGGAGATTAGGAAATCCTTCAAGAGCAACGCGACACCACCCGAGAGAACCCCGGACTTTCTTCCTTGCCGCGCCATGCCGAACCTCGGCAGCAGGTCACGTGGAATCATCACGGCGATCCATTCGCCTGTGCTGTAATAGTCGGAATAGCTTTGGGCAAAGGTGCCAACGGTGACCTGACCGGAAACTACCCGGAACGTCCCGCTTTGACCACGGCACTCAAGATATCCGTCGATGGCGATGCGCAGCACCCAGTGATCAAGGTTGTCGCGGCGAATGTCGGCAGGTGTCCGGACCACTTGGCGGGAGGCTGTTCTGTAATGTCCCAGCAGGATACGGTTCAGCTGCCAATGCCTCCCCAGTGCCGTGAATTCCCGTCGCCTTTCCGCAGGGACCTCGACCTTGTGAACCCCGCTGAATTCGTTTCGCCACCATTCGAACCGATCGGCGGGGCTCACCGATTCCGTCGATAGAAGAATGCCTTTCCTCTGCAGTATTGGGGGTTCGGAATTTGGTGCGGAAAAGCTAGTCCGAGGCGTCATCACGTTAACCCGGTGGCCGCATCTTCCTCCTCATAATCAATGGCGATCACAGATCTGTCCAGTAAAGAATCAAGCATTCCATGGTGCGCGGCCTGGCCGACCGCATCGGATATTTGCACTGCATCCCGAATTGGGACGTGGAGGCAAAGTCCGGATTGTTTGAACAGCCTTTCCGACGCGATAAGTGCCCCAACGGAATTTGGTTTGGAAGTGCCAAGGTTCAGTCGCTTTCGGACGACAGGAGTTTGTCATGGCAAACACAACTAGCCTTGTCCATGTGCTGATTGCAGTCTTCGCGGCAACGGGCGCCACCACGGGCATTTCCAACAAGGCTGGCGCGCAAGACGCGCCGATATCGCCCCTCGCGAGCAGTGAGGAGTACGAGGAGGCCTATCCTGACCTGCTGGACGGGACGCTGTCGGCCGGAGGGGATCTGGCCGATGACGCAATTCCGAAGCGAGGTTTCTTCCGCTTCGAGACAAATCTTGGGCCTTGGTTTCAATTCAAGAAAAATTTGCAGGAGGAATATGGCCTGACGATCGGCGGCTCTTACGGCATCCTGTGGCAGAATTACAGCAGCACCCTTGGCGGTGAGGAAAACAGCGCCGGGCATAAATTCACCCTCAATATCTCCGCCGATATCCTGAATCGTGGCGCGCCAGATGCCTTGACTTTCGATATGGCGATTGAAGACCGTCGGCAACTGGGGTCCGATCTCTCACCGTTATGGGCCGGGTTCCAGACCGGGTCGGCGACCGCCACCGCGGCGACGTGGGGAGATTTCGACCTAGGCATCACCCAGGCCTATATCCGCCAGAACCTGATGGGAGGTCGCTTCCAATATACGATCGGTAAGATATTCGCACCGAACTACGTGAATGCCTATCCGTTCTTTGACGACAACCGGCAGTTCCTGAACCAAAGTTTCTCAACGAGCCCCACGATTCCCATCCCCCTGCGGGGTTTTGGCATGGTAGCAGCCGTCTATCCTCGGAACAATTTCTACATCACTGCGGGAATGTACACGCCCTATAGCGACGATACCGGTTGGACCATCAACGACTTCTTCGAAAAGGGCGACCACTTCTACCATCTGGAATTCGGATTCACGAGCCTCGCCCAGACCGGCACGCCGATCCAGGCAAGGGGACCTATGGATGCGAACAACTTTCACATCGCGACCTGGTACCGAGACGAACTTGATGATGGTAGCCCCCGAGCCAAGGGCGTCGCGTTCAACGCCAACGGCATGCTGAACGAGAACATGATGGGGTTTCTGCGGGGTGGCTGGTCCGACGGTTGGCTAATCGAACGCAATGTCGCCGCCGGGATCGGCTATCGTCCTCCGGGCGCGCCCTCGGACCTTTTTGGCTTCGCGCTGGGTTGGGCGAAGCCTGCCAGCGAGCTCTTGGACAGCCAGTATACGGCAGAGATGTTCTACCGCTTCCAGGTCACGCCGCAATTCGCAGTCACACCCGACATACAGCTGATTGTCGATCCGGCACTGAACCCGACCGAGGACTATGTGGTTGCCATCGGACTTTGGGCCCGGCTGACCTTCTGAACGAGGACTCGACCTTACCGGGGGCCAAACGTCTCATATCAAGGGCTAAAACCATGACGACAAACAGACGAGATCTACTGCTTGGTGTGGCAGCGGCCATGACCGCCTCCTTGGGGGGATTTCGCTCTGGCTCTGCGGCGGCGCAGGCGGGAGAATTCGACATTGATGTCGTGTTCGCCGAGTTCATGGCGATGATCGGCGGATCGCCGACCGATGGTGGTGGCAAGGTGACCTTCACCGGCAGAGATCCGATCATTCGCAGCCATTTCCGGGTGGGCGCATGCATGGCGATCCCGGCGATGGGCGCGGCCGTCGGCGCAGCGGCGATCTGGCTTGATCGCACCGGGCAGGCGCAGGATCTTACCGTCGACCTGCGCGAGTCCATCTACAACGTGAACCCGCTGATTGGCGCGATCCTGCTGATGGCGCAGCGTGAGGGCACGGTTCCCGCCGGCGATCCCATACCGCGCGATTTTGTAATCCCCACCTTGAACGGACTGATGTTGCAGGCGCCGATTGGACTTGGCAATCCGATGACCTTCGTCCCGTTCGAGACGCGGGATGGCCGCTTCTTTAACGTCACCGGCGCCTATCCGCATCTCAACGAACGGGCGCTTCAGACGCTCAAATGCCCGCCGGGCCGCGACAACATCGTTAGCGCGTTCAAGCAGGTCGACGCGTTCGAGTTCGAGGAGGAACTGAGCGAGGCAGGCGGCGTCGGCGTGGTCCATCGCACGCGCGAGGAGTGGCTGGCCCATCCAGAAGGCAAGATACTGGCCAAAACACCGCTGATCGAGATCGTCAAGATCGCCGACAGTGCGCCTGTTCCATGGTCTCCCGACCCGACCCAGCCCCTTTCGGGGGTACGGGTCATGTCGAACACCCACGTAATTGCCGGCACGTGCTCATCCCGCACCCTGTCGGAATACGGAGCGGAAGTGCTGCACGTCGCCCGCGACCAGGCCTTCGAGCACGAGGCCTTCGTGATCGATGTGAATGTCGGCATGCGCTCTACCTTCGTCGATCTGAGAGAACCGAAGCAGAACAAGCGGCTCAAGGGGCTTATCCCGAAGACGGATGTCTTTGTGGAAAATTATCGTCTGGGCACCTTGGACCGGTTGGGCTTCGGTGCCGAAGAACTGGCCGGCGGGCATCCCGGCCTTATTTATCTTTCGTGCAATGCCAACAGCGTGACCGGCCCGTGGGCGCAGCGGGGCGGCTTCGATATGGAGGGGCTTTCGGTTTCGGGGTTCACCATCGAAGAAGGAGCGGGGGGACCGCCGCGTTTCCCCCCCACTCTTGTCATGAACGATTACATCGCGGGATACCTTGGCGCTTGCGGGGTGATCGCTGCGCTCAGACGCCGAGCCCGGGAAGGCGGGAGCTATCACGTGCGTGTAAGCCTGACGCGGGCGGCGATGTGGTATGCAAGCATAGGTCGCTTCCCGGATCTGGACTTCGATCTTTCCGGTCCGAACAATCGACTTATCTCGCCGGAAATACTCGTCGCCAAGACGCCTTACGGAGAGGTGCGCCGACTGGGGCCACAAGTGAAGCTGTCCAAAACGCCGGGAAAATGGCCAGAACAGTTGGTCCATGTGCGAGGGGCGGACCTTCCCGAATGGACTCGGCGCTAGGGTCATCTCAGTCTAACGGGAAGGTGCCGCCGGGAAGATGGAAGGTGGTACGCGCGGCTTCCAACCCGTCCCATGGCTCTCTATTGATCCCACCACCTTTGGGCCGAAATCCCGGTGGTCGCTGCGGGTCAGCGACAGGACGCAATCGCGTTTCCGTCCGCATCGCAGCTGCTCTCGATCCGATTCCCGGCGCGCGCGAGTAGGCAGAGATGGCAAGGCGAAGCATTGCAGTGGGGACATCCACGCCTGCGCCATGAACGCCGTGATGTACCAGATCCATCTGATGCGCCAACGCGGCGACAACTGCATCCAGTAAGGTTTCTGGTCGGAAGCCAGTGCCGCCCAAGGTGCTGCGATCGACGACCCTCTCTTCCTGTGCAGCAAGCTCGATCAACTGTTCTTCATGGAGCGTCAGTGCGACGTAGGGAGACCCGGGAGGATACAGGGAGGCATGTTCGTCACCCTCCAAGAAGAGGCCGAATGCACCGGTTCCCAACTCATGATGCCAATGTCGGCAGCCCGGCGGGATTCGGAGCCCGATACCAAAGGTAATGCAATCCTCGGAAAGGGGGCCCGTCAGTCCAACCTTGCCGTTGATCAGACCGCTCGTCATCTGCAGGTCATCTATCTGCAGAAAAGCAAGGCTGCCATCCAGCATGCCCCTGGACATCTGCACCGCATCCAGACCCGCCCCTCTGACGGCATCACGCAGATCCTCGATCCGGCATATCGGGCTGGTGAGCCAACCTGACGGCTGCTGGAGGTCGGACGAGATGTCGAGCACCTTGGGGTTCCGCACTATGACCAATGTTAACCAAGGCTGGCCGAGCCCGGCGGATTATTCAACTAGGGGCACAGCACTGATCTCGCCCTTACTTCGGTCGGGAAGTGATCGGCCCAGGTAGTGTGGCCAAATCTGCGGAACTCCGCCTATGGCGCACGCTTGTCATACTGAGGGGCGACCCTTGAATATCTATTGGTCGGGCGCTGGCTTTCCCAATACCTCACAGGCCAACATGTCAGTGATGAAGACGAGCCAGTTCTCCAGACCAAATCGGGGATCGAACTGATCGACGTGATCAATTGCCCAGGTCAAGGCGGTCGCGACGAGATCTTCAGCCGCTCGCTCGTAGAGTTCGAATGTCCTCGCGTGCGTCAGAAGACCGGGCACGCATGCCAAAACACTCTCGTCCATCGGGCACCCCTCCATACCATCGACGACCTGACGGCCGAGAAACGCAGCATTTTAGTCCCGGTTCCCGTCTCTCGGCAGCATCGACTCTTCCGCCTCACCGGTCTAGTTTGTTCTCTTTTAGTTCTCAATGCTCATCCATGCCCCCGAAGCGCTTTTCATCGAACCGCTCCCGAAACCCGATGCTTTACCAGCAGGCGGAGAAGGGCATGTTGCTCACGGTCCACTGCACGATGCGCAAGCGCTCGGCGCGGTACTGGGCGACGGACCTGATGAAGGTGGTCGGGCCGTATCATCAGGCCCATCTTCCTCCCTTCAAATGCGGGCGTTGTAAGACCTCGGAATATCTGGACATCCAATGGAGCTTGCCGAGCGCGCGCGAGCTGGCGGAAGGCTTGACCGTCCGCCGGCCGGTTCGGCAGATTACGAAATGGATCTGGCAAAACGAGAAGACCTGATCGCATGTGCAATCTCTACCACAGCAGCACCCCTCAGGAATTGATGCGCCGGCTGTTCTCGCGCCTTTCCGATCGTGCCGTGAACCTGGAGCCGGGGGATATCTATCCTGACCGCCTGGCGCCGATCATCCGGCACGGTGAGGGTGAGGGCTGGGATCTGGTCAAGGCGCGTCGGGGCCTGCCAAGCCCGCCGCAGTTCCACAGCAAGAGCGGCCGGGACGCTGGCGTTACCAATATCCGCAACGTCGCCAGCCCGCACTGGCGGCGCTGGCTGGGGCCAGAGCACCGCTGCCTTGTTTCGGTCGACCGTTTCAGCGAACCGGGCGCGGACAAACGCCCGGTCTGGTTCGCCCCCGTCGACGATGCGCCCATGTTTTTTGCAGGCATAGAAACACGAGGCTGGACCAGCATCCGCAAGGTCAAGGACGGTGAGACCGTCGATGATCTTTTCGGTTTCCTGACCTGCGTCTCCAATGCCGAGGTTGGCGCGATCCATCCCAAGGCAATGCCGGTGATCCTGCGGAGCCCAGGCGAATGGGAAGCATGGATGTACGCGCCTTGGGAGATAGCACGGACGCTACAGCGCCCGCTGCCAGACGATGCCCTGCAGCTAGTGAGCGTTTGATGGGTAATGCTCTGATCATCCGCCCCGTGAGCTATGCGGAGACGGTGGGCACTCCTTTACGCAACTCTGTTCGGTGGCATAGATATCTTGTTCATGATGGCATCATTCGGAGTTCGCCTTGTCTGCATCCAACGTCGCAATCTCACATAGGACTTGGTTGGACAATCCGGAGGAGCTACATGTAAGCAACAGTTCTCTCACAGTCAGATCCTATTCCTTTGCCGCGGTGATCCCGCAGCTAAATGGCTCGACCAATGAGGGGGCATTCGAAAAGGACGGAACTCCGATTGATGGTTCATCCTTGAGGCGAGCAAAACGAATATACAGAGGACCGAAGGAAGAATTTAATGCTGCGCCAACAAGGCGCGAGGCCTCAGCGGTCTTGTTTGGTGGATATTACTTCAACCACTTCGGACACTTTATTACAGAAGGTCTATCTCGACTGTGGAAATACGGTGAGTTGTCGGACATAGACAAGATCGTTTTCTTGAAAGGTGATCTGGACCGGCTCGGCCGATCCGATGTTCTGAAGCACCTCATCCCAGAAGCTGACCTTTGCAAAATTGAAATAATTACTGAGGCGACTCAGTATGACGAGGTCATTATTCCAGATCCCGGCTTCGTAATCCGGTCATCGTTCAATGCGAATCACTGGTCCTGGCTGAAACGTGCTACGGACATGGTAGAGGCACGCGGCCGGATACAAAAGCGTCCTGAGCCTCTTTATCTTTCTCGCTCGTCGCAAGACGTCACCAAAAGGCTGGGATACGGAGAACTGGAGCTCGAGGCCGCTTTGATGAACGCCGGATTCCGAGTAATTACTCCAGAAAAACTGCCCTTCCTGCAACAAGTGCGAATCTTGGCGGAGCATGACACGATAGTTGGTCTAGAGGGATCGCACCTGCACAACCTGATATTTTCTCGAGGGGAGAAGAGGGTAATTCAACTTGACTACAGGCCGGTGAATGGGAATTTCCTTCTGATCGACAGAATGCTGTCCAACGATGCCAGCTACATCAATATCGTCCAGCCCAGACGCTATGAAGGATTCATTACGTCGGATGGAGTGACCGAGCCGTTTATTTTCGACCCCAGTGTTGCAGCAGATCATATAGCTGAACTGATCTCGTGGAAGGTCAATCCGGTTCCTTTGTCAAGCGACACAAGGCGCGCCTTCGCGATGAACTGGTTGGTGTGGTGGGATCGGAATGCCCGTGCGAAAGCGGGAACAGAACGAGGGCGGAGCTTCACTGCATCGCGCTTTCAAAACAACTCATACATTGCCTTGGCGGCGATCTGAATCGCCCAACACGGCAGATCTGAATCGGTTAATTTCTTCACCCGCCGACATCTTTGTAACTACAAAACGAAAATTTTCTCATGCTACAGCAAGATTGATCTAATCCTCGCCAGATGCCGGGAACTAAACACCTAGATTCTCTGAATATCTTCCAAAAGAAAATTCAACTCGCGAAGGTGCAGTTGAAGCTTCCAAGCGAGCTCAGCCGATTCTTCACTGTTCAATCTAAAGCAACCACTTTGTGCGCGGCATAGCAGAACATGCACATGAGCAGTGTCCAAATTCTCTTTAAGGAGTTGGTAGTTCATGCGGATGCTCAAGAATGGTTCGAATCGTTTCGGATAGCACGAACCAAAACTCTTTATAATTCATTAACGATACCTTTGCGTCTTGGCCACTATTAAATCTCCGTAAGCGCACACCGTTAGAGACGAAACTCCGCCGATTCTTGAGGGGATTTTTGGCCGATCCGTCACTTTGAACCAAATTTTAACCACCTGAACCCATAGTTCAGACTGACGAGAGTCCAATAAACTTATCAACTTACTTCTACTCGAAGCGAAACTGAAAGTGAGCGCAACGCGGTTTTCCACACAGGGAGGATCGCTCCACACAACAAGGTAAGAAATTCATGGAGGACGATGCTGGCCATTGTCCTCCATGAACTCTATCCAGCGATGTTCAAAGGATGAAGTCGACCCCGCTCAGCGCATGGATATCGACGAGGCTAATTGAAAAGTCAGCTTTAGCGTCTCCGTTTACATCCCCAAGAACCATCAACCCGTTGCCCTGATCGACATATCTCAGTTCACCTGCATGTCCATGAAACGCCGAGGTTCCGATGAAGTGGAAATCCTGATTTCCAACCTTGTTGAGGTCGGCGTCGATGGCGTGGACGTCGATCACATCCCCGGATCCATGCTTGAAATCGGTGATGATGTCTATGCCGCGATCCGTGCGTGATTCCTGGATACTCGCGAAGACGAAGTGATCCGCCCCCGCACCTCCGGATATGATGTCCTTGCCCACTCCGCCGGCAATCGTATCCGCGCCTCCGCCCGCAAAGATCCGATCGTTTCCAATCCCGCCAGAAATGAAATCGTTTCCGGTGCCTCCATAGATGCGATCCGCGCCAGCGCCACCGTAGAACTTGCCGTTCCCCGACGATTTGTGAAGCAGATCGTCGCCATCCTCTCCTAGCAGAACATCGTTGCCGGTACCGCCATAGAGAACGTCATTCCCGGCTCCTCCGAAGAGGGTATCGTTTCCCTCAGATCCCGACAGGGTGTCATTCCCGGCGTCTCCGAACAACTGGTCATTGCCAAGATTGCCGTGAACCACATCGTTTCCACCACCGCCATAGACGAGATCATTTCCGGCTTCACCGCTCAGGTTGTCGTTTCCGAGGTCCCCGCGCAGTGTGTCATTGCCGTTCCCAGCCACCAGGCGATCCGCTCCTCCCCCTCCCGAGATCACGTCATCGCCGTCACCACCGGACACGTAGTCGTCGCCCGGACCGCCGAAAAGGCGATCATTCCCAGCTTCACCGAACAGTTGATCACGCTCGGTTCCACCGTAGATCACATCACTCCCGGCACCGCCCCACACTGTGTCAGCGTCACTGCCACCTGCAATTATGTCGGCGCCCGCCCCGCCCCTGATCAAATCAAAGCCCTTTCCACCATCGATCAGATCGTTGCCGTCATCGCCAAAGATTGTGTCGTTCCCCATGTGACCATTGATGTAGTCAGCACCGGCACCTCCATGGATCTGGTTGCTTTCCCTATTGGCCATGATCCAGTCACTGGCTGCCGTGCCCGTCACGTTTGGATGGCCGCCCATCACCGCGAGAGCCTTACCCTTGAAGTCCATCAAAAGTTTATCAGGAAGGGAGTTCATAGGATTCTCGAACTGCACCCGCGGCAAGTTCGTCGGAATCACCCGGTTCCATGGGAGAAAGTGTGCTTCCTCGCCCCAGGTCCCGTCCGCTAGATGAACCTGGCGGGCGCCCTCTATGGCGAAAAGTGCTCGCCCACCATCAGCGTTCTTGATCTCGAGCCATTGCTGACCTTGATAAGCGACGATCTGAACGTTGAGGCCCCGAATGTCACCTGGGTGGAAAGGGTCGAGCTTCTGCCCATCAATGCGGATTTCATCCGACGTAGCCTCGAAGTCATCAATACGCCCGACGATCGTGCCGCGGAGAGCTTTGATGTTCGTGAACTCGAAGGTGTCCCTGCCAGTGTCACCAAAGGCATGGTAACCGTGCTGGATCATCTTGGAAACTGAGACCCCAAGATCCATGATGATTTTGTCATCTCCTCCCCCCGCGTGAATGTGAATCTGGTTCTTTGTCTGCCCATCGGTCATGGCATAGAATACATCATTCTTGCCGCCGCCCATTCCATGACGTACACCGTCCATCCGCGAATCCACGACGTGAATTGTGCTTCCAGTGTCGCCGTCTGGATGAACATGGCTCATTTCGGTAGGTGTCAATTTCAACTCCCAAGTTATATCAATTGCGATTTTCATCGAAATTGCTTTGGAAATCGTTTAAAGTACTACGGCCTATTTGTCCTTCAACTTAAAATCTTTATAAAATAAATGAGCCTGGCATCACACCACCTCTTCCGGAAAAGCCCACATTGCCACCCGAGAAGCAAAGACCCGCCAGATTCAGAAATGAGTCCGGCGGGTCTTCAAATTTTGACAGGGTTAGCCTTTAGATTCAGACGGCCGTGGATATCCTAGAACTGATGAGGCGAACATAAAGAGTGTCCAGCGCGATCATCACCATAAGAGATGCACCAACCAGGGGGAATATCAACCCTCCGATACCAAGGATTGCCAGCAGACCCCGCAGGGCGGCTTTACGCGCAGGCATGGGTGGTACACCCAGAGAACCAGAGGGACGACGCTTCCACCACATGATTGCTGCCGACAGCGCCAGCACGACGATAGCAACGCAGGCAGCGAGCAGTACGATTTTGTTGATGAGACCGAAGGTTTGACCAATGTGGGTATTGACGCCCCATTCAATCCACTTTGCGATAACCCCATAGTCAGTGTAGCTTAGGTCCAGCAGGGGGGTGCCAGTATATTGATCCAAATGGACGACACGTTGCTGGCTCAAATCATCAGGATAGACAGAACCCGTATAAACCCCCTCATTGCTATCAGGAAGCGCGACCGTGTAACCTACGTGGAGACCAAGCCTATCAAGTTTGTCGACCGCTTGATCCAGCGTAATTGGCTGCATTCCACCCGCCGCGCTTTCGGGGACCATCGCTTGCATCAGTGACCATGATGTTGTCGACATATCTTCGAGCTTGTGGCCCGACATCGGCACGTTGATCATAAGACCGTCTGGATAGCCGTAGTTGTGACCGTTTGCCAATTCGTTGAACTTCGCTCCCCAAACTCGTGACCATGGCATACCGCTAACAGCCAAGAATAGCAGAAATATAGCCACAAAAATGCCAGTCACGGCATGCAGATCGCGCCAGAACACGCGGCGGCGCGGATTTGATCGAACCGTAATGATGCCGCCCTTCTGTGCTCGCGGCCACCAAAGCCATACTCCTGTCCCGACGAGAAGAATTGACCAGCCAGCAGCAATCTCGATGAGATATGGCGCATATTTTCCGAAATACTCCAGGCTATGGAGTTTTCGAATGGTCCACATGATGGTGCCACGGTCGGCTAGAATGCCCTGCACCGCGGCATTATATGGGTTCACATAGACGGCCACGCGACCTTGGTCCGTAGCCACGGTGATTTCTGCCGTGAGACCTGGCGCTGACGGCTGAATGAACTGGATTGCTCTTCCCGGAACCGCTTCGAGTGCAGCCGCAACCATGGCAGTCGGCGGCACGGTTACAGATCCCGCCACGGCAACACGCTTCAGATCAGCATGATACCAATTGTCGATTTCCGTTCTGAACAGGTACATTCCCCCGCTCAGGGACAGTGTGATCATAAAGGGAAGCACTAACAGGCCCGCATAGAAGTGCCATCGCCACACCGCATGATAGATATCCGCTCTGATTTTTTCGATGCAGGGGAAGGGAGCCTGGACGATCATATGAAATTTGTTCCTACATGGACAGGGACAATCGATCAGCTTTCGAAAAAACCAATCACCCTAATTGTGCTAGACGTTGGAATTTATGCAGTTAGAGAAAAGGGCGGCTTCTATCTTTGTTGAGATACTTTCCGCTGGGGGAACGGGATCACCTTCGCCGAGTGCCTTTGGGGAGCGAAGGGTGTGATCTCGAACTGATAGATGTCCGAGAACTGTTGAAGATCGAGACGGCAACTGCGCAAGTCCATCTCCCATTCTTCACGCTGATTTTTGGACAGAGAATCGAGGTGCAATTGCTGTTCGCATACCCCAATGACGTAGTTCAGATCATCTACTTCACTTCTGTACATTTCTGGCAGCGGTGGCTTCGCCATGTGAACCTCAACACAAGTCGATCGAGGCTAAACGCCAATTTCCTAAAATCTGATGAATGGTGTTGAAATGCCCAGCGGGGGCGCGGAATTTTTCGCGTATGTGGCATTTGGCCAATTGCCCGCAGCCCTTAACGATCAAGGTTAAATTTTATGGATCAAATGTTTCGGGAAAGTTCTTGAAAGGAAGGGACAGCCCACGGATCTGAACCGTAGAACATACGGCTGAGACGATAGCCAGATTTAGACTCAGGATTCATGACCACGGGTTGCCAGGCGCGTCCAGTCGGCGAGGCGGTCGAACCTCCCGCGCCAATCCGTCGATGCCAATTATCAGCAGCACAAACTGTTCCTCTATAACGAGCATGATCGTGTTCGGAACATGGGGGGGCGAGCATGTTAAACCTGATGGTCGTACCGACGTAAGGATGGAAAATGACCGCTCGTCCGAATGTCACTATCACCGAACTCCTGTATGGCGGGATCTGCGCGGCGGTGTTTTCAGGGATGGTGCTGGCTGTCCTTTCGATTCTGGCCGGTCATCCCTTCTGGATGCCTTTCAACGTGAGCACGCAAGCGATCCAAGGGCCTGAAGTCCGGCACATCGACGCTGTGGACCTGCCGCATAACGGGCTGGGTCTGGCAATCCACCTCATCTCCTGCCTGTTCTGGGCGGGGATTGCGACCGTGCTGCTGCGATTGTCCGCTCGGCCGCCCTTGCGGCTGTGGGAACAGCGTTG
>Ga0160446_100318_pt1 | contig 27909 bp, 30 predicted proteins | sample HID1973I_E1MG_FD_108200 | JGI IMG/M metagenome (GOLD analysis project Ga0160446, IMG submission 108200) | Enriched mosquito-associated microbial communities from UW Madison campus, WI, USA - HID1973I_E1 MG | ecosystem: Host-associated > Arthropoda: Insects > Digestive system > Unclassified ... | reverse complement strand
CGTTGGACAGCAGAGCCTTAGGCACTTCGATCGGGTTGGTGGCCAGCAGACCGTCCATTACCTGATTCTTGACCTTGGATTTGATCGCCTGACGCAGCTCGCGCTCCATGTTCTTGCGAACTTCGGTGCGGAAGCCTTCCAGACCGGTTTCCTTGATGCCGAATTGAGCGAAGAATTCTTCGTTCAGTTCTGGCAGTTTTGGCTCGGAAACAGTGTTCACGGTAACGGTGAACTCAGCGGTTTTGCCAGCCAGGTCGAGGTTCTGGTAGTCCTCTGGGAAGGTCAGGTTCAGAACGCGCTCTTCGCCGGCTTTAGCGCCAACCAGACCGTCTTCGAAACCTGGGATCATGCGGCCGGAACCCAGAACCAGCTGAGTACCTTTGGCGGAACCACCCGCGAACACTTCACCGTCAACCTTGCCAACGAAATCGATGTTCAGCTGGTCTTCGTTCTGGGCAGCGCGATCGGCCACTTCAAAACGGGTGTTCTGCTTGCGCAGCACGTCCAGCATCTTGTCCAGATCGGCGTCGGTCACTTCAGCGCTCAGGCGCTCAACAGCGATACCGTCGAAACCAGCTACGGTGAACTCAGGGAACACTTCGAAAATGGCTACGTATTCCAGATCTTTGCCCGCTTCAAGCGATTTCGGCTCGATCGAAGGAGCGCCAGCCGGGTTCAGCTTCTGCTCAACAACGGCTTCGTAGAAAGAGGACTGGATGACATCGCCAACAGCTTCCTGACGCGCATCAGCACCAAAACGGCGCTTGATTTCGCTCATCGGCACTTTGCCTGGACGGAAGCCAGCAATCTTGGCCTTTTGGGCAGTCTGCTGCAGACGCTTGTTGACTTCGTTCTCGACGCGCTCGGCCGGAACGGCGATGGTCATGCGGCGCTCGAGAGCGGAAGTGTTTTCAACAGAAACTTGCATGGATATTCCTCGTTGCACAGACGTTGGCCGGCCGTTTCCGACCCCAGAATCAAGGGCATGCATTCTAGTAGGTCAAACTCAAGAAGTCACCCTACTGAAAACGGGTAAAAACGCAGCAGGCAATTTATAGGTGCGAATGCACGAATGCATCTCGCCCTGGTAGCAAATAAAGCCAATCACGCCAAGGCTCTGCGCCAACCCTTCTATATATAGAAGCGGTTGCCAGTCATTGCCCTGGCAGCCGACCGTGCGAGCATGGCCGGCGGGCAGTGCGGCATCATCGAGAAACATAAATACGACGAAACGCCCTGCTCATACGGCCCAAAATCAGCGACCGGTGAATACTCAGAAACAAAAAAGGCGCCAGACTGTTAAATCTGGCGCCTTTCGAAATATGGGGTGGACGAAGGGGATCGAACCCTCGACAACGGGAGTCACAATCCCGTGCTCTACCAACTGAGCTACGCCCACCATCTTGCGTAACAAAGAAGTCAAACAACTTCTTTGTTGAACTCCCACCAGGCCAACAGGCATGAGAGAAGTTTTAATTGGTGCGGATGAAGAGACTCGAACTCTTACGCCTCGCGGCGCTGGAACCTAAATCCAGTGTGTCTACCAATTCCACCACATCCGCGGATTGAAGCTGTTAAAGCAAAGGCGCCAGACTGTTAATCTGGCGCCTTTCGAAATATGGGGTGGACGAAGGGGATCGAACCCTCGACAACGGGAGTCACAATCCCGTGCTCTACCAACTGAGCTACGCCCACCATATCGCGTTACTTGTGCCAAAGCTGCCTAAATGGCGCACCCGGCAGGACTCGAACCTGCGACCATCCGCTTAGAAGGCGGATGCTCTATCCAGCTGAGCTACGGGCGCCTTGTTAATCTGTACTCTTGGACGACTACAAACTAAGTGCTTTCCAGCCTTGCAGAACCGTAACTCTGCTTGACCTTCTTAACCAGTGCTTGGCTGTGCCCGACAAGTGCGACGAATAGTATAGCCCCCCCTAGGGGTCGTCAAATCCTTTTTAAAAAAAATTCATTTAATTAAAGGGGTTAGGGGAATTTGCAGACCAAGCGCCTTTGCCCTCACCTCATGACATGCGAGAATGCGTTCTCTTTTTTTCCCCTCTCGATGGTTAATCACGCGCAATGACTGCACAACTAATCGACGGCAAATCGATCGCCGCCAGCCTGCGCCAGCAGATCGCCAAACGCGTTACCGAGCGTCGCCAGCAAGGCCTGCGCACGCCCGGTCTCGCGGTGATCCTGGTCGGCAGCGATCCTGCCTCTCAGGTTTATGTCTCGCACAAGCGTAAAGACTGTGAAGAGGTCGGCTTCCTTTCCCAAGCTTACGACCTGCCTTCCGAAACCACTCAGGAAGCACTCACCGATCTGATCGATCGACTGAACGAAGACCCGGCAATCGATGGTGTTCTGCTTCAGCTTCCCCTGCCGGAACACCTGGACGCTTCGAAATTGCTCGAGCGCATTCGCCCGGACAAAGACGTTGACGGCTTCCACCCGTACAACGTCGGCCGCCTGGCCCAGCGTATTCCGCTGCTGCGTCCGTGCACACCCAAAGGCATCATGACCCTGCTGGAAAGCACCGGTGTCGACCTGTACGGCATGGATGCAGTGGTTGTCGGAGCTTCCAATATTGTTGGCCGCCCGATGGCGATGGAACTGTTGCTGGCGGGTTGCACCGTCACCGTCACCCATCGCTTCACCAAGGATCTCGCCGGCCACGTCGGCCGTGCCGATCTGGTGGTGGTCGCCGCTGGCAAGCCGGGCCTGGTCAAGGGTGAATGGATCAAGGAAGGCGCGATCGTGATCGACGTCGGCATCAACCGCCAGGACGACGGCAAGCTGGTCGGTGACGTCATCTACGAAACCGCCCTGCCCCGCGCTGGCTGGATCACTCCGGTCCCTGGCGGCGTTGGTCCGATGACCCGAGCCTGCCTGTTGGAAAACACGCTGTATGCGGCAGAAACGCTGCACAGCTGAGTTCACGTAGCGACATGAACGTGAAAAAAGAACCCCGCCAATGGCGGGGTTCTTTTTGCCTGAAGAAAAATGCCTACCGCTCGCCGGAAACCTGCTGTTTTGTACGGCTTTTCAAGGACTTTCACCCGTTATTTCATCAACCATCGACAGTTCTTCAGCCATACTCCTAAAATGCGTCGGTTTTAAGAAACAGCCCGTTACAAAACGGCTTATCCACCTCTTATGAGTTTGCCAGCGTGAAAATCCGTCTTTCCATCCTGAGCCTATTTTTTGCAGTTACAGGGACTTTCATCACGCCAGCGGTCAACGCCGCAGAAACCACCGCGGCGCCTCGGGACACGTCGCAGCTGAAGATCGCTTCGGGCAGCGCACTGCTGATGGACATGCAGACGAACAAAGTCATCTACGCCAGCAACCCGGACGTGGTGGTGCCGATCGCCTCCGTCAGCAAATTGATGACCGGCCTGGTCATTGTTGAAGCCCGGCAGAACATGGATGAGTACATCAACATCAACATCAGCGACACGCCTGAAATGAAAGGCGTCTTTTCCCGAGTCAAGCTCAATAGCGAAATGCCTCGCCGGGAAATGCTGCTGATTGCCTTGATGTCCTCGGAAAACCGCGCCGCCGCCAGCCTTGCCCATCATTATCCGGGTGGCTACGTCGCGTTTATCGCTGCCATGAACGCCAAGGCAAAGGCACTGGGCATGACCAGCACCCACTTCGTCGAACCTACCGGTCTGTCCCCGCGCAACGTCTCCACTGCCCGTGACCTGAGCAAATTGCTGGTCGCCGCGCACAAGTACCCGCTGCTCACCGAACTGAGCACTACTAAAGAAAAAACCGTTTCGTTTCGCAAGCCCAACTACAGCCTGGGTTTCCGCAACACCGATCACCTGGTCAACAAACCGAACTGGGACATTCGCCTGACCAAGACGGGCTTCACCAATCAGGCCGGCCACTGCCTGGTGCTCGTGACGACTATGGGAAATCGCCAGGTGGCGCTGGTGATCCTCGACGCTTTCGGCAAGTACACACACTTTGCCGATGCCAGTCGTATTCGCAGCTGGGTTGAAACCGGCAAAGGCGCGAACGTACCGTCGGTGGCGCTGCAGTACAAATCAGAGAAGAACCTCAAGAACCGCCAGAGCGGCGTGGTCGAAGCGTCGAAGTAAGCCGCCCCCAGCCAAAAGAAAGCCCCGATTCGTCGGGGCTTTTTTCATCCTGCTGAGTCAATCGTTGGGCAACGGCATCTGATCGTCATCGGGAATGCCGTCTCCGGCACCGGGATCATTGGTGTGCTCGGTTGGCACCACCAGCGGCCTCGCCATGGGGTCCCTCATGGGGCTATCCGGGTCCATGACCGGGTCGATCTCATCCTCGGGCGTGGTTGGAACACTGTCCGGGCGTTTGTCGTTGAAACTCGAATCGGTAGACATAGGCACCTCACGAGACATCAGGGTTTGAGATCAGCAAGCGGGTCGTAGGGCTTCGCCGGAGCCTTGTCATCGTCACCCGGCTTCACGTCCCGGGGCGCTTTCGCGGGCCCGATGGGATCCACCTGAGGATCAGAGACGTCAGGCGAATCAGGGTCGAAACCCAGCTCATCGCCGGATGAATGTTCCGACGAATGCGGGCCTGCGGGAGTGTTGGAATTTGCCATGGGCGCCTCCTTGGTCTGGCCCGGAACATCCGGGCCTTATCCGTTAAGAGGTCAACGACGCGCGTCGGTGCCCGGCAGATGACGAACGGACTATTGTGCGCCAAGCGCCTTGGTAGCACGGGCAGCGGCTTGTTCCTGACCCGCCTGAGCCAGCTCGTTAGCGGCTTTCAACCAGCGAGATTGATCGACATTGGCCGGAATCTGGTTCGGCTTCTGAATCAACACCGCCCAGCCACCCGCGTCCTTGAACGACGACTCGAATGAACTGAAGCTCATCAGTGCCCGGCGATTCACCCCCGCACGCAGCAGCACGGTCTGCTTCTGAGTGTTGTAGCCGGCGAGAATGGCGTAGCGCGGTTCAGCCCAGAAAGCCGAGCCTTCAGTGAAACGCACCATGACCGGGTACCCGGCGGCCACCTGCGTTAGCAACGCAGGCAGATTGCTGTCCAGCGGATAGACAACCATGCCGTATTCCCGGGCAAGGTTCAGCATGTTCTGCTGCAACCGGGCTTCTTCTCCCGGCAAGCGCAGCGGCTTGTCGAGCAAGCCCGGCGTGATGACCACACCCTGTTGCGACAGCAGGCTGGCCAGCACCTGAGGGCCACTTTGATTGTCCTGCCCACGGTAGAACGTACCGCTGAGTTCGACCCGCTCCGGCAGACGCTTGATCTCGGGCGCAACGCTCCCCGCACATCCCGTCAGGCCAGCAACAACGCCTGCCAGCAGCACCGTAGAAACAATTCGAGAAAATACCCGCACCATCATCACTCTCTGTTCAGACGCCGGGCCATCGCGTTCCCGGCTTGGCCGTCGATCATAGGACGCGGCGCGGCAGCGGTATAGCCTTATACGTCAGACCTGCGCATTCGATAGAGCGAACTGGTTGGTGACAGGCGACCTTTGGTCAATAGCCTGAAACATGGCAGCGACTAGACTGTCACTTGGAAAGAGTGTGTGCCCGATGCAGGGCAAAGAGGAGGCACTGATGAGCCTGGCAATGACCATAGTAATGCTGATTTCGGGCTGGCTGGCCGTCGCCGCCGCCATGTTGTGGGGTGTGCTGCGTATTGCTCGCCGGCACCATCATCAACCTGTCCAATCGGCACCCGCGCCAAAAAACGTCAAGGTCGCGACCGCTCACTGACCGTCGCGTTTAAACCGTTCAAACGAAAACGGCCGCCTGCACTCTTTGGAGTACAGGCGGCCGTTTTGTTTAACGAGGCTTAAGCTTCAGCGGCAATACGCTTCTGCCTGGCCTTGCGCGACATCATGTTCAAGCATTCGATCGTTGCCGAGAACGCCATCGCTGCATACACATAGCCTTTCGGTACATGGGCGCCGAAGCCTTCGGCGATCAGCGTCATGCCGATCATGATCAGGAAGCCCAGCGCCAGCATCACCACCGTCGGGTTGTCGTTGATGAACTTGGCCAATGGATCAGCCGCCAGCAACATCACCAACACCGACACCACCACCGCGATGATCATGATCGGCAAATGCTCGGTCATGCCGACGGCGGTAATGATGCTGTCGATGGAAAACACCATGTCCAGCATCAGGATCTGACCGATCGCGGCGGCAAAGCCCAGGGTGACGGTCGAGGTGGCGGACTTCGGATCTTCCGGTGCCGGGTCCATGCTGTGATGGATCTCGGTGGTCGCCTTCCACAACAGGAACAGACCACCGGCGATCAGAATCATGTCCTTCCAGGAGAACGCGTGACCGAGAATCTCGATCACCGGCGCCGTCAACTGGACGATGAACGCGATGGTGCTCAGCAACGCCAGGCGCAGAATCAACGCCATGCCGATACCAATGCGCCGCGCTTTCTGCCGGTGTTCCATTGGCAGCTTGTTGGTCAAGATCGAAATAAAGATCAGGTTATCGATGCCGAGCACGATTTCCATTACCACCAACGTGGCCAAGGCAACCCAGGCGGTGGGGCTTGCAGCAAGTTCTAAAAGGTATTCCATGGGTCAGTCCTGACTCGTTTAAGGCGGTTTAGATTTCCTGGGACGAAGATTCTTTTTTCTCGTTATCTTCGTCCGATGATTCTTTCTGGCTGATCAACCCGCCCGTGGCGTCGCTGATCGCCTGTTCGGCAGCTTTGTGCGTGTCGTCGATAGCCTGCTTGGCCGTTTCGGCAGCCTTGCCCATCAGTTGCTGAGCGCTTTTTTCAGCCTGATCGCAGCCGGCCAATAGCAGTAACGACGCGATCAACACTGCTGTGGTTTTAAGCTTCATGTCGCTTTCCTCGATAGAACAAACAGAGCCAATACAGTGGCCCGTTGATAGCGACGCATTCTAGGGAGACAAACACTTCAGTAAAATTCGTATTTTTAGCGGTTATACTTCGGTTTTTACGAACTGTAGAACGACATGCTCAACTACCGTCAACTGCACTACTTCTGGGTCGTTGCCAAAACCGGCAGCATCGTACGTGCCTGCGAGCAATTGAATCTGACGCCGCAGACCATCAGCGGGCAGATCTCCTTGCTTGAACAAACCTATGGCATTGAATTGTTTCGGCGGGTAGGTCGACAGCTGGAACTCACCGAAGCCGGGCGGCAGACCCTCACCTACGCCGAGCAAATGTTTCAGCTGGGGGGCGAACTGGAGTTGATGCTGCGGGCGCAACCCAATGAGCAGCAGATTCTGTTTCGGGTGGGCGTCGCGGACGTGGTGCCCAAATCCATCGTCTATCGCCTGATCGCGCCCACCATGGAATTGAGCGAGCCGCTGCGCATCACCTGCCGCGAAGACAAGCTCGAACGCCTGCTGGCCGACCTGGCGATCCAGCGCCTGGACCTGGTGATTTCCGACAGCCCGATGCCCTCTCACCTCGACATCAAAGGCTACAGCCAGAAACTCGGCGAATGCGGTATCAGCTTTTTCGCCACCGCCACCCTGGCCGCGCAATATGGCCAGGATTTTCCTCGCAGCCTCAACGGCGCACCCTTGTTGATTCCAGGGCCGGAAACCGTCGTTCGCAGTCGCTTGCAACGCTGGTTCGCCGAGCAGCAGATCCAGCCGCGCATCGTTGGCGAGTTCGATGACAGCGCCCTGATGCAAGCGTTTGGCCAGTCCGGCAGCGGGATTTTCATCGGGCCAAGCGTGATTGCCGACGAAGTGAAACGCCAATATGGCGTGGAACTGATTGGCCAGACCGACGCCGTGACCGAGTCGTTCTACGCCATTTCAGTGGAGCGTAAGGTCAAGCACCCCGGCATCGTTGCGATTACCGAAGGTGCCCGACGCGAGCTGTTTACGGCGGTGTAAACACTCAGGCGCAGAGTTCACGCGGCTTGAAGGTCATCAAGGCGATCGACAACAAAATCGACGCCAGGATAAACGCCGCCGCCGCAAAACCGAGGCCTTGCAAACCGACGCTGTCGATCACCCGCCCGCCGACCATAGCCCCCAGTCCGATGCCAAGGTTGGCGCCGGCGATGTTCAGCGAAGCGGCAAAAGCTGGCGCCTCCGGGGCGGCTTTCATCAGCCGTACATGGCTGACCAGGAACAACGCGGCCTGCGTCACGCCCCAGATGCCCATCGCCGCTGCCAGTCCAACCGGCGAATGAATGTTCGGCACCAACGCCACCATGCCGGCGATCATGAAGGCGCAGAACATCATCGAAGCGATCAGTGGGTGACGGTCCACCGCCCGGCCACCCAGCGAGTTGCCAATCAGCCCTACGGCGCCAAAGCCCATCAGGCACCAGCCAACCACGGTGCCGTTGAAACCGGCCAGTCGTTCGAGGATATCCGCCAGATAGGTATAAGCGGTGAACATGCCGCTGAACACCAGGACCGACAGCACCACGTGGCCGATCATCAACGGGCTGCGCAGAATCTTGAACTGCGAACGGAAACTGACCTGGTGCTGATGCAAATCGGTTCTCGGCAGGTAGATAAACAGCAGCAGCGCCTTGGCAAACGCAATCACCGCCAAAATGCCGAAGGCACTGCGCCAGCCAAACGCATCGGAAATCAACGTGCCGACCGGAATGCCGAACACGGTGGCGCAGACGATGCCGAAACCGATCTTGGCAATCGCCCGTCCGGCGTAATCCGGCCCGACAATGTCCACTGCCGTCTCACTGGCCAACGCCCAGAACACCGGCAGCCCGAGCGCCGGAATCAGCCGCGCAATGGCCATCACCCAAATGTTCGGCGCGAAGGCGGCCAGTGTGTTGGCGAGACCGAACATGATCAGCACCGAGATAAACAGCTTGCGACGCTCGAACCGGGCGAAGTACGCCGTGAGGAACGGCCCGAAAGCGGCGACGGTGAAGGCGAACAGCGTCACCAGCAACCCCGCTTGCGGGATGCTGACCTCCAGATCACGGGCGATGGCTGGCAACAAGCCGACGATGACGAATTCCGTGGTCAGCACCGTGAAACCGGCGGCCGACAACAGAAGGATGGGCAACAGCATGCGGAACTCCAGAAAACGACGACACCAGCGATAGCCCGAGGGCCCACTGGCAGAACTTGAAAATGAGGATGCGCAATGTTAACAGAGTGTTTCCAGACGCGGTTGCACAAACCTGCCTATTGCGTTGAATGCCCCGGCGGCAGTTCGTCACAGGTCTGAAAGATAGGGCCTACGCTGTGATAAAGTCCGCGCCCTGAAAAACGTATGCCCTGTGTTCATCGACAGTCATTGGCGTCGATGTCGCGACACTTTTCGGTTTCCTGCCTGTGGCCTGCCTGCTTGTTGCCACAGTAATGGCGAAGCCTCGCACTTATAAAAAATCAGAGATGCCGTTTTATGACTGCTTCATCCCCTTCTCTATTGCAACGCCTGACACGCTTGAGCCTGGTTACGCAAATCGTGATCGGCCTGCTTGCCGGTATCGCCCTGGCCCTGTTTGCACCTGACGTGGCGAAGTCCACGGCGTTCATCGGCAAAGTGTTTGTCTCCGCGCTGAAAGCCGTCGCACCGATTCTGGTGTTTGTGCTGGTGATGGCATCGATTGCCAACCACAAGCACGGCCAGGAAACCCATATCCGGCCAATTCTGTTTTTGTACCTGCTGGGCACCTTCGCCGCCGCTGTGGTCGCGGTCGTCGCCAGCATGATGTTTCCCTCGAGCCTGGTGCTGTCGACCCAGGACGTTGCGGTGACCGCGCCGGGCGGTATCGGCGAAGTCCTGCAAAGCCTGCTGCTGAGCGTGGTCGACAACCCGGTCAGCGCCCTGATGAACGCCAACTTCATCGGCATCCTGGCCTGGGCAATCGGCATGGGCGTTGCCATTCGCCATGCCGGCGACACCACCCGTGAAGTGCTGGGCGACCTGTCCAACGGCGTGACCGTGATCGTGCGCCTGGTGATTCGCTTTGCGCCCTTGGGCATCTTCGGCCTGGTGGCCTCGACCCTGGCCACCTCCGGTTTCGGCGCCCTGATCGGCTACGCGCATCTGCTGGCGGTGTTGCTGGGTTGCATGCTCTTCGTGGCACTGGTGATGAACCCGCTCATCGTGTTCTGGAAGCTGCGTCGCAACCCGTATCCACTGGTGCTGACGTGCCTGCGCGAGAGCGGCATTACGGCCTTCTTCACCCGCAGCTCGGCGGCGAACATTCCAGTCAACCTGGAATTGAGCAAACGCCTGGGCCTGCACGAAGACACTTACTCGGTCTCGATCCCGCTGGGTGCGACCATCAACATGGCCGGCGCGGCGATCACCATTACCGTGCTGACGCTGGCTGCCGTGCATACACTGGGTATCGCCGTGGATATCCCGACGGCCATCCTGCTGAGCGTCGTTGCAGCGATCTGCGCGTGCGGCGCCTCGGGCGTGGCCGGCGGCTCGTTGTTGCTGATTCCACTGGCGTGCAGCCTGTTCGGTATCCCGAGCGAAATCGCCATGCAAGTGGTCGCGGTCGGCTTCATCATCGGCGTGTTGCAGGACTCGGCAGAGACGGCGCTGAACTCGTCGACCGATGTGCTGTTCACCGCGGCGGCTTGCCTGGGTGAAGAAGAAAAAGCCCAACGAATGGCGTAAACACAATCCCTGTGGGAGCCCGGCTTGCCGGCGATGGCGATCTCAAATGCGCCATCGCCGGCAAGCCGGGCTCCCATAGAAAAACAAAAAAGCCCGCCAAGGCTTACACCCTGGCGGGCTTTTTTGTGGCCGGACGGTTTAGAACGCGCCCATGTAATCGCGCTTGCCCACTTCCACACCGTTGTGACGCAGCAAGGCGTAGGTGGTGGTGACGTGGAAGAAGAACTGCGGCAGGCCGTAGCTCAGCAGGTAAGCCTGACCACTGAAGCGCTTCTCTTTAGGGGTGCCAGGACGGGTAACGATCTCGATGCCTTCCTTGCCATTGATCTGCTCCGGCTTGATCTCGCCGATGTAGGCCAGGACCTTGGTGATCAGCGCTTGCAGCTCGGCGAAGGTGGTTTCGGTGTCTTCGTACTTCGGCACTTCAACTTCAGCCAGACGCGAGGAAACGCCTTTGGCGAAATCAACGGCGATCTGCACCTGGCGTACCAACGGGAACATGTCCGGGTACAGGCGAGCCTGCAGGAAGGCATTTGGATCAATGTTCTTGGCAGTAGCGTGGGCTTCAGCCTTGTTCAGCACATCGCTCAGGGCGTTGAGCATTTGCTTGAAAACAGGAACGGAAGCGTCATACAGGGAAATAGTCATGGCAGTCTCATGAGGTGACAGGAGGAAAAACGTGGAGGCGATTATAGCCTTGGAAACGGATGGCACGTTGGTGTCGATGCGCTGCAATCAGTTACCGATGAACACGCCAGTCCATTCGCCACAGTGAGGAATTAGGGATAATCTCTGATCAAATTCCTTTCCGTCCCATGGCCAAATGACCCAAGCAGATTTCACTCCAGACGTTGAAGCCATCCGCAGCATCGATGCGGTGCCGGTGATTCTGAGCATGGTCAAGCACCTCACCGGGATGCGCTTCGCTGCCGTGGCACGAGTGACCGAGCAAAAGTGGGTCGCCTGCGCGGTCGATGACTCCATTGATTTCGGGCTCAAACCCGGAGGAGAACTGGTCCTGGAGTCGACCATTTGCCACGAAATTCGCCAGCACCGCACGCCGGTAATTTTCGGGCATGCCAGCCATCATCCGATTTTCTCGCAGCATCACACCCCCAGGACTTATGGCCTGGAGAGTTACATCTCGATTCCCATCGTCAAAGCCAATGGCGACTTCTTCGGCACCCTGTGCGCCATCGACTCGGTACCGGCGAACCTTGACGAGCCTGCCATCGCCAAGACTCTCACCCTCTTCGCGCAACTGATTGCGATGAGTCTCGACAGTCAAAGCCACCTTGAAATCACGAAAGAGGCCTTGGTCGTGGCCAATGAACATGGCCGGCTGCGCGAGCAGTTCGTCGCGGTGCTCGGGCATGACCTGCGAACGCCGTTGAGCGCCATTCGCATGAGCGCTGATCTGCTGGACACCAAGACCGAGGACAAACGCTCCCTGAGCCTTATTTCAGCCATCCGCACCAGCTCAATACGCATGGGTGTGCTGATCGAAAACGTCCTGGATTTCGCCCGAGGGCGCATGGGTGGCGGGATCCCGGTCAAGCGTCAGTTGGTCGATGACTTGAGTCATACGCTCAAGCAGACCCTGGATGAAGTACAGGCATCGCACCCAAAGGCGCAGTTGATTCACTCGCTAGACGTGCCAGCCGGTGTCCATTGCGATGCATTGCGCATCAGCCAGTTGTTATCCAACCTTCTCGGAAATGCCGTCACTCACGGCTCAACCGCAGCGCCCATCAGCGTGCAGGCCTTCACCGAGGAGGACGAGATTGTGATCACCGTGACCAATCAGGGTTCACCGATCCCACCCGCCTTGATGCCCTTGCTGTTCGAGCCCTTTACCCGCTCGGAAGCCGGGCAACGGGGCGAGGGCCTGGGGTTGGGGCTTTACATCGCCTCGCAGATTGCCACCGCACACAACGGAACGTTGAGCGTCACCTCGACGCTGGAATCGGGAACCTGTTTTACCGCAAGATTCCCGGCTCGATTCAAATGGGTATGAGTTGAGGTTTTCCAGACCCGACTGCCAATTAGGGATAGAAAAAAATGAGCACCGAGCAAGAAACCACCTTCGACGAACCACGGCTCAACAGCACGGAAATCCGCATCCTTGGCTCGCTGATCGAAAAGCAGGCCACCAGCCCGGAAACCTACCCGCTGACCCTCAATGCTCTGGTGATTGCCTGCAATCAGAAAACCAGCCGCGAACCGGTGATGAACCTCACACAGGGTCAGGTCGGTCAAAGCCTGCGTGCCCTTGAAGGACGCGGATTCACCAAACTGGTGATGGGCAGCCGCGCCGACCGCTGGGAGCATAAAGTCGACAAGGCCCTGGAATTGGTGCCGGCGCAGGTCATCCTGGCGGGATTGTTATTCCTGCGTGGTCCGCAAACGGTCAATGAACTGCTGACCCGCAGCGGCCGCATGCATGACTTCGAAGACGCAGAACAGGTGGTGCATCAACTGGAGCGCCTGATTGCTCGCGGTCTTGCACTGTTGATCCCGCGTCAGGCGGGCCAGCGTGAAGACCGTTACATGCACGCCCTGGGTGATCCGGCGGACATCGAGGTGATCCTCGCCGCTCGGCAGAACCCTGCGGAAAGAGGCTCGGGGAGCGGTGTTTCGCTGGAGCGGATCGAAGAGCTGGAAGCACGGATTGCCGCGCTGGAAGAGCGCCTTTCCCGCCTGGAATAATTCGGGAAATGTGTTTCGCGATGACGCCCCCCGCGCGGAGGCGTCAGCTGCGTGCAAACTCTACCGCCTTGCGAAACTGCTCATCCGTCGGCCGCACGCCGGTGTACAACACAAATTGCTCCAGTGCCTGGATGGCGATGACTTCAAGCCCGGTGATCACCCGCTTGCCTGCTGCACGACCTCGCACGATCAGTGGCGTTTCCGAAGGGATCGCCACCACATCGAAAACAGTCTCGGCCTGTTCGATCGCTTCAGCATCAAACGCGAGTTGATCCGCTTCCGGCCCGCCAGACATTCCGACCGGGGTGACATTGATCAGCATTTGCGGGCGCAAGTCCGCCAGTTCAGCCCGCCATTCATAGCCCAGTGACTCTGCCAAGGCGCGACCGGTGCGCTCGTTGCGCGCGACGATCTGGCCGTTTTTGTACCCGCCATCGCGCAAGGCGCTTGCCACAGCTTTAGCCATGCCACCGCTGCCACGCAGGGCAAACGTCGATTCCCTGGGGACTTGATGGGTTTCCAGCAACTGGGCAATGGCAATGTAGTCGGTGTTGTAAGCCTTCAAATGGCCATTCGTGTTGACGATGGTGTTGATCGACTGAATGGCCGCAGCGGAAGGGTCCAGCTCATCAACCAGGGCAATACACGCCTCCTTGAACGGCATCGAAACGCCGCAACCGCGTATGCCCAGGGCACGAATGCCACCCACCGCGCCGGGCAAGTCCTGGCTGCTGAACGCCTTGTAGTAGAAATTCAGCCCCAACTGCTCGTAAAGATGGTTGTGAAAGCGCAGGCCAAAGTTCCCGGGACGCCCCGAGAGCGACATGCACAATTGGGTATCGCGGTTGGGGTTCATCTGCATGAAACTTCTCCTTAAAATGCACTTTCAGATGGATGGGATTAGCCATTCCATCGTGTTCTGTTCGATCATAAAGGCCTGTGTTCACGGGGGAACGCGACCGTAAGGAAGCCGGTACAGACCTTACACAAAATTTACCTTGAGGCCGTGCTGAATTTCAAAAAAGCGCTGTCTTAGAAGTATCCCCGCGACAATCCTTGGGTCTATTGCAGACGCAAGCGCCGGGTCGAAGAACCGAGGAATTATCATGATCCGTAAACTCCCCACAGTTGCCTTGCTGATTGGCGCCCTCGCTATCGCAGGACAGGCTCAAGCCCATGGCGGTGGCGGTAACAACTGGCAAGGCCCAGCGGTATTTGGTGCGATTGTCGGCTCGGCCATTGTCGGTTCGGCCCTGATTAACGCCAACCGGCCGGTGTATGTACAGCAACCGGTCTACGCGCAACCACAGCCCGTGTATGTTCAACAGCCGCCGCCACCGGTCTACTACCAGCCGGCACCGGTCTATGTGCAACAGCCGGTTTATTATCAACCGGCGCCTGTGTATTACGGCCCCCCCCGTGGTTACTACGGTCCTCCCCGTTATTACGGCCCGCCTCGCGGTTACTATGGTGGCCCGCACTATTGACAGCGTTGCAGCCACTCACGTTTGCACGTTATCCAACAGGCCCCGCCTCATCAGCGGGGCCTTTTTTGTGCCCGCGCATCGGTACAGTGTCTGGATAACTCCCATCAAGGTCGCTGTCGGGACAGTCTCGATGCACAAAAAAGGCAAGATTAAGCTGAACAGCCTTACCTCGCCTTGGGGAAAACGGTCATATTTATGTCATGACAGGTCCGCACAGTTGGCTCTGTCCGCTCCCTTACAGGTCAATAACAACAAGGACGACCTCATGCCCACGCAGAACCCGCACCGTAATGTCGGCTTGTGCACCTCCAGCAAGGTGTACGACACGCTCACCGAACTCAAGCACCTGGAAGGCCACCGCAGCGCCAAGTTTCTTTCGCTGCTGGCCGAAAACCTGGTGCGCAAGGGCCTGCTCAACGAGCAGGAAGTGGTGCACATGCTGGACTTGGTTGTCGACTGATCCAACACTCACTGGCGTCAATGACCACTATCGAAAGCGTTGATTGTCCGTCTTGACGCCAGGCCCGTAAGGTAACTCCATCAAGCGATGGAGGTATGTATGTCCCAGGTCCAGATCATGTCCGTAATCGGTAGCGCCATTCCCGCCCCTTTGAGAGAGCTGGGATTACTCGCCTGCTGGTATCTGATGCAGGACGGCGAGCCCATCAGTGGCCCGCTGACCTCGCTGCCAGCGGCAAAAGCGCTGTCACAACGCATTGACTCGGGTCGACTCAGCGCCTAAGGCAGTTGCACCCGCGGTTTGGTTTCGCTGAAGATCGCCCAGCTCGACATGAAGAGCGCGGCGATCAGCGGCCCGATCACAAAGCCGTTGAGTCCGAATACCGCCATGCCACCCAGGGTTGAAATCAGAATCATGTAATCCGGCATTTTGGTGTCCTTGCCCACCAGAATCGGGCGCAGCACGTTATCCACCAGCCCGATCACGAACACCCCAAACGATGCCAGCACCACGCCTTGCCAGATCGCACCGGTCAGCAGGAAGTAAGCCGCCACCGGCCCCCAGACAATCCCCGCCCCCACCGCTGGCAACAGCGACAGAAACGCCATCAGCACGGCCCACAGCAACGCGCTGGGGATATCCAGAAACCAGAAAATGAAACCGCCTAACGCACCTTGCGTGACTGCCACCAGCAGGTTGCCTTTCACGGTTGCGCGCACTACACGATTGAATTTGAGCTGCAAGCGACGCTTCTGGTGTTCCTGCAACGGCACCGCCGCCCGGACCTTGCGCGCCAGCTCGGGACCGTCGCGCAAAAAGAAAAACAGCAGGTACAGCATGATGAAAAAACTGACGATGAACTCAAAGGTGCCCTGGCCGAAACTGAACGCCTGGGACGCCAGGACCTGGCCACCGGTCATGGCGCTCTTGACCAGCTTCTCGCGCAACCCGTTCAACTCGCCCATGCCGAACCGGTCGAGCAGGTGCTGGAAGTACATCGGCAAGCTGTGTTTGAACTGCGCGACATAAGCCGCGATATCCAGCTCGCCGCTTTCCACGCTCTTGTAGAACACGGCTCCCTCTTGAACCAGCAAGGCGCTGATGATGATCACCGGCAAAATCGCGATCACCAGGCACACGCCCAAGGTGCACAGCGACGTGACGTTACGCTGCCAGGCAAACTTCATTTGCAGGCGTCTTTGCAACGGCGCAAAGACGATTCCAAGAATCACCGCCCAGAACACGGCCCCGTAAAAGGGCAGCAAGATCCAGATAAAGGCGGCGGTGACCACAAACAGCAGTATCACCAGTGATTTGTTCTGTAATGTCTTTTCGTTCATGTCCGATCCATGTCAGTCCGCAGGGGGCACGCTCTTGTCGTTAAGAGCGGTCCTGATGCTTAGTCCGCCACGGTTCGCGCGAGTGCCATCCGTCTGTTCATCAAGCATAGATCCAGATCAATAAACCCTCGGCTCAAGCCGCTTACTCTGCGCGGCTTTTGCGACCACCTACCCATGACCCTTTCATCCCCAGAGCTGCTCGCCCCCGCCGGCACCTTGAAAAACATGCGTTATGCCTTCGCCTACGGCGCCGATGCGGTCTATGCCGGGCAGCCGCGCTACAGCTTGCGGGTGCGCAATAACGAATTCGATCACGCCCATCTGGCGGTCGGCATTCGCGAAGCCCAGGGCCTGGGCAAGCGCTTCTATGTCGTGGTGAACATTGCCCCGCACAACGCCAAGCTGAAAACCTTTCTCAAAGACCTGGAGCCGGTCATTGCCATGGGACCGGACGCGTTGATCATGTCCGATCCGGGACTGATCATGCTGGTGCGCCGTCACTTCCCGCAGATGCCGATCCACCTGTCAGTGCAGGCCAACACAGTGAACTGGGCGAGCGTGGAGTTCTGGCAACAGCAAGGCCTGAGCCGGATCATCCTGTCGCGGGAACTGTCCCTGGAGGAAATCGCCGAAATCCGCCAGCAAGTGCCGGGCATGGAGCTTGAGGTGTTTATCCACGGCGCGCTGTGCATGGCCTATTCCGGCCGCTGCCTGTTGTCGGGGTACATGAACAGGCGCGATGCCAATCAGGGCAGTTGCACCAACGCCTGCCGCTGGAAGTATTCGGCCCAGGAAGCCACGCAAAACCAGCTTGGCGACATCGTCCAGACCTTCCAGCCAGAGCCGACCCTGGGTATCGGCACGCCGACCGATCAGGTGTTTCTGTTGCAGGAAGCCAATCGCCCTGGCGAACTGATGCCGGCGTTCGAGGATGAACACGGCACCTACATCATGAACGCCAAGGACCTGCGCGCCGTGCAACACGTCGAGCGTTTGACGCAGATGGGCGTGCACTCACTGAAAATCGAAGGACGTACCAAATCCCACTTCTATTGCGCGCGAACCACTCAGGTCTATCGCCAGGCCATCGACGACGCAGTGGCCGGACGTGATTTCGACCGCAGCCTGATGACCGACCTGGAATCATTGGCCCAGCGCGGTTACACGGAAGGATTCCTGCGCCGTCACGTGCATGACGAATATCAGAACTACCAGAACGGCAGCTCGGTCTCGGAGCGCCAGCAGTTCGTCGGTGAACTGACCGGCGAGCGCCTGGGTCGGCTGGCCGAGGTCAAGGTCAAGAACCGCTTCGGCGTGGGCGACCACATGGAGCTGATGACACCCAAGGGCAACTTTCATTTCGACCTGCATCAGTTGCAGAACGGCAAAGGCGAAGCTATTGCAGTGGCACCGGGGGATGGGCACACGGTGTACCTGCCGATACCGGATGCGGTGGAATTGGAGTTTGGGTTATTGATGCGGGATGTCGGTGCAGACTGATTGACCTGATTTACCTGATCCGCCTGATTAAATGTAGGAGCTGTCGAGTGAAACGAGGCTGCGATCTTTTGATCTGGCCTTTAAAAACAAAGATCAAAAGATCGCAGCCTCGTTTCACTCGGCAGCTCCTACGGTCCAACGCGGTCCAAGGCGGTCCTACGGATCCTTCTGAAACTCCTCCCGCAGCATCCCGACGAACGCTTCCCGCGCCGGGTGAACGCCGGCATTTTCGTGCCAGTAAAACAGGTTTTCGATCGCCGTCAGTTCAGCAAACTCATACCCCACACAGCCCGCGCCTTTGGCGTATTGATCGAACACCCCTTTGGGCACCAGTGCCACCCCTGCCCCTGCGCTGACACAGCCGACAATGGCACCGTAACTGGCCAGGCTGACAATCGGCAGCGCCTGCCCCTGGCGCAGCAACCAGTGCTCAAGCGCTGCCCGATAAGGACAACCCTGAGGCCACATGAACACCGTCTTGTCGTGCAGATCCGCGATATCACGCACCGGTCCCAGAGACGTCGAGGCAATCAGCAACAGGTCTTCGCGATACATCGGCGTGCGCTTGAGTTGCGCGCGTTCGACATCCACCGCGACGATCGCACCGTCGAGCCGGTGATTGAGCGTGTCATCCAGCAGCTGGCTCCAGGTCCCGGTGGTCAATTCCAGCGCAACGGCGGGATAGCGCTTGTGGAACCGGGCCAGCAAACGTGGCAATCGCCCCGTCGCCGAGGACTCGATGGCGCCTATGCGCAATGGCCCGGACGGCTCGGCAGAAGGATCCACCGCACGCTTCGCTTCAACGGTCAGCGCCAGGATTTTCGACGCATACACCAGAAACGTCTGCCCGGCAGGACTGATTCTGAGCCCGCGCCCCTCGCGCAGAAACAGTGCTACGCCCAACTCCGCCTCCAGTGCCTTGATCCGCGCCGTGATATTTGACGGCACGCAATGCAACAGCTCGGCCGCCCGGGCAATGCTGCCGACGTCGGCCACGGTTTTGAACATGCGAATCTGCGCCAGCTCCATACATCACCAAAAGTGAATATTTAACGCAGTATAAGTCAGTTGTGGAGAGCGATGAGGGTTCCGATACTCATTGCATTCCCCCACCGGTCTACGCCCATGAAACCCCCATGTCCCCTGCAAATCGTACTGTCGATGGCTTTTGTCGTCACCTGTTGGGCTTACTCCCCCACGGGCATTCACATCGGCTTGCAAGCCTATGACCCGGGCCACCTCGCGTTACTGCGCTTTCTGGTGGCTTCGGCATTCATGGCCGTCGTCGCAGCGTTCAAAGGCATCCGCCTGCCGCGCATCCGCGACGTGCCTCTGCTTATCGGGCTCGGCTTTTTCGCCGTAAGCCTGCATCACGTCGCAATCAATTTCGGCCAGCAAGGTGTCAGCGCCGGCGCTTCCAGCGTGTTGGCGCAAACCACTCCGCTGTTCAGCACGCTGCTGGCGCGTTTTGTTTTCAAGGACCGGGTGAGTGTGTGGCGCTGGGGGTGTGTTTTCCTGGGATTGATCGGCGTCGTCACAGTGGTGGCCGGCGATCGCGGCTTCGGCAGCATCGACGCCCACGGCCTGTTGATCCTGCTGGCGGCGGTGTCCTGGAGTTTCTACTTTGCGCTGCAAAAGCATCACACCGGACGCTACGACGGCCTCACCCTCGTTTGCTACACCGTGTGGTCGGGGACGGTGTTGCTGCTGTTTTATCTGCCTGGCCTGGCCGCGCAGGTGGTCAGCGCACCGGTTCATGTGCAGTTGGCCGTGGTGGCGTTGGGCGTGTTTCCGAGCGCACTCGCCTACCTGGCGTGGGCGTATGTACTGGCCCACGTTGATCTGAGCCGGGCGACCATGACGCTGTACCTGGTGCCGCCAACGGCCATGGCGATTGCTTCGTTTGTACTGGGGGAACGCCCGACGGTGATGATTGTTGTAGGGGCGATGGTGGTATTGGTCAGTGTGCTGGCATTGAATCTGGAGCGCAGGCCGGTAGCGATTTCCGCCAGTGTCTGATTCCTGTAGGAGCAAGGCTTGCCCGCGATGAACGATGACGCGGTCAACCGGCCGCACACAAAAAACCCGGCACACTGGCCGGGTTCTGTTTAACGCCTGTCATCGGACAGGGGTGTAGGTTCATCCGCAGGCGGCATGTCTTCGTCTGCCGTCGGATCCTTCCAGTCTTCGGGTCGATCGGCATCGGCTTCCGCCGGATCCCGGGAAGGGTCCATGCCTGGAGGTGCGTCGTGATCCATCGTCGGCTCGTCGGTGCCGGGGATGGGCCTGGTTGGGTCGGTGTTGGGTGTTCCACCCTGGATGTTTGATTCGTTAGCCATGACGCACCTCATTGATGAGGTCCAGCAAATCTGGGCCGTATAAGTTGGAAACGAACGCGCAGATGGCGTGCTATCGAGTTGACGAACGGCGGTCAGCGATGCGCAACCTCAAGCAACCACTCCTTGAACGCCTCCATCGGAACAGCGGGCAGTCCCGGCGCCAAAACGAATGGCATAATCGAGCCCTCGATCGCCAGATCGACTCGGTTGTTATGGGTCGGCAGGCGCAAACGGCAATCCTGGACAATCGTCCGGAGAGCAGCGATTCATGTTCACCAGACTTATGGAACGCCCCTTCGATATGGCTATAAAGATCAAATCCTGCAGCACGTTCGCATTTCTGCTCTTCGCCGGTCACTGCATGGCTGACGAACGTCTGGACAACGCTTTGCAGGCCGCTGTCAGGCCGATCATGCAGCAACAGCAGATTCCCGGCATGGCGATCGCAATCACCATCAACGGCCAGCCCCATTACTTCAATTACGGCCTCGCCTCGAAGGAAACCGGCCAGAAGGTCACCCAGGACACCCTCTTCGAGATCGGTTCAGTCAGCAAAACCTTCACCGCCACCCTCGCGGCTTATGCCAACGCGACCGGCAAATTTTCCCTTTCGGACAAGGCCAGCCAGGTGCTCCCGGCATTGCGTGGCAGCGCCTTCGACAGCATCAGCCTGCTGCAACTGGGCACCTACACCGCCGGTGGCCTGCCGTTGCAATTCCCTGCGGAGTTCGACACGCCGAACACAATGCTCGGCTACTTCAAGCAGTGGAAGCCGACTTACGGTGCTGGCACCCACCGCCAGTATTCCAACCCGAGCATCGGGCTGTTCGGCTACCTGGCGGCCCAACGCATGGGAGCGCCGTTTGCTGAAGTGATGGAAAAAACCTTACTGCCGAAATTAGGGTTGTCGCACACCTGGCTCAAGGTTCCCCAGGCCGAAATGGGCGTGTATGCCCAGGGTTACGACAAGGCAAACAAACCGGTCCGTGTCGGCCCGGGAGCGCTGGATTCAGAAGCCTACGGCGTGAAAACCAGCGCCACGGACATGCTCCGGTTCGTTGAGGCGAACCTGAAACCGTCGAACCTTGAACAGCCATTGCAACAGGCCATCGCCACGACGCACACCGGTTACTACACCGTCGGCGGCATGACCCAAGGGCTGGGTTGGGAGCGCTACACCTACCCCATCACGCTGGAAAAACTGCTGGCAGGCAATTCCACGGAAATGGCCATGCAAGCGCACAAGGTCGAATGGTTGACCCCGCCCGAGCCTCAACCCGACAACGTGCTGTTCAACAAAACCGGCTCCACCGGAGGCTTTGGCACCTACGTGGCTTTTGTGCCGTCCAAAGACATCGGGATCGTGATCCTGGCCAACAAAAATTTCCCGATCCCGGAGCGGATCAAAATCGCTCACACGATATTGAGCGTCCTGACCGAATGACGCACTTGCTGCAGCAATTGGCGCGGATTTGAAAGAACGGGTAACACCCAATAAAAGATCGCAGCCTCGCTTCGCTCGACAGCTCCTACACCGGTTTTGCGTGAACCTGTAGGAGCTGTCGAGTGAAACGAGGCTGCGATCTTTTGATTTTATTCCGAAGAAATTTCAATCATCCGGCATTTCAGGCGGCTTGGTCGGTTTCGCAGGCTTCGTCGGTTTTGCACCCTTCGCGCCTTTCGCCGCTGGCTCGGCTTCAGCCGCCGGCGCTACCGTCGGTGCCGCGGCTTCTTTCTCAGCCATCGGCATTGCGTCGATGGCACTGAAAATCTCCTTCAGCTCGACCTTCCCCGTTTGCTCAAGCTTCTTCTCGCCATCCTTGCCCACCAGAATGACCTTGGTTTGCGCGCCAGCACCCAGTTTGAGCGCCCGGATCAGCGCCATCGTGGTTTGCGGATCGAGGTCCTTGCCCTCACGCTGGCCCATCGTATTGATCACCGAATACAGCACCATGTTTCGCTCGGTGAAACCCTGTTTGTTGGCAGGCTCTTCCAGGGACTTTTTCAGCCCGACCCACGTTGGATCCACCGAGCTGGGAGCGATAACAATCAGCGGACGGGACCTGCCCTTGTCCATGTCCAGCGGTGAGTCGCCATCAGCAGCGAACAAAGGGCCGGCAAGAACCAGCAAGGTAGTCAGGGTCAATGACCTGATGAGCATGCGCATCTCCTTTTGATATCCACGCTCTAATGATTGCGCATCGCGGCGATTGTTCCGGGTGACGCACCACGATTGTGTTTCGCCATGCCCAAAGCTTAGGTCAGGGCGGTCATTGCGCAACCGGTCAAACCGGTTGCGGCGCGGAAATTGATTACCTGTGATGATCGTTTTATTGTCCCTCACAATGGTGACGAACGAGACGTCATCCAAAGGAAAAGGAGTTTCGACTGCCATGCAAATCGTCTATCTCTGCGACCATCCGGCGCTGATACCGGAACTGGCCGAGCTGAACTTCAAGGAATGGGGGCACTACAAGCCCAACGATACGCTCGAAGCCAGAACCGAGCGCATGCGGGAAGCCTGCGGCAAAGGCGCCGTGCCCACGGTGGTGGTCGCCATCGAAGATTTACAGCTGCTCGGCGGCGCCCTGCTGATCGACAGCGACCTGGCATCGCGACCTGAACTCACGCCCTGGCTGGCGGGTGTTTACGTGAAGGCCGAACACCGGGGTCGGGGCGTTGCGTCGGCGCTGGTTACGCGAATCGTAGAGGAAGCCGCGGCTCTGGGCATTCCCGAACTGTACCTTTACACCGATACATCCCAGTCGCTCTACGCCAGGCTGGGTTGGGAAATCGTCGAAGACACGCTCGACGACGAGGACCTTCCAATCACCGTGATGAAGCGCAATACCTCGAAGGCCTGAGACGCGTTTAAGCAACGGCGGCGATCAAAGCCGGGAGCGTGAACGTAAACACACTGCCGGCATCCGGTTCGCTCTCGACCCAGAGTTCGCCGCCATGGGCTTTCACGATGCTTCGGCAGATGTACAAGCCCAATCCGCTGCCATTGGGGTTGCCTTCGCGAATCGACCAATAGCGTTCGAAGATGTGCGGTAAATGCACCGCGTTGATGCCGCTGCCATTATCGCGCACCGAGATCATTATCTGATCGTCCACCTGCCAGGCGCTGAGGTCTATTCGGCCACCCGGCGGCGTAAATTTAATCGCGTTACCCAACAGGTTAGACAACACCTGAAACAATCTCAGAGGGTCGGCGTCGATACGCAGCCCGGGCTCGCTGGTGCAGTTAAGTTCGATGTTTTTATGGGACGTCAGGGTCACCAGCAACGCGCAGGCTTCCTGGAGCAGATCCACCACGTCCAGCGGTCTGCACTCCAGTGGGTAATGGCCGGCATCGAGTTTCGACTTGTCGAGCAAATCGGCGATCAGAGCGTTCATCCGCCCGGTTGCTTCCTCGACAGTCCCCAGTGCCGCGCTGAGGCGTACGGTATGGTTTCCCTCATCACGGGCTACCAAACGCTGCATCATTCCGCATTGCATGATGATAATCGTCATGGGATTGCGCAGGTCATGGGACACCACGGCCACCAGCTCATCGCGAACCCGCACTGCTTCATGCTCGCGGCGAACCTGCCGGGCCAGATCGTTTTCAATGGCATAGCGACGCAACTCCCTGACCGCATACGCGTCCGCCGCACTCCACTCCAGCGCCCTGCCCTCCACTTGCTGTTCCCACACCTCGAACGAGGTACGGGGTTGCAGGCGGTTGCTGGCGCCGCTGGTAGCACTGAAATGTTCGTGGGGGTTGCCGCTCCACTTCATGCTGGAGCGCAGTTGCGGGCGGAACCACAAGACACCGTTGTCCACCGGTTTGGGCAGTACAAACGCCAACAAGCCGCTGGCGACGTCGCTGTAGGAGGCGCTGCTTTCGTGCAGGCTCTGCAAGTGATCGGTGAGTAATGGCTCGCTGCTCGTCAGGCATTGTTCGCGAACCCAGAGGTAGAGCGCGCGAACCTGCTCGGCGGTCGGGCAGTCTCCAAACAGTTCCAATCGATCTTCGATCAACACCGCGACACCGCCGGCACCGGTCAAATCCATCAGTTGCCCGGCGTGCTCCAGCAGGCCATCCAGGACATCGCCGTCAGCCCCTTGCATGGCGGCAGACAGTTCGTTGATCAACAGGGATTTGCGCTCACGCTGATCCTGTTCGTCCCGAGTCTGCAACGCCGTAATCTGCACACTGAGCAATTGCGCGATCGCGGCGCACATCGCGCGGACCGAATGGCTCACCAAAAGGGGCTCTGGATGGGCGCAAGTGATCAAGCCCCACAGTTCATCGCGCTCCAGCAGCGACAAACTCATGGACGCCCGCACCCCCATGTTTTCCAGGTATTGGCAGTGCACCGGCGATACGCTGCGCAGCACGGAATAACCCAGGTCTAGGGGTTCTCCGGTATCGGGGCGCAGCACCGGAAGTATTGGCACCGGCACATAGCGTGCATCCGGAATCACCCGAATCCAGTTCAGGCGGTACAACTCGCGAGCTTGAGGTGGAATGTCCGAGGCGGGGAAACACTGACCGAGGTAACCGGGCAAAACACCACCCAACGCCTCGCTGATGACTTGCCCGTGACCTGCAGGTTCGAAGCGGTAAATCATGACCCGATCGTAACCCGTCAATCGGCGGATTTCATCGACACTGACGGCGTACAGATCGTCCAGCGAACGCGCCGCCTGCATTCTGCGCATACTGCGAAGCACAGCACCGGGGTTTTCTGAAACCTCGTCGAGCCGTGGCTCCAGTTCAAGAATAATCACGCCAGCGTGTCGATTGAGCGAACCGTTGAATGGCTTGCCGGCGATCTCCAGCGATAGCGGATTAGCGTCGTCCAGATCCCTCAGGAGCAACGCTTGGCGGACCTGCTCAGAGGCTGTCTCGCCTGTCAGCAGGGTCAACGGCTGCATCAACACGGCGGCAGCGCTCTGGCCGAGCAACGACGCACAGTTACGGCTGATCTGTTCGATGATCAAGCCGTGCTCATTCAAGGTCAGCAACACCCCGTGGGGCTGGATAGAGCCCGGAATACGGATGGCTTCGCTGGCGCATTCGGCCAGCGCGGCCTCCAGCTGTTCATCAGTAAACCGGTTCACTTCAACACCTCGCGCTGTTCGAGCCAGTGCTCGAATGCCTCAAATGTCGCTTGGGCAGCGACCACCGCTTCCGCCCGCTCGGAGGGCTCACACACCTCATACAGGCAGGCCAGAAAGCTGCGCCACAGGATCAAGGTTGATGCGCCGTACACCGCAAAAAATAGCCCTCCGCTGTGTTCATCAATTCCCAGGCGCGAATACAACCCGTTGCGCAACGACAGCCCGCCCAGCGTCGCGCCTTCCAATACGTACAACACGCCCAGCACTTCAGCGATCGAACGCGCCGGGATGGACATTTCGCACAAGGGAACGGCGTCGATAGCGTTTGCGTCCAGGCCTAATGCATACAGGTCGGCTTCCAGCGAGGGCGTTTTGCTGCGAACCAGCCAATCCAGATCGGGAATGGTCATCGCCACTTGAAACAGTAAATCTTCCACTGGCCGATAAAACCCGTAATACGCCTCGATCAGACGGGTATAGAGGGTCAAATCAGCGGTAAAAAACGGAATTCGATTCTCCAGACGCTGGTGTTGCACGGTCGTGGCGAGGCGCAGCTCACCTTGAATCAGTGGCAGGCTCTTTGGAGGGGCGTTCAAGACAATATATCGAGGCAATACCCGGCTTCGTGGTTCAGGTCTTCAGTTATTAGCGTGCGCACGTGCCACCTCAACCTTATCGATCACGGAAAAATGCCGACAAGTCATCCGCAGGCGAATGAAGGTTGGCTTTCCACCGTAGCACCAATAGGGCCGGGGGGTAGGGTTGTTTTTGGAAGTGCTATCAGAACGCCAGTTTGTAGCCGATCAAAACCAGCATGGTGGCCAGGCACGGACGCAAGACTTCATCGGAGATGCGGCCGGTCAAATGACTGCCGAGCCAGATGCCCGGCAACGAACCGATCAGCAAGTAACCCAGCACCTGCCAGTCCATGTTGCCCATGCTGGCGTGACCGAGGCCTGCAACCAGGGTCAGCGGCACCGCGTGAGCAATTTCGGTGCCGACGAGGCGGCGGGTTGGCAGAAGCGGATAGAGGATGAACAGCGCAACCGTACCGAGTGCGCCGGCACCGATGGAGGTCAAGGCGACCATGGCGCCGAGGACCAGGCCGGTGATGACGGTCATGACATTCAGGCGCGGGCCGCTGGGGTTGTAGTTGCCGCCCGCACGCTTATGGGCGAAATCCAGCAAACGCTTCTTGAAGAAAATCGCCAGCGCAGTAGCAAACAGTACAAAGCCCAGGGCCTGTTTGATGACGGCGTTCATGGCATCGGGAGACGTGTGCAGCGTGCTCAGGAACCAGAGCGTCATGGCCACCGCCGGCACACTGCCAAGGGTCAGCCAACCGGTGATGGCCCAGTCGATGTTCTTGTTCTTTCGGTGAACCAGCACGCCACTGGATTTGGTGATGGCCGCGTACAGCAGGTCGGTGCCGACTGCCGTTGCCGGGTTGATGCCGAACCACAGCAGGATCGGCGTCATCAACGAACCACCGCCGACGCCAGTCATGCCAACGATAAAACCCACCACCAGTCCGGCGACGATCAACCCGATGTTCACAAATTCCATTAAACCGTCCACAGACCGCAGGAAAAACTGGCCCGCAGCATAGCGATTTTTCTTATAACCACTTATATCGTTGCGGACTATCGTTATACCCAACTACTTTTCGATTGCCCCCCGAGGTGAACGGTAGGAGCTGTCGAGTGAAACGAGGCTGCGATCTTTTGACCTTGCCGCTGCGTGACCTGACCCTTGAGCTCACGCATTTCCCTGTGGGAGCCGAGCTTGCTCGCGAAGGCGGCCTCACAGCCGATGAGTGTTTCTCTGATGCACCTGGATCTAACTGTAGGAGCGAGCCTGCTCGCGATAGCGGTCTGATCGGCGGGGAACATCTTGCTGATGTACATATCCATTCCTGAGGTGACGGCTGCTATTGGTTTCGCTTTTACAGCGAGTTACTTGGCGCTTTTCCAAGTGACTCGCCGTAAGGGCGAAACCAATAGCAGCCGTCACCTCAGGAATGGATATGTACACCAGCAAGAATCACACCGCCGATCAGGCCGCCATCGCCGGCAGGCCAGCTCCTACAGTTTGATTTGGGTACACCCGCCAGAAATGAGCGACTGTCAGGCCGCCTTCGCGAGCAAGCTCGGCTCCCACAGGGAAACGCGTGCGCGTCGAAAGTCAGGTCGGCTCTCAGGCCGCCTCGCTTCGGCTTTTGATCTGCTTTTGAACTTGATCTTCTTGCCCCCTCGGAAGGCCGAGCGCAGGTTCTGCGCAGTGGGCAACCCGGCATGGATGCCGGGTTAGCCGCGCACGGCCATGGATGGCCGATCGCGGCGGGCCCACGGAGCAGG